>Ga0079992_139615_pt1 | contig 155166 bp, 142 predicted proteins | sample FaiFalFF_MnMetaG_3_FD_69197 | JGI IMG/M metagenome (GOLD analysis project Ga0079992, IMG submission 69197) | Freshwater microbial communities from Yellowstone National Park, Wyoming, USA - Fairy Falls B (FF_Mn_B) MetaG (SPADES assembly) (version 2) | ecosystem: Environmental > Aquatic >...
TGGGCGGCGGCGAGCCTCCTTTCTGGGATGTTGTCTCCTAGCCATCCCTTGGCTCGTCTGCCGCCTCACTCCTCCGCGGAAACCACACTTTTCAGCGTAGAGCCGAAGCGGGAGGCCCCACCCAATCGGCTCCCTCAAGACCTCGGCCCCCTACCCGCGGCAGGGGAGGGGGACTACCGCCGGAATCTCCGCCCGATCCCCAGCACGCAGCGCAGGACCTGTTCCCGACGGTCTGCGGGGACGCCCTCCCGGAGGTCAAGGAGGAAGCTGAGCCGGGCTCGCTGCAGGGCCGTCTGGGCCTCCGCTAGACGCGCAGCCTGGGACTCCACCTGCTGCCGGGTGGCCTGTGGGGAGAGCAGCAGCCGCCGCAGGGCGTACCGCTCGTCCTCCACCCGCATCCGGGCACTGCGCAACTGGGCCCGGTGCCGGTCGTAGACCGCCTCGATCTGAGAACGGATCGCGGGATCCCGGCAGACGAACCCCCCCGCAGGGGCAGGGGCTGCCCGGGCCGGCTTCCACGTCCAGGCCCCCGCCATCAGGACCAACAGCAGGAGAAGTACACCGATCCGACGCACCGTCTCACCTCCGTTTTCCTTAACTACGATCAGGGATGCCCGGTTCGTTCACGCCGGAGTGAAGACTGGATGCTGACACCGGTCCTACACACCCGCCTGCACCAGGTGCACACCGTCCCAGGATCGCGGGTGGCGGGCGTCCTCCCACAGGCGCTGCTTGGCCTCGTGCGGGGGAAGGCCCGCGCTGAGGTACAGGGCCACGATCCCCGTGACCAGGGCAGAGGAGAAGGAGGTCCCCGACCACCGTACGTATCGGGCCCCCGCCACCTCCGCGCCGCAGTCCAGGATCAGGTCCTCGCCCGGCGCCGCGAAGTGGGCTTCGTTGCTGAACCACGCGTAGCGCTCCGGTGAGGCGTAGCTGCTGGCGGCCACGGGGATCACCTGGGTACGGGTGCTCAGGGTGTCTCCGAAGTGCCCGTAGGCCGCGGGCTCAAGGCAGTTCTCCGGACGTCCCTCGGAGAGGTTGCCCGCAGCGCACACGAGGACCGCGCCTGACCGAGCGGCCTCGTCCGCGGCCCACAGCAGGACACAGGACTGTACGGTCTCCGGCTGTGACCGGTCCACGCCCAGGCTCAGGTTGTACACCAGGCTCCCGTACACCAGGGGGCGCGGACCGGAGGGATGGGGCACCCGGCGCAGGTGGCGCACCCAGCGCATGGCCTCGATGAGGTCCCCCGTCAGGGTCCCGAGCGAGCCGTTCAGCAACCGCACGAGCACGATGTTCGTCTCCGGTGCGATGCGGCGCACGAGGGAGGCGATCATCACTCCGTGGTGCGCCCGGTACTGGGCCATCTCGTCCGCCCGGGCCACGAGGGAAGAGGAAACCCGATACCGCCTGCGCTCGGTGAGCCCGCACCCTTCCTCCTCGGCCTCCTCCAGGGGACGCAGCGCGGCCAGGTTTTCGGGGAGCCGGTGGGGCCACTCCACGTACACGTCCACGAGCCCCGCATCGAAGGCCGGCTCGTCCCGGTACAGGTCCGGTGCGCTGTCCAAGATGACCACGGTCACCCCGGATCCTCGGGGTCGGTGCAATGCGCGCTCCATGCGCAGCAGCCCGATCCGCTCGAAGGCCACCTGCGTGCGGAACTCCGCCTCGGTGGCGTCCGGCATCCGGATGGCCTGGTCCGGGGTAGGGCTCCCGTGTACCCCGTCCACCTGGCCGCGCGCCTCATAGTCCAGGGAGCCGAGGAGGGGAGCGTCCAGGGGGCTGCGGGCGCGGAGCACCCGGCGCAGGAGGTCGCGCGGGGGAAGGTCGTCCGGTTCAACCACGTAACTCTGGAGGGTCCAGCCGGACGGGGGGATGGGGAAGGGCGGGATTGGGACCCGGGCCCATCGGGAGGTGCGAGCCCCCCGGAGGGGGATGAACGCGTGCCGAGGGGTGGTCTTGCACGCGATGCATCGAACCGGGTGATCCCGTTCCAGCGCGGAGAGGGTCTCTACGGGGCCCGCGAAGAGGACGTGGGCGTCGAGATACCGCCAGCGGCCATTCATGTTCTCTTCCCCCTCCCTAGAGGTTCCGGAGATTCAACGGAGGGCGGGCGGAGTTTCGGGGAACCCATGAAGAGGAACCCTGCCCAGTGCAGGGGATGCGGGAACTGCTCCCGCACCCGGAGCGCCGCGGCCCGCAGGGCCGCGGGGGGCGGTGCGCCGTGCAGGAGCTCCCGGTAGAAGGCCTCCATGAGCTGGCACGTGGACTGGTCCTCCGCCGGCCAAAGGGAGAGCACCAGCCCCCGGGCCCCGGCCCGAAGCCAGGCCCGCGCGAACCCGAAGAGCTCGTCCCCCGGGAGCACTGCGTGGGCTCCGGTGCTGCACCCGCTGAGCACCACGAGATCCGCCCGTGCGGGTGCCTCCAGGAGGTCCAGGAGCGTGAGGGGACCATCCGCGAGGTGGAGGGCGGACAGCAGGGGTGCCTCGGGCTGGAACACGCAGTGGCCCGCGAAGTGAACGAGCGCGCAGCTTCGGAGCTCGGCGAGGAACACCTCGCGCGTGGGCTCCCGGATCACCCGGGCGGGAATCCACCGGGCGATCCGCGCCACCTCCTCCACGGTCTGCGGGAGCCGGCCACCGTGGGTGCTCGCGAAGAGCACCGCACCCCCCCGGCAGGGGATGCGGCGATCCAAGAGGGGCAGGAGGGAACCCGCGGGGATGTAACTGACCTCCCAGTCCTCCCACACGCACCGGTCCCTCCGGGGGAAGGCATGGAACGGAAGCCCGAACAGGGGACCACTCGGGGCGAGGACGAGTCGCCGGCACTCCGTCAGGTCGGGCTCCAGGGGTTGTAGGAGGAGGGCGTAGAGGTCCCGGAGGACCTGGGTGATCTGCGCAAGCGCCTCCTGCGGTTTCAGGTGGCCGGAAGCGTATGCGTGCAGGCCAATCCCGAGCCATCGGGCGAGTCGGTGAACTTCCGGTAAAGGCGCCAGGTCCCGGAAGCTCCGCACGTGCCGGTCCCGGAGGCAGAACGCGAGGAGCTCTTCGTGGGTAGCCACGTACTCCACCAGGGCCGTCTCGGGGTCGAGGGAAGGCCGCTCCGGGGGACGCGCAAAACCCAGGAGGACCGCCTCGTCCAGGGCCGTGCCGTGGACCGCGAGCCGTTCCGCGAGCTCGTGGACCCGACGCTCCAGAGCCCGGAGGATCGCAGGATCCGGAGGCGGGTCAAGGGTGTTGAAGGTGAGGGCCCGGTATCGGGTGTGCAGGCGCCGCAGCTCCTCGAGGAGGGATTCCTCGGATGCCGAGCGGGCGCGCAGGTGGGCTGTGGGGTCTCGGGAGAGGAGTTGGGCCATGCCCTGGGCCTTCATGCCTTGCGCCACCGTCCAGGCCCGCTCCGGTTGCCCCGTCTCCACCAGGGCCTGCAGGCCTTCTCCGTAGAGTCGCTGGAACTCTCGGTAGGTGCTCCACCGCAGGTCCGGAGGAACCGCCGCGAGAAGGCGGTGGGCATGGAGGATTCCGCTTAGGAGATGAGCCCTCCGCCGGGCCGGCGAAGGGCTCAGCCGCGCAAGCCGGCGGTGGGCGAGGGCACAGGCCCACGGAAGGCGAAGCCGTCGGCCGACGCGCAGGGCCGTTCGGGCCGCCCGCTCTGCCGCGGACAGGTCTCCCCGGGCTGCGTACAGGTCCGCCTCCACCAGGAGGACGCGTAGGAACCCGATGGTGTCCTGCGGGACCCCCGCGGCGCGCGCCTCCTGCAAGAAAGACGCCGCCTCTTCCACCGCTCCCCTGCGAAGGAGGAGGGCGGCCAGCTCCGCGAGCCCGGCGGCCCTCCACAGGAGGTGCTGGGAGGCCTCAAAGGCGGAAGCCGCTTGGCGCAGCAGCGCCTCTGCCTCCGCCCATCGTCCCGCCTGCCGGTAAGCCAGGGCCAGGAGGTAGCGGGCCCGCGCGGCTTCCGCCGCAAACCCCCGGGCGTGGAGGTCCTCCGCCAGCCGGCCGGCCTCCTGCTCTACCCGTTCCCACCGGCCCAGGTACAGCCAGCCTTCTACCGCCCGGAGCCGGTACATGGCCGCGGTGGCGGCCACCCCGACCCGCTCGTACAGATCCGCGGCCTGCTCGAAGGCGGCGATGGCCCGGGCATACCGGCCCAAACATGTGTCCAGCTCCCCGACCGCGGCTGCAACCCGGGCCTCCCAGAGGGTGCTACGGGCTTCCCGGGCCGCCTCCCTGGCCTCCTCCAGCCGCTGGAGGGCCTCTTCCCCCCGTCCGAGGCGCAGTAGACCAAGGGCGAGGTTGTGGAGGGCGATGGCCAGGTCCAGGGCACCGCCCTCCACGCCCCGCAGGAGGGCGATGGCCCGGACGTAGGCGTCCGCAGCCCCTTCCAGGTCTCCCCGGTGCTTGAGAACGGTGGCTCGCTGGCTGAGGACACGGGCCAGGAGGAGGGGTTGGCCCGCCGCAGCCAGCACCGGCTCGATGGCGTCCGCGAGGGCGAGGGCCTCCTCCGTGCGTCCCTGGAGGAAGAGGGCCCCCATCTTCCCGATCCCGCACCGGGCCCCGAGCACCGGGTCCTGGGCTTCCTCCGCGCACATCCGCGCCTCCTCGTAGGCGGACACGGCTTCCCGGATCTGGTCCGTCCACAGGAGGGCGTTGGCGAGGGCGAGCTGGGCCAGCGCCCGACAGATGGCATCCCCGGACGCCGCGTACGCCACCAGAATGCGGGCGCCGTGCAGAGCCATTCCGGGGGCCCGGTGTGCGAGGTGATCCAGGAGGTCCTTCAAGGTCTCCACCCGCTCCGGAGTGGGTGGGCCAAACCGTACCCGCAGCTCCGCTTCGGTGGCTGCTTCCCAGTTCAGGTCTGAGTTCAGGAAATCGGGCATGGTGTGCGGCTTCCGTTCCGGATCCGAAGCGGTCCTGCTATCGTGGAGGGGTGAGGTCGGTCTAGGAGACGGGGATGGAGGACCGGGCGCTGGACGAGCTGTGCATCAACACCATCCGAACGCTGGCTCTCGACGCCATCCAGCGGGCCAACTCCGGGCACCCGGGGGCGGTGCTGGGGTTCGCGCCCGCCGCCTACGTCCTGTGGACGAAATTCCTGAAGCACAACCCGAAGAACCCGGACTGGCCCGACCGCGATCGGTTCGTGCTCTCCGCGGGCCACGCCTCCATGCTCCTCTACGCCCTGTTATACCTCACGGGGTACGATCTTTCCCTCGAGGACCTCCGGAACTTCCGGCAGTGGGGGAGCCGTACCCCGGGACACCCGGAGCGTCGCCTCACCCCGGGTGTGGAGGTAACCACGGGGCCGCTCGGGCAGGGGTTCGGAAACGGGGTGGGCATGGCCATCGCGGAGCGTCACCTCGCCGCGGTGTTCAACCGTCCCGGGTATGAGATCGTGGATCACTACGTGTACGCCATGGTCTCGGACGGCGACCTCATGGAAGGGGTGGCCGCGGAGGCCGCCAGCCTCGCGGGGCACCTACGGCTGGGCAAGCTCGTCTACCTGTACGACTGCAACCGGGTGACCCTGAGCGAGAGCACGGACCTTTCCTTCACGGAGGAGGTGGCGAAGCGGTTCGAGGCGTACGGATGGCACGTGCAGGACGTCCCGGACGGCAACGATCTCGAGGCCATCGAGGCGTCCATCCGCGCGGCCCGAGAGGAGCGGGATCGGCCCTCCCTCATCCTGGTACACACCCGGATTGGCTACGGCAGCCCTAAAGAGGGGTCCTACGAGGTGCACGGAACGCCCCTGGGAGAGGAAGGGGTCCGGGCCACCAAACGGAACCTGGGCTGGCCTTATGAGGAGCCCTTCACGGTCCCGGAAGAGGCGCTGCGGCATTTCCGGAAGGCGGTGGAGCGAGGGGAGCAGTGGGAGACGGAATGGCGGCGGACTTTCGAGGCATGGGCCGAGGCCTACCCGGACCTCGCCGCCCTCTGGCGCCGTGCGCACCGCCACGAGCTTCCCGAAGGGTGGGATCGGGAGCTGCCCGCTTTCCCCGGGGGAGAACTCATCGCCACCCGTGCGGCCAGCGGGCGGGTCCTCAACGCCATCGCGCCGCGCGTGCCGTGGCTGGTCGGCGGGTCCGCGGACCTCAACCCCTCCACCAACACCGCCATGAGGGGCCTTGGGGATTTCCAGAGCCCCGCGCACCGCATCGAGGATCCTCAGGGCAGCAGCGGCGGTCCCGTGGACTACCGCGGCCGCAACCTGCACTTCGGGGTTCGGGAGCACGCCATGGGAGCGATCGCGAACGGGCTTGCGGCCCACGGCGGCGTGCGCCCCTTCGCGGCCACCTTCCTCGTGTTCAGCGATTACATGCGCCCCCCGATCCGGCTCGCGGCCCTGAGCGAGCTTCCCGTCATCTACGTCTTCACGCACGACTCGGTCTTCGTGGGCGAGGACGGCCCCACCCATCAGCCCGTGGAGCATCTCCCTTCCCTACGGGCCATCCCCAACCTCCTCGTGATCCGGCCCGCGGACGCCAACGAGACCGTGGAGGCCTGGCGGGTAGCCCTGGAGCACACCGCGGGCCCTGTGGCCCTGGTGCTCACCCGGCAACCGGTCCCGACCCTCGACCGGGCCCGGTACGCACCCGCAAGCGGCCTGCGTCGAGGGGGATACGTGCTCGCGGACTCGGGGGAGGGTCCTCCGGAACTGATCCTCCTCGCCAGCGGATCCGAAGTGGCGCTGTGCGTGGAGGTGTACGAACGGTTGGTCCGCCGGGGCGTCCGAGCCCGAGTAGTCAGCCTCCCGTGCTGGGAGTTGTTCGATATCCAGCCCCGGGAGTATCGGGAGGCCGTGCTTCCTCCGCACGTGGAGCGCCGCATCGCCGTGGAGGCTGCAAGCCCCCTCGGGTGGGAGCGGTACGTGGGCTGCCGGGGTCGGGTCGTGGCCCTGGACCGATTCGGGGCTTCCGCGCCCTACCCGGTCATCGCGGAGCAGCTCGGGTTCACTCCGAACCGCCTCGAGCGGTTGAGCCTGGAACTCTTGGAGGGAGATTAACCAGGCCGGGCCGTGGCGTCGAACCAGATGCCCAGCAATAGGCCGTGCAGGAGATGGGCCAGGAGCGAAAGCCAGACGAACCCTCCGGAGGCGAGGGCGCTTCCCAGAAACCCTGCGCCCACCAGGGGCAGGGTCACGAACAGGGTCAGGAGCCACGGGACGGGTGCGAAGAGCAGCCCGCACAGCCACGGCCGCGCGGCCAGCGCCCCCGCCCGGTAGAACACGGGGCCGAAGGCGAGGGCGTAGAGGTACGCGTAGAGGATCCCCGTGAGGGCGAATGCCACCACGGACCAGCTGAAGGCCACCCGTGTGCGGTCCAACACCAGGTTGTCCCACAGACCCAGAAACCACCGGGTGAGGAAATCCGTAGCCTCCGGATGCATGACGGCGCGTCCGAGTCCCCACAGGACCACGAAAAGGGAGGCGAGCAGGGTGACGGCGGTCGCGGCGAATCCCACCCCGAAGATGTGCCGGCCGCTTCTCGGCAATTCCCTGTTTGCGATCACGTTCCCCTCCGGTAGAATGAGGGCGGTTCGTGTCCAGTTTGTCGGAGAGGCGCAGAGAACGCAAGACCGATGCCCATCCCACGCGCGGCGGCGTTCGCCCGGTACACAGCGGCTCTGGTGGGCCTCACGTATGTCCTCATCGTCCTGGGCGGCGTCGTGCGGACCACGGGCTCTGGAGACGCGTGTCCGGATTGGCCCCTCTGTCACGGACGGATCATCCCGCCGGCAGAGCCCCGGGTGCTCCTGGAGTACGCGCACCGGCTCGTGGCGGGCAGCGTGGGCCTCCTGAGCGTGGGAGCCGTCGTTTGGGCCCACCGCCTTCCGGAGCCACCCGGCCTGCGTCCGCTTGCGTGGACGGCTCTGGGCCTTGTGACGGTGCAGGGACTCGTGGGGGGCGTGGTGGTCCTGAGCGGGCTAGAGGACTGGACCGTGGTGGTGCACCTGGGGCTGGCGCTTCTGGTGCTCGCCGTCCTCCTGACGCTCACCTTCCGGGCTTCCGGAGTCGTGGTGCGGGGCGGAGATCTCCGGCCGTACATCCTCCTGGTGCTCGGGACGCTCTATCTCCTCATCCTCCTGGGCGGGTACGTGGGAGCGAGCGCCGCGGGACTCGCCTGCCCGGACTGGCCCCTGTGCCGGGGGCGGATCCTCCCGCCTGCGCTTCCCGGGGTGCACGTGCACTTTACCCATCGGGTGCTCGCCCTCGCAGGACTTGTGCTGTTGGCGGGGCTCGTAAGGCGCACCCGGTCCCTCGACTCCGGAACCCGGAGGGCCGCCCACCTCGCCGCCGTCCTCTACGGGCTTCAGATCCTGGTGGGAGCCCTCAACAAGTGGTTCCTGCTCCACCCCGCGGTGGTCTCCGTGCACCTGGCATTGGCGGCTGTCATCTGGGGTGCGGTGGTGACGGTATTCTGCCTGGAGGGTGTACGGAGATGAAAATCCTGTTCGTCTGCACCGCGAACATGGCTCGGTCTCCCATGGCGGAGGCCGTCTTCCGGGCTCTGTGCCGGGAGGCGGGGATCTCGTGCGCGGTGGACTCCGCGGGGACCATGGACTATCGAGTGGGAGAACCGCCCCCTCCTCCAACTCTGGCGGTCCTGGAGCGGCACGGACTGCGGACGGATCACCGGGCGCGCCGGGTCACGCAAGAGGACCTCCGTGCGTACGACCTCGTGGTGGCCGTGGACCGGGCGAATCTGGAAGTTCTGCGGGCCATGGCGCCCCCGGGCACGGAGGGAAGGCTGCGACTGCTTTCGGCGTTCGGGCCTCCGGGCACCCCAGAGGACATTCCGGACCCCCGGGTCACCGGAGACTTCGAAGGAACGTATCGTCTCATCGAGGCGTGCTGCCGAGGACTCCTGGAGTTCCTGCGGAACTCGACCTAATACTCCCCTACGCGTACACGTACCCCAGCGCCTCCTCGGGATCCGGATCGGGACTCTCCAGGGCAAAACTTCACTGCCTCGTTCATTGGGGCCCTTGCCTGCTCCTCGATGGTGTCGAGCTCAGAGTTGGAGGCGATCCCCTTGCGGAGAGCGAGCCCCGTGAGGAGCAGATCGGGATTGGGGGCCGGTGCGGGCCGCAGGGGGAACACGGGGCCTGCGGGGCACCCCGCCTGGACCGAGGACGCCGGCCGGTGTACCCTGGTCTCGCCCTCCGTGCGGCCAGGAGGAACTCAGGCGCGGGAGGGGAAGTCTTCTCGGAGGGAGAGGGAGCATGCCGCCGAAGCTGGAGGCTCAGGACAAGCGGTATCTCGCGGGGGTCATCCATCAGACCTGGCGGGCGTGCCAGGGGTTTGTGACCCTGGTGATGGAGCGCGGGCCGGAGGACGCGTACTTCGTACTGGATGAGCTGAACGAGTGGGCCATGCAGCAGCGCCGGCGGCTTTCTGGCGACGGAGCCCGCCGTCCCACGGGAATGAGCCTGCAGGGGCTTCGGATCGGTCGGGAGCTCCTGGACGACATCAGCGCCTTCTGCAGCGCCATCGGCGACATGCTGGCCCGCCTCCAATACGGTCCTCTGAGCCCGGAGGAGGTGGAGGAGGAATGCCTGGAGATCATCGACGGGTTCGTGGCATGGACCAACCGCATGGCCACGCAACTGGGGCTTCAGCGCAACCTCCGGCCGCAGGCCATCTGGTACGAGCGGTAAGGGCTCAGTGGGTGCCCTGCACGGCCTGTACGGGCTGGGTGGCCTGCTGGATCTGTTCCTCCGCCTCGTCCAGGAACTTACGGCATACCTGCCGGATGGACACGGGCCCGTCGTAGGCCACGCGCCGCACCAGCCACGCGAGGTGATCGTATAGGTGCCAGGCCTCGTCGTCCCGCAGCCGCTTCTCCCCCAAGGCCAGCTGTAGGAATCCCCGGACCGCGGACATCACCGCCGCCGCGTACTCCGCCGCCTCCACGGTGTAGCGCTGGCCCCGCTCTGGGACCTCCACCACGATGGCTCCGCCCCGGTGGTAGATGCCGAGGTCGTGGTATCCGCAGCAGTCCATGCCGCACTCCGCCACGAAGAGGGGAGCCGCATAAGGGTCTTCGGGGTCCAGGACGGGATGATGGTCCGCCAAGAGGGTGAGGAGGAGGCCCTGGGTGGCTTCGAAGAGGGAGTAGACCCCATAGGAGGCGTCGTGGGATGGGATCCCCTGAGAGCGCGCACACTCCCCGAGCAACAAGATGGGCTGCCCCCCGATCTCCAGGGAGAAGAGGCAGGGTAAGGCCCCCAGGTCCTCTCCCGTGTCCACGATCTCCAGGGTGATGGCGATCCGGCTCACGCCCCCATCTTACCGCGCCTCACAATCCCGCGGAACCATGGGCTTCGGCTACTCCGGGGAGGAGGCCGGGGGCTCCGACGGTCCCGGCACCGGGATCAGACGGGAGGCGAGCACACTGCCGGCCAGGATGGTGGCCACTACGCCCAGGGAGACCCCGATGGGGATCTTGTAGAGGTCCGCGATGAGCATCTTCACGCCGATGAACATGAGAACCACGGAGAGCCCGTACTTCAGGTACCGGAACATCTCCATGATCCCGGCCAGGGCAAAGAACAGCGCCCGCAGGCCCAGGATGGCGAAGATGTTGGAGGTGTAGGCGGTGGACAGGCCGTGGGTGATGGCCAGGTGGCGGGGCAGTCGATGGCGAACATCAGAGCGTTCCTCTCGCCACCACCAAGACCAGGGCGAGCGACCCGCGGCGTCCCCCGCGGAGGGCCGGCCGCCCCATCCGCCCCAAGACCCCCCGCTACCGGTGCAGGTACAGGATGGTCGTCCCGACGAGATAGACCCCCACCAGCAGCACGGCTTCTCCGGAAACCCGTCCGAGCCGGCGGGTGATGGGCGCCACCAGCCCCAGGACGACGAACCCACTCAGGATGAGTCCCACAAGCGCCGTCAGGGCGTGCGTCTGGCTGCCCGCGGAGAGGATGTAGCCCCCCCGGTAGAAAATGTCCGACACCAGCAGGATGGTCATGTTGAAGATGTTGCTGCCCAGGACGTTCCCCACGGCCAGGTCCACGGCCCCCAGACGGACGGCGGCGATGGTGGTGACGATCTCCGGGGCGGAGGTGGTAAAGGCGACCATGGTGGAACCCACAAAGGTCTGTCCCAGGCCGGTAGCCTCGGCGATGGTCTCCGCCGCCTTGGCCAGCAGGATTGCCGCGCCGATCACCAGCGCGCCGGCAGCGAGGTAGCGTGCCCATGCGGCTGCGATGTTGAGCGGCACGCTCGGCTGTGCGGCCGTGCCGGCCGGGTCTGCCGATTCCTCCACAGCGTGTGACTTCAGCAGCCGGATTCCCGTGACGTACACGGCCACGATCAACCACACGTCCACGCCGATCCCAAGGACGCCCACGTTCGGCCGGAGGAGGACGGCCATGGCGGCGATGGCAGACAGGAGCATCCCGAAGGTGCCCGTGACGATGTGCGCCTTCGAAGCCGCGGCCAGGAGGGAACCGCGCCCCCATACCAGCCCCGCCAGAGCGATGATGGTCATGTTGAAGATGTTGCTGCCGAACAGGTCACCTAGAGCGATGTCTGCCAGGCCCAGGGAAGCCGCGGCAGCCTCTGTGGCGACCTCGGGGAGTGACGTGGTGGCAGCCAGTAGGAAGCTCCCGACGAAGACACGCCCCAGGCCCGTGTGGGCAGCGATGGCGTCAGCCGACCGCGTGAGGGCACGGCCACCCACCCATATGCCAAGCATGCTGGCGAGAAACGCAAGAATCGCTATGTCCAGACTCACGTCTTGTTCACCCTCCCGTCACCCGGCGCTTCGGGGCCGACATGTGGCGGTGCGGGGAGGAGGACGGAAGGCAGGACGCTCGCCCCCAGGATCACCGCCACCACGCCCAGGGAAAGCGCGATGGGGATGTTGTAAAAGTCCGCCACCAGCATCTTCAGGCCGATGAAGACCAAGACCAAGGACAGGCCCTACTTCAGGTCGCGGAACACCTCCATGATCCCCGCCGGGACGAAGATGGCGAAGATGTTGGAGGTGTAGGCAGTGAACAGGTTGTGGGTGATGGCCAGGACCGCGGGGATGGAGTCGACGGCGAACATCAGGTCGGTACTCTCCACCACCACCAGGACCAGGAAGAGGGGCGTGACCCACAGCCTCCCCTCCCGCCGGACGAAGAACTTGCCGCCCAGGTAGGTCTCCGTGACCGGGAAGCGCCGCCGGACCGCCTGCAGCACGGGGTTCTGGGAGGGGTCCACGGTCTCCTCCTTGTGGCGGAACAGCCTCCAGCCGGTGTACGCCAGGAGGGCGCCGAAGGAGTCCAGCACCCAGTGGAACAGCTTGACCAGGGTGACCCCGACCGTAATGAGGCTGGCCCGCATGAGCACCGCGCCCAGCGCCCCCCCACAGGAGCGCCCGGGGCTGCGGGTGGTCGGGGACCGCGAAGTATGCGAAGATGACGAGGAAGACGAAGAGGTTGTCCACGCTCAGGGCCTTCTCCACGAGGTAGGCGGTGAGCCACTCCATCCCCCGCTGGGGTCCTTCCAGAACCCAGACGCCCGCGTTGAAGAGGAGGGCGACCACGATCCACACGGCGCTCCAGGCCACCGCCTCCCGCAAGGAGAGCTTGTGGGGGGAGCGCTGGAACACCCCCAGGTCCACGGCCAGCATTCCCCCCACCACCACGTGGAACACAACCCACAGGATCGTCTCGATGTTCATCTCCCCGCTCCGCGTGCCGGGTGGAGGGCGCAAAACAAAAAACCTCCGGCGTTGCTGCCGGAGGTCTCACCGTGCGGCAGTGCCACAGGCCCGACCGGACGGCCCCCTCGGCCGCCGTCCTGACGGCCGGACCGCGACGGCTCCAGCATCGCGTCACCAGCCGCCGCCGGTTACTCCCCTCAGCCCCGCACCCGGCGAGGCCACCAAAACCTTACCGGCGGGACCTCTGGCGGTCAATAGGAGAGGTAGGGCATGAGTGTGGCGGCGGTGGTCCTGGCTGCGGGGAAAGGCAAGCGCATGCGCTCCCGTCTCCCCAAAGTCCTCCACCCGCTCTGCGGCCGCCCCATGCTCCTCTACGTCCTCGAAGCCCTGCGACCCGTGGTACAAGGCCCCCTCGTGGTGGTCGTGGGCGAGGACGCGGAGCGCGTGCGGGCGGTGCTCCCAGAGGGGGTGTCCGTGGCGGTTCAGGTCCATCCCCTCGGCACGGGGCACGCGGTGGCCTGCGCCCTGCCCCACCTGGAAGGGTTCGAGGGATCCGTGGTCGTGGCCTACGGGGACACCCCTCTGGTCCGCCCGGAGGTCTTCCGGCTGCTCGTGGAACGGCACAGGCAGGAGGGCAACATGGCCACCCTGGTGAGTACCCTGCTGCCGGACCCTAGGGGCTACGGCCGGGTGATCCGGAATTCGGATGGCACCTTCTGCCGGATCGTGGAGGAGGCAGACGCCCTTCCGGAGGAACGGGCCATCCGGGAGGTGAATACGGGGGTGGGGTGCTTCGAGGCGAGGGGGTTGCGGGAGATCCTGCCCCGCCTCCGTGCGGACAACACCCAGGGGGAGTATTATCTCACCGACGCCTTCCGGCTTCTCCGGGAGGGGGGGAGCCGGGTGGGGATCCTGCGGGTGGAAGAGGGGGAGGAGGTCATGGGCATCAATACGAGGAAGGAGCTCGCCCAGGCGGAGGCGGCGCTGCGCCGGAGGGTTCTTGAGGAACTCATGGCATCCGGGGTCACGGTCGTGGACCCCGCCACCACCTACGTGGACCCCCGGGCCCGGATCGGCCCGGACACCGTGATCCACCCGTTCACCGTGATCGAGGGGGAGACCTCGGTGGGACAGGGGTGCACCCTCGGTCCGGGAGCCCACCTCATCTCAGCCCGCCTGGGAGACGGGGTCCGGGTGTGGTGGTCCGTGGTGGAGCACAGCGAGATCGGGGAGGGCTCCCGGGTGGGCCCGTACGCGCACCTGCGACCCGGGTGCGTCCTGGGCCGGGGCGTGGAGGTGGGCAACTTCGCGGAGCTGAAGAACGCACGGGTCGGGGATCGTACGAAAGTCCACCACGTCTCCTACTTGGGAGATGCCCAGGTTGGGCGGGAGGTGAACATCGGGGCCGGGACGGTGACCTGCAACCTGCGGTATGGTGTAGCTGGAAAGCAGCAGACGGTGATCGAGGACGGCGCCTTCATCGGAAGCGATACCATGCTCCAGGCCCCTGTGCGGGTGGGTGCGGGGGCGGTGACGGGAGCCGGGACGGTGGTGACCCACGACCTCCCGCCGGGCGCGGTGGCGGTGGGCGTTCCCGCTCGGGTGATCCGTACCGTGGGGCCAAAATCGGAAAGATGAGGCGGGATCCCCCCAAGCTCTTCGCCGGTACCGCGAATGTGGCCTTGGCCCGCAGGGTGGCGGCACACCTCGACGTGCCGCTCGCGGAGATGGTCGTCTCCCGCTTCCCGGACGGAGAGGTCCGGGTGCGGATTGACGAGAGCGTGCGGGGCCGGGACTGCTTCCTCCTCCAGCCCACCTGTCCGCCCGTGAACGAGAACCTGGTGGAGGCCCTGGTGATTCTGGACGCCCTGCGGCGGGCTTCTGCCCGCCGCATCACCGCGGTGATCCCTTACTTCGGGTATGCCCGCCAGGACCGGAAGCTGGGCCCCCGGGAACCCATCTCTGCGAAGCTGGTGGCGAACCTCCTCGTGCGGGCGGGCGCGGACCACATCCTCTGCGTGGATCTCCACGCGGGGCAGGTGGGGGGCTTTTTCGACATCCCTCTCGACCACCTCACCGCCCGCAACCTCTTCGCGGACTACTTTCTCCGCAAAGGCCTTCCCAACGTGGTGGTGGTCTCCCCCGACATCGGGGGTCTCAAGCGGGCCCGGGACTTCGCCCGGGCCATCGGAGCCCCGGTGGCGGTCTGCGATAAGCGCCGGGACCAGCCGAATCAGGTGAGCGAGATCGTACACGTGATCGGGAAGGTGTACCGGCGCACCGCGATCCTGGTGGACGACATCGTGGACACCGCGGGCACCCTCGTGGCCGCCGCGGAGGCGTTGGTGCGGCGCGGGGTCGCGGAGGTCTATGCCTGCTGCACTCACCCCGTGCTCTCGGATCCCGCGGTGGATCGCATCCAGGCGAGTCCCATCCGGGAGCTGGTGGTCACGGACTCCATCCCCATTCCGCCCCACAAGCGCATCGGGAAGATCCGGGTGATCTCCATCGCACGCCTGGTGGCGGAAGCGATCCTGAGCATCCACGAGAACACCTCCGTAAGCGAGCTGCTGGAGGAGCCGCAGCCCGCGGAGGTGATCCTCTAGGAGGGAGCATGTTCATCCCGCCGTACGTGGTGAGCGCCGTGGTCGCTTGGTTCGTCACGTACTGGACCACGCCCACCGCCCGCTGGATCGCCCGCCGTACGGGGGCCGTGGATTACCCGGGCGGTCGGCGCATCAACCGCAGGCCCCTCCCGCGCCTCGGGGGGATTGCCCTTTTCTGCGGGATCTTCCTCTCCGCGGTCCTCACCTTGCCCCTCCCGGGCCCCATCGCCCTGGTGCGGGAGCCGAAGTACTTCGTGCTGGCGATCCCCTATGGCCCCGTGGACGGGCGGCTCCTGGGAGTGGTCCTGGGGGCCGTGGCGATCACCGCGCTGGGGGTGGTGGATGACCTCCGGCAGCTTTCGGGCCGCACCAAGTTCCCCCTCATCTATCTCGCGGCGGCCGTCCCCGTGTTCTTCGGCGTCACCACCCCCTTCCTCACCAACCCGATCACGGGGAATCTGGTCCCTCTGGGAGTGTGGGGGCATCTGTTCACCGTGGCCTGGGTGGGGTCCGCGGCCATCGCCATGAACTCCATTGACGGGGTGGATGGGCTCGCGGCGGGGATCGCGGCCATCGTGGCGGCCACCTTCTTTGCCGCGGCCATGGCCCTGCGAAGCGGGCCGGGGATCCTGGTGCTGTGCGCCGCCGTGGTCGGAAGCTGCGTGGGCTTCCTGCGCTACAACTTCAACCCCGCCCGGGTGATCATGGGCGATGGAGGGGCCCTGCTGCTCGGCTACCTCCTGGGCGCCATCTCCGTGGTGGGGATGTTCAAGACCCTCACCCTGATCAGCCTGGCGGTACCGCTCATGGCCATGGGGATCCCCATCTTCGACACCGCCTTGGCCGTGGTGCGGCGATTGCGCAAGGGGGTACCGGTGTTCCAGCCGGATCGGGAACACCTCCACCACAGGCTTCTGGACCGGGGGCTCTCGCAGCGTCAGACGGTGTTCCTGCTGTACGGGCTTTCCGCCCTCCTTGCCGTCCTCGCTTTGTGGATCGCGGGGAGCGTGCGGCCCGAGGTCTCCGTTTTGCTGGCCTTGGGGCTGGGCGGTAGCCTCTGGCTCTCCGCCTGGCGGCTGGGACTCCTGCACCGCACGCGGACCCGCGGCTCCGAGATCTCCCAAACCTAGCGGATGCGACCGATTCCCCTCCTCGTGGTGGTGGGCACCCGACCGGATGCGGTGAAGATGGCACCCGTGATCCTCGAGCTGCGGGCAGACCCCGCCTTCGCCCCCATCCTGGTGGCCACCGCCCAGCACCGGGAGATGCTGGACCAGGTCCTGCGCCTCTTTCACCTTACCCCGGACGTGGACCTGAACGTGATGCGGCCCCGTCAGACCCTCACGGAGGTCACCGCCCGTACCCTGGAGGGCCTGGATGCGTGCATCCGCCGGGTGCGGCCCGAGATGGTGGTGGTGCAGGGAGATGCGGCCCCCAGTTTCTGCGGGGCCCTCGCAGCCTTCTACCACCGGGTGCCCGTCGCCCACGTGGAGGCAGGGTTGCGCACCCGCAACAAATACCATCCCTTCCCCGAGGAGATGTACCGCCGCATGGCCGGGGTGCTGGCGGACCTCCACTTCGCCCCCACGCCCATCGCCCGCCAGAACCTCCTCCGGGAAGGAGTGGAGGCCGACCGCATTCACGTGACGGGCAACACGGTGATCGACGCCCTCCGGTGGATCACCGCGCAGGACCCGTCCCCGGATCCCGGGGTGCCTGTGCGCCCGGATGCCCGCATGATCTTGGTTACCGCCCACCGCCGGGAGAACTGGGGGGACCCTCTCCGGCGCATCTGTGTGGCAGTGCGCGCCCTCGTGGAGCGGTTCGAGGACGTGGAGGTGGTCTTCCCCGTGCACCGGAATCCCGTGGTCCGGGAAGTGGCGTTCCGCGAGCTCCGGGATCTGGCGCGGGTGCACCTTCTGGACCCTCCGGACTACGGTCCCTTCGTGGCTCTGGAGCGCCGGGCCTACCTCATCCTCACGGACTCGGGAGGTGTGCAGGAGGAGGCCCCGACTTTTGGCACCCCCGTCCTCGTGCTCCGGGAGACCACGGAGCGGCCGGAGGGGATCGCGGCGGGCGTCGCGAAGCTGGTGGGAACGGATCCGGACCGCATCGTGGAGGAGGCGGGTCGGCTGCTTCGGGATCCCGAGGCCTACGCCCGGATGGCGAATGCCACCAATCCCTACGGGGACGGCCGGGCCGCGGTGCGCATCCGGCAGATCCTGCGGGTGCACTTCGGGCTCTCGGATCGCCTCCCGGAGCCCTTTGACCCCGCCCTCCCGCTGCTGGGGGAACCGGCGGCCCGGGAGGTCCGTTGACGGAGGGGAGGGTCATGCGGCACGCGGCGGTTTTGGCGTTGGTTTTCGGGATCCCGGGGTGGGCCCGATGGGTGGCCGCGTCTCCCCTCCCCTCTCCGGATCCGGATCTCGTACGGGCCACCGTCGGCGGCGTGGTGGTGGAAGTCGTATCCGTGGGAGACCGAGTAAGGGAGGGGGATCCGCTGGTCTACGTCCGCACCACCACCAAGGCCCGGGAGGTGGCGGCGCGCGCTCCGCGGGACGGGGTGGTGGCGGAAGTCCTGGTACGCGCAGGACAGCGGATCCGGATCGGAGAACCCGTGGTGCGCCTCGAGCCGCGGTGACCCTGCTGCCGAGAGGTCCGTGATTGCGTGGAGCCGCTGCGGAGGAGCACTCCGGGAGCACCTTGATTGGAGGGTTGGTCGCGTGAAGAGATGCGGGTGGGTGCTGGTGGCCGTGATCCTCGCCCTCCCTGGCACCCTTGCCGCGGGACCTGAGGAGTTCATGCGGCTTGCGGAGATCCGGCCCGGGATGCGGGGGGTGGGCCGGACGGTGATCCGGGGCACGCGGGTGGAGGAGTTCCCCTTCGAGGTCCTGGGGACCACGGACGGTCCCTCGGGACGCCTCGTGCTCTTCCGGGCCTACGGGCCCGTGATCGAGCAGGCGGGCGGGGTGGCGGCGGGGATGAGCGGAAGCCCCATGTACATCCGGGGCCGGCTTGCGGGCGCGCTCTCCTACAGCTACGTGTTCGCGGGACCGGACAAGAACCTGGGGCTGTTCACGCCCATCGAGCGGATGCTGGAGATCCTGGAGCCGGGGGAGCGTTCCGAGGGGCGTCCCGGCCTTGCACGGTTGGATCGGCCGCTGCGGTTGGGGGCCCGCAGCGTGGATCGGATCCTCGTCGTCCGGGATGCGGCCTCCGGCCGGGCGGCTTCTGCCCGTACGGGGATCCCCGCCTTCGCGCCCGTAGTAACCCCCCTCGTGGTCTCCGGGCTCGGCGAGCGAGCCTTCCGCCTCCTGCGGGCCGCTCTCCGCAGTCTTCCCGTGATCCCCGTCCAGGGCTACGGAGGAATCGGCCGGTTCCCGGAAACGCCCCTTGTTCCCGGAAGCGCGGTGGGCGTGGCCCTGGCGCGGGGAGACGTGAACTTCGTAACCTTTGGGACCCTCACGTACCGGCGCGGTCGGCAGTTCCTGGCCTTCGGCCACCAGATGCTGGGCTCCGGGGAGAGCGCGTACCTGCTCACCACCGCCTACATCCACACGGTGGTGCGGGGCCTGGAGATGTCCTTCAAGGAAGGGGATCTCGGGAGCCTGGTCGGCACGGTGACGCAGGATCGCGCGGCGGGCATCGCCGGGGAGCTGGGACGCCTTCCCCGGGTGTTCAACGTGGTGGTCCGGGTGGGGGATCAGGATGGAGGCCGCAGCGTCAAGTTGGGGACCCACATGGTCCGCCGCCGAGACCTCGCGCAGGTCTTCATCCCCACGGTGGTGCTCTCCGCCATCGAGCGGGCGTGGGACGCCTCCGGAGGAGGGACCGCGGAGGTACGGATCACCGCCCGGGCGCAGGGACTCCCGCGGCTTCTGGAGCGCACGAATCGGGTCTACAGCGCCCGGGACGTGGCTGCCGCCGCCGTGCTGGACGTGGTGGAGGCGGTCCGCATCCTGTTCCACAACGAGTTCGCACCCCTCGAGCCCGTAGACCTCTCCGTGGAGGTGGTGCTGACCCGCCGCCCGCTCATCGCCTCCGTGGTGGAGGTCCAGGCGGAGAGCCGGACGGTTCCGCAGGGCGGAAAGCTCCGGGTGCGGGTCCGCCTGCGACCTTTCCAGGATGAGGAGCGCACCCGAGTGGTGGAGATCCAGGTCCCCGAGAACTTCCCGAGGGGGCCAGCCCTCCTGGTGGCCGGCAGCGCCGGCAGCTCCCGAGAGACCGTGGATCCCACAAGCCTTCTGCTGAGCAGGACCGCGGGAGAACCACAGCCCACGCGGTTCGATAGCCTGGATCAGGAACTGGAGTTCTTCGAGCGGTTCGGACGCAACACGGACGTGCTCTTCCAGCTGATCCCTGCGGGGATCCCGCCCTCCGACGATCCCGCCAAGCGCTTCATCTACTTCGATGCGTTCGCCGGAGAGATCCTGCCCACGGACTGGGTGGTGCGGGGTGAGGTGGTGATCCCCATCGTGGTGGAGTGAGGGCCCTCCCACGCGGGCGTTCATGCGGCGCCTCCTCCTCGGGATCGGGTTCCTCCTTGGTGCGGGGTCTCTCGGACTGGTCGGAGCCGCGGTCTACCTGGTGCGCACCGGGGCCTTGGAAGAGGCGGTCCGGGATGCTGCGGCGCGTGCTCTGTCCCAAGCCCTCCAGCGGGAGGTGCGGATCCGCTCCCTCCGGGGGATTCCCTGGCACGGGGTGGTGGCGAAGGGGGTCCAGGTAGCCCGCGGCCGGAGCTTGCGGGAAGGCATCTTCCTCGAGGTCCCCCGCGTCACCGTGGAGTTCGATCCGCACATCCTCTTCCAGGACCTCCTGTGGGGTCCCCGATGGGTCCTCCCCGCGGTGCGCCGGGTGACCCTAGAACGGCCCTCTCTTCTGCTGGAGCGGGATCCGGGGGGTCGGTGGAACCTCGAAGACCTGTTCCTCCGGGCGCCAGCCGCGGGCCCGGCGCAACCGGCCTTCACCGGAACCGTGGCCATCCGAGGGGGGCGGGTGCACCTCCTCGACACCTCCCGACGTCCCGCCTTCAGGGCGTCCTTCGAGGACCTGTCCGGAGAATTTTCCCTGCAGGACTCCCCCGTGGTGCGGCTCTCCCTCCGCGGACGGGCCCTTGCTCAGCAACCTGCGTCCGTGGAGGCAAAGGGTTGGATCCGCGGGGATGAGGGCGCCCTGGATCTGGAAGTACGGGTGGATCAGGCCCCAGCGCGCCCGTGGGGAGCCTACCTCGCACCCCATCCCAGGGTGAGGTGGGAGGGAGGGCACGTCTCCGGTACCGTTCGGCTGTACAGGGGCGGGCCTGGCCGCACGGACTGGAGCGGAAGCCTCAGGCTCCATTCGGTGAGCCTTTCCGTCCTGCCTGAGGGCATCCGGATCGTCGCGGACGGTCCCCTCCGGCTCACCACGTCGAGGCTAGAGTTCCAGGGAATCCGGGTGGGGGTAGGTGGCGGGGTGGCCACCGTGCGGGGCCAGGCGTCGTTCGCAGGCGGGGGCTTCCTGGATTTGGACGTCCTCTGCATGGAGTTGGATACCCGCCTCCTGCGGCACCTGTTGCCGACCTCGTTGCCGGTCCGGGGTCGGCTCAGTGGCCGGGTGCACTTGGTAGGACCTCCGGAGGCCCTCCGCCTCACCGGACACCTCCGATCCCCTTCCCTCGTGGTGGCGGATCGGTCCCTGCAATCCGTAGAATCCCGCTTCGCCTACGACTCCGGGCTCGTGGCACTCTCGGATTTCCGCGCCTCCTTCTCCGGCGGGTCCGTCCGAGGGGACCTCCTCCTGGATCCTTCGGATCCACGGTTCTTACTGGCAGCTTCCCTCCGGGACGTCCCCGCGGAGGTGGTCCGGATCCTGGGCCTGGAGACCCCCGTCCGGTTCCGCGCCACGGGTCTCCTCCTCGCCAGGGGAGGTCCGAAGGGCACGTGGATCCAGGGGGTGCTGCGCGGGGGACCCGGGGAGGCGTTCGGCGTCCCCTTCGGCGGGCTATCCGTGGCCTTCGCCTACGGGGAGGGAAAACTGAGGCTTGGAGCACTCACGGCGGACCTCGGGGAGGCGTGGCTCGGGATACAGGGAACCGTGTCCGCGGCGGGGGCCCTGGACCTCTTCGCGGTGACCCGGAACGTCCCGCTCTCCCGCTTGAAGAGCCTGTTGGGCCTGAGGGGCCCTGTAGAGGGGAGGTTGGACTTCGCAGGCCGGATCTGGGGTACGGTAATGGATCCCCGGGGAGAGGGTCGCGTGCGGCTGGAGGGCCTGGAGGTAGGCCCCATCCGGTTCCAGGAAGGCGTAGCAGGGGTTGTGCTCACGCGGCGGACGCTCCGGCTGCGTGGGGCGTCCTTGCGGGATCGGGATGAGGTCTACCGGATCGAGGGGGAGGTCGGTTGGGAGGGGGAGGGACGGCTCGATCTCTCCGTGCGGACGGATGGAGTGGAGGTGGGCCGGCTCGGTCTGCTCTTGGACCTCCCGGTTCCGGTGACGGGTGAGGTTTCGGGTGCGGTCTGGGTCTGGGGGACTCCCCGACAGCCCAGGGCCGAGGGCGTCCTCCGCCTCCGGGACGCCGCCGTGGCCGGGGAGCGAGTGCGGGCTGCCCGGGCGCGGATCCGGTGGGAGGCGACCCGGATGACGATCGAGGATCTGGAGGCCGAGACGGGTCGGGGAAACCTGCGCCTACTGGGAGAGGTGGGACCGGAGCAGGTCGAGCTGCGCTTCTCGTTGCACGGGCTGCGGCTGGAGGAAGTGGGAGCGCTCCGGCTAGCCTCCCTTCGCGTGCAGGGAAACGCGGACCTCGCAGGAACCGTCCGGGGGACGCCGCGGCAGCCCGAGGTGTTCGCGACGGTCCGATCCCAGGATCTGGCCCTAAACGGCGTGCGGTTCGGTAGTGCGGGGGGGAGGGTCTCGTGGCGACCCGGTGTGCTTGTGCTGGGGCCCCTGGAGGTGGCCCGGGATTCGGAACGGTATACCCTCGAGGGGACGGTTCATCTCGAAGGAGTTCCCACGCTGGACCTCCAGCTCCAGACGGAGTCCGGACGGCTCGGGACGCTCCTGCGCATCGGCCGTAGCCGTCTTGCCGCTGATGGCGATCTCACCGGCCGGCTCACGCTCCAGGGCCCCTTGGAGAACCTCACCGCGACCTTGACGCTCGCGCTCGCGGACGGCCACCTTGGCGGATATCCCATCCGGAGGGCCGCAGGGGAACTCCAGCTGCACGGCCGCGCGGTCACCCTCCGGTCCCTGGATCTCGAGCCCAAAAAGGGCGCCTTCCGGGCTCAGGGGACGTTCAACCTCACGGGGGAGACGGACATTGAGCTCAGCGGGGAGGGGATCGAGCTGGAGGCCCTCCGAGCGCTTACGGGGATCCGTACCCCACCCCTCCTAGGCACCCTGGACTTCACCCTGCAGCTCTCGGGAACCCGGCAGGAACCGGTGGCCGGGCTCTCCCTGGAAGCCCGGGAGGTGGGGACTGGAGGGGTGCAGGCGGATCGGGTTCTGGGGCAGGTCTATTACCGGGAGGGGGAGCTCGTACTGGAGCAGGTGCTGGTGGAGAAAAGCGGATACCGGGCCCGAGCCGCGGGAAGACTCCCCCTGGGGCCAGAGACGTTCCGGGTAGACCCTTCCCGACCTCTTTCCTTGGAGGCGAGCACGGACCGAGTGGATCTGGGCATCCTTCGTCTCTGGTTCCCCCACCTGGTGGAGGCGGCCTCCGGAGTTCTCACCGCGCACCTCCAACTATCGGGAACCGCGGACTCCCCTCGTTGGGAGGGGGAAGCAGCGGTGGCGGACGGCAGGGTGCAGTTCCGGGAATTCCGTCCTGCCCTGGAGGGGATCTCAGGGGAGGTCCGATTTGACGGACAGGTGGCTCGGTTGGAGCGGTTGCACGGACGGTTGGGGGAGGGGACGGTGCAGGCAAACGGAGAACTCACCTTCCGGGCACTCCGCCCTGACCGGCTCCATCTCTCCCTTACGGCCTCTCACGCCCGACTGCAGACCCCGCTCTACCGAGGACTTGCGGACGCGCAGCTGCAGCTGAGAGGCTCCGCACAACGCCCCCAGCTCGGCGGCCGCGTGACCTTGCGGGCCGGGGAGGTGACCCTCGCTACGGCAGAGGAGGGGATCGCTCCCGGGAGGGCAAGTTTGTTCCCCGTGGAGTTAGATCTGGAGCTCGTGGCCGGAGATGGGCTCGTCGCGGTGGCGGGGCCGGTCCGCCTCGCGGTCTCGGGCCGGCTACACCTCGCGGGCAGTCCTGCCCGGCCGGAGCTGGAGGGTACGGTAACCGGAAGGGACGGGGAGTTTACGGCCCTGGGCCGTACCTTCCGGCTGGAGTCCGCCTCTGCCCAGTTCCAGCGTTTCCGGGGGACCACGCCCTTTGTCTCCGCCCGCGCCCGGACGGAGATCCAGGGCGTCACGGTGTTCGCCAACATCGAGGGCCCACCCGGAGACCTGCGGGTCCAGCTGACCAGCGATCCGCCCCTCCCCCCTGAACAGCTCGGCGCCCTCCTGGCCGGGGAAGTCGGCCTTCCGTCCGCGGTTCGGGGGGACGTGGAGGAGCTTTTGCGGCAGCAGCTGAGCCGCTTGGTGCTGGGCGAGTTCGCGGCCCGGGTGCGGCGGGCCCTGGGGTTGGAGGAGCTGCGCATCGAGTACGACTTCGAGCGCCCCCTGCGGTTGCGGGTGGGCGGGCTTCTCCTGCAAAACCTCTACCTGGCCCTCACCACCACCTTCACAGACCCCCTGCAGTTCCTCTGGTCCCTGGAGTACCGGTTCAGTCCCAACCTCGCTCTCACCCTGACCTACGACACCCGGAACGTCTGGCTCTTGTTCCTCCGGAGCCGGTTCGTATGGTAGGGTTCGGAACAGCAGGACCCTGGTGAAGGTCGAGCAGATCCCTGGACAGGAGGGCACAGCGTGCGGTTCCCCGGACGCGGCATCCCACTCCTCACGGTCCTCATCGCGGCGCTGGCCCTGACCCCTCGGTTGGGCGCGCAAGCCCCTACACCCGCTCCGAGCCCGGAGCCCACCCCCGAGGGGCCGCAGCGCATCGTAGACATCCGGGTGCAGGGGCTCCAGCGGGTCCCGCCGGAAGTGGTGTTCGGCCGCATCGGCTCCCGCGCAGGGGAGCTGCTGGACCGGGATCGGATCCGGCAGGACGTGGAGCAGATCCTCGGAAGCGGCTGGTTCGCGGACGTCCTGGTCCGGGTCCAGCCGGTCCCGGAAGGGGTGGTGGTGGTGTTCCTGGTGGTGGAGAATCCCGTGGTGCAGCGGGTGGAGGTTACGGGGAACACCGTGGTCCCCACAGAAGAGATCCGGGAGGCTCTGGGGGTGCAGGAGGGGGAAGTCCTCAACACCGTGGATTTGCGGACGGGGGCCCGCAATGTGGAGAAGATCTACCAGGACCGGGGCTACCCCCTGGTGCGGGTGGCGGACGTGGAGTTCCGGGAAGGGGTGTTGCGGGTGGAGATCCGGGAAGGGCGGGTGGAGCGCGTCGAGATCCGGGGGCTCCGGCGCACCCGGCCCGTGGTGGTCCAGCGGGTCCTCCAGGTGCGGGAGAACGATCTCTTCTACCTTCCGAGGGTCCAGCGGGATCTGCAGGAGGTGTTCGCCACGGGGCTCTTCGAGAACGTCCGGGCGAACCCCCAGCAGGGGTCTGATCCGGACAAGGTGGTGCTGGTAATCGAGGTGGAGGAACGTCCGAGCCGGGAGGTCGGGGGAGGGGTGGGCTACAGCCCGCAGGCGGGCTTCCTGGGCCGGGTTCAGTACACGGAGCGCAACCTCCACGGCATGGGGCGCTCCGTGGCCCTCAGCTACGAGCGCAACCTCACCTCCCTGACCGGCCAGGAGGCGGGCCTCCTTTCCGGGCTTCCCACGGAGAACCTCCTCATCCAGTACCGGGATCCGTGGTTTGGGATGCGGGGACAGGCCCTCTCCCTGGAGCTGCACGACACCGCACAGCTCTTCGACGACCGGGTCCTCGGGGTCCGGTACCTCCAGCTGCTCGAGGGCGGCAGCGTCTCCCTCAGCCGCCGGCTCACGGACACCCTCAGCCTCTCCCTGGGGCTGAGAACCGATCGGGGGGACTTCGTCGTTTTGGAAGGGGACGGATCACGAATCCAGTTCTCCCGCGGGCTCGTGCACGCCTTTCGGGTAGAGACCACCTATGATACCCGGGACCGTCCCTTCGCGGCCACCCGTGGACAGAACGCCTCCGCCCTTCTGGACTACGGGACCCGGTTGCTGGGGGGAGACTTCGAGTTCGGGAAGCTCGTCGCGGAGTACGTGCACTACGTCCCCGTCTGGCAGGGAACCCTCGTGGGACGGATCCGGGCAGGGATTTCCGCGGGGAGCCTGCCGCTGCAGGAGCAGTACCTCGTGGGAGGGCCCCAGAGCGTCCGGGGGCTAGCGATCGGCGCCCTGCGGGGGCAGAGCACGGCCCTAGCGAGCTTGGAGTACCGGCTGCCTCTCCGGATCTTCGTGCCCGGCTTGGAGTCCGTGACCCTGGCCGTTTTCGTAGACGCGGGAGGCGTGGCCGCGTCCGGATTCGGGCTTGTGGAGCAGCCGCAGGTCTCGTACGGGGCTGGGGTGCTGGTGCAGTCGCCCGTTGGGCCCATCCGGATTGACTATGCCATCGGTCCGGGGGGGCAGACGCAGACGTGGCTTCAGTTCGGCAACCCCTTCTAAGGGGGCCAGACCCTCTGTGGTACCATGCGGAGGGCTTTTCTCGAAGGCGGACGCAGGAGGGGACTATGGAACGCAGGACGCGAATCCTGCTGATCGCGGTGGCGGCGGTGGTGGCCCTGGCGGGAGTGGCATGGGGGCTCAGCGCCTCGGGGTCCGTGGGGTTCAGTCAGTCCGTGGTCATCGGGTATGTGGACATGCAGCGGGCCCTGGACGCGCACCCCCGCAAGGCCTCCGCAGAGGAGGCCCTGAACCAGTTCGCGCGCGCGAAGATGACGGAAGCCCGTCAGCGCGCCCAGGGCAAGCCCGCGGCGGAGCAGCAGCGCATCGTCCGGGAGGCCCAGGAACAGATCCTGCGCAAACAGGCGGAACTGCTGGCGAGCCTGGACCGGGACATCCGGGCGGCCGTGGAGAAGGTGGCCCGGGCGAGCGGGGTCACCGTGGTGCTCAACAAGAACGTGGTCCTCTACGGGGGGACGGATCTGACGGACGCGGTGATCCGGGAGCTCAAAGCAGCGAAGTGATGGGGAAAGCCCTGGGTCCAGTTTGCGCCCTGAGCCTGCTGCTCTTGGGATGCGCGCCCGCGCCCCCACGTCCTGCGGCGTCGCCCGTGCCCTCCACCCTGCCGGCTCTGCGGGCGGTGCGGATCGGCACCGTGGACCTGGATCGGGTCCTGCAGGCCCATCCGCGGGGGCAGGAGCTCGCGCAGCTGCGCCAGCGCATCCTCGAGCTGGAAGCCGAGATGCGCACCCCGCTCATGCCTCCGCAGCTCGTCCCTCCGATCCCCCCCTCCTCCACCGCGCGGATCCAGCAGGCCCTGGAGCAGCGGGTGCGGGAGATTCAGGAGCGCATCCGGTCAGAGACGCAGCAGCAGCTCGAAGCCCACGCCGCGCGGTTGCGCTCCACCCTCCAGGCGGAGATCCGGGCCCTTCAGGACAACGCGCGGGCAGAGTTGAACCGGTTCGCCAAGCAGGTACAGGCCGAACAGCAGGCTCAGCTCACGGCTCGCCAGCGGGAGATGCAGGCCGCGCTGGAGGCGAAGGTGGAGGAGCGGCGCAAGGAGTTGGAGGCCGCCATCCGGACCTATGAGGAGGAGACCGCCCGCGCCTACCGGGACCGCCTCCTGAACCTCCGTCTCAAGCTGGAGGTGGCACAGCCCGGGAGCCGCGAGGAGGTGGACCGGCTCGTGGCGGAGTACGAGCGCCTGCAACGGGAGCGGGACCAGAAGGTGCAGGAGTTCCAGCAGGAGCAGCGCAGGCAGTTCGAAGCGTACCTGGAAGAGGTCCGGCAACAGGCCAACGCGGAGCTCCAGGCCTACGCCCAGGCCCTGGAGGTCCAGGCCCGGCAGCGGGTCGCCGAGCGGGAGCGGGAACTCCAGGAGCAGCTGGCGGAGGCGGTCCGGGAGCGGGAGCGGCGTTTCCGGGAACTCCTGCAGGCCTACCAGGGAACCCTGAATCGCCAGGCCCGGGAGCGGGCCCACTGGGAGATCCAGCAAGCGGTGGAAGAGGCCCGGGAAGCCGCCCGGGCGCAGCAACGGGCCGCGGTGGAGGAGGCCCGGCGGACCCTCCAGGAGCTCGGACGCCGGGCCCAGGAACGGTACCTGGAGGAGGAGCGGATACGGGTGGAGCGGCTGGCACGGCAGCTGCGGGAGCTGCAGGCACAGCAGCGGAACCTGGAAGAGACCCTCCTGGCAGAGCTGCGGGTGGAGGCCGCGGCGGTGGCCCTGGAGCGCAAGCTGGATGTGGTGATCGTGCGACACCTCTCCGCCCCCCGAGGGCTCGACATCACGGACGAGGTGCTGCAGCGGCTTCGGCGGAGGTAAGGAAGCATGCGGAAGGCGGCAGCGCTCGCACTTTCCGTTCTGGCCCTCTCGGGCTGTGGACGGCCCGCGGTCGGCGTGGTGGATACCCAGCGCATCCTCAACGAGAGCGTGCTCGCCCTCAGCTACCAGAAGGAGCTCAACGACCGGGAGAAGCTGATGGCCGCGGAGCTCGCGGCAGCCGCGGCCCGGCTGAGCCCCCAGGCTCTGGAGCAGCAGCGCCAGGCCTATCTGCTGGAGCTCCAACGACTCAAGCAGGAGTTGGAAGACCGTCTCAACCGGCGGGTCCGGGAGGCGGTGGCGGAAGTGGCCCAGCGGGAGCGGGTGCGGATCGTGCTGGTGAAGTCGGGGGTGCACTCCGGGAACGTGCGGGACCTTACGGACCAGGTCATCGAGCGGTTGAAGTGAGCGGTCATGCGGTTGGAGGAGCTCGCGGCGCTTGTGGGCGGGAGGCTCGTTGGAGACGGCTCCGTGGAGATCGAGCGGGTGGCGGCCCCGGAAGAGGCCGGCCCCGGCGCGGTGGTGGTGTGCTACACCCCTCGGGCCCTGGAGATCGCCCGGGCCCGGGGGGCCTCCGCGGTGGTGGTGCCCCAGGCGACCTCCCAGGACCTCCCCGCCGTGGTGGTCCCCGAGCCCCGCAGAGCCCTGGCCGTATTGCTGGAGGCCCTGGGTCCGCCGCGGGTCCACCCCTCGGGCATTCACCCCACCGCGGCCATCGCGGCGACCGCGGAGCTGGGGGAGGGGGTGGCGGTGGGTGCCTACGTGGTCGTCGAGGAGGGCGCCTGCGTCGGAGCTCACTCCGTCCTCTATCCCCACGTGTACATCGGTCCTTACGCGCGCGTAGGCGCCCATTGCATCCTCTATCCCCACGTGGTGGTGGGAGAACGGTGCGTGGTGGGGGACCGGGTCATCGTGCACAGCGGCGCGGTGCTGGGCTCGGACGGTTTCGGATTCGTCCGCGAGCCACAGGGGCCCCGCAAGATCCCGCAGGTGGGCATCGTGGTGGTGGAGGACGACGTGGAAGTAGGAGCCGGCACGACCATTGACCGCGCCACTCTGGGCGAGACCCGGGTAGGCGCGGGCACCAAGATCGACAACCTGGTTCAGATCGCCCACAACGTGCGCATCGGCCGGCGGTGCCTGATCGCGGCGCAGACGGGGATCGCGGGGAGCACGGTAATCGAGGACGACGTGGTGATCGCGGGGCAGGTGGGAGTGGGAGACCACGTGCGGATCGGCCGGGGGGCGGTGGTCCTCGCGCTTTCGGGGGTGACGAAGGATGTGCCGCCGGGGACGGTGGTCTCCGGGTTCCCCGCCCGGCCCCACCGGGAGGTGCTGCGGGAGAGCGCCCTGCTGCGGGAGATGGTGCGGCGGATGCGCCGCGAGCGGGAAACCCCCTAGTTCCCTTCATGCGGGCATTCGTCGCGCTGCTGGGAGCTTTCCTGCTCGCGGTTCCGGGTTTGAGCCGCCCGCCTGCCGCGGAACTCCCCGAGCTCCTCGAGGTGCCGGTGACGGGGAATCCCGCGGATGCAGAGGTAATCGGGGAAGCCATCGCACGGCGGCTGGAACAGGCCGCCCGGCGTCTCCCGGGCGGCACCATGGAGATCCGTCTCCCCAGGGTTCCCCCCCTAGGGCCCGGAGAGGAGGCGGTCCTTCCCGTCCGGGTAGCGGCGCGACACCCCTCAGGATCTCCCCGCACGCGGACCGTGTGGGTGCGGCTTGTTAACCTTTTCCTCCCGCTTTCCGACCCCAAACGGCTGGTGCTGAGCAACAACCCGGAGCGGATGCGGTCCCCCGGCCTATTCCTCACCGAGCGGCTCGGTCCCGGGGAGGCGGTGCGCCTGTTGTACCACCACCAGAACGCCACCGGTCGCGGGATGGTGGTCCTCGTGCGCCTGAAAAACCCTGGCCCCCAACCCGCACGGATCCACCTCCAGGCGGCCGCACCCCGGCCGTGGCACGACACCATGGCCACGGGGCACGCGGCGGCCAGGAGGTTTCTGCAGCTGGTGGCCTCAGGAGGGGGCTACGTGCTGGAACTTCCGCCCCACAGCGCCTTCACCTTCTGGACCCAACCTCTTCCCGTGGACTTCGTGGTCTCGGGGCTCCTCCAGGCGCAGCTCCTGGAAGGAAACGGACTGGAGATCCGCGTGGGCCTGCGGCCCTCGTACGTGCTGGATCCGGCTCCCCTGCCCGAGGTGGAGCCCGAGCCCACCAACCATCCCCGCGGGGTGTTCGCGCGTCCCGTGCTGGAAGTGCGTCGGCGCCTTGCCGTGGGCGCTTCCGAGACCGTGGAAGTGGGTGCGAGCCGGGCGTTCCGGGATCTCTTCACGGAGGCGGTCCTCGTGGGCGACTACGGGGTCCTCTATCGCCTCTTGTTGGAACTCGCCAACCCTGCCCCCGAGCCGAGGGAGGCGCGCTTGGTGGTGCGGGCCGCAGGTGGTCCCGCGTACGCCGCGTTCGTGGTGAACGGACAGCTCCTGGACCTCTCGTATCTGGCCGGGAGCCGCGAGCGGGAACTGCTCACCGTGCTGCTCCCTCCGGCGGGGAGCGAGACGGTGACGCTCCTCACCGTGCCCTCCGCGGGTTCCTATCTTCCCCTGCACCTCTTCTTGAAGCCATGAGCAGGCACAAGACCATCGTGAAGCCCGTGGCGTACTCCGGTCTCGGCCTCCATACGGGGGAACCTGCACGCCTGAAGCTGCTTCCCTCGGCTCGGCCCGGCATCCGGCTCCTGGTGGAGGATCAGGAGCTTCCCTGCGAGCTGGACGCGGTTTCCCACTCGGTGCGCGGCGTGGCGGTGGGTGGGGTGCGGACCGTGGAGCACTTCCTCGCCGCTGCATGGACCCTGGGCGTTACCGCCCTGCGGGTGGCGGTGGAGGGACCAGAGGTCCCCGCGGGGGATGGGAGCGCGCTGCCGTTTGTGGAGCTGCTCCGGGAGGCCGGGAGCCGGGAGCTCCCGGAAGAGGTGCCCGAGCGCCGGTTGGCGGCACCGGTGTGGGTCCGGGAGGGAGAGGCGCTCGCCGCGGCGTTCCCCTTTGACCACCTGCGGGTGACCTATGTGGTGTCCCTCCGGGGCCGGGAGGCCTGCGCGTACGATCTCGTGGTCACCCCGGAGCGCTTCGTGTCGGAGATCGCCCCTGCCCGCACGTGGGGGTACTTGGAGGACGCGGAGGCCCTTCACAAAAAGGGCCTCGCGCGGGGAGCCAGCCTCGACAACACCCTCGTGCTCGAGGACGGCCGGTTCCTCAACCCACCGCGGTTTCCGGACGAGCCCGCTCGGCATAAGATCCTGGATCTGCTCGGGGATCTCGCGCTCCTCGGGGAGCGGCTGGCCGCCCACGTGGTGTGCGTGGGCGGAGGGCATGCGCTTCACCTGCGCCTTGCCCGGGCCATTCAGCGGGCCTCGGGCTAGCGGGAGGGGGTTGTACCGTGTACCATATCTCGCGGCCGCATGGCCCGAAGGCCGGAGGAATACGGATGAGATTGGACATCCAGCAGATCCTGGCCACCTTGCCCCACCGCTACCCCTTCCTCCTCGTGGACCGGGTGCTGGAGATGGACCCGGAGGCGGGGCGCATCGTGGCCCTCAAGAACGTGACCATCAACGAGGAGTACTTCACCGGGCACCTGCCGGACGCTCCCGTGATGCCCGGTGTGCTCATCGTGGAAGCCCTGGCTCAGGCCGCGGGGATCCTGGTGTTCCACAGGGTGGGCCTGCGACAGGAGAAGGCCTACTTCGCAGCCATTGACGATCTCCGCTTCCGCCGTCCCGTCCTCCCCGGAGACCAGCTCCTCCTGGAGATCTCGCTGGAGTGGATCCGGGGCCGGCTCATCCGGGTGCGGGGGACGGCGCGGGTAGGCGACGAGGTGGCGGCGAGCGGGGTGCTGACCTTCTCCCTGGGGCGCACGCCCCAGGTCCCGTCCGGCCAGCTGGAGGGAACCCGGGTGCAGGATCCATGAGGGAAGCTGCTCAGGCAACCCAAATCCATCCCACCGCTCTCGTGGATCCTCGGGCCCGGCTCGCGCCGGGTGTGCGCGTGGGCCCGTACGCCATCATCGAGGCGGACGTGGAGGTGGGGGAGGACACCGCCATCGGGCCGCATGTGGTCCTGCACTCCGGTACCCGCATCGGACGGCGGAACCGCATCTACACGGGCGCTGTCATCGGGTGCGAGCCCCAGGACCGTGCCTTTCGCGGGGAGCGCAGCTTCGCCATCCTGGGCGACGACAACGTGGTCCGCGAATACGTGCAGATCGCCCGGGCCACTGGGCCGGAGGCCGCCACCGTGATCGGGGATCGGAACTACATCATGTCCACGGCCCACATCGCCCACAACTGCCGCCTGGGCTCTGACGTGGTGGTGGTCACGGGGAGCGGACTCGCGGGGCACGTCCAAGTAGGGGATGGCGTTCAGATCGGCGGGATTACGGGCGTCCACCAGTTCGTGCGCATCGGGCGGCTGGCCATGGTAGGCGGCAAGAGCGCCCTGCTGCAGGACCTCCCCCCGTTCCTGCTCGCGAGCGGGGTGCCTGCCCGGGTGCGCGGTCTCAACCGGGTGGGCCTGTTGCGGGCCGGAGTTCCCCGGGAGGAGATCGAACGGGTGTGGTCCGCATACCGGATCCTGTACGGGCGGGGCCTTACCCCTGCCCACGCGGTGGAGGAGATCGTCCGGGAACTGGGAGAGGAGGGGCTCGTGGCGGAGCTGGTGGCCTTCATCCGCGAGAGCCTGCGCTCCCGCAGAGGTCTCATCCGCCGGGAGGCTGACCGTGCCTGAACCCGTGGGGCTCATAGCAGGGGAGGGGAAACTTCCCCTCGCCCTCGCCCGGGCCATCCGCGCCAGGGGACATCGGGTTGTCTGCGTCCAGGTGGCAGGAAGCCCAAGGGCGCTGCGACGGTGGTGCCACGTGCATGCCCTGATCTCTCCCGGGGAGGCGGAACGGGTGCTCAGAACCCTGGAGGAGGGCGGCGTCCGTCAGTTGGTCCTGGCGGGTCGGGTGGACAGGCTTCGGGTCCTCTCCGGCCCCCTCGATCCCCTCGCCCGGGAGATCCTCCGCCAGACCCCCGACCGCACGGATGCAGGACTGTGGAAAGCCCTGGGTGCGCTGCTCGACCGCCACGGGTTTGAGGTCCTCCCCCAGCCCCACTTCCTGCCCGATCTGTTGGCCCCTCAGGGTGTGATCGGCGGCCGAGCACCCACAGAGCGCGAGTGGGCGGATCTGCGGAGGGGGTTGGAAGTGGCCCGGGACCTGGCGGAGCGCGGCATCGGGCAGGCGGTGGCGGTGCGGGACGGCGTGGTGCTGGCGGTCGAGGCCGCGGAGGGAACGGACGGCATGATCCGACGCCTGCGGGCCTTCGGACCCGAGGCGGTGGTGGTGAAGGCGAGTCGTCCGGATCAGGACCCTCGGTTTGACCTCCCCGCCGTCGGTCCTCGGACCATTGCCTACCTCCGGCGGGCCGGCGTCCTGGCCTTGGGGGTGGAGGCGGGCCGGACCCTCCTCCTGGAACGGGCTTCCCTGGTGGTCCGGGCCGCGGAGGCGGGAGTCGCCCTCGTGGGCCTGTGAAGGTCTTTCTCCTCGCAGGGGAGGTCTCCGGAGACGTAGCGGCGGCTTACCTCGCCCGAGCCCTGCGCTTCCTCGAGCCCGGTGTGGAGGTGGTGGGCGGAGGGGGGGAACGGATGCGCCGCGAGGGGGTCCGGTTGGTGCTCGACACCTCCGACTGGGGCGTCATCGGGTACCTGGAGAGCTACCTGCGCGTCCCGATCTTCGCGGGAAGGCTCCCACGGGTGCTCCAGCTGATCCGGCGGGAGCGTCCGGACGTGCTGGTGCTGGTGGACTTCCCCGGCTTCAACCTCGCGGTGGCCCGACGCCTGAGTTCCCTCTTCCCCACCGTGTACTACTTCCCGCCCATGGTCTACGGCCGCCGGCCAAACCGTGCCCGCAAGCTCGCTCGCCTCCCCGTCCGGGTACTGGCGCCCTTCCCCTTCGAAGCCGAGCTGTACCGGGCCGCGGGCGCGGACGTGGTCTTCACCGGGCACCCCGCCCTGGACTGGGTGCGTCCGGAGCGATCCCGGGAGGAACTCTGTACCCTCCTGGGTCTGGATCCCGCCCATCCCCTCGTGGCTTTGCTTCCCGGAAGCCGGGCCCAGGAGATCCACGCCCTGCTCCCTGCTATGGTGGGAGCCGTCCGGATCGCCCGGGAGCGCGTGCCAGGTCTACAGGCCGTCATCGCCCGGGCCTCGGATTCCCTGAAGCGGCTCATCGCACGGCACGCGGCAGACATCCCCGTGATCGCCCACGGCACCCACGACCTCCTGGCCGCTGCGGATGCCGCCCTGGTGGCGAGCGGAACCGCCACCCTGGAGGCCCTGATCCTGGGAACCCCCATGGCGGTCGCGTATCGGATCTCCAAGCCCACCGCCTGGATCGCCCGTCGCGTCGCCACCACTCCCTGGATCTCCCTCCCCAACATCCTCGCGGGCACGGAGGTGGTCCGGGAGATGCTGCAGGAGCGGGCAAGCCCACAGGCCCTCGCGGAGGAGCTCCTGCGACTCCTGGACCCGGAGCACGCCGGATGGATGCGGCGGACCCTCGGGGCACTGCGGGAGCGGCTCGGACCGCCCGGTGCCCTCGAGCGATCTGCCCGGGAGGTGCTCGCCCGGGCCCGCGGGATGGGGTAGGATCGGAGCGTGGAACGGTTCCGCAGGCGCCGCAACTGGGCTCTCGGGCTCTTGGCTTCCCTGAGCCTCGTGGTAGGCCTCCCCGGCCTCCTGGGATCCGCGCCTCCTCCGGGGCTGGAACTGGAGGAAGGCTGGATCGTGGGCGCGGACGCCCGGGGCCGAAGGGCGTGGCAACTCGTGGCCGCATCCGTGACCGTGGAGGAGCGGGCGGGGGTGGCGGCCTTCCTGCAGCCGCGGGGGGTGTTCTTCGCCCAAGACGGACGTCCCGTGCAGTTCCGGGCCCAGCGCGGGGAGTACGGCTTCCGCACGGGACGCGTGGTCCTCTCGGGTTCCGTGGAGATCGTGGTGTCCCGGGACCGCTGGCTGCGGGCGGCCCGGGCGGTGTACGAGGCGGGTCAGATCCAGGCGGAAGGGGTGCAGTTGCGGTGGGAGCGTCTCCAGGGTCGGGGGGATCGGCTCGTGGCCGACGTGGGACTGCGGCGGGCCCGGCTGGTGGGCAACGTGCGCCTGGAGGCGATGGAGGAACCGTGAGGATCCTCCCTCTGCTCGTGGGGATCCTGCTCGCCGCGGTCCCGGCCGCCGCGCAAGGGATCGTCGAGGTCCTGGATGCGCGGGTTGCGGAGCTGGACGATGAGACGGGCGTCTGGCAGCTCCTCGGGGATCCCGTCCGGGTCCGGCGACAGGACGCGGAGGTGCGGGCTCCCCGCATCCGCTATGATCGGAACCGGCGGAGGCTGACCGCGGAGGGGGGGGTCGAACTGCTCCGCCCCGCGGAACGCCTGACCGCCCTTCGGCTGGACTATTACCTGGACGCCCAGCGGCTGCAAGCAGACGGAGAGGTGACGGTGATCCGGGAGGTCGAGGCGGGGACCGTGACCGTGCAGGCCCCGGACTTCCGGGCAGATCTCCGAGCGCAACGGGCGGAGGCCACGGGCGGGGTACGGGGGAGCTACGGGAACGTGCGCCTCTATGCCCACACCCTCTCCGTGGACTGGGATGCCGCGGAGGCGGTGGCCCGCGGCCATCCGGAGGCCCAGGTGGAGGAGGTACGCATCCGCGCAGAGCTCCTCCGGGCTAGCCTCCGGAACCGCGTTCTCTACGCCACAGGTGGGGTGCGGGTCACGGATGGCCGGGTGACGGCGACCGCTCAGGAGCTCGAGGCCCGTGTCCCGGAAGGGGTGGCGGTCTTGCGGGGCGGGGTGGAGGTGATGCGGGACGGGGACCGTCTGGTCGCACCGGAGGTCTGGTACGCGTACCGAGAGGGGAGCGTACGGACTGTGGGGAGGGCCCGAGTTGTCGTCCGTCCATGATCTCGGGCGATGGGATCCGGACGGAACGGCCCTGCGGGCCACCGGGCTGGTGAAGCGCTATGGCGCCCGCACGGTGGTGGACGGGGTAAGCCTCGTGGTCCGGCCAGGTGAGGTGGTGGGGTTGCTGGGGCCCAACGGCGCGGGCAAGACCACCTGCTTCTACATGATCGTAGGGCTCGTTCGCCCCAACGCGGGTGAGGTGTACCTCGGCACGACCCGCATCACGCATCTCCCCGTGCACCTCCGAGCCCGGGCGGGCATCCATTACCTCGCGCAAGAGCCCTCCGTCTTTCGCAAGCTCACCCCTGCGGAGAACATCGAACTCATTCTGGAGCAGCACGGGCTTCCCCGGGCGGAACGGAGGGCGCGGGTGGAGGAGCTTCTGGAAGCTTTACACATCGCGCACCTCCGCCATCAGCCCGCCTATACCCTCTCGGGCGGGGAGCGGCGGCGGGTGGAGATCGCCCGGGCTCTCGCCACCCGCCCCCGGTTCCTGCTGCTGGACGAGCCGTTTACGGGAGTGGACCCGAAGTCCATCCAGGAACTCCAGGACATCATCGCGACCCTTCGGGCCCAGGGGATCGGGGTTCTCATCAGTGATCACAACGTGCGAGAGACGCTCGCCATCACGGATCGCTCCACCATCCTGTACGAGGGGAAGGTCCTGTTCGAGGGGACCGCGGAGGCCCTCGCGGCCAGCGAGGAAGTGCGGCGGTTCTACCTGGGCGAGCGCTTTCAGATGTGAGGGATGTGTTTGCTCGACCGGTACGTGGGCCGGGAAGTGGGGGGCGCGGTCCTGTTCGGGGTCGGGGTGTTCACCACCTTGCTCGTGGCGAACCACTTCTTTTTCGTGACCCGGTCCGCGGTGCAGTATGGGTTGCCCCTCGGAGTCTTCGCGCAGCTGGTGGCTTACCGCCTCCCCGCGCTCCTGGGGTTCGCCCTCCCCATGTCCGTGTTGTTCGGCACCGTCCTGGGCTACGGCCGCTTGGCGGAGGGGCGGGAGATCGAGGCCATGCAGACGGGAGGGATCCCGCCCGAGCGCGTCCTCCTGCCGGGCGTGCTGGTGGCCGCGCTGGTGAGCGCGGCGAGTTACGGCCTGGGAGAAGCCGTGGTGCCCTGGTCCGAGCTGCGGTACCGACGGGCCTGGGCCCGGAGCGTGGGAAGCCCCCTCGTGCCGGATGTCCGGTGGAACGTGCTGTTCCGGGACCGGACACAGGACGGGAGCGAGGTGGTGGTCTCCGCCCGCAAACTCGACCTCTCCTCCGGGACCCTGGAGCGGGTGACCGTACAGCAGCACCGGGACGGGCGGCTCGTGCGGGTGATCGAGGCGGAGCGCGCCACCTGGGGGCCGGAAGGATGGACCTTCCGACGCGGCCGTATGGTGGTGCTGGAGGACGGGGCCCTGCTCAGCGGGTTCGAGGTACTGCGGCTGCGCCTCGCCCGCTCTCCGCAGGAGGTGGCTCCGCCTGAGAGGACGGTGCTGGAGATGAGCATCCAGGAGATCCGGCAGGAGCTGCGGCGGCTTGCGCGGGAGGGACAGCCCACCCGGCCTCTGGAAGTGGATCTGGCGGGGAAGTACGCGCTGCTGGGTAGCCCCTTCGCCTTCGCCCTCCTGGGTTTTCCCCTGAGCTTGATGCACCCCCGGGGGGGTCGGGGAATCGCCTTCGGTCTCGTGGTGCTGGTGCTCATCGGCTACTACGTCCTTAGCACCGCCAGCACCCTCCTGGGACAGGCGGGCTACCTCCCTCCAGCCCTCGCGGCCTGGCTCCCGAACCTGGTGACCGCGGGGTGCGGGGTCGTTCTCCTGTGGCGCAAGCGGTGAGGCGCGCGCTCCACGTAGGGATCATCCTGTCCTCCGTCCTCCTGTTCTGGCGCCTGGGGAGCTCCCCGCTCTGGGACCAGGACGAGGCGAAGTATGCGGGCATCGCCCGGGAAATTCTGCGGACCGGGGATTGGATCACCCTCCACTGGAACGGGGAGCCGTGGTTCGTCCATCCGCCCCTGTACTTCTGGCTGGTGGCCGCCACCGGAAAGTGGATCGGGGGGACCGAGTTCGTGGCCCGATTCTGGTCCGCGGTGCCGGGAGCGCTCGGGGTGGGGCTCACCGGGTTGCTTGGCCGGGAGCTGTTCGGTCCCGACTGTGGCCTCCTCTCGGCCTTCGTGCTCTCCACCACCCTCCAGTGGTGGGCACAGGCGCGGCTAGCGGTCTTCGATCCCCTCCTCGTGCTCTGGATGCTCCTTTCCCTCCTCGGATTCTGGCGCGGATACGCGCGGGGAGAGCGTCAGGGGTACCTGATCGCCTTCGTGGCCTCGGGCCTGGGAACCCTCACGAAAGGGTTCGTAGCCGCGGTGGTGCCGGGCGCGACGGGGCTCCTGTTCCTGGCGCTCCGCCGGGAGCTCCATCGCCTGCGGGAGGTCCCCTGGGTCCCCGGACTCCTGAGCTATGCGGTGTTGGGATGCGGATGGTACGCGGTGCAGACCGTTCTGCACGGAGAGCCCTTCCTGCGCACCGCGCTCGGCTACTACACCCTGAACCGGTATGTGGGCGTGGTGGAAGGGCAAAGCGGCCCGGTGTGGTACTACGTGCCGGTGCTCATCCTGGGCCTCGTGCCGTGGACCGCCTTCTTGGTGAGAGCCTGCTCGGAGGCCGTGCGGGCGCGGGCGGATCCCCGTCTGCTCTTTCTCCTCACGTGGCTTGGCTTCGGGTTCGCCTTCTTCTCCCTGGCGGGCACGAAGCTCCCGAACTACGTGTTGGGCCTGTACCCTGCGGCAGCCATCCTCATCGGTCGGGCGTTGGAGGCCAAGGTGTTTGAGGAGAAAGGGGGGGTGCAGGAAGGGTGGAGGCTTCTCCTCGGCCTATGCGCGCTGTTCGCAGCCGCGGTGTTGGTCTACGGGTTCCTGGTCTATCCCTCCCAGACCCGGACCCTCTTTCCTGTCCTGATCGCACCCGTGGCCGCGCTGGTGGCGGGCGCAGGGATCGCAGTATGGCTGGGTCTGCGCGGTTCCACCGGACTCGCGGTGCTGGCCCTCGGCGGGAGCAGTCTGCTGTTCTTCGCCCTCGTCACCGGCGTCACCCTACCCCAGGTAGACCGCTACCGCCCTGGCCCGGAATTCGGACGGATCGTGGCTTCTGCGGTACGGCCCGGGGATGTGCGGGTCGGCTACCGGACCACCAACAGCCTCATCACTTACAGCGGCCTGCACTGGGGGTACGCGGGGGACGAGGCCTCGCTCCGGGAGATGCTCTGCAGGGTCCCCTCTCGCCGGAGAGCCGTGGTGGTGGTGCCGGAGCCGTTCTACGATCCAGCCTTGTTTGCCGGCCTGCGGGTGGTGCGGCGGGTTGGGGATTCCCTGCTGCTGGAGAAGCCCGAGGGGAAGCCGATCCCGCGGTGCCTTCCCTCCCGTTCTCAGAGCACCAGAGGCTGAGGGAGGATGACCTCCCCCTCACCCTCGATCAGGAGCCCTACGCCCCGTTGCCGGCCCTCCTCTAGGACCTTCCGCTTTGGGGTTAACCCGAACACCACCGGCTAGGTTTCCCCGCAGATCCCCTCCGCCTGCAGCCGTCCCTGAACCTCAGACCTCCTCAGGGGACTCGCAGGGTCAGAGACGTCTCCAGGGCCCGGATCAAGCTGGGAAAGTCCCGGATGGTAAACGGCATCCCCTTCTAAATCTACCACTCCTGGGAGCGGGATCCGGGTCCTCAGAAGTGAGGGGCCATGTGCGGTATGCTGGATGGAGATGGAGATCGGGTACCTCCTCCTGCCCCTGTTGCTCCTCATCAGCGGCCTCATCGCGTATGTGGGGAACGTAGTCGGCCGCCGGGTGGGCAAGCAGCGCCTGAGCCTGTGGGGGCTGCGGCCCCGCACTACCGCCCACATCGTGGCCGTGCTCACGGGGATGCTCATCCACCTGCTCACCGTGGGGGCCGTCCTGGGGCTCTCCCGGGACGCCCGCACGGCCCTGTTCCGGCTTGGGGAGACGGTGCGGCAGCTCGAGGAACGCGCGGAGGCGTTGCGGCGGGAGATCGCCCGACTGGAGCAGGGGACCATCGCCGTACTCAGCGACCAGGAGCTCGCCCGGGAGGTCCTCGACGGCCGCCTCGGCCCTTCGCAGGTTCGGGAGGCCTTCTTCCGGCTGCGTCAGCGGGCCGTGGAGTTCGCCGTGGGTCAGGGAGCAGCACCCGATGCGAACGGGAACGTCATCGTGCCGTTCGAACCGGGGATCTCCTGGGAGGCCATCGAGCGCCTCATCCGGCGCCGCCGGCAGGAGGTGGTGGTCCGCATCGTCAGCACCAAGAACGTGCTCGCGGGAGAGGCGGTGCCCGTGGACGTGCAGCTGGTCAATAACGAGCTCGTGTTCCGGAAGGGGCAGGTCCTGGGAGGGGGCGTGGTTCCTCCTGGCCCGCGGGAGCAGGTGCGGGACGTGCTCTTAGGCCTGGCGCAGGTGGCGGCGCAACGGGCCGGGCCGCCTGGCCGAAGCCGCATCCTGAGCGCCCCGCAGACCCGCGTGAACGGCCCCCCTTACGTGGTAGTGGACGGGGATTCGGGTCGGCGGATCACGGACCAGATCCTCCGCCGCGGGGTACCCACCCCGGTGCGCGTGGTCGTGCTCCGGGACGCCTTCACGGAAGGCCCGCTCTGGCTGGGATTCGAGATCGGGCGGGCGCCTCCGTGAGTCCCAAACCTCCCATGGGTCAACCGTGGACAGGATCGCCAAAGGCACGCTATCCTGGAGCCGCGCGGGCCAAGGGAAGTCCGGTGTAGGGGCCTGGACCCCGAGTCCGGCGCGGTTCCCGCCGCTGTAACCGGGGAGCCGAGCCCACGAAAACCCACTGGGCCGGGCGGGTGCAAGCCACCGGCCTGGGAAGGGCGGGCGCGGCAAGGAGCCGGAGCCAGAAGACCTGCCCGCGCATAGACCCACCCCCTTCGGGGGTTAAGCGGAGGTGGGCCCGTGCGGACACGCCCTCGTCCCCTGGGCTTTTGGCTGTTCATCCTGCTCGTATCCGTCCCTGCCCTGCCCGCTCCGGCTCAGGTCCCGCCTGTCTTCGAGGGCGAGGAGGTAGTGGTGGCCGGTCGCCGACCCCAGCCCGTGGTGAGCACCCCCGCGTACGTGACGGTGTTGCAGGGCGAGGATCTGCGGAGGCTGGGGTTCGTGACCGTGGGCGAGGCCGTGCGGATGCTGGCGGAGGTGTATGTCCGAGAAAACTATGCGGGGCCGGGCGGTTTGCTCCAGCCGAGCATCCGGGGGACGAGCCCCCTCCAGGTCCTCGTGCTCCTGGACGGCGTTCCCCTCAACCCTACCGCCCAGTTCGGGGTGAACCTCGCCACGCTCTCCCTCGCGGAGGTGGACCGCATCGAGGTCCTGCGGGGCCCGTACTCCGCCCTGTGGGGGAGCGGGGCCCTGGGAGGCGTGATCCACGTCATCACCCGGAGGCCCGAACGCCCGCAGATCTCCGGCGGATACGGGAGTTTCCGTACCGCGCACGCCCGCCTGAGCGCGGGCGGAGGCTCCGAACCCTTCCGGTACGGCCTCGGAGCCGAGATCCTTACCACGGGCGGATTTCTGCCTAACGGCGATGGGCAGCGCCTCACCCTCACCGGACGGATCTCCCTCTTGCGGGGTTCCAAGACCCGCTTGGATCTAAGCCTCCACCACACGGACGGCCGATACGGGCTTCCCGGACCCTCCTTCATGCCCACACCCTCCGACCGGCAGTCCGATTGGCGCACGGTGCTCGGCTTCACCTGGCGGTGGGGAGAACCCGACCGGACAGAGCACTTGGTCCGCGCGTGGTGGTACGGGGAAGGGTTCGCGTACACCTCTCCCGGCTACGGATCCGATGCCCAGGGAAACGCCTACGGCGCGAACTGGCAGCGGGTGCTGCGCCTGCCCGCCGGAGCCCTCCTCACGGTGGGCGCAGAAGGGCAGGGATCCGGCTACCGCTACCAGGACACCTTCGGCAACTACCGCGCAGACGACTTCACCCTCTCGGGCTACGCGCAGTACGACCTTCTCCTGGGAGACCGGACGCTTCTGGGCCTCGGAGCCCGCCTCGACCTGCACTCCACCTGGGGGCCTCAGCTCAACCCGAGGCTCGGATTCGTACACTTCCTGAGCCCCGGCGCGCGAATTCGGGGTGGCCTGGGCCGTACCTTTCGGGGCCCCACCTTCGGGGAGCGGTTCTTCCCGGGGTGCAGCGACCCGAACCTGAAACCTGAGACCGCGTGGTCCGTGGACCTGGGTGCCGAAGCGGAGGTGCGGGCGGGGCTCGTGGTGCGGCTCAACGGCTTCTACACGGATGCCCAAGACCTCATCGCGGGCGGTTGCCCCCCGCACAACGTGGGCTCTGCCCGCATCGCGGGGCTCTCCGTGGAGGCGGTGGGGCGGCTCGGGGACCGGTGGTCGGTACTCGGGAACCTCACCTGGTCGGATGGGCTGGACCGAACCACGGGTCTTGCGCTCCTGCGTTTGCCCAATTGGACCGCGAACCTGGCCCTGCGCTATGCCCTGTCCGAGAACGACTCCGTGGGCCTGGTGGCCCGCTACGTAGGGGAGCGGGGGGATCTGGACTACTCCGTGTTTCCCGCGGCGCGGGTGGTGCTCCCCGCCCACCTCATCTTGGATCTCCGGTACGAGATGCGGATCTCGGGCTGGATCGTGCAGGCCGGGTTGGATAACCTCCTCGATGCCCGCTACGAGACCCTGCGAGGATATCCGGCGCCCGGCCGGTCCGTGTACGTGCGATTCTCCGGGAGCTTCTGATGCGTCGGCTTGCCCTCCTCGCGCTCCTCTTGAGCGTGGGGTGCTCTGGGGTCCAGCATTCCCAGCCCCCGCAACCCTCGGGGCGATCTCCGGTCCGCCTTGAGGGTCCCACCGCGGAGGAGGAGGGAGACCTGAGAGGGCAGGCCTTGGCCCCCGCGATCCGGGGTCGGGAGGAGCGCCAGGCCTCTGCACCTCCTCCTTCCCCGGCTCCCCACCGCCCCCGGCTCTCTGCCCGGATCCGGAGAAGCTCGGAGATCCGGGCATCCAGGCCCCACGGGCGGGCTCGAGAGGACCTCCCCGCCAAGCGGGCTCCATCCATCCCGCGTCCCACGGGATCTTCCGGGGGACCTCCGAGCCCTGCAGCGGCTGAGGTCGGAGCGTCGGCCCGCGGTGGCGAGACCCCACCTCCCGATCTGCCTCGTGGCTTCCCGGCCATAGGGATCTTCGACCCCCCATCCGAGACGCCCGAGCCTGCGTCCCCCGCGCAGTCCCTGGCGCCCGAGCCCAGTTCTTCCCTCCCTCCCACGGAACCCCCCCCTGCTTCCGGGTCCTCCCCTCCCGTCCTCACCCCGCCTCGGCCCCTTCTCAGGACCTACCCCGCGTACCCGGGCACCTTCGAGCTTTCCATCCGGCGGTCCGAACTCACCTCGGAGGCCGCCCTGCGCTTGCCGGAGGGCCGGGCGCGGCTGAGGCTGCTCGTACGGGCGGACGGGACCGTGGGATCCGTGGAGGTCCTGGTCTCCTCCGGGGTTCCGGAGCTGGATCGGGCGGCTCAGGAAGCCCTGAGGACTTGGCGGTTCGAGCCCGCCCGGCAGGACGGAACCCCCATCCCCTCGTACTACGTGGTCTGGGTGACCTTCCAGGTGGAGCCGTGACGTGGTGGTCCTCGCGGTGGACCCGGGGCGCGGCAAATGTGGGATCGCGGTGTGCAGCGAGGAACGGGTCCTCCACCGGGAGGTGGCGGCGCGGGAGGATCTGGAGGGTCGGCTGAGGGAACTCGTGACGCGGTACGGGGTGGAGGTAGTGGTGGTGGGGGACCAGACGGGAGCTCAGGAGGTCACGGCCCTCGCGGAGCGGTTGGGACGGCCGGTGGTGCAGGTCTCCGAGCAGGGAACTACCCTCCTGGCCCGGGCCCGCTACCTCCGGGACCACCCGCCCCGGGGCTGGCGCCGCCTTCTCCCCCCCTTTCTCCGGGTGCCTGACCGACCCTACGACGACTACGTGGCCGTCCTCCTCGCGGAGCGGTTTTTGGGGGCGGGGAGGAGGAAATCCATTTGACGGCGCGAAGATTCGGAATGTAATCTGGAGAACGGGCACCGCCTTCTCCGGACAAGGGCGGAAGGCAGGGAAGGGGGTGAGGTGGAAACTCAGCCAGCACGCCGCCGGAGGGAGGTGTCATGGGGCTTAGGAAGCGTCGGGGTCGCCGCGGGAGGAAACCGGAATACTCAGCGGCGCAACCGGCCCTGCAAGCCCCGGTCTTGACCAAACTCCGAAGCATGGAGGGGTTCTACATGACGAGGAAGACCGCAGGTGCAGTGGTTCTGGCGCTTGTCCTGGCCCTCGTCGCCCCCGGGTTCACGCAGCCGTTTGCGGACGTGCCGACGAACCACTGGGCGTACGACGCGATCGCGGAGTTGGCGGCGAAGGGCCTGATTGAGGGGTATCCGGACGGGACGTTCAAGGGGAACCAGCCGCTGACGCGGTACGAGATGGCGATGGTGGTGGCTCGGATCATCGCGCGGATCGAGGCGATCCCGACCCCGCCTCCGCCGGAGGTGCGCCGGGCGGATCTCGATGCGGTGCGGCGGGATCTGACTGCGGCCACGGGTCGGATTGCGGTGACGGAGCGGGACATCGCGGCGCTACAGCGGTTGGTGAACGAGTTCCGGGCGGAGTTGCAGGCATTGGGGGTACGGGTGACGGCTCTGGAGGAGGAGCTGCAGGCCCTGCGGGCCCGCCTGGACAACACCCGGGTGACGGGGCTGTTCGACGCGTGGTACGTGGTGAACCAGCTGGCGGGGACCAATGCCATCCCCATCTGGCCGCGGTTCCGGCTGCAGTTCACGGGGACGGTGGCTCCGGATGTGAGCGTGTTCATCCGGCCCCGGTGGTTCTCCAACACGGGGAACCAGTTCGTGCTGGACTACGACCTCGGCTATCTCGAGGTGCGGAACTTCCTCGGCTGGGAGGGCCTCACCCTCCGCGCCGGCCGGGATCGGCTGACCCTCGGGGCGGTGGTGGGCCTCCTGCTGAGTGAGCCGAGCTATGATCCCGCGCACCGTACCGGTGTGAGCCTCACGGGAAGCCTTGGCCCCTTCCGCTTCCTGGCCTTTACCCAGTTTGCGGATCCCACAAACGCTTTTGGCCCCACCGTGTACGGAGGCCGTCTGTCCTTCGGTCTCCTGCCGGGCTGGACCCTGGGCGTGAACGGGCGGTGGGATCGGAACGTCTTAGGGACCACCCAGCAGGGCCAGGGCTTCAGCGCGGACCTGGTGGCCGATCTGGTAAGTGGTCTGAGGCTGCGGGTGGAGTACGCGTCCTACAGCAACGACACCCTGGGTCAGCAGGGGAATTACCTGTTCGCGGACCTGACGTTCAACCTGGCCCAACTGGCCGGGATGGAGACGTTCAACCCTGTGATCACCGTCTGGTACAAGAACTACGACGTCAACTGGCTCCCTGCGCCCGCTCCCGGACTCGTCCCCGGGAATTTCACCGCGTACGGGTGGCCCTTCGTGACCATCGGCAACCGGGACGACCTGAACACCTTCGGCGCCCGCCTGGATCTGACCCTCTTCGAGAACGTGGGCGTGTGGGTGGCGAGCGAGTTCGGCAACATCAAGAGCACGAACCAGAGCTGGAACCTGTGGTTTGCGGGTGCCCGGTGGGAGATCGCGCCGCGTACCCCCATCATGGTGTACTACGCGAATACCCAGGTGGCGGGGACGAACACGTTCCAGACCTACGGCGCGTACATCTCCACCAGCTGGTAGCCCGGCGGGGTTGAGAGGGTGGATGCGCGCCCCGGTGCTGCGCGGCGCCGGGGCGCGCACCGTTTCCCAGGGCTTCGGAGACTCTAAACAGGGAGGATCGGCGATGCGCATCCGCCTCTTCAGGCGTACCCCCTGGGTCGCGGTGCTGATGGGGCTCCTCCTCGGCGTCGGAGGGACGCTTCGGGCCCAGCCGTTTGCAGATGTGCCGACGAACCACTGGGCGTACGATGCGATCGCGGAGTTGGCGGCGAAGGGCCTGATTGAGGGGTATCCGGACGGGACGTTCAAGGGGAGTCAAGTGCTGACGCGGTACGAGATGGCGATGGTGGTGGCTCGGATCATCGCGCGGATCGAGGCGATCCCGACCCCGCCTCCGCCGGAGGTGCGCCGGGCGGATCTCGATGCGGTGCGGCGGGATCTGACTGCGGCCACGGGTCGGATTGCGGTGACGGAGCGGGACATCGCGGCGCTACAGCGGTTGGTGAACGAGTTCCGGGCGGAGTTGCAGGCATTGGGGGTACGGGTGACGGCTCTGGAGGAGGAGCTGCAGGCCCTGCGGGCCCGCCTGGACCAGACCCGCATCACGGGGACCCTGGAGTGGTGGTACACCGCGAACCAGACCCCCGCAGTCCCGCCGGACCTGATCTTCGGCCCCCGGATCCGGGTCACCTACACCGGAGCCGTAGCCCCGGACGTGCGCGTCCTCCTGCGGGCCCGGTACATCTCCCGGACCGCTCCCGCGCCGCAGAACGCCTTGGACTTCGATCGGGGCTACCTCCAGCTGGACCGGTTCCTGGGCATGGAGGGACTGCAGCTGCGGGCGGGACGGGACGTGGTGGTCCTGGGCCCGGTTGGGTTTTTGCTGGACGAGGACTACTACAACGACAACCGGACCGGGATCTTCCTCCGGTGGCAGCTGGGCGCGCTTTCCCTTCTGGGGTTCAGCCAGTACTCGGATCCCAACCAGACAAACCCCGCTACCCTCCTCGGCGGGCGTCTCGCGTACACCCTGCTGCCCGGCTGGACGGTGGGCCTAAACCTCCGCACCGACTCCGACCCCTCGAGTACGCTCCAGCGCGGGCTGGGCTGGGGGGCAGATCTCCGGGCGGAGCTGTGGGGCGGGGTGACCCTCACCGTGGAGTACGCCCAGTACCGCAACGACACCACGAGCCAGGTGGGAAACTACGGGTACGGGGAGCTGGCGGTGAACCTCGCCCAGCTGACCCCGTGGGAGCGGGCGCCGCGGGTGGCCCTCTGGTACAAGAACCTGGACCCCTACCTGCTCCCACCCCTTCCTTCCCCACGGGGGGAGTTCGCGAGCCCGGATTTCTTCGGGACCCTGGATCCGAACGCGGACCTGAGCGCTTGGGGTCTGCGGCTGGACTGGCCCCTCACGGATGCCCTCGCCGCCTGGGGGCTCGGGGAGTTCGGGAACTATAAGTCCACGGGGATCCCGTACGCCCTGTACGAGCTGGGAGTCACCTGGACCCTGGCCGCGGGCACCTCCCTCTCCGTGTACTACACGAGCATCGCGGTGAACAACGTGGCCACGAACCAGGTGGTCGGCGCGTATCTGTTCACGAGCTGGTAGCGCATCCGGGCCGGGGCATCGCCCCCCGATCTCCATTCGATGAGGCGCTTCCCCGAAGGGTTCCGGTGGGGGACCGCCACCAGCAGCCACCAGGTGGAGGGATACAACACCAACAACGACTGGTGGCTTTTCGAACAGCAGCCCGGCCGCATCCGGGACGGCAGCCGCTCGGGGGCCGCCTGTGACTGGTGGCGTCGGGCGGAGGAGGACTTCGACCGGATGCGGGCCCTCCATCAGAACGCCCACCGCCTCTCCTTGGAGTGGAGCCGCCTGGAGCCGGAGCCGGGCCGGTGGGACGAAGGGGCCGAGGCCCGATACCGCTCGATGCTGCGGGGATTGGTGGAGCGGGGGATCGAGCCCATGGTGACGCTCCACCACTTCACCTTGCCCTTGTGGGTCTCCCGTCAGGCCGGGTGGGAGAACCCGGAGATCGTGCGTTGGTTTGCGCGGTACGTCAGGCGATCCGCGGAGGCCTTCGGGGACCTCGTGTCCTTCTGGATCCCCATCAACGAACCCAACGTGGTGGTGGCCCTCGGGTACCTGCACGGCAAGCACCCACCGGCCGTGCGGAACCCCCTGCGAGCTCGACGAGCCATCCCGAACCTCCTCCGGGCCCACGCGGCCGCCTACCGGGTCCTCCACGAAGTGCAGCCCGATGCTCAAGTGGGTACCGCTCACAACCTCCGCCCCTTCGATCCCGCTCGGTCGGGGTCGCGGCTGGACCGGTGGGTGGCCTCCGTGCACGGCCAGTTCTTCAACTGGATGTGGCTGGAGGTCCTGCACCACGGGTTGGCCTCCTCCGCCCTGGGGACCTGGCATCTCCCGGAGTGCGAGGGGACCCTGGACTTCGTGGGCGTGAACTACTACACCCGGGATCGGATCCGGTTTGCGCCGTGGCGGCTCTCCCGTGGCCTGGCCGAATCCGTGCGGGATCCCGGTGCTGTCTACAGCGATGGCGACTACGGGGAGGTGTACCCGGAGGGTCTGTACCGGGTGGTGCGGGAAGTGTGGATGCGTTACCGCAAGCCCGTGTTCGTCACGGAGAACGGGCTCCCGGACGCCGACGACGACCTGCGGCCCAGGTTCCTCCTGGAGCACCTGGCTGCCCTGCATCGGGCCATCGAGGAGGGCGCGGACGTGCGCGGGTACTACCACTGGTCCCTCGTGGACAACTTCGAGTGGGCGGAGGGATGGAGCCTCCGGTTCGGTCTCATCGCGGTGGACCCCTTCACCCAGGTCCGTACCTTCCGGCCGAGCGCCCAGCTGTACGCGGAGATCTGCGCCGCGAACGCACTGCCCGGGTAGGGATTTTCCAGGAGACAGGCTCCTCGGGGCGAAAATACCCCGGCACGGGCCCTCTATTTCCTCCCCCACAGGGGTGCCCCACTCCAGCCCAGGGCCCGGGAGATGCGCTCCGCTGCCTCCCGGACGAGAGGTCCGAGTTCGCGTCTTGCCCGCTCCAGGGAAATGGTGGCAACCGAGCCCGAGATGCTCACCGCTCCCGCCACCGCGCCCGTGTGGTCGAACACGGGGGCTCCTACGCACCGGATCCCTTCCTCGTTCTCCACGTTGTCGATGGAGAAACCCCGGGTGCGGATGAGGGAGAGCTCCTCGAAGAGGCGCCCTGGATCCGTGATGGTGTTCGGGGTCCGCTGGGGGAGTCCGTGCCTTCGGATAATCTCCTCCACTTGCTCGGTAGGGAGGTAGGCCAGCATGGCCTTGCCCAGGGCCGTGCTGTGGGCGGGGAAGATGCGGCCCACCATGGAGGCCATGCGGATGGGGCCCGGGGACTCCACCTTCTCCACGTACACCACCTGCCCGCTTTCCAGGACCGCCAGGTGCACGGTCTCTCCCGTGCGGTCCCGGAGTTCCTGGAGGATGGGGCGGCCCACGGTCCGCAGTTCCAGCTGCTCGAGCCGCCGCGCGGCGAGCCACAGCACCGCGGCGCCGAGGGTGAAGCCCCGGCCCATGGGAGTCACGAGCCCTTCCCGGGCCAGGCTTTCCAGGAGGCGGTAGACGGTGGGGCGGGGAACCCCGATCCGCGCGCTGATCTCCGCGGGCGTGAGGGGTCGGCCCGCTTCTCCCAGGGCCCGCAGCATCGCCGCGGCCCGTTCCACGGACTGCACGCCGGCGCGTGTGCGAAATCGGACCTTCACCGCTCTGCTCCTCCCAAGACCCGTCCTACCAGATACCCCTGCAACAGCAGGGTGATCAACACCGCGGGAAGCAAGGTGATGAGGGACATCGCGGAGAGGGACCACCACTCGATCCCACGCTGCGTGTGTTGGGCCGCGATGAGAATGGGGAGGGTGCGGGCCCGGTTGAAGGTGAGGATGAGGGCGAAGAGGAACTCGTTCCACGCGAACAAAAAGCAGAACAGGAAGGTGGCCACAAGCCCGGGTACGGAGACGGGCAGGACCACGTGCCAGAGGGCGCGGGCTCGGGTTGCGCCGTCTACGAGGGCGGCTTCCTCCAGAGAAGCGGGGACCTGTCGGAAGAAGTTGTGCATGAGCCAGGTGGCGAGGGGGAGGTTGAAGGCCACGTACACGAGTACGAGACCCGTGCGGGTATCCAGGAGCCCGACTGTACGCAGGAGGAGGAAGAGGGCCAGGGCGGTGACGATGGGGGGCATGATGCGCTGCGAAACGATCCAGAAGAGGACGTCCTCGTTCGCCATGGGGCCCAACCGCACCCGGAGTCGGGCGAGTCCGTAGGCCGCACTCGCGCCCAGGGCCATGGCCAGGAGGCTGCTGGTGGTCCCGACGACGACGCTGTTCAGAAGCGGTCCGTAGACCGTCTCCCGCTCGACTCCCAGCAGCAGGTTCCGCCAGGCGTCCGGGGTCGGACGGAAATCCACCCAGGGGAGGAACTTCGGCCCTTGGTGCACCGCGAGGGCATCCTTGAAGGAGGCGGTCACGAGCCAGTACAGAGGGAAGAGCACGCCCACGGACCACACAGCCAGGATCCCGTAGGTCAGGACCGGCGGGCGGCGCTTCATGCCCACACCTCGGTGGCCCGCGCCCGCCGCGTGAGACGCAGGAAGGCGAGGGAGGCGAGGACGACGAGCAAGAAGAGGGCGAAGGCGATGGTGGCTCCGTACGCGAGATCGAAGGCGTGCAGGCCCCGGTAGTAGGCGTGTAAGGTGAGGCTCTCCGTGCGGGTGCCGGGTCCACCCCCCGTGATGATGAAGATGACGTCCACGATCTTGAAGGCCTCCACCGCCCGGAGGAAGCCCGCGGTGAGGAGGGTGGGCACCATGAGGGGGAGGACCACGTACCGGAGGGTCTGTCCGCCAGAGGCGCCGTCGAGTTGCGCGGCTTCCCAGAGTTCCTCCGGTAGGGCCTGGAGGCCGGCCAGGCACAGCACGAAAACGAAGGGCGTCCACTGCCACACGTCCACCAGGATCATGGACAGGAGCGGCAACCGCTCCCCGCTCACCCACCCGAGGGGGGGAAGCCCTATGGCCTGCAGCAGCGCGTTCAGGGGACCGATGGTCTCGTTGAACAGCATCCGCCACATGTAGCCCACCGCGATGGGCGTGAGGGCCATGGGAACGATGAAGAGGACGCGGAAGAACGCTCCCCCCGGCAGCGGGCGGTGCACCAAGAGCGCGAGCCCGAACCCCAGCATGACCTCCAGGCTCACGGCGCCCGCTACGACCACCACTGTGTTCCCGAGACTGGTCCAGAATCGAGGGTCGGTGAGCAGCCGGTACCAGTTCCCCAGGCCCGCGAAGCTCAGGTGCAATCCGCCCACCAGGGAGACCCGGCTAAAGGTGAGGGCGAGCGTGAACAGGAAGGGGAAAAGGGTCAGCAGCAAAAGGAGACCCACCGCGGGGAGGACGTAGACATTCCCCTCCGCCGCGCGTCTGCGGGCGGGGATCTCCACGAGCTGAGCAGGGAGGGCCCCCGCACCCTGGGGGCGCGGGGGCCCAGCCTTAATCCGGGAGGCCCAGCCACGCACGGTAGAGCCGGCGTTGCCGGTCGCGGCCGAGCTCGTTGGTGATGCGTTCCCACTCCGCGGCCGCAGCGTCCAAGGCCTGCTGCGGGGTGGCCTGACCGGCCGCGGCCCGGGCCAGCTGGGTCTCCAGGGCGTCCAGGTACCGGGCTTGCCCGGGCAGCTTCAGGTCCAGCTGGGCGTTGGGGTGGGAGAGGGACTGCTCGATGGCCCGCAGGTAGGAGGAGAGGTCGGGTTCCACGAACCCGAACCGCCGCCATCCTTCCAGGTTGCGGAAGTGGGAGGCCCGGAAGGGGTTGAAGCCCGTCTCGGAGGTGGTGACCGCGATGTAGCTGTTGCGGGGTTCCGCCAGGGTCCGACAGAGGTCGTAGGCGGCATCCGGATAGCGGGTGGTGGCGGCCACCCCGCACACCCATCCCCCGAAGGCGAGGTAGGGAGCCACGTTGGGCCGCGGGAGCCGGCTCCAGCTCCGGGTCCGGTAATTGTAGACTTCTAGAGACCCAGGGAGCACGATGGTGCCGACCTTCCCCTTCACCACGGATTTGGGATCCGTGCTCCCTACGATGCCGGTATCTCCCCAGTCCTTCGCCAGCACCGCCACACCCGCGGCGAACTGGGACCGGACGTCTCCGGAATCGAAGTTGATCATCCCCGGAGGGCCCAGGCGCACCAGCCGCGTCCACTCCTCCAAAGCCCGGACGAACCCGGGATTGTTGATGTGCGGCCGCATGGTGTCGGGATCGAAAAACAGGCATCCCTTCAGGCCCGGCGGACACACGTACGCCGCCGCGTGGGACATGAAGAACCAGAACGCTTGTCCTCCCCTCCGGAAGGCCTCCAGGACCCCGTACCGCCGACGTCCGTCCCCCGCCCAGTCCCGGCCGCTAAAGAACTCCGCGATCTCCCGGTACTCCACCCAGGTCCGGGGAGGTTGCAGCTCCCGGCCGAACCGTTGCCGGAACGCCGCCCGGTGTTGGGGGTTCTCCAGGACGTCCCGCCGGTAGTACACCAGATGCACGTCTCCATCCACGGGGAGCCCGTAGAGCCGGCCGCCCCAGTTGACGGTCTGCCGGTAGGTGGGCAGGATGTCCTCCCACTGGAGTCCTCGGTCCTGCCGGATGCGCTCCGTGAGGTCCAGGAGGTAGCGGTTACCGGCGAAATCGCCCATCCATGCGGAGGCGAAGACGAGGACGTCGAACCCACCGGCTCCCAGGGTGAAGGCGGACATGATGCGCTGGTAGAGCTCTCCAAAGGGCACGGTCACCAGGTTGATCTTGCCGCCCGTGCGGCGCTCCCAGTCCGGGCCGAACATCTGCACGGGTTTGGCGATGTAGGGTGGGCTCTGGGTGATGACCGTGAGGGTCACTCCCTCGTACGGCCGCTGGGGCCCGCCCCAGGCGGGCAGGAGCAGCGCTGCGATCAGGACCATTCCTCCAACGGCCTTCCACCACGCCGCGCACCTTCGCATGCTCCCCCTCCTTCCTGCGTACAGGATTTGTCCGTACTAGCGGGCGGTGTAGCCTCCGTCCACCATAAGGGCGGAACCGGTGATGAACCGGCTCTCGTCCGAGGCCAGGAAAACCGCGGCGGGGGCCACGTCCTCGGGCCGGCCGATCCGGCCGAGGGGGATGGCTTGCTCCACGCTGCGCACGTACGCCTCGGGATCCGGCTGCAGGCGGATGAAGGCCTCCAGCATGGGGGTCATGATCATGGCGGGACAGATGGCGTTGACACGGATGTTGTAGCGGGCGTAGTCCAGGGCCATGTTCCGGGTGAGGGTGAGCACTCCGCCCTTGCTGGCATTGTAGGCGGCGTTCTCCAGAAGGCCGATGAGGCTGGCGATGGACCCGATGTTGATGATGCTGCCGCCCCCGCCGCGGATCATGTGGGGGATGGCGTACTTGGAGCAGAGGTACACCCCCTTCAGGTTCACGGCCATCACCCGATCCCAGTCCGGCTCCTCCGTGTCCACCACCGTGCCCCGCAGGGTCACCCCCGCGTTGTTCACGAGGACATCGAGTCGGCCGAAGACCTCCACGGTGCGCTCCACCATGCGGCGCGCGTCCTCGGACCGGCTCACGTCTCCCGGGACGAAGAGCACTTCCCCAAAAGCCTGCAGTTCCTGCCGGGCCCGTTCCCCAGCTTCCACCTGGACATCGCTCAGGGCCACCCGGGCCCCCTCCCGCAGAAAGGCCTCCGCGATGGACCGTCCGATTCCCACCGCCCCGCCCGTGACCAGCGCCACCTTTCCCGCAAGCCGCACCGCTTTGTCCTCTATTCGGACAATCTGTCCCACTTTCAAGACTTTACTTCGGGCCGGGGCAGCCGGACTCCTGCTGGCCCTCCCGCAGAAGGGCCTCCACCTCGTGGCGGTGGGGCATCACGGGGAGGGTCCCCACCCGGGTGGTGGCCAGGGCGCCTGCAGCGTTGGCGAACCGCACGGCCTCAGCAAGGGATGCTCCTTCCGCCACAGCCACGGTGAGGGCGCCCATGAAGGCATCCCCGGCTCCCGTGGTGTCCACCACAGGGACGGAGAAGGTGGGGATGTGCTGCTCGGAGTTCGCGGTGACGAGGTATGCGCCTCGGGCACCCAGCTTCACCACCACCGCCTCGGGCCCTCTGAGCAGGAGTTCCCGGGCCGCATCTCGGACTTCGGCCTCTGCGTTCACCGGCCTGCCCACCAGGGTGGAGAGTTCCAGGCGATTGGGCGAGAGGATGGTGGCGGTCCCCCAGACCTCGACCCCGTAGGGACGGGGAGGCCCTGCGTCCACGATTACAGGGATCCCGTACGCGCGTCCCAGATCCACCGCGGCGCGGACGGTGGCCGCGGGGATCTCGAAGTCCACGAGGAGCGCATCGAGACGGGATCGGTGCGGTTCGAGCGCGCCCGTCACGTGGTCCGGGAGGAGGTGGTCGTTCGCCCCGATGACCACGAGGATGGTGTTTTCCCCGCCCTCCTCCACCAGGATGACCGCGGTGCCCGTGGGATGGTCGGGATCCATGCCCACTCCGTCCACCTGGACGCCTTCCGCCCGCAGCGCCTCCAGTTCTTGGTGCCCGAACCCGTCGGCGCCCACGCGGCCGATCAAGATCACTTCCGCGCCCAGCCGTCGGGCGGCGACGGCCGCGTTGGCCCCCTTTCCGCCCGGCCCAATGTGGAGTCGGTGCGCGCGGAGGTTCTCGCCTCGCGCGGGCAGTCGCGGGGTCAGCACGGTGAGGTCTGTGATGAGGCTGCCCACCACGGCCACGGTTGCCATCCCATTCCCTCCTCCCTACGCTGGAGACAAGCGGAATGCCCCCCATGGAGGTTCGACGTGGGTACGTGGCGCGTCCTCGTGACCTCCCGTTCCTTCCTGGAAGCCGCGCCTGAGGCCGTCCGGAAGTTGGAAGAGGCCGGGATCCAGCTCCTCCGCTGTTCGGGGGATCGGCCCCTGGAGGAGGAAGAGGTCGCGGATCTCCTGGGCGAGGTGGACGGCATCATCGCGGGCGTGGATCGCATCGGCCGGCGCGCCCTCCAAAAGGGTGCTCCCCGTCTCCGCGTGATCGCCCGGGTGGGAGTGGGGGTGGACACCATTGACCTCCAGGCTGCCACGGACCTGGGGGTGGTGGTGACCAACACGCCGGGGCTCAACGCGGAGGCGGTGGCGGAGCTCGTGTTCGGGCTCATGATCGTTCTGGCCCGGCGGATCCTGGAGGTGGACCGTTGGGTCCGCGAGGGTCGTTGGGTTCGGCCGTTTGGAGTGGAGCTGTTCGGGAAGTGCCTGGGCGTGGTGGGCTTCGGCCACATCGGGCAGGCAGTTGCCCGGCGCGGGGTGGGGTTCGGAATGCGGGTGGTGGCCTTCGATCCCTGGGGGGATCCGGAGGTGGCGCGCGGGCTCGGCGCTGCCCTGGTCCCCTTTTTGGAAGTGGTCGAGAGCGCGGACTTCCTCACCCTGCACGTCCCCCTCCTCCCGGAAACCAGACACCTGGTGGGGGTTGAGGAGCTGCGTCGGATGAAGCCGAGCGCCTACCTGATCAACGCCTCCCGGGGAGGTGTGGTGGACGAAGCCGCCCTGGCGCGGGCCCTGCGGGAGGGATGGATCGCGGGGGCCGCGTGCGACGTCTTCGAGGAGGAGCCACCCCTTCGCTCTCCGCTCCTGGAGGCCCCCAACGTCGTCCTCACGTCCCACATCGGGGGGCATACCTGGGAAGCTGCCACGCGGGCCGCCCGGTTGGCCGCGGAGCAGGTCCTCACGGTTCTCCGGGGAGACCGTCCGCCGCATGTGGTGAACCCGGAGGTTTTTGAGCGGTGATGGGCTTCTCGGCATCCGTTGCCGTGAGCCTCGTCCAGAAGGCCCGGTCCTCCACCACGGTCCGGTACGCGGTGGCGGCGGTGCGGTAGCGCACGTGGTTCTCCCAGTCGGGCGTGTAGCGCTGGACGGGCCAGGTGAACCGGCCCGCCGCCTCCTGCCAGTCCCGGAACACCCCCACCGCAAATCCCGCCAGGAGGGCGGAACCCAGCGCCGCGGCTTCCGTGCGGTTCAGCCGTGCGTACGGGACGCCGAGGACGTCGCACTTGATCTGGTTCCAGAGATCGCTGCGTGCCCCTCCTCCTACCACCCGGACCTCCCGGAGCGGTCCCACGCCCGACCGCTCCCGGGCGATCTCCAGGTAGATGGCGTACTCGTAGGCCACGCTCTCCAGCATGGCCCGGTACAGGTGCTCCGGTCCGTGGGTCCAGGCAACTCCCAGCCACGCCCCGCGCAGCTCCGGCTGGTTCGGACACACCCGGCCGGCGAGGTGGGGGATGAAGAGGAGTCCCTGGCAGCCGGGCGGGACGGATCGAGCGGCGGCGTCGAGCTCGGGGTAATCCCACCGGTCCGTCCCCGTGATCTGGCGCAGGAGATCCCGCCACCACCGGAGGTTCAGCCCGCCCCCGCCGATGTACCCGATCAGGTACCACCGTCCCTGGGGGACCATGCGGGCGCACAGCAACGTACCGGTATGGACATCCGGCGCGAATCGGTCCACGCACAGGGCGAGGACGGAAGCAGTCCCGGCCGCATCGTACGCCATTCCCGGCTCCAGCACCCCGGCCCCGAGCATGGCCGCGGCCTGGTCTCCCGCCCCCGCGGCCACCGGGGTGCCGCTCCGCAGGCCCATGGCCTCCGCGGCCTCCCGGCTGAGGCGTCCCACGACCTCCCAGGGCTCCACGATCCGCGGGAGACGGTCCTGGGGAACCCCGAAGTGCGCGCAGAGGGCTTCGGACCACTGGCCGCGTTCCGTATCGCTCAGGCAGCTGAAGTGGAGGTAAGTGGGGTCCACGAACGCTTCCTCTCCCCGCATGCCGCACAGGCGCATGGTTACGTACCCGGCGGGCATCACGAACTTGCAGATCTGGGCAAACGTCTCGGGTCGCTCGTGCATCCACCACAGGATCTTGGGTCCGTGGGAGTAGGTGGGCGGAGCGCCCGTGCGCGCGCAGATTTCCTGCGCGCGGGACCGCATCCGCTCTACGTAGGGCGTGCATCGGATATCGAGCCAGGAATCATAGGGCATGGCCGCTCGTCCCTCCCGATCCACGGCGGCGATGCCCGCCATCTGCCCATCGAGGCACAGGCCCGCCACCGCGTCGGGCCGGATCCCTGATCGCTCCATGCAGGCCCGCACCACCCGGATGGCGGAGGCCACCATGTCCTCCAGGTCCTGCTCCACCCACCCCGCACCCCGCTGGAGGAGCCGCGAGGGCTCGCTCGCCTCCGCCAGGACCTGCCCGTCTTCCCGGATCAGGATTCCCTTGGTGGCCGTGGTTCCCAGATCCACGCCGCAAAGGCAGGCGGACACAGAGCCACCTCCTCAGGGCCCTTCCACGGGCACCACCTGGGGGTGCCCGTCTTGGGCGAGCACCCGCACGCGGAAGCCGCTGCGGGCCACGGTCTCGTAGTCGTGACCCGCGTCCGCGGGGTACACGTAGAAGAACACCAGGGGTTCAGAACCCGTGTTCACGCTGCGGTGGGCCCACCCTGGTGGGACGTAGACCACCACTCCTGGGTGGAGGTCCTCCACCCGGCAACGGCCGAGCTCGTCCTGGAGCACCAGGACGCCTCGGCCGCGTAGGGGGACGTACACCTCCGCGGTCTCCCGCCGGAGGTGGAAGTGTCCCCGGGTCATGAAGTACTCCCGCCCCACGTGGCCTGGGTAGAGGACGGTGAGCCCGTACCGGAGATGCCCCGGGCCCTCCGGGATAGAGGGCTCATAGGTCTCATACACCACGGGGTCCCCGGCCCGTACGAGCTCCTCCAACGACGCAGCGTCCACGAAGAGCCCCCGGAGGTCACTCGTCCGCCGGATCGTCCGCACCGCGTCCGGACCGAGCTGTGCCGGCTCCCACGTGAGCTCGCTTCGGATCGGATCCATAGCAGCCCTCAGGGAAGATCCATCCGGATGTGCTTGGTGAGCAGGTACTCCTCCAGCCCCTCGTGCGAGAGCTCCAGGCCGAACCCACTTTCCTTCCAGCCCCCGTAGGGGAAGGGCACCTCGCCTCCCACCACGTTGTTCACCCCCACGGTCCCCGCCTCCAGCCCCTCCGCCACCAAGAAGGCGGTGCGCAGGTCCCGGGTGTACGCGTACGCCACGAGTCCATAGGGGCTGTCGTTGGCGAGCCGCAGGGCTTCCTCCAGGTCCCGGAAGGGCATGAGGGGCGCCACGGGGCCGAAGGTCTCCTCCCGCATGACCTTCATGGAGTGGTCCGCGTCCACCAGGACCGTGGGGGTGAAGAAATAGCCCTTGGGGAACCCCTCAGGCCGGTGACCCCCGTACAACACGCGGGCGCCTTTGGCCCGCGCGTCCTCGATGTGCGCCACGGTCTTCTCCAGGCCTTCCCGCGTGGTCATGGGACCGAGGTCCGGATCTTCGAGGCCCGGGCCGATCCGGAGCCGCCGGGTGTACTCCACGAACCGTTCCACGAAGAGTTCGTACACCTGCTCGTGGACGTAGATGCGGTTGATGGCGTTGCAGACCTGCCCCATGTTGCGGAAGGCGCGGTAGACGGCGCCCCGTGCCGCGGCCTCCAGGTCCGCATCCGGGAAGACCAGCAACGGGCAGTGTCCCCCCAGCTCCAGGGACACCCGCTTCATCCCCTCCGCCGCCATCCGGAGGATCTCCTTTCCGGTCGAGGTCTCCCCCGTGAAGGCGATCTTCCGGATCCCCGGGTGCCGCACGAGGTAGGTCCCCACCGTACTCCCTGGGCCGATCACGGTGTTCACCACGCCACGGGGAGCGCCGGCCTCCACCAGGCACGCTAGGAACCGAGAGACCGCAAGGGGCGTCCGGGAGGGCGGTTTCGCCACCACCGTACATCCTGCCGCAAGGGCCGGAGCCACCTTCCACGCGAGGAGCAGGACGGGGTAGTTCCACGGCCCGATGGCGGCCACGGGTCCCACGGGCTGATGGATCACGAGGCTCCGACGGTTCGGCTGATCCGTGGGGATGGTACGGCCACAGATCCTCCGGGCCTCTTCCGCGTAGTACTCCAGGGCATCCACGCTGGCCTGGATCTCCCCGCGCGCGTCCCTGAGGGGTTTCCCCTGCTCCAGGGTCAGAAGGCGCGCGAGGGTCTCCAGCCGTTCCCGGACCAGTTGGGCTGCCCGCCGCAACAGGGCCGCGCGGTGGGCCGGCGGCGTGCGGGACCATGCCCGAAACGCCCGCTCTGCGGCCTCCACCGCGGCGTCCACCTCCGCCTGAGTGGCGACGGAGGCGGTTCCCATCACCTCCTCGTCCGCGGGGTTGAGGACCGAGATCTTCTCCCTCCCCTCCACCCAGGTACCGTTGATGAGAAGGTCCACGTGTTCCATGATTCCCCTCCTTGCGTGGGTCCGTCCCGCGTCCTTAGAGGCCCGCTGGGAACAGCACGACCTTCAGGCTCCGCTTCGCGGCCATGGCCTCCATGGCCGCGGTCACCTCCTCCAGGGGACGCCGGTCCGTCACGAGTCGTCCCAGATGAGGCCGGAGGCGGGGCAAGAGGCGCAGCGCCCGGCGGTAGTGCTCTGCGGTCTGGCCGGTGGTGCCCGTGAGGAGGAGCTGGCGGTAGTGCACCCGGTTGGTGTCGAGGGTGGGCCGCGCGCGCTCCGCGGGGAACCCCGCGAAGAAGTTCACCCGGCCCCGCACCCCGGCCACCTGGACCGCCTGCTCCTGGGCCCGGGGGTCCGGGGCGGTGACGATCACCACGTCGAACCCATCCCCGTATTCCCAGACCGCCTCCGGGGCAAGGACCTCATCCGCGCCCATCTCGCGCGCGATCTCCCGCCTCTGAGGCCAGGGATCCGCGACCACCACCTCGCCCGCGCCCCGGACCCTAGCCACCAGGGCGTTCAAAAGCCCCATGGGGCCACCTCCCAGGACGAGCACGCGGTCCCCGGGGCCGGTGGCGACCGCCTCGTGCGCGTTGAGGACACAGGAGAGGGGTTCTGCGAGCGCGGCCTCCTCGAAGGCGACCTCCTCCGGGAGCGGCACCACGTGGCCCCGCTGCACCGCCCGGGCCGGCACCCGCACGAACTCCGCGAACCCTCCATCCAGCGTGATGCCGAGGGCGTCGTAGTCCGGGCAGAGAGCATCCAGGCCCGCCACGCAGGCGCGGCAGCGGCCGCAGCCCACGTTGGGCACGAGCCCCACCCGCTGGCCTACCCGGAGGCCAGCTTCCGGAGCCCGAACCTCCACCACCTCTCCCGCGATCTCGTGCCCCAGGATGCGCCGGGTTCCGGGCGGGATTTTGAAGTGACCCCGGCGAGCGATTTTCAGATCCGTGGAGCAGATGGAGACCGCCCGCACCCGGACGAGGACGTCGCCGGGTTCCAGGAGCGGATCCGGGCACTCCTCCAGGGCAATGCCTGTGCCGGGCACGCAGATCGCGGCCCTCACGGTCCTCCTCCCACCCGCTCCACGGGCTGCGGGAGGCCTGTGGCCGCGGATCGGACCGCGGCGAGGGTGGCCTCCAGGGCCCGCAGTCCGTCCCACCCCGTAACCTCCGGGGGCTGGCCTTTCTCGATGCAGGCGATGAAGTGCTCGTCCTCCGCCAGGTACGCGTCGCGGTATCGCTCCCCCCAGCTCCGAATGGCCTCGTGCACCAGCTGGCCCTCCCGTGTGACCCGCATCCAAGAGCCCTTTCGGATTTCCCCGATCCAGATCATCCCCTCGGTCCCGAGGATCTCCACCCGCGAGTCGTACCCGTAGTCCACGGGACAGGCGCCCTCGATGCTCCCCAGGGTCCCGTCCAGGAGCTCCGCGCTCACCAGGGCCACGTCGTAGAAGTCCGGGTAGTCCGCCAGCAGATGCGTGGCCTTCCGGGCCGCAACCCGGGCGAAGACGGACCGGTACTCCGCACCGGAAAGCCACCGCAGGGTATCGAAGTCGTGGCTGGTGACCTCCGCGAGAAGACCGAGTCCCTTTCTCGGATCCCAGGCCCAGGCGGGGGGGAGCCCCGGTCCCCGAGTGGTGGACCGGATCAGGAGGAGGCGTCCCAGTTCTCCGGAGGCGATGCGGGTCCGTGCGTCCCGGAACTCTGAATCGAAGCGCCGCATGAACCCCACCTGCAGGACCACGCCCGCTCGCTCCGCGGCCCGGATCATCGCCAGGGCCTGCGGGACGTCGAGCGCCATGGGCTTCTCGCACAACACGTGCTTTCCCGCCTCCGCGGCGCGCACCACGAGGTCCCGGTGCGTGAAAGTGGGAGTGGCCACACACACCGCCTCGAAGGGCACCCGCTCCAGGGCCTCCTCCAAGGAGGCGAAGGGCTGCGCCCGCAGCTCGCGCGCGGCGCGAGCCCGGGCTTCGGGGTCCTCATCCACCACCGCCACCAGTTCCGCCTCCGGGATCCGGAAGGCGAAGTTCCGGCCGTGTACGAGCCCGGCCCGTCCTGCTCCCACGAGGCACACCCGGATCACCGCCTCACCTCCGGGCGCTCCTCATTTTCTGCCTCTAACCTCGCCTCAAGTGCTTGCAACCACCGGAGGGAGCGCTCCGCATACAGATCCCGCAGCGACGCGGCCCAGCGAGACCGGATGGCGACTGTGAGGTCGGGAACTGGGGGGAGCGGCTCCAGGATGAGCCATCCGTCAAACGAGATCTCCCGAAGACTCCGGAGGATGGCCTTCAAATCCAGGTGGCCCTCTCCCACAGGTCCCCGGTGACTGTCCGAGAGATGCAGGCTCGTCAGGCGAGATCCCGCCCGGCGGACTGCCGCGGCCGGATCCCGCTCCTCGAGGTTCATGTGGAAGGTGTCCAGGTGGACGCCCAACCACGGGGAGTCGACCTCCTCCACAAAGCGCAGTGCCTCTTCTGCGGTGTTGAGCAGGAAGGATTCGTAACGGTTTACGGGTTCCACCGTGAGGCGCACCCCGCGCTCGGCCGCGAACCCGGCCACCTCTCGGACGGATGCGACCCCGAGCGACCACTCGTGCTCCACCAGCGGCCACCACGTCTCAGGGTCGCCCGCGTACTCCACCGGCGCCCGCCGGGGAACTGCCGTAGGCACCAACAGCACCTGAGGTGCACCCACGGAGACGGCGAACTCCACGAGGCGGCGCGCGTATCCCACCGCGTGGGCGCGGACCCACGGGTCTGGATGGGAGAGGTCGCGATCCCCGGGCCACGGGAACATGGCGGCCACCGAGCACACGGTGACCCCGTACCGTTCCGCGAGGGCGCGCACCTCCCGGGGGTCGTACCGGTCCAGGTCCCCCTGGAGCTCCACGCCTTGGTAGCCGTACCGGGCAAGCCGCTCCAGAGTCACCTGGAGGGGCTCGTCCCCGTAGATCCAGTTGCTCACCGCGTACTTCACCTCGTCCGCCCCTCTCCCCACGCCTCGAACCGCCGGCGCCGCCACTGGTCCAGGATCACCACGAGCACGATCATGAGGCCCATGATCACCCGCTGCCAGAAGGCGCTGACGTTGAGGAGGTTGAGGCCGTTCCCCAGCACTCCCATGATGAGGGCTCCGACCACCGTCCCCCCCACGCCGCCTACGCCTCCGAAGAGGTTCGTCCCTCCCAAGACCACGGCGGCGATGGACTGCAGCTCCATCCCCTCCGCCATGAGGGCGTTGGCAGAGTTCAGCCGGCCCGTGAGCACGAGCCCCGCCACCGCGGCGAGAAACCCCGACAGCACATACCCGGAGATCTTCACCCGGTCCACGGCAATGCCGCTGACCCGGGCAGCCTCCCGGTTCCCGCCCACCGCGTACGTGGCCCTCCCCAGAGGCGTGTGCTGCAGGATCACCCATCCCACGAAGGCCATGGCGAGAGCGACGAGGGAGGCCACGGGGACTCCCAGAACGCTGCCGCTTCCGAGCCAGATGATCTCCTGCGGGAGGTAGGCCCGGAGTTGGATGGCGGTGAGGTGGGAGGGCACGGGAAGCCCGCCCGTAAGGATGAGGGCGATGCCGCGGGCCGCGGACATGGTCCCCAGGGTCACAATGAAGTCCGGCACCCGGCCCTTGGTGATCACCAAGCCGTTGACGAGGCCCACCAGGGCTCCTGCGGCAAGCGCGAGCAGGATCCCCACCCACACACTCTGACCCCAGTAGGTCATGGCCACGGCTCCAAGGCTGGCGGAAAGGGCCAGGGTCGCGGCCACGGAGAGGTCAATGCCGGCCCCGATGATGACGATGGTCTGCCCCACCGCGAGGATCATCACCGCCGCAGTCTGCTGGAGGATGTTCTTGAAGTTCCCCACCGTGAAGAAGTAGGGCGCGGAGAGGGAGAGGTACGCCACCAGCAGGATCAGGATCACGAGCGGCCCCCCGCGGGCCACCACGGGCTCCAACACGCTTCGGGCCCAGCCGGCATGGAGGGGGCGGACTGCGGGGGTCTCCGGGACGGGGAGTTCGCTTCTCATGGCGACACCGCCTCCTTGAGCTCGGTGGCTGCGCGCAGGATGGCCTCCTGAGTGGCCTCCCCTCTCGGGAATTCCGCGGTCAGGCGGCCGGAGCGGAGCACGAGGATGCGGTCCGCTACCGCGAGCAGCTCGGGGATCTCGGAAGAGAGGAGGAGGATCCCGACCCCTTTCTGCACCAGCTGCCCGACCAGGGCGAACACCTCGCTCTTGGCCCCCACGTCAATCCCCCGGGTGGGTTCGTCGAGGACGAGGACCCGGGCGCCGCTCGCGAGCCACCGGGCCAGCAGGATCTTCTGCTGGTTGCCGCCGCTGAAGTGCAGGGCGGGCCGCCAGGGGAGGGGCGGGTGGATGGCAAGGGCCTCCATGAGGCGCAAGGCCACGTCCCGCTCCCCGGAGAGGTCGAGGAACCCCCGGCGGACGAACCGCGCTAAGCTCGCCAGGGTGACGTTCGGGGGCACAGGGAGGAGCGGGACGAGGCCTTCCCGGCGGTCCTCCGTGAGATACCCGAGTCCCGCCCGGATGGCGTCCTGGGGACTGTGGATCTCTACGGGCCGACCGTTGATCCGGATGGTGCCGGACCGGATCCGCTCCAGGCCGAACAGGGCCCGGGCCAGAGTAGAACGGCCGCTGCCCCGGAGCCCGAACACCCCCACGATCTCCCCGGCCCGGACCTGCACGCTCACGCCCGAGAGGATGCCCGCATGGAGGTCCGAGACCTCCAGCACCGGAGGGCCAAGGGGAACCTGTGCCTTGGGGAAGTGCTCCTGCAAGGTCCGCCCCACCATCAGCCGCACGAGGAGGGATTCGTCCACCTCCTGGACCGGGAAGGTCCCAACTGCCTGTCCATCCCGCAGGACGGTCACCCGGTCCCCGATCTCCCACACCTCCGCGAGCCGGTGGCTCGTGTACACCACCGCGACTCCGCGGTTGCGCAGCTCTCGCAGGATCCGGAACAGCCGCTTCCGGTCTCCCTCTGGCAGGGCAGAGGTGGGTTCGTCCAGGAGGAGGATCCGCACCTCAAGGCCGAGGACCCGGGCGATTTCCACCAGCTGCCGCTCCGCGATGGAGAGTTCCCGGACGGGCTGGTCCGGGTCCAAGGGGACCTCCAGGTCCCCGAGCACCCGCCGGGCCCGCACCCGCATCTCCCTCCAGTCCACGAGGCCCAGCCAACGCCGGGGCCACTGCCCGAGTTGGAGGTTTTCCGCCACGGAGAGGTCCGGGACGAGGCTGAGCTCCTGGTGGACCATCCCGATGCCGAGTGAGCGCGCGTGCTGGACACTGCGGAGCTCCACCCGGCGGCCGTGCACGTGGATCTGCCCCGTGTCCTTCGATAGGGCACCGCCTGCGATCTTGAGGAGGGTGGATTTTCCGGCTCCGTTCTCCCCGAGGAGGATGTGGACCTCCCCGGGCTGCAATTCCAGGCTGACCCCGCGGAGGGCGTGGACCCCCGGGAAGGACTTGTGGATGCCCACCAGCTGCAGCACCGGGGCTGGTCTACTGGGCCGTGTATCCGCCGTCCACGGAGAGGACAGCTCCGGTGGCATAGCCGCACCGTTCGCTGGCGAGGAACACGATGGCCTCCGCGATCTCCTCCGGTGTGCCCAGGCGGTTGAGAGGGCGGATGGCCTCCAGGTGGCGGCGGGCGCGGTCCGGATCCCCGCTGCGGGCGAGGGCCTCCTGGACGAGGGGGGTGTCTGTGGTGCCCGGGCAGACGCAGTTCGCCCGGATCCCGTAGCGCGCCAGATCCACCGCCAGGCTCTTCGTGAGCATGATCATGCCGGCCTTCGAGACGTTATAGGCGATCTGACCCGGGATCCCTACGATCCCTGCTTCCGAGGCCACGTTCACGATCACACCGCTCCGCTGTCGGACCATGTGCTCCGCCGCGTACTTCGCGCACAAAAAGGCACCCGTGAGGTTGGTGCGGAGGACCTCCTCCCAGGTTTCCTCGGACGTGCTCAGGACGTCGCCCTGCCGGTAGATCCCCGCGTTGTTCACGAGCACGTCCAGGCGCCCCAGCTGCGCCACGGTCTCCTCCACGGCCCGCCGGGCGCCCTGAGGGGTGGAGACATCCGCCACCACCAGGATTGCCCGGGCGTCCATCTCCCGCAGGAGGGCCAGGGTCTCACGCCCCGGTCCCTCGCTCCGGGTGACCGCGGCGACCGCTGCCCCCTCCCGGGCAAACGCGAGCGCCGCCGCCCGCCCGATCCCCTTCCCTGCTCCTGTGACGAGCACCACCCGTTCCGACATCCTGTAGCCCCTGAACCGGAGGGGCGAGGAAGCGCGAGCCCCTCGCCCCTCGCCTTGTCATCTGGCTGCCCGCTTGATGGCCTCCCAGTCAATGGGCTCCAGTTTCGGGTTCGGGTAGAAGAGCTGGTGGTTGCCCTGATAGACGGTGCGCGGACGGATGTCGAAGATCTTGGGCACACGCTGGCCCAGGGCCAGCATCACGCCGAATTTGGTGCCGTACCAACCCCACTCGGGGAACCCGTGGTGGGTCTCCGCCACGATCTTGCCCTCCGAGATGCGGGCCGTGGACTCCGGAGTCACGTCGTTGGTGAAGACGGCCACCTTCTCGTCGCCCAGCTTCGGCCCTTCCTGCGCGCGCTCCAGGCGTCCCACGGCTTCCGCGGCCAGCATGGCGCCCAGGCCCATCTCGTTGGAGGCGGCCCAGATGGCGTCCAGTCCCGTAGGCCACCGGGTGAGGTAGTCCTCCGCCACTTTCCGGCCCTTCTCCCGGTTCCAGTCCGCGGGTTTGATGTCCAGGATCCGGACGTTGGGGAAGGCACTTATGACCTTGCGGAAGCCGTTCACCCGGGCGGTGGAGAAGAACCCCCCCGCGATCCCCTCGATCACGGCGACGTTCGCGCGGATGGAAGTCCGGTCCTGGAAATTCCGATACAGGCTCTGCCACCACTGCAGGTCCAGGTACTGGTCCGGCCGTACGTTGACCCGGGGTCCCGCTCCGAGGACCCCCGGGCCCCCGAAGTAGTCCACGAGGGAGTACGCGGAGACCATGGCGGCTACGGTGTTGTCGAAGCCGATGTAGCTGGCCACCTCGACCCCGCGGATGGGCTCGAGGAGGTTCACGATGATCACGGGGATCCGGGCGGCGTTCGCCTTGCGGATGGCCGGGATGATGACCTCCACCTCGATCGGCGAGATGGCGATGACGTTGCAGCGCCTCTGGATGAAGTCCTCGATGATGGCTACCTGCGTTGCGAACTCTGTGTGGGCGGCCGGAGCGCGGCTGATGATCTGGACGTTCAGGCCGTGCTGGCGGGCTTCCGCGGCGGCCTTCTCGAAGAAGTCCGTGGCGGTCTTGAAGACTCCGGTGATGTCGGGTGGCGTCCAACACAGGGTAATCTGCCGTGGCAGGCGCGGCCCCCCCTTCGCGGTCGCGACGGCACCCACCCAGGCAACCGTGAGTGCCAGGAGAACTCCCACCATTCGTCCGTACCACCGCATCGTCACACCCCCTTCGATGTCTCTTGGTCGGCGTTCCGGAGGGATTACCGGTCTCCGTTCTCTCGGCTCCCACCCCCTGCCTCTCTGGGATGGCGATCTCGAAGCACGACCCCGCAGCCTCTAGCGTTCGAGCCGGATGGTGTACCGGTACCGGTCCGCGGGGTAGAATCCCTCCACGTATTCCACCGGTCGCCCGTCCTTCGCGAAGGTGCCCCGCCGGATGATCAGGATGGGCTCTCCTTCCTCGATCTCAAGCTGAACCGCCGTGTACTCGTCCGCGATGGCCGCCTCGATGATCTGGATCGCCTCGCCGAGCCGGATGTTGTACTTGGTCTCCAACAGCGCATACAGGGACCCGGAGAAGTCCTCCCGAGGGTCGATCCCCAGAGAGGAGGGGAGGTAGGAGACGAGGAGGACGATGGGCTGCCCGTTGGCGCACCGGACCCGCTCGATCCGGAGGAAGCGATCCTCGTCGGTCCGGAGCGTCTCGCGAACCCGCTTGGGAGGATCGGTGACGATCTCCACCTTCACGCTGCGGGTGCTGGGCTCCATGCCCACCATCCGCATCTCCTCCGTGAAGCTCACCAGACGCGGAAGGGGCTCCACGATCTTGGGAGGGGCCACGAAGGTCCCTCGTCCCTGTTTGCGGATGAGCAGTCCCTCCATCACGAGCTCCGAGAGGGCCTGCCGCACCGTGGCCCGGCTTACGCCATAGATCTCCTGGAGTTCAGCCTCCGAGGGAATGGCTTCCCCGCGCTTCCACTCTCCGGCCTCGATCCGACGCCGGAGATCCTCGCGGATCTGGTAGTAGAGGGGGATCACGCTGTTCAGGTCAATCTTTCCCATGAACCCCACCGATCATCCGGACGTCCTATTATTAGAACGTCCGGACAAGTTCCATCAAGGCGAACTTGAGTTCGCCACTCCCCACCCACCTCTGGTGTTCCTGGGGTATTCTGAACGAGAGGGCCAACGGATCCTCGGGAGGTGCGCGGATGCGGGCGGTACGCGGTGTCGGGGTCGGACTGGCCGTAGTTCTCATGGCCGCAGGTATGGCGGTGGCCATGCCCAAGGCGAGGCGTGTCAAGTTGTACCCGGCGGGCGAGGTGTTCTGCGCCAGTCGTACCCTGGTATGGGGAGCGGGCAGCGTGGTGATCCGGGACGGGTGCTATGTCGTGGCCCTGGTCCGCCAGCGCGAGGGCGCGTTCCTGGCATTTCTGGATCCGGGCGTCCACCTTCCACCGGGCCAGCTGGTGCGGCTGAACACCCCGGCAGGAGCCAAGCTACGGGGTCGGATCTTTTACCTGGTGCCCGTGCAGATCGCGATGGGCATTCCCGTGGACGCCCTGGTCATCGTGCCCATCCGGGTGGTCGAGGAAGAGTCCCGGCTTTTGGTGATCGTGACCGGGCCGGAGGCACCCAACCTGACCGTGATCTTCAGCGTCCGGCTGTAGGCCCGGAGCATTGACCTCCTTCAATTTCTAGGCTACCCTCCGCACGTGCAGCCGCGAGCGCCCGCACCGGCCGCCCCCGGAGGAGCGGTCCCAAAAAGGGTGAGGTCCCTTCCGTCAGCGAGGACGTCCGGGAGCGCGCGGCAGCGGGGCCACCTCCACACCTCCTGGCTGGCCGAAGCCCCCGAGGGGATTGTGGCCACCGCCGGTCTGGAAGTATACGAGGCCGACCCGCGGCTGCTCGCCTCCCCCCAGTTCCGAGGCGCATGTCCGGAGGATGCGGTGCTGATGGTGCGGCCGCTCCGAGAAATCGGGTGCGGAGTGACGGATGTGTGGCGCGGGTTTGAGCTGGAGCCGGCGAGGGGATTCGAACCCCTGACCTGGCGATTACGAATCGCCCGCTCTGCCAGCTGAGCTACGCCGGCCCGGCTCAAAATTGTACCAGATTTCGGCCCGGACATGTGGGGAACAGTCCGCCTTCCCGCATCGTTTTCTCCTACGAGTACGGCACGGAAAGGAGACGGTTCCATGGCAGGGCGCCACCTGCCCCCTCGACGCCGGACGAAGATCGTTGCGACTCTGGGGCCGGCCTCGGACGCGCCCGAGCGCATCTGGGAGCTCGTGCGCGCGGGCGTAGACGTATTCCGGTTTAACTTCTCTCACGGCACCCGGGAGGAGCACGCCCGTAGGATGCGGGAGGTGCGGCGGGCCGCAGAGGAACTGGGTCGGACCGTGGCCATCCTGCAAGACCTGCAGGGCCCCAAGGTACGGGTGGGGGAGCTCCCGGAGCACCGCCCCGTAGAGCTCCGGGAGGGAGAGCAGGTGCTGATCCGCACCCAACCGGGATCCTCCCCGGAGCGTTACCTCACCACTACTTCTCCGGAGCTCCTGCGGGAGGTGCGGCCTGGGGATCGCATCCTGCTCGGGGATGGCCAGATGGAGCTGAGTGTGACTGCGGTCCGGGAGAGCGGGGTCGAGGCTCGGGTGGTGCGGGGGGGTCGGGTGGAGGAGCACAAGGGCATGAGCCTCCCGGGCGTGCGGATGCATGTTCCCACGCTGACGGAGAAGGACCTGGAGGACCTACGGTTTGGCGTTGCGCAGGGGGTAGACTTGGTGGCCCTCTCCTTCGTGCGACGGGCAGAGGATGTGCTCTCCGCTCGGGCGGAGCTGGAACGGTTGGGTGCGGACCTCCCCCTGATCGCCAAGCTGGAGAAGGCAGAGGCCCTGGAGCACCTGGAGGAGATCCTGGCCAGCAGCGACGGGGTCATGGTGGCCCGGGGCGATTTGGGGGTCGAGGTGCCCCTGGAGCGGGTTCCGGTGCTGCAGAAGACCATCATCCGTCGGGCCAACGAGTTCGGCATCCCCGTCATCACCGCCACCCAGATGCTGGAGTCCATGGTGCACCAGCCCCGACCTACCCGGGCGGAGGTCTCGGATGTGGCCAACGCCATCCTGGACGGTACGGATGCGGTGATGTTGAGCGATGAGACCGCGGTGGGCACTTACCCCATCGAGGCCGTCCGGATGATGGATCGCATCGCGGTGGAGGTGGAAAGCGCCCATCCCGAGCTCTACCAGGAAGGGATTCCGCATACCCGCCGGACGGGGATTGCGGAGGCCGTGGCTGCGGCCGCGTGTGCCCTCGCCCGGGACGTGCGGGCCAAGGCCATCGTGGTGATCACCCGGAGCGGCCGCACGGCCCAGCTGGTGTCCAAGCACCGTCCCGCGGAGCCCATCCTTGCCGTGACGGAGGATTCCCGGGTGGCGCGCCGGCTCGCTCTGTGGTGGGGCGTGGAGCCCGTGGTGACTCCTTTCCGGGAGGACACGGACGCCATGGTGGCCCACACGGAGGAGGTGCTCTTGAGAGAGGGGCTGGTGGAGCCCGGGGACGTGGTGGTGTTCACCGGATCCTCTCCCATCATCGCCCGCGGCCGAACGAACTTCTTGAAGGTGCACCGGATCCGACGTCGGGAGGGAGGGCGGACATGAAGGCGGACCTCTGGGAGGCCTACGAGCGGGTGTGCATGGACGGGATGCGGCCCATCCAGGAGTTCGTGGAGCGCGTCCGGTCCGGGGAGTTCGGTCCCTTCGATCCGCAGGAGGTGGCCGCCTTCCTCCGCGAGATCCAGTCCCGGGTACTGCAGAACATCGAGCTGAAGGCCACCGAACACCCCCTCTACGCGGCCCGGGCGGAAGAGGTGGCGGAAGAGCAGCGCCGCCTCTTCGAGACCCTGATCGCCCAGTTGGAGTCGGAAGGATCAGGGTAGCAGGAACTTCCCGTCGCGGTAGATGAGCTCCCCGTCCGCGTAGACCTCCCCGCCTTGCCGCAGATCGCAGATCATATCCCAGTGCAGGCCCGATTGATTCCGCCCGCCCGTCTCCGGGTAGCTGGAGCCCAATGCCATGTGGATGGTGCCGCCGATCTTCTCGTCGAAGAGGATGTTGCGGGTGAACCGCTGGATGCTTTCGTTGAGCCCGAAGGCGAATTCCCCGAGCACCCGGGCCCCCTCGTCCACTTCCAGCATCTCCTGCAAGAACTCCTGTCCCTTGGCGGCTTCCGCGTGTACCACTCGCCCCCGTTCGAACACCAGCCGCACGCCGCTCACCTCCCGCCCGCCGTAGACGGCGGGGAAGGAGAACTGCACGGATCCTTCCGTGCGATCTTCTTCCGGACCGGTGAACACCTCCCCGTCGGGGAAATTGTGTTCGCCCGCTGCATTGACCCACGTGCGGCCCGCCACCCCCACCGTGAGGTCCGTCCCCTCCGCCACCACCCGGAGGGTGCGCTTGGTCCCGAGGAAGTCCGCGATGCGCTGCTGCCGCGCGCGGATCTCCCGCCATACCGCCACGGGGTCCCGGGCATCGAGGTGGCCCGCGCCGTACACGAAGTCCTCGTACTCCCGCAAGGACATCTCCGCCTCTTGGGCGTCCGCCTGGGTGGGGTATTGGGTCCCCACCCAACGCAGCGCTCCCGTGGCCGCCCGCTCCAGGAACCGCCGGCTGACCTCCCGCAATGCCTCGCGCCGGATCCGCTGGCGCTCGGGCGGGGTGTTGGTGAGGGCCCGGGTGTTGTAGTTGGCCCAGACGCCCAGGGAGGCGTCAATGTGCTCTACCTCAAGCCTTTGGAGCTCCGGGACGTAGCGCAGCTGCTCTTCTGTGGCCTCCTTGTAGAACACCTCCTCCACGCCGTCCAGCGTGACGCGCAGGAGGGGATGCGCTCCGGCCCGAAGCACCTGCCGGTAGCCCTCCACGAGGAGAGGTTCCGCGATGGCGGGCCCCGCGATGCGCACCAGTTGCCCCGGCCGGACCTCCAGAGAGTACTGAACCAGGACCTGCGCCAGCTTCGTGACTCTGGGATCCATGGCCGTTCCCCCTACAGGGGCCGTAGGGCCAGCCAGGCCACAACGGGGACCTGTTGGACCACTGCGGCCGCATACACCCAGATGAGCCCTCGGAGCACCGCGATCTCCCAGCGACGGAGGGGGCGGGCCGTGTGGGCCCGCAACACCAGAACCCCCGACAGGGCCGCCTTAATCATGAAGGACCCTCCCACCCCGTAGGTTTCCACTAGGGCGCGGAAGAAGGGGTTCCACTCCAGATGGGGGAACCAGCGGATCCAGAAAGCGGTCAGGGTCCCGTCGGCGAGATTCAGGGCTGCCAAGAGGTAGAGCGCGCGCACCCCTCCGTCTCCCCTACAGCATGCCTCCCACCACGGGTCCTGCTCAGGTCTGGTGGGCGGTAGAGGACTTGAACCTCTGACCTCCTGCGTGTGAAGCAGGCGCTCTCCCGCTGAGCTAACCGCCCGCGTACCAAGTATTATAGGGAAATCGCCCCGACCCGGCAACGGGGCCTACAATGGGGCCATGAGGCCGTTTGCGCGGATCGCGTGGGCTGCCCTCCGGGGCTTTGTGGATCACGACGGCCCGGCGCTGGCCGCGGCCATCGCGTACCACGCACTGCTCTCCGTCTTCCCATTCCTGCTGGTGGCTACGGCCATCGCCGCCTTCTTCGTGGATCCAGCGTACCTCCGGATCTCCCTCGCCCGCACCCTCGCCCTCTACCTGCCCCCTCAGGCCCTAGACGTGGTTCAGGCAAACCTCGAGGAGGCCCTCCGGACCCGGGGGCCCGCGGGGATTGCGGCCACCGCCACGCTCCTGTGGACCTCCAGCGCGGCGACCGGCGTCGCCCGCCACGCCCTCAACCGCGTCTGGGGGGTGGAGGATCCCCGGGCCTACGGGAAGCGGAAGCTGCTGGACATCCTGGTCACCCTCCTCGTGGGAGCCCTGTTGGGGACCTCCCTCGTGGGACCCGTGGCCCTCGGGATTGCGGAGCGGCTTGCGCCGGGCAGACCGGTGCAGTGGGGTTCGAGGATCCTGGGAGTCCTTCTGCCCTTCGGCCTCGCCTTCCTGGCATTTCTTTCCGCCTACCGGCTCCTCCCGAACCACAGGGTCCAGGGGCAGTACCTCTGGCCTGGGGCCCTCGTGGGGGCGATCCTGTTCGAGGTGGCCCGGCAGGGGATGTTCTGGGGGGTAGGCCGTCTGGTCCACTACCCGCTGGTGTACGGGTCGCTGGCGGGCGCGGTGATCTTCCTGATGTGGGGGCAGGTGGTGGCCGCCATCTTCCTCTTGGGGGCAGAGGTCAGCCGCTCAGCTCACCACTTCCAGGCTTCCGTCCGGGTGCCGGACCACGATGAGATCCCCTGACCGTTGCAGCCCCCGCAGGCTCTCGGTGAACTCCGGAACCGGGGTGCACCGCAGGGAGAGACCCTGTTCCGGCCACTCCGCCCCGCAACCGGTGCAGGCCTTCCGGACGCTCCGCACCTACATCCACCCGCTCCCGGACCGGACGAACCGGCCGGAGATGAGGGTCTGCAGCGCACCTCCGCACCGTGGGCAGCGCATCCCGCTCCGGAAGGTGTGCAACTTCCGTGCCAGCAGGCCCTCTTAGTATCGGGTGAGGTAGCGCTCGATCTCCCAGAGGTGGACTTGGGCGGAGTACTCCCGCCACTCCTGCCGCTTGGCCCGAACCAGGTCGGAGACGATGTGCGAGCCCAGAGCCTCGCACACCACCTCATCCGCGAGGAACGCTTCCATCGCCTCCCCGAGGTTACGGGGGAGAACCCGGATCTGCAGGCGCTCCAGCTCCTCCTCCGTCATGGCGTAGATGTTGCGGTTCAGGGGAGGGCCGGGATCGATGCGGCGCTCGATGCCGTCCAGCCCTGCGGCCAGCATGACCGCGAAGGCCAGGTACGGGTTGCAGGAAGGATCCGGCATGCGCAGCTCCACCCGGGTCCCCTCCCCCCGGGCCGCGGGGACCCGGACCAGGGGGGAGCGGTTGCGCTCCGCCCACGCGATGTAGACGGGCGCCTCGTAGCCCGGGACCAGCCGCTTGTAGGAGTTCACGAGGGGGTTGGTCACCAGGGCCATCCCCCGAGCGTGGGTCAGGAGCCCCCCGATGTACCACAGGCACTCCTTGCTCAGCTGATACGCACCCTCTGGGTCGTAAAAGGCGTTGCGGCCGTCCCGGAAGAGGGACTGGTGCGTGTGCATGCCGCTCCCGTTGATGCCCGCGATGGGCTTGGGCATGAAGGTGGCGTGGAGGTTGTGCCGACGGGCGATGGTGCGGACCACGAACCGGAAGGTCGCTACGTTATCCGCGGTACGCAACACATCCGCGTACTTGAAGTCGATCTCGTGCTGCCCGTGGGCCACCTCGTGGTGTCCGGCCTCCACCTCGAACCCCATGGCCCGCAGAGCGGTGATCATGTCCGCCCGGGCCTCCTCCCCCTGATCAATGGGGGCCAGGTCGAAGTAACCCGCCCGGTCGTGGGTGGTGAGTACGGGTTCCCCTTCCGCGTTCACGGGGAACAGGAAGAACTCGCACTCGGGCCCAGCCATCATGGTGTAGCCCAACTGGGCCGCCCGCTGGACCATGCGCTTCAGCACGTACCGGGGGTCCCCCTCAAAGGGCTCGCCGTCCGCGGTGTACACGTCGCAGATGAGACGGGCAGTCTTCCCCTCGCCCTCCTTCCACGGGAAGACCGCGAAGGTGGAGGGGTCGGGCACCAGGTACATGTCCGACTCCTCGATGCGCACGAATCCCTCGATGGAGGAGCCATCGAACATGATCTCGCCGTCCAGAGCCCGCTCCAGGAGGTCCACGGGGATCTCCACGTTCTTCAGGGTGCCGAAGATGTCCGTAAACTGCAGCCGCACAAACCGGACGCCGAGTTCCTCGGCCCGATCGAGTACCGTCCGCTTATCCATGGTCCGCTCCCTCAAGAGTGCACTCCGCCCAGCACTCTACCACGGGGCTCGCTGGGGGGCAACGATCCCCGAACGTTAAGGAAGGCCCGGGAGTAGGACTTTCCCGGTTCGTGCAGAATACTCCGGATACCGGTATCGGCGAAGCATCGGGCACAGAGCTCCTGTGCGCACAGGCGGGGAAGGTGAGGAAGCGTGGAGCGGCCTCGGGATCTGGGTGCCTACCAGGAGGAGATCCGGGCCTTCGTGCTCGGGGAACTGGAGGAAGTTTCCGAGGAGATCGAGCGGAACCGGGCAGTCCCCCCGGACCTCTGGGATCGGCTCGCCCAAAAGGGTCTGTTGCGCCTCACGTTGCCTCCCCGGTACGGTGGGTGGGGACTCCGCATGACGGAGTACCTCCCCATCCTGGAGGTGGTGGCCCAATCCCACGGATCCGTCCGTATGGTGGTGCACGTCCACAACGGCCTGTGGCGCCTGCTCGACCGCTACGGGACCGAGGAGCAAAAACAGCGCTATCTGTTCCGGTGGGCCACGGGGAATTGCAAACTGGCGTTCGCCCTCACGGAGCCGGACGCGGGGACGGGGACGGACATCCGCACGGAAGCCCGACGGGTGCCGGGGGGATGGGTGCTCCGCGGACGCAAGTGGCTCATCACCTTCGCGGACGTCGCAGAGGCTTTCGTGGTGGTGGCCTACACGGATCGGGCTCGGGGGGCTTCGGGGATCTCCGCCTTCCTCGTCCCCCGGGAGACTCCAGGGCTGCGGGTCACCCTACAGCCGGACGGCATGGGCCTTGTGGGCACCGGGCATGGCCTGCTGGAGTTTGAGGACTGCCGCGTGCCCGAAGAGGCCCTGCTCGGGGAGCAAGGACAGGGGCTCCAGATGGTCCTGCGGGGATTTCTGGATCCGAGCCGGATTTCCATCGCCGCGAGCTGTGTGGGGCTCGCCCAGCGGGCCCTGGATCTGGCGAAGGAGCACGCGCAGCGCCGGGTGACCTTCGGAAAGCCCATCGCGGCCCGGCAGGCCATCCAGTTCGCCCTGGCGGAGATGGCGGTGGACGTGCGGGCCGCGCGGCTGCTGGCGATGGACGCAGCCCGGAGGGTGGATGCGGGCGAGCCCTGCACCGCGGAGGCCGCTATGGCCAAGCTGTTCGGCCTGGAGATGGTGGGCCGGGTGACGGACCGGGCCCTCCGGATCTGCGGCGGCATCGGGTACTTCCGGGGGCACCCCATCGAGCGGGTCTACCGGGATGCCCGGGCCCTCTGGTTCGAGGAGGGGACCGCGGAGATCCAGAAGCTGGTGATCGCCCGGGCGCTGTTGAACCCGGCCTCCGGGGAGGCGTAGGATGCTTGCGGCCCGGGTGTACGAGCGCTCTCCGGAACGGGAACTGCGTCTGGAGCAGGTTCCGGATCCCCGCCCGGCTCGTGGGGAGGTGCTGGTGCGGGTGCGGGCCGCGGGGATCTGCGGGACGGATCTGGAGATCCTGGACGGCCTGCGGCTCCCGCCCGAGGTTCGGTGGCCCGTGGTGTTGGGGCACGAGGTCGCCGGGGAGGTGGTGGAGGCTGGAGAGGATGCGGAGCCGTGGCGACCAGGCCACCGGGTGGTGGTGAATCCCTATGTCGCGTGCGGTCGGTGCTGGTCGTGCCTGGATGGCCGGCAATCCGCGTGTCTTGCGCCCGAGCTCATCGGGCTTACGCGGCCGGGAGGGTTCGCGGAGTACATCGTGGTGCCTGCTCAGAACCTCTTCCACCTGCCCGGGGTGCTGCCGTTTCCCGTGGGGGCGATCCTGCCGGACGCGGTGGCCACCGCGTTCCACGCGGTCCTCACCCGCGGGCAGCTGCAGCCGGGGCAGAGTGTGGTCATCTACGGAGCGGGTGGGGTGGGAACCCACGGGGCCCTGCTGGCGAAGCTCTTCGGCGGGGATCCCGTGATCGTGGTGGTGCGACGGGAGGCCACCGCGGAGCGGCTGCAGCCCCTGGGGGTCCACGTGGTGGTGGCGGCCCAGGATCGCAACCCCGTGCGGGAGATCCGGAGCCTCACGGACGGCCGAGGGTCGGACCTCACCGTGGATTTCGTCTCCCGGCCGGAGACGGTCCGGGCGGCCATCGGCGCCACCCGCATCGGCGGGCGGGTGGTGCTCGTGGGGGTTTCGGACGAGCCGCTCGTGCTGCCGGGCTCCTCGTACCTCGTGCGCCGGGAGATCGAGATCCGCTCTGCCTTCGGGGCTACCCCGCACGAGATCGCCACCGTCATCGGCCTAGCGGCTTCCGGCCGGCTGGACCTCAGCCGGAGCGTGACCCGTACGTGGCCGCTGACACGCATCCACGAGGCCCTCGCGGCCCTGCGGGCCCGTCCGCCGGAGACCGTCCGATACGTGATCACACCGGAGGGAGGACCGTGACGCTACAGGGGAAGGTTGCGCTGATCACCGGGGCTTCTCGAGGGATCGGCCGGGCCACCGCGATGGTGCTTGCGGAGCGGGGCGCGGACGTGGTGGTGCACTACCGGAGGCGGGAAGACCGGGCTTCGGAGGTGGTGGACGCCATCACCGCCCTGGGCCGCCGGGCGGAGGCGGTGCGGGCGGACCTGGAGCAGCCGGAGGAGGTCTCCGCCCTGTTCCGGGCCGTGGAGGAGAGATTCGGATACCTCGACATCTTCGTGGCCAACGCGGCCGCCACCGCCTTCCGACGCATCGAGGCCCTCAAGCCCCACCACCTGGCCCGCACCTACCAGCTGAACGTGTTCAGCTTCGTGCAGGCGGCTCAGGAGGCTATGCGGCTCATGCGGGGCCGCCGGGGCCGCATCGTCACGGTCTCCGGATTCCCCACCCAACGGTACCTCCCGGACTACGCGCTTCTGGCAAGCGCCAAGGCCGCCCTGGAGGCCCTGACCCGGTACCTAGCCGTGGAGGCGGCACCCCTGGGGATCACGGTAAACGCGGTGAGCCCAGGGGCCGTGGACACGGAGTCCCTGGAGGTGTATACGGAAGGGGACCTGGAAGGCTTCACCCGGGCCATGGTGGCCTCCACCCCAAAGGGGAGGATGGGCACGCCGGAGGACATCGCCAAAGTCATCGCCTTCCTGTGCTCCGACGACGCGGAGTGGATCGTGGGGCAGACCATCGTGGTGGACGGCGGCCTTACCTTGATGGGCGCCTACCAGCGCACCCGGAACGAGGGGTGACGGCCATGGCAGGATCCCCTCCCCGAGCCGCGGTTCTGGGGGTCGGAGCCTATGTGCCGGGCCGGGTACTGACCAACCACGACCTCGCGCGGATGGTGGACACCTCAGACGAGTGGATCACGGAGCGCACGGGGATCCGCACTCGGCACGTGGCGGATCCCGATGTCGCCACCTCAGATCTGGCGGTCCCCGCGGCGGAGGAGGCCCTGCGGTCCGCGGGGGTCCTGCCGGAGGAGCTGGATCTCATCATCTGTGCCACCACCATGCCTGACTACCTCCTACCGGCCACCGCCTGCCTCGTGCAGGACCGGCTCGGTGCCCGTCGGGCCGGCGCCTTCGACCTTCTGGCCGCGTGTTCCGGGTTCGTGTACGGCGTGGCCCTGGGGGCTCAGATGATCGCGGGCGGAGCGGCCCAGTACGTGCTGGTGGTGGGCTCCGAGGTGCTCTCCAAGATCGTAGACTGGACGGACCGGACCCTCTGCGTGCTGGTGGGAGACGGGGCCGGGGCCGTGGTCCTGGGGCCTGCCCAGGCCGGCCGGGGGGTGCAGGCGGTGATCATGGGAGCGGACGGGAGCGCTGGGGACGTCCTCAAGATGCCCGCGGGGGGAACACGCCTGCCGACGAGTCCGGAAACCGTGGCCCAGCGCCTCCACTACGTCCGGATGGACGGCCGCACCCTCTTCCGGTTGGCGGTGCGGGTGGTCCCGGAGGCCGTCGCGGAGGTGGTCCGGAGGGCGGGGTGGACCCTGGAGGAGGTGGACTGGATCGTGCCGCACCAGGCAAACCGGCGCATCGTGGAGGCGCTGAGTCGGGCCCTAGAGATCCCGTTCCACCGGTTCCTCTGCAACATTGACCGGTACGGGAATACCTCCTCCGCCTCCGTGCCGCTTGCCCTTTGGGAGGGAGTCCGGGACGGCCGCATCCGGGAGGGCGACCGGGTGGTGCTGGTGGCGTTCGGAGGTGGCTTCACCTGGGCGGCCTGTGCCCTGGTGTGGGGGCGGTAGCGGGTCCGTGCGTGGGGGGCCGGACGCGTATGGATCCCGGGACCTGCGGGCCGAGGAAGCCCTTCGCGCGGATCCTGCGGGTGGCCGTCCGGGCGTGGGGCAAACCGAGGATCGGTTTACCGGAAACCACCTCGCCGCCGCGCTCCGCGCCGCGCTGGCTGAGCTCCGCCGGTGTTGCGCGGAGGTGAACGCCCTGAACGTGTTCCCGGTTGCGGACCACGATACGGGGTCGAACCTGTGCGCCACCCTGGCCGCCGTCGTGGAGGCTCTGCAGGTCGCGGAGGCCGCCGACCTGGGGAGAACTGCGGCCGTAGCAGCCCGGGCCGCGTTCCTGGGGGCCCGCGGGAGCTCGGGGGCCATCCTGGCCGAGTACCTTTACGGGTTGAGCGAGGCGTGGAAGGGTCTCGAGGAAGCCGATGCCGCGCGGGTCCGGGAAGCTCTGCGGATGGCCGCGCGGGCGGCGCGGGGTGCGGTCCAGGAGCCCGTGGAGGGGACCATGCTGACGGTGGCGGATGCGGCCGCGGCGGCCGCCAAGACGGAAACCCACCGCCCGCAGGAGGTGCTGGACCGCGCGGCCTCGGCGGCGCGGGCCGCCTGGATCCAGACGCCCAGGCTGCTGCCCGTCCTGCGCCGCGCGGGCGTGGTAGACGCGGGCGCGGCCGGCCTGGTGGCCCTGCTGGAGGCGATGGCAGGGGCCGCCCGAGGGGTGGTCCCCCCGCCCCTCTCTCCTCCCGCGCCCGCGGCCCGGCCCCCGAGCTTGGCCGCTTCCCCCCTTTCTGGGGCCGCCCGGTACTGCACCGAGGTACTCCTCCAGACGCGCCGCGTGCCCATGGGCCGGGTGCGGCGCGCCCTGGAGCAGATGGGAGACGCGGTGGTGGTGGCCGAACGGGACGGTCTACTCCGGATCCACCTCCACACCTCCGTCCCGCACCTTGTCCTTTCCCGGGCCCTCCGTTGGGGGAGTCTGGAGCAGGTCCGGGCGACCCGACTTCCAGAGGAGCCCTCCGGGGACGGGGAAGGGTGTCATGGCGAACCGGAATCCTAGGGCTCCGGTAGATACGCAACCCCCAGTACCTGCGGTCCCGTGTTCAGCGCCATGACGGGCGTGAAGGGGAGGAGATCGGGGGGGTCTGCAACCCCGAGCCCCTGCAGCGTCCGCACGAGTCGCTCCGCCTCCTCCCGCATCCCCGCCTCGGTCACGGCCACCCACAGCCGGCTCGCGCGCCTTCTGGCCCTCTGTACCTCGCTCACGAGCTTCCCGACTGCGGCCTCATACCCAGCCGCTACACCCGCCCTCCGGACCCGACCCTTCCCGATGGCGAGCAGGGGGACGGTTCCGAGGCGACGGTTCACGAGGTGGACGAGGCGGGGAATCCGGCCGCTTCTGGCGAGGTGTTCCAGGGAACGTACCAGGGCCACCAGCCGGGCCCGCATCCCCGCCTGGGCAGCCCACCCCATCACTTCCTCAAGGGGCGCGCCTGCTCGGATGCGCAGGGCCGCCTCCCGGACCACGAGCCCCTGGGCGGCGGCGGCGGTCCCGGTATCCACCACCTCCACAGGGATCGGGGCTCGGGCAGCTGCCCGCCGGGCGTGCTGGTGCGCGGCCGAGAGCCAACGGGCCACCGTGAGGGCCAGAACCCGTTGGGCACCCCTCTGGGCGGCCTCTTCGAAGGCGGCGAGGTAGTCTGCGGGGGAAGGAGCCGAGGCGGTGGGGTAGGGCGGCCCCTCTTCGAGCCAAGCAAAGACCTCCTGAGCGGTCACGTCAATCCCGTCCCGGTACCCGCGTCCCCCCCGGAGGATCCACATGGGCACGAGGAGGATCCCCAATTCCGCGCAGAGGGAAGGGGGCAGGCAGCAGACGGATTCCGCGACCACCGCGACGGGCTGCCCCATGGGCCGTCTCCTATGGGCTTCCGGGCAGGAGGCGCTCCTGCAGTCGGCTCCACAGCCACGGCAGCTGCCGCACCGCCACGGTGAGGCTCACCGTCACCGCCGCTGCCATCTCGTGCGGAGAGGCTTCCCACAGATGCATCAGGAGCAGGTACACGGGCAGGGCCACGATCCCCACAGTAGGCACCCATCGGGTGCGGAGGGCTATCAGGGCTCCCAGCCCGAAAGCCACCAAAAAGGCCTTTCCGCTCAGAACCATCAGCACACCGGCGGCCGGGCCGAGCCCGCGCCCCCCACGGAACAGGAGGTAGAGGGGCCAGTTGTGGCCCGCCACGGGTGCGGTGCAGATGAGCACGAACCCTTCCAGGGTAGCGGCCACCCGGCGCGCCAGCCAGGCTGCCACCACTCCCTTCCCCAAGTCGAAGAGGATCACGGCCACGCCCGCCTGAGGGCCCAAGGTGCGCCACGTCCCCGCGCCCCCCGGGTTTTCGCCCACTTGCAGCAGGGAGGTGCCCAACCGCCGCCGGGCCAGGATCTCCGCGGGGAGGACGGAGCCCAGCGCGTATGCGGCGGCCCCCACCGCCCACTCGCGAATCTCCATCCCTCCGTACCTCCCGCAATTCAGGATTTTAGGGGATCCGTTGCGCGGGATGGAGAGCCCGTGCCGCGGGGATCAGGGTTGCCGCAGGAGCCGGGTGATGTACTCCTCCAGGCGCCGGGCTCCTTCAGGGCCCACGAAGGGGCCCGCGTGGACCTCGAAGAGGCGTCCGGAGCGGGTGACGAACACCGTGGTGGGAAGCCCCACCACCCGGTACTTCGCGAGCACCACGCCATCCTCGTCCACCACGGAGGGGAAGGTGACCCCGAGCTTCCGCGCGAACTCCCTGGCCAGGGCAGGACGATCCAGGGCGTTCACCCCAAGGAAGTGGACCCGTCCGCGGTAGCGTTGAGCCGCGTCCTCCAAGATGGGCATCTCCAGCCGGCACGGCACGCACCAGGAGGCCCAGAAGTTCATCACCACAGGTTTCCCGCGGAGGTCGGAGAGGGCGAGTTCGCGGCCGTCCAGGGTCTCCAGCACGAAATCCGGGGCAGGAGGCCCGTCCGGGAGAGCATCTGCGCCCGGCCGGATCAGGGGACGGGGGGAAATGCCACCGCCCTCCTGCGCCCGCTGCCACACCCAGGCCACGGCCACGGAGGCGAGAGCGACCGCGAGAAGCACCAGGAACCGTCTCACGGAGACCTCACCTCCTCTGCCCCATCGAAGTCCTGGAGCTGGGTGTGCATGTAGTGGGCAGGGGCGGACATCAGGAGCTTCATCGGCCGGTGGGTGCGCTCCCCGATCCAAGCGGCGAAGGAGGCGAGACCGTCCGGGCTGTCCCACAGCACCACCCGGCACGGTTCCTCGCCGCATGAGGCCCGACGGCCCACCTGCGCACGAGCCGGGTTCCGCATGTACCCCGCCACCCCTTGGGCTACGAAGGGCTCTGGGAGGGTGTCCCGGCTCCATCCCCGGCCCGTCCACACATACCGGTCCCTGCCCACGAGGATGGCCCGCATCCCGCCCTGCACTTCGAACCGCACCCGGTCCGGCTTCTGGAAACTGTACCGGGTCACCACTACGTTGCCCGAGCCGTCCGTGATCTGCTCAACCTCCCGCCAGGTCCGGGCTGCCTCCATGGCCTCACGGGCTCTTCTGAGGATCCGGAAAGCCTCGAGCTCCGACCGCAACGAGAACTCGCCCGCCCGCAATGGAAAGGAGGCGGAGACGTCCGGCTTCCCCCGCCACCTCAGCACCACCTCCGCCTGCCAGTAGCCCGCGAGCCCGAACTCCCCACCCTCCTCCGCGTACCGGCCGGGTCCCTCCCGGGAAAGCCGAACCGTGGTGGGGAGCGTTTCCTCATCCAGCTTCCACAACCGCACCATCACCCGGTCCGCGTCCACGGGGGCTCCGTCCGGACCCCGTAGGGCGACCTCGAACCGGTTCCAGCCCGGTTCCCCCGGCGTGACGCGGAGCACCACCTGCAGGCCGTCCGAAACCGCGGCCAGGGTGAGGGTACGGGGAGGGAGGGAGCGCATCTGGACCGTGCGGGCGGTGGGCGTGATGGTGAGGACGCCCACCGCGAGCAGCACCGCGGCCCCCAGCACCGCCTCTGCCCGAGTCACCCGGCGGATCCGGAGCAGGGCCCGTTCCCTGGGGGTTCCTGAGGCCAGTTGGGGGACATTCCTGTACCGGTTCACCGCACCCAGGGCCACGAGCGCGGCAACGAGGGCGAGCTTGCCCAGAAGCCACGTTCCCCACTCCGTCCCGAGAAAGCCCCCGGGCGAAGGGAGCTCCCGCGCAGCCATGTACGCACCGGTGAGGACCACGACAAGGAGGCTCCAGCCCGCCCATCTGGAGTAGCGAAGCGTTGCCTGTGCCGCGTGCGTGCGGTAGGCCCGGCCCGCACCGAGGAGGATGAGGAGGCCCACAAGTCCTCCCATCCAGACGGAGGCGGCCGCGAGGTGCATCCAGTCCGCGAGGGCCGCCAGCGCCCCATCGCCCCACGCGTGGGAACTCAGGGTGGAGGCGAGGAGCAGAAGGGCCACAACGGGGAGGGACCACCTCTTCCGGATCGCATCCGGCCCGAGGAAGACGCCGGCCGCTCCCATGCGGAGAATCAGGGCCCATCCCGATGGCCCGGACGTCAGCAGCTGCACACCCAGCGCGAGGGAGAGGCCGCCCAGCAGCAAGGCGACCTCGAGCCCGGTGGTGGCCAGTACGGCGAGCGCGGCTGCGCGCGGAATTCGGCGAAACGCCGCATCTGCCGGTTCTGGGAGGGCGGTTCCGAGAGGTCGGAGCACGAGATGCCAGAAGGCAGCGAGCCCCGCGAGCGACACCTGGGCCGTGTACGCGACCCACCGGATCCCCACCCGGAATGAGGGGGGCCGGTCCGACTCCGCACCTCCCCGGTTGGGCATCACGCCCACCCCGAATCCCAGCATCCCCGTGGTGAGGTGCCCGTCCACCCGCGAGAGGACCCGCCACCGGGCCACGTAGCTGCCCTTCGGAAGCGGCGGGAGCAGGATCCGTAGGGTCCGGCCATCTCCCGCCACCTCGGACCGGAGGGAACGCACCTTCCCGGAGGGATCCAGCACCTCCCCGGTGCTCAGCCCGGGATGCACGGCCTCGCTGAACAACAGGACCACTTGCCGCGGAGAACCTTCCAGCCGCGTACCGGCCGGGGGGCTGCTGCGGAGCAGGACCGCGTGGCCGCGGACGGGGCTCGCCACCAGGAGGCCCATCAACACCGCGAGCCAAAGTCCCCGGAGAATGGCCCGGGGCGAGGTCAAAACGCCCTCCACCAGTACCCCACGATGAAGATCCCTGCGCCGATGAGGAAAGCAGCCGCGAGCCGGTGCACGTAGGGAACCACGGACCGCACCCACCGGTTGACCGCGGCCTCGAAGAAGACCACGCCCACCAGCACCGCGGTGAGGACCGTGCCCATGCCCACCGCGTACCCCACGAACTGGCCGGCCACAGCAAGCCAGCTCCCGGAAGCCATCGCGCTTCCCATCACCGCCAGGAACACGGGCAGGGTACACGCGAGGGAACAGATTCCGTACGCCACGCCGAATCCGAAGAAGGAGAGGAGGTCGTTTCCGGGCCGCATCCGCCCCCAGACCCGGCTCGCGGCGGGAAGACCGAACTCCCGGCCGGAGAGGGCGAGCCAGGTCCCGAGCAGCACGAGGGCCAGGCCGATCAGCAGACCGCCGTAGGGAAACACGCGGGCCAGGACGTATCCGCCCGCACCGATCGTCAGCCCCGCGGCTCCGAAGAGCACCACGAAGCCCAAGGTACCAAGGCCTCCGAACGCGAGCGCCCGGGTCGCCCTTCTGCCCGGAGACCCCGGGTCGCTCCGTGCGAGCGCGTAGGCGGCGAGAGAAGGCAAAAGCAGGATCCCGCACGGATTGACCGCGGCCACCATGCCCGCGGCGAAGGCGTACCCCACAGGGAGCCAGCTGAGGAAGGTGGCCACCCGTCCCTGGCCCAGATAGAGGGTCTTCGTGGAAGCGATCAGAGCCCATCCCAGGGCGAGGCCCACGAGCACGAAGGCTACTCCCGCGGGGTCCAAAGAGCCCCGCCGGGTGACTTCCGGGTTCACGGTGCGGACCTCCGAAGACCCGCCAGCAGGTTTGCGAGCCCTTCCCGGGTGATGGGTCCGATCCACCGCTGGACGAGCCTCCCCTCGGGATCCACCACGTGCGTCTCCGGGATGCCCGTGACCCCGAACTCCACCAGGATCCGCCCGCGGGCATCGGAGCCGTTCGGATAGGTGATCCCATAGTCGCGCAAGAACGCCCGCGCCGCCGGCTCCGAATCCCACACGTTCACACCCACGAATACGATACCCCGGCCCCGAACCCCCCGCCAGGCCGCCTCCAGCTCAGGTGCCTCCTCCCGACACGGGGGGCACCAGGAGGCCCAGAAGTTCACCACGATCACCTGACCGCGGTGGTCGGCGAGGCGGAACACCCCACCCTCGAACAGGGGCATCGCGAACGTGGGCGCGGGCCGAATCCGCACCGGCCCCGCACGGCCCGTGGTGTTTACCGCAAGCCCGGCGCGGCCAGGGCCCTGGCCGCGGAGCCCGGAGAACAGGAGCCAGGACAGGACAGCGACGGCCCCGAGGGTGAGGACGACGGTCATCCACCTCCTGATCGGGACGATGGCCCCGGAAGCGGGATCCCGTACCGGTTCGGACATCTCCCCTCAGCGACCTGATCCCCTGTCCCCGCTGCGTTCCCCGCGTGTGCGGTGGCGAGGACGAAGGCCGGAAGGCCTATGCCCACCAAGGCCAGCGGCCGGCACCCGCCCACCGGAGGATCCAGAAGGTCCCCCGCCCACGGGGACGGCGGAGACGAAGGCACCCGTCAGGATCTGCCGGATCCCGGGCCGGTACGAGCGCAGGGTGCGGATCTCGGGTTCCCTCCGCGGGCGCGTCACGGGGCCGGGGCCGTCCCCGCCTCGGCGAGTTGCGGACTCCGGGTCGTGCCGCGGTCGGTACTCTGCACGGCTCCCACCTGGACGGGCATCCCGTGCTTGACCATGGCGGACCGGGCCATACCGGGCACGTGGGCTGGGTGACGGACTCTCCTAAGACAGGATACGATTGGCGATCGTACGACGTCAAAGAGATGATCTGCAGGTTCGACCGCAGGGAGCGATCCTGGTGGCCGCGGTGGAGCCGGGAGGGATCGCCTACGGGCCTGGAGGGCTCCCGAGGTGAAGTACAGTCGGATTGCGGATCGGTGAACTGGGCGGCCGCTACTTCTTTGAGCGAGCCGCTCCCAGCTGTTCCACCGCTCGCCGCACGGCCTCGTAGTCCGGCTCGACCCGCGGGTCCTCGGAGACCCAACGGTACACCACCACGCCGTCGGAATCCAAGACGAACACCGCCCGCTTGCTGGCCCCCCGGAGCAGTCCCCCCAGCAGCTCGTTGTCCTCGATGCCGAAGGCCCGCACCGCCTCCCGGTTGAAGTCGCTCAGAAGCGGAAACGTGAGTTCCTGCTGCTCCGCGAAGGCCCTCAGAGCAAAGGGGCTGTCCACGCTGATCCCCACCACCCGGGCGCCCTGGGCTTCAAAGGCGGAAAGCTGGTCCCGGAAGGCGCACATTTCCCGGGTACAGACCGGGGTGAAGGCCGCGGGGAAGAAGGCGAGCACGAGAGGTTGCCCCCACAGGGAGCTGAGACGCACCGCCTTTCGATCCCAGCTGACGAGCGTCACATCCGGCGCCTGGTCTCCCACTCGGACCTCAGCCATCCCTCTTCCCTCCCTTCCCTCGGCGGGTTTCCTGCGGTTGAGGATCTCGCAGGCTGCTGACCTTCGTCAATCCCCTGCGTCCGTGGCACCGCGGGGAAAAGCCCTTGCCGGGAGGAGGGAGTGGGCCCGGGCGGCCGCGGCGATGCACCCGAGCGGGATGCCCGCGCTCAGAGCGAGGACCGCTCCTACGAGCCCGAGTCCGGATTGCCCCAACAGCGCGGCCCCGAGCATGGGAAACCCCACCACCCCCGCCCGCGCCACCAACTCCGCCACCCCGAACCGCCTTCCCCGATCCTCTGCCGTGGAGAGATCGGAGAGGAGGGCGGTGGAGGCCACCACGCCTCCGGACCACCCCACCCCCACGAGGAACAGGAAGAAGGTGGCCGTCCAGTACTCTCCCGTGGCCACGGATCCGAAGGTGGAGAGCGCGATGACCGCCAAAGATCCCGCCATCAGGGGGAGCCGGCCCAGCCGGTCCGCGATCGCCCCGAGAGGACGTCCGAAGGCGAACATCCCGATGCTGTGGAGGGTGATGGCCCACACGATCTCGGAGACCCCGTGGCCGTGGGCGCGCATGGTCACGGGCGCGATGGCCATGGAGAGGGTCATGATGCCCCAGCTGGCCGCGTAGGCGGTGATGGCGGCCGCAAGGCCCCAGGCGGTCGCGGGGACGCCCGCGGATGCGGCGGTCTCCTCCGGATCCGTGCGCTCCAGGTACCGGCGAGCCACCTCTTTGGGATCGGGCCGGAGAAGGCGCATGAGGGGCAGGATCCCCAGCTGCAACGCCGCCGCGCCGAACCACGTCCACGCGATGGCGGAGACCTCGTTCCGCCAGATCCAGACGATGGAAGAAGAGAGCAGAGGGGAGATCAGGGCCCCTACCACGCTCCCCATGAGGAGATAGCCCACAGCTTTGCCCCGTTCCTCCGGAGGGTGGAGGTCTGCGGCCGCCACGGACAGCTGGCGCAGGGGCGCGGAGAGGGCCCCGAACAGGAGGACCGCACCGGCAAACCCCCAGAGGTGGTGCTCCTGGAAGGTCCATCCGACCAGGGCTGCGGCGAGGGCGGAGAGAAAGCCGCTTGTCGCGAAGACCGGACCCCGCCCCACCCGGTCCATCCAGCGGCCCGCGGGGTACGCGGTGAGGATCTGCCCGAGCCCGCTGAGGCTCAGGGCGAGTCCTGTGGCGGCCACCTTGCCCGTCAGGTGCAGGAGCATCACGCCGCCCAGGGCGGGCATGAGCTGGAAGGTGGCGACCGAGAGGGCTTGGGTCCAGAAGAGGAGGCGCATGTGCCGCCGCGCCAGTTGCGCTAGACCGGTTGTGGATTCCGGTGGGGAGACGGCCATCTCTGCAGTCCTCCGCGCAAACCTCACCGAGAGGAGTTCGGCTTTCTGCGATGGGATCCTGCTCGGGGTGCGCGCCGGAGGCGGTGGAACGGTTTTCAAAGGGACCCCGAGGGCCTGGCGGGCCCGGAGGGAATCGAACCCCCGACCTGAGGCTTAGGAGTCCCCTGCTCTATCCACTGAGCTACGGGCCCGGTCCGGGGCGAATTATAGCACGGGGAAAGGCCCTCGGGGACTCCGGAGGCGGCTCCTCGGGCCGCGGCATTCAGGCCTCCTCGAGGACCTGGAGGAAGGTCTCTACCACCTTGGGATCGAACTGCTTCCCGGCCTGCTCCCGGAGGTAGGCCACGGCCTGCTCGTGGCTCCACGCCCGGCGGTACGGGCGGTCCGAGGTCAGGGCGTCGTACACGTCCACGACCGCGAAGATCCGGGCTCCGAGGGGAATCTCCTCCCCCCGCAGTCCCCGCGGATACCCGCTCCCGTCCCACCGCTCGTGGTGGCAGTACGGGATCTCGAGGGCTGGCCGCAAGTACTCGATGGGGGAGAGGAGTTCGTACGCGTACTCCGGGTGCCGGCGCATCACCGCCCACTCTTCCTCCGTGAGGGGTTCGGGTTTGAGCAGGATGTGGTCGGGAACCGCGATCTTCCCGATGTCGTGCAGGATGGCGCCCCGGCGGAGGTGGACGATCTCGGGCTCCGGCACCCCGAGTTTGCGGGCCACCCGCACCGTGAGGTCTGCCACCCGCTGAGTGTGGGCGCCCGTCTCCCGCTCCCGCAGATCCAGGGCCCGGGCCCACCCCTCGATGGTGGCCTCATACGCCATCCGCAGTTGGAGGTTAGACCGCTACAGGTCGTCGAACAGCCGGGCGTTGTCCACCGCGATGGCCGCCTGGCCTGCCAGGGCCTCCAGCATCTCCAGCCAGTCCCCGTCTGCCTCCACCTTCGCCCGATGGTAGGTCTCCAGAACCCCTAGCACCCTTCCCCGGGAGATCATGGGTGCCACGTAGTACGCCTGGATCCCTTCCTCCTCGAAGATCCGGCGCCGCAGGGGATCCTCGGGTCCGGGAAGGTCCGCGAGGGTGTAGATGCGGCGCTCCAGCGCCGCGCGGCCGGCATAGCAGACCCCAAGGCGGATCCGGGACGCCTCCAGGAGCTCACCCTTCAGACCCTGGACAGCCGCGTACCGGAGCTCCAGGCTTTCGGGGTCCAGCAGCAGTACCGCGGCTGCATCCACCTCCAGGTGGGTGGTGACCTCCTCCAGCAGCACCCGCATGGTGACCCGGGGGTCGAGGCTCGCGGTGATGGCGAGGTCAATGTTGCGCAGGGCCTGCACCTGCCGCAGCCTCCGCGCGGTCTCCTCCATCAGCTTCGCGTTCTCGAGGACCAAGGACACGGAAGAGGTGAGGGTGGTGAGCGCGCGCAGGTCCTCTTCGCCGAACGCCTTAGGTCGGGAGCTCTCCAGCACGAGCACGCCCCAGAGGTGACGCCCTGTACGGAGCGGAACGACGACCGTGCTCCGCGGAGAAGACGAGCCCTCAAAAGCCGGCTCCAGAATGGTGGGAACACCCGTCCGCATCACCTCTTCCAGGGCGCCCAGGTAGGAAGAGGGGAGCTCGCCCACCCAAGTCCGCGGGCGCGAACCCCCGGATGCCGCGCGGACCCGCAGGAGGCCGTCCTCCCGGGCCAGGGCCACAAAGCCGCCCTCGGCTCCGGGAGTCACCTCCAGGGCGATCCTGAGCACCCGCTCCAGTAAGGGCTCGAACTCTATAGGCGCCCGGAGGATCTCGGCCACGAGCGCCTGGGCCTGGACCAGCCGCTCCCGCTCCTTGCGTGCGGAGATGTCCTGAAAGATCACCTGAACAGCCGGCTTCCCTTCGTGCAGCACGGGAACCCACAGGATCTCCACCTCCAAGCTGGACCCATCCAGCCGCACGAACCGTGCCTCCTCGGGCAGTGCGGGCTTCCCTTCCCGCAGCACCCGGGTTATGCGCTCGCGTTCCCGCTCCCGGAAGATGGGATGGATGACCTCCTCCACCTCCCGCCCCAGCACCTCCTCCGGCTCCTCGGCGCCCAACATGCGCGCGGCGGTTCGGTTCAGGAACACCCACTTCTCATCCTGGACGATCCCGTATCCGAAGGGGCTGTGCTCTACCAGCAACCGGTACCGGGCCTCACTGCCCAACAAGGCCTGCTCCGCAGCCCTCCGCTGGAAGGCGGTTCCGAGCTGCACCGCGGCCGCGGAAACCAACGCCATCTGGTGTTGGTCCGCCTCCCGTACCTCCGCGAGGTAGAAGCACAGAACCGCCACCACGAATTCCTCAGCCAGCACCGGGACCCCTATCGCCGCCCTGAGCCCGAACTGCCGGGCGAGGGGGGCGCGCAGAAAGTTGGGGTCCTCTACCACGTCCGGGATCCATACGGTCCTGCGCAGCTCCCACACACGGCCGGGAAGGCCGATCCCCGGGCCGAAGGTGAACGCGCGGCTGGCTTCCAAAAACCCCTCTAACCCCTCCCGCCGGGCGTGAGCCGCCCGGCACTCCAGCACGGACCCGTCGGAGGAGAGGATCCACGCCTCGCCCAGGTCCCACCCCGCGGCTTCGCACACCAACCGGAGGGTGGCTCCGAGGGCCGCGTCGAAGTCCGGGGCCGTCGCCACGGCTTGCGCGAGGGAGGAGAGGAGGCGCATCCCCTCTTCCATCTCCCTGCGCTCCCGCTCCCGCGCTTCCAGGGCTCGGCCCATCTCCTCGAAGGCCCGGCGCAGGTCCTCGAAACCCGGAAGGGGAGAGGAGAGCAGGGCCCGGGCAGAGGGTTCCCCCGCCGCGATCCGCTGCGCGGCCGCCACGAGGCTGCCGATGGGGCGAGCCACCAGCCGGTCGCTGCCCACCCACACTATGGCTCCCAAGAGGATCGCCACGATGCCCAGCCATACCAGCCGGCGGCGAAAGGCCCGATCTGCCTCCGCGTAGATCCCTCTCGCGGGCACGCGGACCACGATCTGAGCCGCGCTCGACCGGTCCTCGCCGAACCGGAAGGGCGCGTAGGCGAGCAGGTGCCGGGTACCGTCCGGATCCGCGGCTTCCACGACTCCGAAGCCAGGGGTCCCCGCCGCTCGCGGGATCCGCGATGCTTCGGGTGCCTTCTGACCCACCGCCTCCGCATCCCCCGTGTGGGCCAGAACCGTGCCCCGCTCGTCGAGGAGGAGCAGGGAAGCCCCCTCTGGAAGGGGGATCCTGGCCAGGAAAGTGGCCAGCCGGCCCAGGTCCACCGCCGCCACGACTGCTCCCCAGGCCTCCCCACGCGCGTCCACCACGGGATGGCCGAAGAGGATTACGGACCTGCGGACCCCCCTCCCTCCAAACCGTCCGGCCACAAAACGCCGGGTGCGCAGGACCTCAGGGAGCACCTGTCGGTCCAAGCCTCCAATTTCAGGTTGCCGGGCTGCGCACCGAGGCTTTCCGTCCCGGTCGAGGACCACGATCTCCGCGTACAGCGGGTGCTCTCGGAGGCGCTGGGAGAGCAGGGCGGAGCAGGCCCGCTCGTGCGACCCCCGGAGGGTGGGAAGTGAGGCGAGGCTAGAGAGGAACTGCCGGACGGCCTCCGCCACCAGGTCCCCTTGATGGGCCGCGGTTCGGATCACCAATAGCATCTCACGTCGGAAGGCCTCCAACGCAGCCCGCCGTTCGCTCGCGGCCTGCCCGAGGAGGAGGCCGAGCGGAGGAAGGAAGGAGAGGAGGACTACGACCAGGATGCGGAAGCGGAGGGCGAAGTTGGAGCCCATCACCCCGTTCTCCCTCGGCCTCAGGACCTCACGGCATCCCACGAACCCAGGTCCCACCTCGAAGGCCTCACGCGGGACACGACGCCACCGCCGCTCCTTCCCACCCACCCGCGCCCGGAGCAACTCCCGTGCCAGGATCTCGTCCAGGGGCCGCGGGCTGGATCCTGGGGCGCCTCCGGAGTCTAGGCGGAACCCATCCCGGGCCCGGGCTCGTAGCCCGGGGAGATCGGGCTACAGGTTTGGAGGACTCGGAGGGGAGGTGGCGCGCCCGGAGGGACTCGAACCCCCAACCTTCTGATCCGTAGTCAGATGCTCTATCCAATTGAGCTACGGGCGCAGCCGACCGTTATTTTAGCAGCGAGGTGGAACGGGTGTCCACGAGGCTCGGAGTCGCCTTGCTCGCGGCCCTGACGATCCTCCCGGGGGTCCCGACCGCGTTTCTCATCGTCCCCGGCCACCGGGTGGGCCCCATTGTTCTCGGCATGCGGGTGGTCCAGGTGTTCCAGTACCTGGGTCCCCCCTCGAACCGGTCCGGATCCGAGGGGAGCGGCAAATTCTCCTGGCCGCATCGGGGCATTACAGTACGGGTGGACTCCGGAGGACATGTGGACACCGTCTTCGTGGAGCACCCGCGGTACCGCACCGCGCAGGGGGTCGGAGTGGGGAGCGGATTGGAAGAGGTTCTGCGGGCCTTCGGCCCTACCCACCAAGCTCAGGAAGACCGGACCACGCTGGTCCTGGCCTATCCGGGCCTGGGGATCTCGTTCGCCCTGGATAAGTCCAGGGGGGAGCGCGTCCAGATGGTGGTGGTGTATCGGCCGATGAGGCCCTGAGATGGCGGAGGGGGTGGGATTCGAACCCACGGGCAGGGTTTTGCCCCGCCACGGTTTAGCAAACCGTCGCCTTGGACCGCTCGGCCACCCCTCCGGGCTTGATTTTACGGCCTTCCAGCCCTCGCGACCACCACCGGCACCCTCACCGCCCGAGGTGTCAAAGAGGTGTCAACCAGGTGTCACCCTTCGCCACCGCCCGGCCGGGTTCCTGCTACCTCAAGAGGTGCGGGCCGGTAGCCGGACCTAGGACCTCCGGCCACCGGCCCTGGGCGGTGGTGGTGCACCACCAGGGTACCCGCCCAGGGCCCCCAGGGCAACCCGGCCCGGGAACCGGGTTTAACCCAGTTTCTGGCCCTCCAGGCCGGGCGTGGTCCAGGGTGCCCTCCGGCCCGCCACCCGGAGGGTGGGTACCAGGCCTGCCCTGGCGTGCTGGCGTGACCTGGCGTGCAAACCCGGACTGCACGCCAGGACCCGCACCAGTTGGGCGTTTCCGGCTGGCGTGCAGTCGGAACCGCGATTTTGGAGGGTACCTCGCAAAAATTTCCTGCCCACCCGGAGGGTAGGACCTCAAAAACCCGGTCGCGACCGGTTTCGACCGGTTTCGACCGGTTTTGCGTCCGGTTTGGGCCGACGCTATGCGGCGTGAGGCGCAAGGAACCGGGCCAGGGCGCCCGCCAGGGTGGGCAGGGCCGGAGGCCGGGTGCAGCAGGGCGGCGGGTACCCGCTCCGGCCCGGGCCTCAGCGTGCCCTGCCGGAGCCCTGCCGGTGGACCAGGTACCAGCGGCGATACCTGCGGCGGGCGAGTTCCTTGCGGCAATCAGGGTGCCCACAGGTCCTGGCCCGGCCGCGCGGCTCGTACACCCGGCCGCACACAGCGCACCTGCCCGCGATTGCGACCCTCTTGCGGTGACCGATGTTGCGCCCGAGGCCGCGGGCTTCATAGGCCAGGCGCAGCGACGCGTACAGGACCGAGGCCGGGCTGTTCGAGGATGCCCTGCGCTCCAGGGTGGCCCACCACTCGTCGGTCAGTGGGGCCTTGCCCAGGACCACCGGCGTGGCAAACCCACAGAACACCGCGACCGCCCGGTCACTGATCGGCCGGCCGGTGAGGCGGCGCACCATAGAGGCATCGCCGTCGAGGGCGAACCGCCACAGGCGGCGGGCCGCCTCGTCCGGCGCAACACCGGGTGGCTCCGCCACCACGGTCTGTCGGCCCTCGTCGTCAACGTGCACGACCTCTCCACCCATCGACGCAAGCAGGTCGTAACAGGCCCGCTCGTAGGCCGCGGCCTCCTCGGCCGGAGCCAGCACCACGGCGCCGTCCGGAAGGTCCAGGCCGTCGGCAACAAACTGCAGCACCCGCCAGGACCCGTCCTCCAGCCCGCGCACCACCTGCCTGAGCTGGTCTCTGGACACCTGACACCACCGCACCCGCACCGCCCACCTCCAACGTTTCGCCTAACGCTGATTTTGACCTTCAGGCCGCCGGACTTGCAAGCTCCTGGTGGAGGTGATGTGCGTGCGCGAGCTGATTGACCACAACAGCTGGCTGACGCCAGCGCAGGCGGCGCGGGTGCTGCAGATCAGCGCGGAGCGGGTGAGGCAGCTGGTGCGGGCCGGACGGCTGCGGGCGGTCACCACGCCGCTGGGCCGCTTGCTGCCGCGTGCGGCGGTGGAGGCCGAGGCCGAGCGGCGGCGGAGGCAGCTGAACAAGTGAGTCCGGCCCTGGCCGTCACCCAGGGCCGGAGGGCGAAAGCACTGAGTGCGGGGTGATTTCCGTGAGGGCGAGGTACACCATGAAAATTGGCACACGCGCGCACGACGAGTCAACCGATACTGAAGCCATCCGCGCCGCCCTCCGCTGCGGGCGGCCCGGGTGCCCGTGCCACCGGCCGCGAGGCCCTGTCCATTGTCCGGTTCACGCCGATGAACGCCCGAGCTTGGCGGTTGACGAGCGGGACGGCCGCGTGTTGGTTTGGTGCGGCGCAGGCTGTCCGCAGGAGCGGGTCCTGGACGCACTCCGGCGGCGCGGCCTGTGGCCCGAGCCCGGCGGCCTGACCCTCCGCCAGCTTGGCGAAGCCAAGCGGTTGCCGCCCGCGTTTCTCGAAAGCTTTGGCGTGCGCGAAGCGCGGGTCGGCGGACGGCCTGCTGTCTTGGTTCCGTACTACGACAGCGGCGGCGAGGAGGTTGCGGTCCGCTTGCGCGTCGCGATCCACGGCGACCGGTTCCGGTGGCGCACAGGCTCGAAGCCGACGCTGTACGGGCTGTGGCGCTTGCAGGAGGTCCGCGAGTCCGGATGGGTTTTGCTTGTGGAAGGCGAATCCGACGCCTGGACGTGTTGGCTCCACGGCATTCCGGCCCTTGGTGTGCCGGGCAAGAGCACGTGGCGCGCTGAGCTGGCGCAGCACCTGGCGGGCCTGGACGTCATTCTTTGGTGCGAGCCCGACGCCCTCGACCTCGTGGAGCGCGTCGCGCGCGACGTGCCCAACCTGCGCGTCATCGAGGCTCCAGCGGGCACGAAAGACCTCTCCGAGGCGCACGTCCGTGGCGAGGACGTCCGCGCGCTCGTGGACCGGCTCACGCACGAGGCCGAACCGGCAGAGGTGTTCTTCGAGCGGAAGCGCGAAGAGGAACGCCGCCGCAGGGCCGCGGAGGCGCTTCCGCTGGCGCGCCAGGTGCTGGAGGCACCGGACCTGTGGCAGCGCGTGCGAGAAGCGCTGCGTGCCGCCGGCGTGGCAGGTGACCTTCGCCCCGCGGAACTCCTGTACTTGGCGCTCACATCTCGACTCCTACACAGGCCGGTGAACGTGGCCCTCGAAGGTCCGAGCGCGGCGGGCAAAACCTGGATCGCGAGCTGCGTATTGCAGTTGTTTCCTGCGGACGCGGTGCACCGCCGTGCCGCCATGAGCGAGCGAGCGCTGGTGTATTCCGACGCGGACTTTCGGCACAGGTTCCTGCTCGTCGGCGAGGCCTCGGGCCTACACCACGACGGCGTGGGCGCCACACTGCTGCGGACTGTAGCGTGGGAGGGGCGGGTGGTTTACGAGACGGTCGAGAAGACGGCGGCGGGTCTGCGTGCGCGCCTCGTTGAGAAGGACGGGCCGACCGGAGTCATCACGACCACTACAAAAGCGCTGGACGAGGAGCTGGCGACACGCTTCCTGATTGTGCCGGTTCCGGACGACGCCCGGCAGACGGAGGAGGTGCTGCGCGCTACGGCTGCGCGGTTTGCGAACTCCGCCGCCGGTGCGGACCTGCGGCCATTCGTGGAGGCACAACGCTGGCTTGAACTGGCGGGCGCACGGCAGGTGACTGTTCCATACGCGGAGGCCCTGGCCCGACTCGTGGACCGTTCGGCGGTCCGAGTCCGCCGCGATTTTTCGCAACTACTGACCCTGGTGGCGGCGTGCGCGCTCCTTCACCAGTTGCAGCGCCCGCGCCGCGGAAGGGCGGTGGTGGCCACGCTCGACGACTACCGGCTTGTTTACGAGCTGGCGGGCGACCTGTTTAGCGCGGCCGCCACCCTGAGCGAGGCGCAACTTGAGGCCGTGCAGGCGATCCGCGACCTGTACAACGAAAGACAGGCGCCCGTCACCTATCAAGAGGTGGCGCAGCGGCTCAGGCTGGACCGGGCCGCCGTACGTCGAAGGCTGGCCCGCGCCCTGCGCGAGGGGTTCGTGGTGAACGAGGAGCCCCACCCAAACCGACCCGCGCGCCTCCGGCCCGGAGACCTGGTGCCGGAGTTCCGGCGAGCCCTACCTTCGCCCGAGGAGCTGGCCGCGGCCCTGGGCCCGGACGGTCCGTCCGGCGGTCCGGAAGACGTTCGGGTCGGCGAACACCTGGACACCGACGCGAGCCACCCGGAGGGTCCGGGTGAGGCCCAGGAAATTTCTGGTGGGTACCCTCCAAAACCGCTGCACGCCATGCACGCCAGCCGGAAACCCGCACAGGAAGCCAATTCTGGCGTGCAGTGCCCGACTGCACGCCAACTGCACGCCAGCACGCCAGCACGCCACCCTCCGGACCCGGACCCACCACCCGGTGGCCCGCCCGAGGACCACCCTCCGGACCTGGGGCCACCCGGGCCTGAGGCCCTGGACCAGGCCACACAGGGGCCCGAGAAGGAGGCCCTGCCGGAATGGGCCGTCAGGCTAGCGGAGGAGCTACCTCGGCAGCCCGGGACAGATCCGGAGGCGGTGGCCCGGGCCGCGGTGGCCCTGCTGGAGCCTCCGTTGGGCCCGGAGGACCTCTTTTCGGCCGCCGACCAGGCCCCGCCCGTCGAGCCCTGCTGGTGCTGCCGCGGGCGGCGCTGGTGGCTGCGTCCTCGGCACCTAGGTGGCGGGTGGGTGTGCGTCAAGTGCCACCCTCCGGGGCCGGTGGTACCGGCCGGGTGGCATGAAGTAGGAGCAGACGGCCAAGACAAGCCCGCACCGCCTCCTCAGCCGGAGGAGGACCCGCCGGTCTGGTGGATGGACGGCGCCGACCCGGACCCGGGCCCGGAGGCGCAGCCGCCGGACTGGCCCGACGCCTGGCCGGGCGGCGAGGACTGGTGGGCAGCATGAGCCGCCCGTGGCTGGGCCGGAGCCGCGGGCTTCGCGAGCGGTTCCTGCAGTGGCACCGCCACCACCTGCCCGGGTGGGCTTTGGCCACCGACCTGGACCTGGTGGAGTACCGGCGGGTCGAGATGGAGCCCGGGTGGTGCCTGTACAGCCCGGTGGCCCTGGCCGAAGTCGTGCCCTTCGGCGCGCCGCTGCCGGGCCCGCGGCTGCCTCAGCTGGAGGTCCTGGACCACCTGGGCCGGGCTGCGAAGGTGCCCGCCGTGGTCCTGGAGGTCACCCAGGACCTGGCGCGGGTGCGCATCCGGCGGCTTCCGGACTTCAGGGTCCTGGCCGAGGGCGGACCGGAGGTGTACGCCGCCTGGCTCGCCGAGCAGCACCGCCGCGCCGCTACTTAGCCCGGGCGGCCTCGCCGGAGCATGCGGTCCACCTCCTCGCGGAACCGCCGGAGCTACTCCTCCGGGTCGGGCGGCATCCTGATCTCCGCCTCCACCTCCTCCTCGGCGTGGGCGGGCTCCGGCGGAGCGGGCCTCGGGTCGCCCAGGGCCTCCGCCAGCTCCGACAGGCGGCGCTGCTCCTCCAGGAGGAGCTGCTGGAAGGTGCGGACGATCTGACGGCACACCTCCGGGGTCAGCTTTCCAACTGGCACCGACCAGGTGTCATCCTGCCTGTAGTACGGCCGCTCACCGGTGACCTGCTGAATGGCCTGTTCCAGCAAGGTACCCGCCTTGCCCGCCGCATCCGGCGCAACCGCCCGCACGCCTTCCTGGCAGGGCCGCAGGTAGGCCGAGTAGCCCGCAAACTGCACCTCGATGAGCCTGGGCATCCGTCACCTCCGCCCCTTGGTCAGCACCATCTCCAGGACCTCGGCGGCCTTGCGGTCCTCGCCCAGGGCGTGGCTGTACACGGAGGCGGTGATGGCAGGCGAGGAGTGGCCCAGCCTCCTGGACACCTCGGCCAGGCCCAGGCCGTTGGTCAACAGGGCCGAGGCATGGCCGTGGCGCAGGCCATGCAGCCCGATGTTCTCGACGCCCGCCTTGTGGCAGAGCCGCCGGAAGGCCTCCAGGACCCGGCGGTGGTGCAGCGGCTGTCCTGTGGGTCGGCAGAAGACCAGGCCGTCTTCCTGCCAGGGCCGCCCGGAGGCCAGGGCTGCCTCCACGGCGTGCCTCCGGTGCCTCCGCAGGGCCTGGACCACTTGAGGGGGCAGGCTGATGGTCCGGGCTCCGGATGCGGTCTTGGGCGGCGTGGTTACCCACTGGCCCCGGACCCGGTGCAAGGACCTCTCGACCCGCACCAGCCCGGCCTCCAGGTCGAGGTCTTTCCAGGTCAGGCCTGCGGCCTCGGACCACCGCAACCCGGTGCCCGCCAGCAGCAGGAACAGCGGGCCAAGCGGGTGGCCCTCGGCGGCCCGCAGGAAAGCCCGCAACCCGGCCTCGGTCCACACAGCCCGCCTGCGGGCCTGGTACCGCGGCACCTCCACCCGGTCGGCCGGGTTGTCCGCAAGGTACCCGCACCGGGCCGCGAAGCTCAGGACCCGGTGGGCTACCCTGTACGCCTTGAGGCATGTTCTCGGCCGGTCACGCAGCGGCTGCAGGACCTCCAGCAGGTCCAGGGGCTCCAGGCCAGCCAGCCTCCGGCCCATCAGCGGGCCGAGGTGCCGCCGGGCCACCTCCTCGTAGTCGGCCCGGGTCCGTGGCCGCAGGTCCGTGGCCAGTAGGAAGGCCTCGAAGAGGTCCTGGAAGGTCCGCCGCCCGGGCTGCGGCAGCGGGCCTGTGCCCAGGGCCCTCAAGAAGGCCTGGGCTCTTTCGACCGCGGCCCGCCGGGTCCGGCCGTAGAAGTCTTTACGCTTGCCCCCTCGGGTGACCCTCACCACCCACCGCCCGTCCTTGCGCCGGAGCACCACCATGACCCGCCCTCCTTTCCGGGCGGAAGAGGTGTCAAGGAGGTGTCAGCGTGGCTGGAATGGGCCTCTGGTGCGGGTTCGAGGGGGCCGCCACGGTTTAGCAAACCGTCGCCTTGGACCGCTCGGCCACCCCTCCGGGCTCTCCCCATGGTACACGAGCTGCCCGCACCGGTGTCAAATCCCCTTCGCGGTGGTCGGCCCGTGAGGGCACCAGTAGTCTACGGAGGGAGTGCTCTCCGATGACTCCGTATACCAGCAGGGTCTGCCGACACGGAGTCGGGTGGGCAGGCGTCAAGGCTTGCGGTACAGGGCGTGCAGGTTCCGCCAGAACCCGCCTTCCTCCGTGGCCCGGGTGGTGGTGCGGGTGGGCACTTCGGGGACCAGGCCGTGGCCGGCCATCCAGGCGTCCAGGGTGGCCTCGTCCAGGAGCACGAAGCGGCGCACCACCCCGTCCGGCGGGCTGGCCTCGAACACGAAGGGCTCCACCTCCCGCAAGGGCCTGAGCCACGGTTGACTGCCGAGGGCGAAGTGCTGCACGAGGAGACGACCCCCGGCCCGCAGGATCCGGGCGGTCTCTGCCACCGCTCGGTGCCACTCATGGACGGTCTGGGCCTGCTGGTAGATCCCCAAGGCCACCACGAAGTCGAAGAACCCCGTGGGGAAGACGGCGAGGTCGTCCATAAAGCAGCGCACGACCCGGCGACACGCTTCCGCCTCCCCCAGGTGCGGCTGCAAGCGGCGGCGGGTGTACTCCACCATGGCCTCTGAGGCGTCGCACGCGTACACGTCGAAGCCTTGCCGGGCAAGCCACTCCGTGTTGCGGCCTGCGGCGCACCCCAGGTCCAGCACCCTGGTGGTGCGGGGCAGCCCGGACAGAAGTGCCACCATCCGGTCATCGGGCGGGCGGGCCGCGAACCGCTCCACGACCTCCTGCCTCTCCCAGAAGGGGTCCGTCTCCCTCATGGGGCTCCTCCCAGCCGTTCACGGGACCGGCCCGTACCATAGTGCCCAAGGGCGCCTCCAGAGTCCGGATGCAGGGTGCCCGGTGCTCTGGGCTGCAGCGGGAATCGCCGAGGGCTTACCCATCGGCCTGCCCTCCCGCGGCCCCGTACCGCTCCAGGATGAGGGCGATGTGCTTGATGCCCTCCACGTAGTCCCGGATGCGGATGTTCTCGTTGGGCGCGTGCACGTTGGCTCCGGGGTATCCGATTCCCGTGCCCACAACAGGGGTGCCGAACCTCCCGCACACCACGTCCATGGGCCCCGTGGCCGCCATGAGGGGGAAGATGAGGGGATCCCGCCCGTACACCTCCCGGGCCGTGGCGGCCACCACCCGTACGATCTCCGCGTCCATGGGCGCGCGGGCGGGATTCTCCATGCCGAGGTCTGTCACCTGGATGTCTCCGAACCCGTGCCGCGCGAGGTGCGCCCGCAGCTTTTGCAGGATATCCGGGGCCCTCTGGTTGGGCACGAGCCGGAACTCCACCTTTGCCCTCGCCACCTTGGGGAGCACGGTCTTGGATCCGGGTCCAGAGTAGCCGCCGCTAAGCCCGCAGATGGTGCAGGTGGGCTGGAAGAGGTGCCGCTTGAGCAGTTCCACCCCGGTCAGTCCGAGGAGGTACTGGTCCAAGCCGAGGTCCCGCAGCAGGACCGCATCGTCCCGGGTGGAGGCGATCCGCTCCAGCTGGGTGAGATCCTCGGGTGTGGGCTCCGCGACGTCGTCGTAAAACCCCTCGATGCGGATGCGCTCGTCCTCGTCCTTCAGGGTGGAGAGCGCCCACACGAGTCGCCAGGCGGGGTTGGGGACAATGGTGCCCAGGGAGGAGTGGAGGTCGCGGACGGCACCCCGCGCCTCCAGCTCCACGTACACGATTCCTTTCGCACCCAGGTACAGGTTGGGGATCTCCTGATGGTCTTTGCCCCCGGACTCCCACAGACACCCATCCGCCCGGAAGAGCTCCGGATGGCGTTCCGCGTACTCCGACAGGTGCACGCTTCCGATCTCCTCTTCTCCCTCCACCAGGAACTTCACCGTCACCGGCACCCGCCCCGTCACCTCCCGGAGGGCGCGGACCGCGCTCATGCGGGCCACCAAGTTCCCCTTGGTGTCCGCCACGCCGCGGCCGTAGATCCGGTCTCCCCGCACCTCTGCGGCAAACGGGTCACAGATCCACTCTTCCAACGGCTCCGGAGGTTGGACGTCATAGTGCTCGTAGATGAGCAGCGTCTTGGGGGATGCACCGCGCACCTCCCCGTACACGAGCGGGGCCGCACCCGGAAGCCGCAGCACCTCCACCCGCGCTCCGATCTCCCGGAGCATCTCCGCCACCAGCTCCGCACATGCCTCGATGCCGATCCCCTGGGCGGCCACGCTGGGCTGCCGGACCAGCCGCTGCAGGGCGGCGATGGATGCCTGGGCGTTGCGCTCGATGTACTCGAACACGCTCTTCATGTCTCTTCTCCCGGTCCCAGGGGTCGCTCCGATTGTACGACGATCCGGGGGGGGTCCGCGGGGGTCCCCTGCTGGAACCGATCCTCCCAGGGGGCCAGGATCTCCCACGCGCGCTCCACCTCCATCCCCCGATAGCCGGGACGGTACGCCGCGATCTTGGCAAGTCCACGGCGCAGCAAGGCCAGGGCTCCGCGCTGGTTGCCCTTCTCATGATGGTAGAAGGCGGCCGCCAATTGGATGAGCCCGTGGTAGAAATCGCGGCCATCCGGGCCCGCCGCGCGCCACAAGCCCTCGAAGTACTCGTGGCACGAGAAGTACAGCCCGAAGTCGAAAAGGACAAGGCCTCGGTACAGGTCGTCTGGCAGGTCCCCAAGCCCCGGGTGGTGGAGGAGGTGTGCAGTGGCCTGGTAGAGCCGGAGGGCCTGCGTGCGGAAGTACGGCCAGAAAGGACGGTACGGCCGAGCCAAGCCGACCCGGCGGCTCCCCCGCCACAGGAGCCGCCGGCCCACGAGGGAGGAAAGATCCTGCCTCCGCACCCTCCACCCCAGCGGTGCCGCGAGGCGGCGGGCGGTGGATTGTACCCGAAAGAGCGATACTGCCTCTCCCGCGGCGGCCACCTGCGCGTACCCCGCGAGCCACACCACGAACCGAGCCTGGGCGGGGTCGTGGACCGCCTGGAGGGTGAGCGCACTCAGCGTGTGTTTGAGACGGATGTACATCCACCCGTAGCCTAAACGCCCGCACGAAGACGGGAAACTTGACAGGGAACGGTTACCGTCTCTCGGCCAGAGGGGATCGTCCGAACACCAGGCACGCGTTGATCCCGCCGAACCCGAAGGAGTTGTTGAGGACGTAGTGGACCTCGACGGACCGGCCGCGGTGCCGCACGTAGTCGAGGTCGCATTCGGGATCCGGTTCCTCCAGGTTGACGGTGGGCGGCACGTAGCTCCGGGAAAGCGCCAGTAGACAGATGGCGGCCTCCACGGCCCCCGCAGCCCCCAGCGGATGCCCGTGCATGGACTTCGTGCCACTTATGGGGATCCGGTACGCCTGCGGGCCGAAGACTTCCTTGATGGCTCGGGTTTCCGTCACGTCGTTGAGAGGAGTACTGGAGGCGTGCGCGTTGATGTGGTCGATCTGCTCCGGCGATCGTCCCGCATCGCGGAGCGCAAGCCGCATGGCCCGGGCCGCCTGGGCTCCGGTGGGGAGCGGTGCGGTCATGTGGTAGGCGTCGTTCGTCGTGCCGTACCCCAGGACCTCCCCGTAGATGCGGACGCCTCGGGCCTGGGCGTGTTCCAGGCGTTCCAGCACCAAGAGGGCCGCGCCCTCTCCCATCACAAATCCGTCCCGGCCGCGGTCGAAGGGGCGGCTGGCCCGGGCGGGATCGTGGTTCCACCGCGTGGACATGGCCCGTAGGAGGTCGAAGGCCCCGAAGATGAGGGGCGTGAGGGGAACCTCAACCCCACCCGCCAGCATGAGGTCCACCTCCCCACTGCGCACCAGCCGCATGGCTTCCCCGATGGCGATGGCCCCGGAGGCGCAGGAGTCGCTGTTGGCGCTGGTGGGGCCCGTGACCCCGAGGTCCAGGGCGATGTTGCAGCTTGCAGCTCCGCCGAAGACGGACACCGCGAGGGTCGGTCGCACCCGCCGGATCCCCTCCCGGAGGTAAATGCGGGCCTGCTCCTCCGCGAACGCGGCCCCGCCCAAAGCGGTGCCGATGAAGATCCCCATCCGATCCCGGTCTACGGCCTCCAGGTCCAGCCCTGCATCCGCCACCGCCTGCCGGGCACAGACCACCGCGAACTGGGCGAACCGATCGAGCCGCTTCACCTGCTTGGGATCTAGGAACGCCGCGGGGTCAAAGTCCACGACCTCCGCGGCCACCTGGCTCGCGAACGCGGACGGCTCGAACCTGCGAACCCGCCGGACTCCGGACCGGCCCTCCAGGATCCCACGCCACAGCCCCTCCACGCCGATCCCGATGGGCGTGATCGCGCCGATCCCTGTGACCACGACCCGGTGCCCGTTCATCCCCGTGCCTGCCGCTCCGCCCACTCCTGGACCGCCTCCAGGGTCCTCCGGGCGATGGGATCCAAAAACCATGGGCCCACGATCCGCTCCGTGATCCACTGGCCCACCAACGGCCAAGGCAGCGTGAGGTCGTGCACGAGAACCACCCGGGTCTGCTCCCCCTCCGGCTCAAACCGCCACTCCACGGTCATCCCTCGGGTGATCCCGCGGAGGTGCCGGAAGAGGATCCTGCGGGCAGGTTCGTCGGCCTCCTGCACCGCTACCCACCGGGCGGGCCAACCCCGGATGCATCCGGCCATGGCAAAGATCAGGCGGTCTTGCGTCCGCTCGAGAACCCGGCACCACCGGTACGCGGGGAGGAGCTGCGGCCAGCGCTCCACGTCCCGGGCGAGGGAGAAGGCCATCGTGAGGGGGGCGCGGATCCGGACAGTGTGCACGAGGCGCATGCTCACCCACCCCCTACCGCGCCCACGAGCCACGCGGCGAGGACTGGGAACTCCACCAGACGCCCCATGAACCACCGGGCGAGCGCGGGCCGTCGCATCCCCCACTGTAGCCACCGGCTTGCGCGCCACACCCGCCGGAAGGCCCTCCTCCGGACCCGGTCGTAGTCCACAAGCGCCCGCAGGTCCTGGGTCTGGAGGAAGCGGTGGGCATAGCGACCGGCGAGCTCGGCACCGCGGAGGGCCAGTTCTACGCCCTGGCCCGTCATGGGGTCCACGGTGCCTGCGGCGTCGCCCACCAGCAGCACCCCCGGAGCCCACGCCCGCCGCACCGCGAACCCGAGAGGGCTTACGCACACGAAAGGGCTCATGGGCCGGGCATCCCGCATCAGGTGGCGCAGCACGGGCAGTTCTGCGCACGCCCGCGCAAATGCCACCGACGGATCCCGAGCCTCCCGCATGATCCCGGTGGGGAGAGCGGCCACCACGTTCCCCCTACCCCTACCGTAGAGCGCCGCCCCCACGTACCACCCAGGCCCCACGTGCAGGTCCCCGCGTGGCGTCTGGGCGGCGATCCCTTCGAAGTAGGCCCCGACGGTGGTGCGGGGATGGAGGGGAAGCTGCCCGCGGTGGACCGTCCGGGCCACCACGGAGTGCAGGCCATCGGCGCCGATGACGAGTCGGGCCCGCAGCCGCAGGGTGCGGGCCTTGGAACGGGCGACCACCTGCGGCGTGCGCCCCGGGATCACCGCGTCTACCCGGAAGCCCTCCAGGAGCTCTGCACCCGCGCGCACCGCCTCCTGCACGAGGAGGTGGTCCAGGCGGATCCGCGGTATGAGCACGCCCCAACCGGTGGGAAACGGTGCCCACACGGACCCTCCGTCCGGCCCGGAGAGGAGGATGCCGTGGATCCGCACACCGGCCACCTCCACCTGCGGGCCGAGGCCGAGCCGCTCCAAAGCCCGTACGGCACCTGGGTTGAGATACTCGCCACACGGCTTCCGCCGGGGGAACGACGCCCGATCGAGGAGCACCACGCGCCAGCCCAGCCGACTGAGGCGGATGGCCGCACTGCTCCCCGCCGGACCCGCTCCCACCACCGCGACGTCAGCGTCCACCTTGCACCTCCGGCCACCGCACGATCACGCCCCGTTGGAACCGATGGCGCCGCACCTCGGCGTTCCGGAGTCCTGCCGAGCGGGCGAGGGCCTTCAGTTCCTCGAGCGTGTACGCCCGCAGGACGGAGAGGGGGCCGTCGTGACGGCTCAGGTGGCTGCGGCCGAACAGCCACGTGTCCAACAGCACGCCGAAGTACGCGCCCCAGGTCCGCAGCACGTCATGCACCACGTACCCTCCCGCCGCCACCCGGTCCACCTCCCGCAGTACCTGGACCGCGTCCGTCCAGGAGAAGTGGTGAAGGGCAAGCCCACAGAACACCACGTCCACGCTGCGATCCCCGAACGGCAACGCCCGCGCGTCCGCCCGCACCAGGCGCACCTCCGGGATGTTGCGGGTCCTCCCTCGGGCCACCGTCAGGATCTCCGGGTGGATGTCCAAAGCGAGGATCCGGAGCGGAATCCTCCGCGCGCGGGCCCAGCGGACCATCTCCGCGGGCATGTCCCCGCTTCCCGTAGCGACGTCGAGGACGTGCAGGGGTCTGCGGGGGATGCGACGACTGAGCTCCTCCAGGTAGCGCAGGACCAGGGTCCGACCTCCGTACCACCGGTTCACCCGTCGGATGTCCGCGAGCAGGCCCGCGAACGCCACCGGGTCCTGGGCGGGGCCATCGAGAAACTCCCGGGCCTCGATCCTGGGCGGCGCTCTCACCAGGAGCTCAAGATGAATCGCGTTCGCAACGGGACCGTCACGGCGCTCGGGCCGCGTCAGGACTGGGGTTGCAGCTGCTGGAGGGTCCTGCGGAGGGTTTCAGGATCAAAGGCGGGAGGCCGGCAAGAAACCCCCACGCACACGAAGGCCGCGGCTCGACCGCCCGCGGATTGGACCATCGGTTGGACCGGAGGGGGAAGCGCCTCATCCGGTGCACGCCAGCTTACCAGTTTATCCGGATGGAAGGTGTGCCAGGCGGCCTCAAATAGGGCTCGGGCCTGCGGGTCCTCACGGTCGCCGGCCACCACCACTTGGGCACCGGGCTGGAGGGAGCGGCACAGGGCCAGGCAGTAGGTTGCAGCGAAGTACCCATGGGCCGAGGCGGGACGGGCGAATACTTCCAGCACCTCCTCGCTCCGATCCCGGTACCGGGCTTCCCCCGTGAGGAGTGCGAGATCCTGCAGGAACAGGGCCGCGGCGGCGTTTCCGCCAGGAGTCGGGGCGTCCTGTAGGGGCTTGTAGGGGATGGCGAGGGCGGGATCATGGGCGGCGTCGCGGGGAACGTCGAGGTAGCCGCCTTCCGCGGGATCCCAGTACGCTCGGTCCAGCAGGTCCGCGATCTCCTGCGCGACGTGCAGGAAGCCGGGGTCCGAGGTGTACTGATACGCCGCCAACAGCGCCCGGCCCATGTGCACCTGGTCGTCCAGGGTGCGGGGGCCGTCCGGGGCGTGGAGGGCGTGCGGGAATCCGAGGCCCGCGCGGTATCCTTCCCGCAGGAACCGCTGGAGGGCCCGCAGGCCTGCCTCCACCAGACGCGGATCCCCCAGCACCTGGTGGGCCAGCAGGAGCGCCTGGATGGCCATCCCGTTCCAGCTGGCGTAGAGGGTGCGGTCCACCGCGGGAGCGGGCCGCCGGTCCCGCGCGGCCCGCAGCTTTGCCACCGCCCGGGCCAGGAGGGCCTCCACCCGCTCAGGGGAAGTGCCCAGCCGGCGGGCGATCTCGGGGGGATCAGAGGCGATCCACAGGACGTTGCGGCGGGAGTCGTGCCGCATCTCCCCGGCCTCATGAAGGTCGAACCGCAGCCGCACCACCTCGAGCTCCTCGGGGTCCAGCACCGCGGCCGCCTCCTCCACGGTCCACGTGAAGAAGTCCCCGTCGTCTCCGGGGCCCACGTCCGCGTCCTGGCTCGCACCGAAGCCGCCGTCGGGATCCTGGAGCACCTCCAGCAGGAAACCCGCCGTGTCCTCAGCCACCTCCCGGAAGTCGGCGTGGCCCAGGGCCCCCGCGGCCCGGGCGTAGGTGCAAAGCAGCGCCGCGTTGTCGTAGAGCATCTTCTCGAAGTGGGGCACGCGCCAGCGGGCATCCGTGCTGTAGCGGTGGAAGCCGCCGCCCAGCTGGTCGTGGATCCCGCCTCGGGCCATGGCCTCCAGCGTACGGGTCACCACCGTCTCCATCCACCCCTCCCGGCGGGACCACCACAGGTGCACCAGAAGGTCCAGAACCGGCGCGTGCGGGAACTTGGGTGCGGACCCGAACCCGCCGTACCGCACATCAAAGGCCCGGCTGGCTTCGTCCAGACACCGGTCCACCAGGTCCCAGGAGAAGGGCTCTCGGCCCGTGGCGGCCTGGGCCCGGCGCAGGTCCTCCGCCAGGCGCTGGGCGAACGCCACGGTGCGGTCCCGTTCCTTCCGGTACGTCTCCACCACCTGCTGCAGGATCCGCTTCAGCCCCGGGAGTCCGTACCGGTCCTCCTTGGGGAAGTAGGTGCCGCCGTAGAAGACGTGTCCCTCGGGGGTGAGGAAGGCGGTGAGGGGCCAGCCGCCCTGCCCCGTGAGGGCGCTGATGGCATTCTGGAACCGGATGTCGAGGTCCGGCCGCTCATCCCGGTCCACCTTGATGGGGACGAAGTGCTGGTTGATGAAGGCGGCGACTTCAGGATCCTCGTAGGACTCGTGGTCCATCACGTGGCACCAGTGGCACCACGCGGCCCCGATGTCCAGCAGGATGGGTTTATCCTCCTGACGCGCCCGCTCGAAGGCCTCCTCGCACCACGGATACCAGTCCACGGGCTGGTGCGCGGCGGCCTGCAGATAAGGGCTTCTGACATGCGTCAACCGATTCGCCATGCACTTATTGTACCCTGCCCGTCGGCCCAGAACCATGGGAGGTTTGCTCAGAATTCTCTGCATTTGGATTCCTGGGGAACATTTCTCGAGATCAAGGAGGGACAGGCGGTTGTCCGTGGCGTACTAAATGGGAAGGCAACCACGGTGAATATCTATGCACAATCCTGGATGGGAGGCCGATCATGGGGATCTACTACTGGTGTGACGAGGTGCCCATCAGGCCGGAGGGGGTCGAAGAAGCCGAATCCCTGATCGCCCGCCACGGCCTGGGGGGGTGCGTTCGGGTCTGGAAGGGCGAAGGGGAGGCGGCGGTGATCATCTCCGGCGACAGCTACGGCTGGTCCACGTGCGAGCGCATTGACGGGCTGCTCCACGACCTTGCTGCCCGGGGCCTGCTGGCCGAGGAGGTGATCTTCGTCCCCTATCAGTTCGACACCTGCCGGGGCTACACCATCCTGCGCAACGGCACGGGCCTCATCGGTTCCGTAGACACGGGGGCTCTCATCCTGGAGGCCCCGTACCTCCCGCCGGGGGAGCACCAGATCACGGTCCGGGTCTTCGCGGACGGGAAGGGACGGGCCATCTTCCTCCCCTCGGAGTGGTGACCTCCGGCTAACGTGGCTGCTGGAGCCGCAGGTAGCGGAGGCGGAGGTCCGCGATGTGCATGAGGAGCTCTCCCAGGGCTTCTCCAGGCAGTTTTCCCTGAAGGAGCTCCACCAAGGCCGTGGCGGCGTCCATGGCCAGGCGCGCCTGATCCGGGTCGGGAGGGCCCTCCTCCGGGGAGAAGCCGAGGTGGAGGCGAGCTTTGTGCACGAGGAGCTCCGCGCACCAGGCCACCACCTCGGAGGCGGTGGCGGATTCCAGGGGGGCCAGGGGACTCAGGTTCTCTTCCATGGGGGTCGCCTCCTTAAGAAGAATGCGAGCCGCCCCGCTGGGGGGCCGGCTGGGGCCGAGTCACCCACTGCAGCAGGAGGACGGCCCCGAAACCTCCCGCGGCTGCCAGGTCCAGGGCGGTGGCCGGGTAGATCAGCAGGAGGCCGCACAGGGCGAGGGCCAACCGTTCCGGCCATGAGGCCCGGCGCAGGAGCCACCCGTTCACCGCGGCGCTGAGACTCGTGAGCCCCAGGAGGGAAGTGACGATCACCTTTGCGGTGACCTCCCAGGGGGCGTGCAGCAGCAGGCCCATGCCCTCCGGGTGCACGGTGAACATGAAGGGCACCACGAAGGCGGGCAGGGTGTACTTCCACGCCATGAGCATGGTGCGGAAGGCGTTTCCGCCCGTGAGGGCGGAGGCCGCGAGGGGGCTCAATCCCACGGGCGGGGACACCTCGGAGAGGATGGCGTAGTAAAAGATGAACATGTGGGCCGCGAGCTCGTGGACGCCCAGACGGATGAGGGCGGGAGCGATGATGGCTGCGGCGATGATGTACGTGGCGGTGATGGGAAGGGCGAGTCCCAGGATCCACAGAGCGATCCCCGAATAGAGCAGGGTGAGCAGCAGCTGGCCCCGGGCCAGGTCCACGATGATGCCCGAGAGCTTGAGCCCGAGCCCCGTGAGGGTGATGACGCCCACGATGATGCCGGCCACCGCGCAGGTCACCGCTACGGTGAGCACCTGCTTGGTGCCGTTCACGAGGGCGGCCACGAGAGGGGCAACGCTCACCTCCCACACTCCCAGCCTCCGGAAGGCAAGGGGCTGGGGACGCAGGGGTTCTCCTGAGTACGGCTCCCTCCACGCCCGCTCCGCGGCGGCGCCCACAGCCGCGCCGAGTGCCGCGCACAACGCCGCAGCCGGGAGGAGCGGCAGGGTCAGGAGGCTTCGGAGGGCCGGGGTGAGGGGGAGGGCCAGGGCGGCTCCGAGGATCCCTCCCACGATCCTGCGGGTTGCCGGGGGCCAGGGAACGGCGTCCGGGGCACGCCGCACGGCCACCAGGGCAGTCTCGGGGCGGAGGAGGCTCGTGAGGGCCGTGGTCACGATGCACCAGAACACCGCGGCGATGGCGGTGAATCCCCGGGCCATGAAGAGGGGAATGAGGACCAGGGAGGCCAGCAGGTACCAGTAACGACCCGCAAGCCGCCAGGGGCTCTCCGCCCGGATTTCCACCTGTCGGAGACCGAACCGCCGCGCGTCCAGCTCGATCATGAGGAGGATGGAGAAGTAGTACAGCAGCGTGGGAACGATGGCGAGCACCATCACCTGCAGGTAGGAGATCTTCAGGATCTCCGCGATGATGAAGGCCGCGGCCCCCAGGATGGGCGGGGAGATCACGGCGCCGATGCCGCCTGCGGACAGCAGCCCCCCCGCGGACTCCGGGTCGTAGCCGCTGCGGCGCAGCAGGGGATACGCGATGGCCCCCACGGTCACCGTTGTGGCCACCCCGCTTCCGGAGGGTCCGCCCAGGAGGAAGGAGGCCACCGTCACCGCCTGTCCCGCCCCCGCGCGCCGCCGGCCCATGAGGGCAAAGGCCAAGTCCACGAAGTACTTCCCGGCTCCGGACTGCTCGAGGAACGACCCGTAGAGGGTGAACAGGATGATGAAGCTGGCGGAGACGTCCAGGGGAATCCCGAACAGCCCCTCCAGCCCCACGTACAGGTGACCGATCACCCGGTAGAGGTCATACCCCCGATGGGTCCACGGTTCCGGGAGAAGGGGGCCGTAGAAGGCATAGAGGAGGAAGGCGACTGCGAGAATCACGAGGGGCCAACCCGTGGTCCGCCGGGTAGCCTCCAGGACCGTGAGAAGGGTGAGGGTCCCGAAGAGGAGGTCATAGAGGTTGGGGACCACCTGGCGGTACACGAAATGCTCGAAGTCCCAGAACACCCACCCCAAGCCCAGGACGGAGAGGAGTACCAGGAGCCAGTCCACGGGCTGCACGCGGCGCCGGGCTCCTCTCCACCCAGGGTACAGCAGGAAGGTGAGCACCAGGACCAGGAGCAGGTGACGGGTGAGGTGGAGCTGACGGATGTAGGGCGCCTGGGCGGCCCACAGGTGGTACAAGGAGCTTCCGAGGGCGAGGAGCGTCACCCCCAACCCCACGGGTCCCGTGAGTCTGCGGGTCGCCCCCTCGAACCGCTCGATGAGTTCCTCGACCTCGGACGGCCCAGGATGCCCGGCCTGAACCTCCGTCATCGTCCCTTCCCGTGGGGCCATAGCCGGTTCCAGACTAGCCGCACCGCCGGGAGGCACACAACCCGCAGCCGGATCCGGTGTCCGTCCCGCCCGGCCGCAAGGGGAATGGCGTGGTCGCCCACCACCAGGGTCCGCGCTCCGAGGGACGTGGCGCGCACCACCAGCTCACCCACGGGGAATTTCAATCCCTCCACGATCCCTCCTTCTTTCGTCCGGTACCGGATCCGCTGCGGAAGCCCGTAGTACTCCAGGGCGGCTTCCCGTTCCGCTTCCACCGCGACGAGGACGAGCCCGTCCCGGCCTGCCCGGAAGTGCTCCCGCACCCATCCGCCGTAGAGGGAGTGGCGGTACCGGAGGTGGAGGGGCTGGCCGGGGACGACCGGGAAGATCCCCATCACCTCCGGTTCGTCGAGATCCTCGACGAGGAGCGTGGGAACCGGCCACAAGGCCACGGTGAGGGCGGCGAGGGTTCCGAGCAGGCCCAGGCGAAGGGCTCGGGGGGAGGGGCAGATGCGGGGAGTCCGAGGAGGGTGTGCAGGGGGCGCCTCACCCATTCCCTAGAACGCGAGGGCGTCCATGCCCACCACCGCGAACAGGGCCAAGAGGAGAACGGCGATGGGGAGGCTGAAGATGGCGGCCACCACGGGGCGTTCGTACCGGAGGTGCATGAAGTACGCCATGATGAGGGCGGCCTTGAGGAGTGCCATCCCTACGAGTCCCGCGATCAGCAAGGTCCGGGGTAGGTGGATCAAGGTGATCCAGATCTCCGCCACGGTGATCACCAGCAGCCAGAACCAAGTGATCGCGTAGATCGCGTATCCGTGTTCCGCGTGCCGCTCCTCCTGCATGGCTTCCTCCTAGTGCGGGGCGGTGGCGAGGATCGCGGGTGGGATCAGGTACATCAGGGTGAACACGAACACCCACACGAGGTCCACGAAGTGCCAGTACAGGCCCGCAATCTCGATGCGCTCCGCATGGGCTCTTTGGTCCACCGGGTTCGGGGGGATCGGGGCCTCCTCCACTACCTCCACCCACTCCGCGGGCACCATGTCCGCAGCATTAGGCCCCTTTTCCGGGACCAGCACCACCACCTTGCCCCATTGGGGGTAGGTCTGCTCCACGGAGAGTTCCGGACGCTGGGGGAGGTGCAACAGGCGCACCCGGGCGCCGGGATGAATGCGCCGGCCCTCTCGGTCCCGCAGCGGACGCTCCCAGGCCTCCAGCATCTGCCGCTCCCGCCGGGTCTTCAGGAGCACGAAGGACAGGTAGAGGACCCCGCTCGTCACGTGCCCGCCGTGGAACCCCGTGATGATGAAGAAGGAGGCGCTGAAGGCCGGGACCCCCCACGGGTTGCTGGAGAGCCGGGCACCTTCCCGGATGAAGTGGGTCCACTCAACCGCCTGCATCCCGAGGAAGGCGAGGCCGCCGAGGAGGGTCAACAGGAGGAAGGCCTCTGCGAGGCCCCGGTCCCCCCGACGGGCCGCGTGCACCGCCACCGCCATGGTAGCGCTGCTGCAGATGAGGATGAAGGTCATGGCCCCCACGAACCCGATGCGGAAGATCTCCGCGGCGTTGGGCCAGACCCCGGAACTCATCCGCACCGCGCCGTAGGCGACGAGGAGCCCCCCAAAGGTGAAGGCGTCCGAGAGGAGGAAGATCCACATCATGAACTTCCCCCAGCTCATGCCGAAGGGGGAGACCCCACCCGCCCAGACGTCCGCAGCTCGCGCCTCCGTGCGTTCTAGGGTTCGAACGGCTTCCGCCACGGCTCGACCTCCTCACAGGAACAGGACGGCGACAAGATACACCCAAAGCCCGGCCAGGAAGTGCCAGTACACCGCGAAATCTGCGATCCGCTCCGGGTCCACCGCTCCGCGCCGGGTCGTCCGCACCAACCTCCCGAACCAGATGAGCCCGCCCAGGAGGTGCGCGGCGTGGGCGCCCGTTAGAAGGTAGAAGTACGAGGCGTGTGGGTTCGTGACGAGGTACACCCCCTGGTGCGCGAGCGCCCGCCAGGCGGTGATCTGCGCGGCGAGGAAACCCGCACCCAGGAGTGCGGAGCCCTCAAGTCTCCTTCGGAATCCCGCACACCGATCCCGCCGCAGCGCGGTGCGGGCAGCCTCCAAGAGGGCGCTGCTGGCGACGATGGCCGCGGTGCTGAACCAGAGGACGCGAGGCGGGGGGATCCGACCCCAGTCCAGCCCTGCCTGGCGCGCCAGGAGGGCGCTTGTGAGGGCCAGGAAGAAAATGGTCACAGCTCCCACCAGGAGCCACACCCCAACCCGCCTGGCGACCCGGGGAGCGGGCGGGGGACCCCCAGGCCCACGGCCCTCCGCGGGAGGGGAGGGGACCTTCGGAGGCGGAGGAGCGACCTCCCGGACGGTGACCGTCATCAGTGCTGGACCTCCACCCCCGCCTCCACCGGGCTGAGCCACTGGGGGAGGTAATCCTCCTGCGCGCCCGGCACGCTGTACTCATACGGGCCCCGGTACACGCGCGGCGCTTCACCGGGCCAGTTCCCGTGGGGCGGGGGGCTCTCGGCGAACCACTCCAAGGTGGTGCCCCGCCACGGGTTGCGGTCTGCCCGGGGGCCGTTCGCGAGGCTCGTGAACAGGTTGTAGGCGAACACGAGGCCTCCGAGGAAGATGAGGAAGGCGCTCAGGGTGATGAAGACCTGGACGGGCTGGAGCTGTGCAAGGTAGGGAAAGGCTTGGTAGTTGAAGATCCGCCGGTGCATGCCCGCGAGGCCCAGGTAGTACATGGGGAAGAAGGTCCCGTACACCCCGAGGATGCTCAGCCAGAAGTGGACTCTGCCCAGCCGCTCGTCCATCATGCGGCCGAACATCTTCGGGAACCAGAAGTAGGTCCCCGCGAAGATGCCGAACAGGGCCGCCACCCCCATCACCAGGTGGAAGTGGCCCACCACGAAGAAGGTGTCGTGGAGCGGGATGTCCACCGCGGCGTTGCCGAGGAAGATGCCCGTGAGCCCTCCCGCCACGAAGGTGCTGATGAAGCCCAGGGCGAAGAGCATCGCGGTGCTGAAGTAGAGCTTGCCCCGCCACAGGGTCACCAGCCAGTTGAAGGTCTTCACCGCGGAGGGGGTTCCGATGAGCAGCGTGGTGATGGCAAACCCCGTACCGAGCAGCGGGTGCATCCCGCTCACGAACATATGGTGCCCCCAGACGAGGAAGCTCAGGACCGTGATGGCCACCATGGAGCCCACCATGGCGGGATAACCGAAGATGGGCTTGCGGGCGAAGTTGGCGATCACGTCCGAGACGATGCCCATGGGCGGCAGGATGACGATGTAGACCTCGGGATGCCCGAAGAACCAGAAGAGGTGCTGCCAGAGCAGCGGGTTTCCGCCCGTGTGCCGGATCACTTCTCCCCCCACCACGAGCCCCGTGGGCACGAAGAAGCTGGTGCCCGCGTGCCGGTCAAACAGGAGCAGGATCCCCGCGGCCATGAGCACGGGGAAGGTCAGCAGAGCCAGGATGGCCGCGAGGAAGATCCCCCACACCGTGAGGGGCATCCGGCCCAGGGTCATCCCGGGCGTGCGCATCACCAGGATGGTGGTGATGTAGTTGAGGGAGCCCAACAGGCTCGAGACGCAGAAGATGGCGATGGACACGAGCCACAGGCTCTGCCCCAGGCCTGAGCCGGGGGCGGCTTGAGGGAGGGCGCTGAGGGGTGGGTACGCGGTCCATCCGGCGTTGAGGGGGCCCCCCGGCACGAAGAAGCTCGCGAGGAGCACCAGGGCGGAGAGGAGGAAGACCCAGTACGAGAGCATGTTGATGAAGGGGAAGGCCATATCCCGGGCCCCGATCTTGAGGGGGACGAGGAAGTTGGCAAACCCGCCCAGCAGTGCGGGGGTGAGCACGAAGAAGACCATGAGGGTGCCGTGCATGCTCACCGCCGCCAGGTACTGGTCCGCCTGCAGGACGCCGCTCTGGGGCCACGCAAGGTTTACCCGCATGGCCATGGCGAGCGCCCCACCGATGAGGAGCATGACGAAGGAGGTGAGGAGGTACTGGATCCCGATGACCTTGTGGTCCTGGCTGAAGACGTACCGGGCCCAGAAGCTCTCCCGGTGGGCCTCGTGCACGTGGAGTTCCGGAGCCGCCGCCATGGGATCCCCCTACCTCCTCTGGGCTTGCTGGCCGAGCCAGCGATCGAACTCTTCCTGGGTCACCACTCGGACCTGTCCGTGCATGGTGTAGTGGCCGACCCCGCACAGCTCCGCACAGGCGATGTCGAACGTACCGGTGCGGGTGGGTGTGAGCCAGAGCTCCGTGGTGCGCCCCGGCAGGAGGTCCTTCTTGAGCCGGAAGGCGGGGACCCAGAAGCTGTGCTGGACATCCCGGGTCCGCAGGAGGATGTGCGCGGGCCGGTTCACCACGAGGTAGATCTCGCTGCTGGTGACGTCGTCCTTGGAGGCGGGATCCTGCGGGTCCACGTTGAAGGGCTGCGGGATGCGGGGATCCACCCGGCCGAGCTTCCCGTCCGGGCCGGGATACCGGGCCGACCAGGTGAACTGCTGCCCCCGGATCTCGACGAGGAAGGCATCCGGGGGCGGTGGGGCGTGCAGCCTGGACCAGGTCACCATTCCCGCCACGCTGAGGCTCACCAGCACCGCGGCGGGGACAGCGGTGTAGAGCACCTCCAGAGGCGTGTTGTGGGGGAAGTAGTGGGCCCGGGGCTGTCCCCGGGTGCGGTACCGGATCACGAAGAAGCCCAGGAGCAGGTGCACGAGCAAAAAGGCGGCACCCGTCACGCCGAGGGTGATCTCGATGAGCCGATCAATGCTGGCCCCCTCCCGGACGGCCAGGGGCGGGAGCCACCACGCGCGCCGGGCATACAGGGTGGCGGCCACCGCGGCCAGCATGAACAGCCAGAACAGGAGTCCCAGGCTGAGCCCGGAGCCGGCGGTCCGCTCCAGGGGATTTCGGGTGCCCTCCGAGGAAGGGGCCGGTTTCCCGTGCGCCATCTCCAACTCCGTGGTGCGCAGTAGAAGGGCCGGGGATCCGGCCGACCGCAATCCGGACCGCCCGACCTCGTCCCCCAGTATAGACCTGGGTGTACCTCAGGTAAACCCGGCGGCTAGTACGCGCTCCACCGGGCTTTCCGGGCCTCCCACAGGTCTTCGTTGGCCTTCAAGGCGCAGTAGAGCCACACGAGGGGCGCGAGCAACCCGCCGGAGAGGAGCACCAGGGCCGCGAGGGCCACGAAGTGGGCCCAAAGCCCCATGGCGAGGTACCATATGGGTCCGAAGATCGCGGCGGCCCAGTTCCACGAGAGCCGGGGGGGAGGGATGCGGCCTCCGAGGTCCTCCCGGAGGTCCATCCGGGGGAAGGGCAGGGAGATCTGGCCGAGGGAGCGGTCCATCTCCTCCCAGGCACTTCGCCAGCTGGGCGCCAGCAACTTCCATCCTATGTAGACCGCCCCGCCCATGACTCCCAGGGCGATGAGGACGCCGAAAAGGGCCGCGGTCATGGGACGCTCCTCGCTTCGGACGATATCGGGTCCATTGTGCACCGGTTCCGGGTTCGCGTCCAGCAGTCCCCCCTCGCCTTGACCCGCAAGGGGCGCCTGGTATACTCAGCAGTGGTTGGGCGGGTGCCCGAGTGGACAAAGGGGGCTGACTGTAGATCAGCTGGCGGAACGCCTTCGGAGGTTCGAATCCTTCCCCGCCCACCAGAGGAGTGAGGAGCGGGAGTAGCTCAATGGTAGAGCCCCAGCCTTCCAAGCTGGTGGTGCGGGTTCGATTCCCGTCTCCCGCTCCAGATTGATCCACAGTTCTGCACCCGAAGACGGACACCGGAGGAGAGATGGCGCACCTTCTCGATGGACAGCATCTGGCAGCCCGCGTAGAGCAGGAGGTCCGGGAGCGGGTGGAGGCCTTCGTGCGGGCGCGGGGGGTTACCCCCTGTCTTGCGGCCATCCTCGTGGGGAACAACCCCGCCTCCGCGGTCTACGTACGCAACAAGACCCGGGCCGCGGGCCGGGTGGGCATCCGCTCGGAGACCTTCCACCTCCCGGAGGAGAGCACCCAGGCAGAGGTCTTAGAGCTGGTGGAGCGTCTGAACGCGCGGCGGGATGTGCACGGCATCCTGCCGCAGATGCCCATGCCCCCGCAGATCGATCCGGAGGCCATCTTTGAGCGGCTGGATCCCCGCAAGGACGTGGACGGCCTGAGCCCCTACAACGCAGGCCGCCTGGCCCTGGGCCGGCCACAGCTCGTCCCCTGCACGCCCCTCGGCATCCTGGCCCTGATCCGGCAGACCGGCGTCTCCCTGGTGGGCAAGCACGCGGTGGTCCTGGGGCGGAGCAGTCTGGTGGGCAAGCCCACGGCCCTGTTGCTCCTCGGCGAGCACGCCACCGTCACCTTATGCCATTCCCGCACGGAGAACCTGGCGGAGCACACCCGCAGGGCCGACGTCCTCGTGGTGGCCGTGGGGCGGCCGCGGTTGGTGACCGCGGAGATGGTAAAGCCCGGAGCCGTGGTCATCGACGTAGGCATCAACCGGGTGGACGGTCGGCTCGTGGGCGATGTGGACTTCGAGAGCGTGCGGGAAGTGGCAGGCTGGATTACCCCGGTCCCCGGCGGGGTGGGACCTATGACCATCGCCATGCTCCTCCAGAACACCCTGCAGGCCGCGCAGATCCAGGTGGCCGCGGACGCTCCCGTTCCATGACCTACCGGGAAGCGCTGGGATGGCTGGAGGGCCTGCTCAACTACGAGCGGGCCCCCATGCCCTACGCCCAGATCAAGCTGAATCGCATTCGGGCGCTCCTGGAGCGTCTTGGGAACCCCCAGAACTCCCTGCGCACGGTGCTCGTGGCGGGCACAAAAGGAAAGGGATCCACCGCCGCCATGATGGTCGCCATCCTGGAGGCAGAGGGGGAGCGGGTGGGGCTGTATTCCAAGCCCCACCTCGTGGACTTCCGGGAGCGGATCCGGGTGGGGAATACGCTGGTCCCGGAGGAAACCCTCGCGGAGCTGGTTGCGGAGGTGCGTCCGGCAGTGGAGGCAGGGGAGGCGGATCCCTGGGGCCGGGCCACGTACTTCGAGGTCTCCGTGGCCCTGGCGCTTGTGTATTTCCTCCGGGAGCGGGTGGATCGGGCCATCCTGGAAGTGGGGATCGGCGGACGCCTCGACGCCACCAATGTGTGCACCCCCGAGCTCTCCGTCATCACCCCCATCTCGTATGACCACATGGACGTGCTGGGCAACACCCTCCGGGAGATCGCCTCGGAGAAGGCGGGGATCATCCGGCCGGGGGGCACCGTGGTGACCGCGCCCCAGCTCCCAGAGCCCTGGGAGGTCCTGCACGAACGGTGCCATCAGTTGGGGGCCCGTCTCGTCGAGGTGGGCCGGGACGTGCACTACGGGATCCGTCGGGTGGGGCTGGATGGCGTGGATTTCGCGGTAAAAACCCCTCTGGCCCGGTACGAGGATCTCCACGTGCCGCTCCTCGGGCGGCATCAGGCGGTGAACGCCGCGGTGGCCGTCACCGCGGTGGAAGAGCTGCTGCGCCGGGAGGGGCGGAGGCTGGCGCCGGAAGCGGTCCGTATGGGGCTTGCGGGCCTGTCGTGGCCCGCCCGCCAGGAGCTCCTCAGCCTGCGACCCGCAGTCCTGGTGGACGTGGCCCACAACCCTGCCAGCATGGCCGCCCTGCGGGACACCCTCAAGGAGCTGTTTTGGGGGCGGCGGGTGGTTCTGGTGTTCGGGATGATCGCGACCCACGATCCGGACCCCGTAGCCCAGATCATCGTCCCGCTCGCAGGAGAGGTCATCGCCACCACCCCGCAGGATCCCCGGGGGCTTCCCGCCGAAGCCCTTGCGGAGGTGGTCCGGCGGTATACCTCCCGGGTCCTGAGCCTGTCCGACCCACAGGAGGCCCTGGCGGTCTCCCTGAGTCGGCTGGAAGAGGACGACGTCCTGGTGGTCACCGGATCCTTCTACCTCGCGGGTCCCCTCCGGGCCACACTGCTCAGACGCCTGGGCTCCCCGGTTTCCTGACGGTTTTCCCCCGACGCCGTGGCAGGCGGTATGATGGGGGGTGATGTGGGTAGACGTGCTGGTGGAGGCCATCCTCGCGGAGCGTCGAGCGCCCTACGTGGTGAACGACTCCTGGACGCCTTCCGGCCTCGTGCACGTGGGGTCCTTGCGGGGGGTGGTCCTCCACGATGCCCTCGTCCGGGGACTCCGGGAACGCGGCGCGGAGGTCCGGTTCCTGTACGGGTTTGACGACTACGATCCGTTCGACGCCGTCCCTGCCGGACTCCCGGAAGAGTTCTTCCTGCCGCACCTGGGGAAACCTCTCTGCGAGGTGCCGTGGGTGGATGCCACCGCGGCGAACTTCGCGCAGCGCTACATCCTGGAGTTTGAGGCCATCATCCGGTCGGTGGGAGGGGGATGTACGTTCTACCGGACGAGTGACCTCTACCGGTCAGGCCGACTCGACGGCGCCATGCGGGTGGTGCTGGACCGGGCGGAGGAGATCGTGGGCATCGAGCGGGAGATCACGGGGAGCACGCGGGCGGAGCGGCACCCGGTGCAGGTGGTGTGCGAGGCCTGCGGCCGGCTCGCCACCACGGTGGTGCTCGGTTGGGACGGGACGGAGGTAGCGTACGAGTGCCGGCCGGACAAGGTGAAATGGGCCCGGGGCTGCGGGTACCGGGGCCGCCGCTCGCCCTTCGGGGGTGGGGCCAAGATGACCTTCCGGACCGAGTGGGCCGCCAAGTGGTGGCTCTTTGGGGTCCAGGTGGAGGGGGCTGGGAAGGACCACATGACCCGAGGCGGAACCCACGATACCGCCTCCGCGGTGGCCCGCCGCGTCTTCGGCATCACCCCCCCCTTTGCCATCCCCTACGAGTGGATCTACGTGGGGGGCAAGAAGATGTCGGGGAGTGCGGGGAGGGGGGTGCCCGCCCGGGATCTTCTGGAGGTGCTGCGGCCGGAGCTGGTGCGGTTCCTCATCGTGCGGGCCCACCACCGCACCGCCATCAACTTCGACCCGGGTGGGGAGACGGTTCCCCGGCTCTACGACGAGTACGACCGGGCCGCGGCCGCGTACTTCGGAGAGGTGCAGCCCAAAACGCCCGGGGAGGCGGAGGACATCCGGGACCTCGCCCGCACCTTTCGCTATTCCTGGCTCCGCGAGACGCCACCGGAGCCCTTCTACCGGCCTCGGTTCGCGAGGATCGCCTACCTCTTGCAGATGCCGCACGTGGATCTGGAGACCGCGGTGGCCCGGGAGAAAGGGGCACCCTTGACGGAGGAGGACAGGGCAGAACTCCGGGCGCGGGTGCAGGACGCCAGGCGATGGCTTGCGCGGTGGGCACCGGATCGGTACCGGTTCACGGTCCAGCCTCGTCTGCCCGAGGTGGCCCGAGATCTTTCCTCCGCGCAACGGACCCTCCTCGGGCGGCTTGCGGACTTCCTCGAACAGGAGAGGCCGACGGGCGAGGCAGTGCAGGCTCGGATCCACGCCCTCAAGGCGGAGCTGGGGCTTTCTCCCGAGGAAGCCTTCGGCGCCATCTACCTGACCTTTCTCGGCAAGCCCAGCGGGCCGCAGGCGGGTTGGATGCTCGCGGCTCTGGATCGGCGGTTCGTGGTAGAACGTCTGCGGGAGGCGAGTCGGACGGTTCCGGCTCCTGCGCCTTGAGAGAGGATGGGGGACCGTGGCCGGTGCGTGGTGGTGTGCACGGTGCGGGTTGGGCCGCACCACGAGGCCATGATCCGGGCCGTGGATCCCCGGGTCGAGTTGCGCGTGGTCTCCCGCTCCGAATCCCCGGACCACGCCTCCGAGGCCGAGGTGTGGGTGGGGTGGGATCTGCCGGATGGGGTGGTCGAGCGGGCCCGCAGGCTCCGGTGGGTGCACTCCACCGCCGCGGGGGTGGATCAGCTGCTCCCGAAGATCCTCGGCCGGGGCATCCTCCTCACCAACAGCCGGGGCATCCACGCCATCCCGATGGCCGAGCACGTGCTCGGGTGCCTCCTCGTGTTCGCCCGGAACCTTCACGTGGCGTTCCGGCACCAGGTCCACCGGCGGTGGGAAGCGGAACCGGGTGGGGAGCTGTGGGGGGCCACGGTGGGGATCCTGGGCCTTGGATCCATCGGGCGGGAGGTGGCCCGACGGTGCCGGGCCTTCGGTGCCCGGGTCGTGGGCCTGAGGCGGAACCCCGCGCCCGTGCCGGAGGTGGAGGAGGTGTACGGCCCCGAGGGGTTGCAGGAGGTGCTCCGGAGTGCGGACTACGTGGTGCTCACCCTCCCGCTTACCCCTCAAACCCGGGGACTCCTCGGGGCGCGGGAGTTGGGGTGGATGAAGCCGGAGGCGGTGCTGGTCAACGTGGGTCGGGGAGCTGTGGTGGACGAACGGGCGCTGGTGGAGGCCCTCCGGTCCGGGAGGATCCGGGGAGCGGCCCTGGACGTCTTCGAGACGGAGCCTCTCCCGCCGGAGCACCCCTTGTGGGACCTTCCCAACGTCCTGATCACCCCGCACATCTCGGGCAACTCCCCCCGGTACATGGACCGGGCCATCCCGTTGTTCTGCGATAACCTCCGCCGCTACCTTCGAGGGGAGGGGCTGCGGAACATCGTAGATCCCGAACGGGGATACTGACCGAGACGGGGAAGGAGGCTGAAGATGAAGGTCTACCCGGTGGAGCGCATCCGGAACGTGGCGGTAGTCGGGCACGGAGGCGTGGGGAAGACCACCCTGGTTGAGGCGCTGCTGTACGCATCCGGAGTCATCGAGCGGATGGGGCGGGTAGACGACGGGACCACCACCACGGACTACGATCCCGAGGAGATCCGACGGAAGATGACCATCAACCTCACGCCCGCACCGCTGGAGTGGAAGGACCACAAACTCAACCTCCTCGATACACCTGGGTATCCGGACTTCATCGGGGAGTGCTTCGCAGCCCTCCACGTGGCGGACGCGGCCCTGTTTGTGCTGGACGCGGTCGCGGGCATCCAGGTGCAGACGGAGAAGTTGTGGCGGGTGGCGGAGGCGGCCCGCCTCCCCCGGTTTCTCTTCCTGAACCGCATGGATCGGGAGAACGCAGAGTTCCAACGGGTCACGGAGCAGCTGCGGGACCGGTTCGGGCCTCACGTGGTTCCCCTGCAAGTCCCCGTAGGCCGGGAGACGGCCTTCCGAGGGGTCGTGGACCTGGTGACCTTGCGGGCCTCCTCTGTGGAGGAGGGGAAGGTCCGTACCGGGGAGCCCCCTGCGGAGGTCCAGGAGGAGGTCCGGCGGTGGCGGGAGGTGCTCGTGGAGGAGGCCGCGGAGGGCGAGGATGCCTTGGTGGAGAAGTACCTGGAGACCGGGGAACTGAGCCCCGAAGAAATCCTCCGGGGGCTGCGGGCAGGAGTGCGGGAGGGCCGGGTGGTGCCCGTCCTGTGCGGGGCGGCGTTGATCGGCGCGGACGCGCACGCGCTCCTGGATACCCTGGTCGCCCTGGCTCCGCACCCAGGAGAGCGGGAAGCGGAGGCGGAGTCCGGGGACCGGCTGGCGGCGGATCCCGCAGGTCCCCTCGCGGCCCTGGTGTTCAAGACCATGGCCGATCCCTACGTGGGCCGGCTCTCCTACCTCCGGGTGTACTCTGGAACCCTGCGGGCCGACAGCCAGGTCTACAACGCCACGAAAGAGAAACCGGAACGCATCGGGCCCCTCTACGTCATGCGGGGCAAGCAGCAGATCCAGGTGGCGGAGCTGCCTCCGGGCGACATCGGGGCGGTGGCGAAGCTGGCGGAGACGCAGACCAACGACACCCTCACTCAGCGGGATCGGCCGGTCCGGCTGCGTCCCATTTCCTTCCCCAAGCCCGTGATCTCCATGACCATCGAGGCGAAGACCCGGCAGGACGAGGACCGGCTCGCCACGGTCCTGCCGCGCCTCGCGGAGGAGGATCCCACCCTGCACGTGGAGCACGATCCCGAGGCGAAGAAGACGGTCATCGCGGGGATGGGGGAGTCCCACCTGGAGATCGTGGCGGACCGGCTCAAGCGGAAGTTCAACGTGGACGTCCAGCTGGGACGGCCCTACGTCCCCTACCGGGAGACCATCCGGAGGAAGGCCACCGCGGAGGGCCGCTACGTCCGGCAGACGGGGGGCCGCGGACAGTACGGGGTGTGCGTCCTCGAGCTGGAGCCCCTGCCCCGGGGAAGCGGCTACGAGTTCGTGGACCGGATCGTGGGTGGGGTGATCCCCCAGCAGTTCCGGCCTTCCGTGGATAAGGGCGTGCGCAAGGCCATGCAGGAGGGGATCCTGGCGGGGTACCCGGTGGTGGACGTGCGGGTGGCGTTGGTGGACGGGAAGACCCACCCCGTGGACTCCTCGGACATCGCCTTCCAGATCGCGGGTTCCCTGGCCTTCAAGAAGGCCGCAGAGCAGGCAGGGCTGGTGCTCCTGGAGCCCATCATGCAGGTGGAGGTGACCACTCCGGACGACGTGGTGGGCGATGTGGTGGGGGATCTCAACGCGAAGCGGGCCCGCATCCAGGGCATCGAGCCCAAGGGGGACGGGACCACCCAGATCCGCGCCCAGGTGCCCATGGCGGAGATGCTGCGGTACGCCAGTGACCTGCGGGCCATCACCGGAGGCCGGGGCAGTTTTGAGATGAGCTTCTCCCACTACGAAGAAGCTCCGCCCCACGTGGCTCAGAAGGTGATCGAGGAGGCCCAGCGGCAGAAGCAGGCCGCGGAGGCCCGTTAGCGGTTCAAGCCGGGTCCGGCAGCACTTTCACGAGAACCCGGCGGGTCCGGGGGCCGTCGAACTCCGCGAGGAAGAGGGCCTGCCAGCGTCCCAGGACGAGCTCCCCGTCCCGCACGAACACGAAGGCGGTGTGGCCCACCAGACTCGACTGGAGGTGGGCGGGGGAGTTCTCCTCCACGTGTCGGTACGCGGGATCTCCCCGGGGAGCCATGCGACGCAACAGCAGGAGCAAATCGTGGGCCACCCCGGGGTCCGCATTTTCCTGGATCACGAGGCCGCAGGTGGTGTGAGGCACGTAGAGGAAGGCGGTCCCGTTCCGGACCCCGCTCGCGCGCACCGCCTGGGTCACCTGGTCCGTGATCTCGACCAGACACTCCCGTTCCGGGGTGCGCACCGTAAACTCGTGCACCTTCCCCTCCCTCAACCTACTGGGAGTATAGCCCGTCCACGGGTCCCGGGTCCTCCACCCGCAGGAACAGGGCAGTGAGGGGGCGCACCTCCTCGGGCAGCTCCCGGATCGTTTGCTCCACCAGGGCCCGCGCGATCCGCCTCCCACACACCTCCGCGGCGTACTCCACCATGCGGGCGACCTGCTCCCGGTACTCCTCCACCCGCCGGCGCACGGCCTTGGGAGAGGGGTCCTCCCCTCCTGGATGGGGGAAGACGGGGATCACGGGAATCCGCTGCAGGAGGCCCTCCGTGAGAGACCTCCCCGCGGTTCGCTCGAAGGCCTCCAGCAACCGGAGGGCGAAGGCGTAGAAGGCCCTCGCGAGCCGCTCCAGCACCTCTGCGGGATCCGCAGCCCTGGGATCGGCATGCGTGACCTCGAGGAGGGCCTGCTGGAGGGCGGAACGCCTCCGCGCGGACCGGAGGAGCCCACAGAACGCCGTCACCACCCTGGGGTCGAACTGGCGGCCCTGCTCCCGCTCCAGCTCGCAGGCGGCCACCTCCCAGGGAAGGGCGATGCGGTAGGCGCGATCCGAGGTCATGGCCTCGAAGGCGTCCGCAACCGCGAGGATGCGGCTCAGCAGCGGGATCTCCTCCCCGCGCAGGCCCGCGGGGTATCCCTTCCCGTCGTACCGTTCGTGCACGTGCCGCACCGCGTCCACGATCTCGGGCTCCATCCCCGCGCTCGCGAGGATCCGGGCGCCGACGAGGGCGTGCTCCTGCACTTCCGCCCGCTCCGCGGCGGTGAGGGGGCCGGCTTTCAGGAGGACCCCGTCCCGCACGCCGATCTTGCCGATGTCGTGCAGCAGCGCGGCCACCTCCAGGCGGTCCAGCACTTCCGGACCGAGCCCCAAGACCCGGCCGATGGCCGCCGCGAAGACCCGGACCCGGCGGCTGTGTCCTGCGGTGTAGGGGTCCCGGGCGTCCACAGCCTCCGCGAGGCTTGTGATGAGCCGCTGTCGGTCCCATTGCAGCCGAGTCCGCATCTCCGCCCGGTCCAGGGCCAGAGCCACGATCTGGCCATAGGCGGAGAGGAGCTCGAGGAACTCGGGCTCGAAGGGTTGAGGCTCCGCGAAGTTCAGGTACACCAACCCCCAGACCGCCCCGCCTGGCCCCACGAGCGGTACCGCCACGAAGGACCCCACTCCGGACTCCACCACCTTGGGGCTTACCCCAGGATCCGCCCGGCAGTCGGGGACCGCCATGGCCCTACGGGCGGAAAGCACCCGGTGCGCGAACCCTGTCGTGCCCACGGGGATGGTGGGACGTCGGATGGGTACCGGGCCATGGTGGGCCCGCAGCTCGAGGATCCGGTCTTGAGGGCGGAACCGGTACACGGCCACGGAGACCGCTAGACCGCTTAGGCCTTCGCCTACCCGGCTCAGGATCTCATCGGGATCCTGGGCCGCGCAGGCCCACTGGGCCGCATGCAGGAGCTGCCCCGCGAGGGAGGGGGATGCCGGTTTGGGCTCGTGCACCTCTGGTCGCGTGAGCACCTCCACCTCCGCGGGAGGGGATTCAGAGCAAGAAGCATGCCGGGATATTCGGGATTTGCCCGTTGACCCGCGGGGAGGGGCTCATGTACTTTGAGTGAGTGATCATTCATCATTCGTACGGGATCGGGCCGTGGCGCGTCTGACGGAGGAGGCCCGGCGGCGTCTGACCCAGAGACGCCGCCGGCAGATCCTGGAGGCGGCGGTGGCGGTCTTCTCGGAGGCCGGCTACGAAGGGGCTACGGTCCGGGCCATCGCGGAGCGGGCGGGACTTGCGGAGGGCACCCTCTACCTGTACTTCCCCAGCAAGCGCCACCTGCTCCTGGGAGCCTGGGAGCAGGTGGCGCTTGCCTCCCTGCACGGGGTGATCGAGCACGGGGATGTACCCGAGGATGAGGCGCTCCTCGCCCGGATCTTCCTGACCCAGTTCGAGCTCCTGGAGCGTCACAGCTCCTTTCTGCGCCTGGTGATGCACCGGGCCGATGTGGACCCGGAGTTCCGTCGCAGCGTGCAGGAGCGACTCCGGGAGCTCAAGGCCGTGGTGGAGGGCAGGATCGCGAAGCGGATGGAGGAAGGGGTCTACGCGCGGTTCGAGGTCCCCATCGTGGTGGCCGCCATCGCGGCCATGCTCCGGGGCATCCCCCTCTTCGATCCTTACGATCCCGACCCCCTCTTCGCCCGCTACTCCCGGGAGAAGGTGGCCCGGGAGTTGGCCCGCCTGGTGTTCCAGGGACTGCTCAGCCGCCCGACTCCTGAGGGCTCTTCCCCCTCGACCGGAACCGTCTCGGGAGGTCAATCATGAAGCGATGGACGTTCCTCGCCGTGCTCCTTGCCTTCTCGTTCGCGCATCCCCCCCTTGGAGCCCAACCCGCTCCCCGGCGGGTGGGGTTCGCGGAGCTGACCACCCTGGCCCTGGAGCGCAACCTGCAGCTGCGGGCCGCGGCCCTGGACCTGGCCATCGCGCGGGCCGCCCTCGCCCAGGTCCGGGCCGCGAGACAACCCCAGGTGAGCCTCCAGGGTTCCTACGTGTCCCTCCACCAACCCGGCACCACCCTCACCTTTCCCAATCCCTTCGGTCCGACTCCGCCTCAGATCACCGTCACCATCCCCCCACCTGAGCCGAACCAGTTCCAGCTCCGGCTCCTGGCCCAGTACCCCCTGTACACGGGCGGGCGGCTGGAGGCCCAGCTGAGCCTCGCGGAGGCCAACGTACGGGGTGCCCAGGCGGCCCTGGAACGGACCCGTCAGCAAGTACTGGCTCAGGTCCAGCAGGCGTATCTCGGGTGGCTCTTGAGCCGGGAGACGGTGGCCGCGGCGCGGAGGGCCCTGGCACAGGCTGAGGAGTCGTTGCGGGTCGCTCAGGCCCGGTTCCAGGCCGGGACGTCTCCCCGTTTCGACGTCCTGCAGGCGGAGGTGGCCGTGGCGAGCGCGCGGCAGAACCTGCTTCGGGCCGAAACCGGGGTTCGCAACGCGGCCGCACAGCTCGCGGCCCTCCTGGACCTTCCCCTCGACACCTCCTTCGAACCTGCGGACCCTTTGGAGCCGCGTCCCGTCACCGGGACCCTGGCGGAGGGCATCACCCGGGCCCTGGAGCGCCGGCCCGAGCTCGTAGAGCTCCGGGCCCGCGCGGAGGCCGCCCGGGCGGCGGTGGAGATCGCCCGCAGCGGAGGCCGACCCAACCTCACCCTCGCCGCCAACTACGATCTCACGGGGCCCCTGAGCCAGATCCAGGGGACGTGGTCCGTGACCCTCGCGGCGACCCTGCAGCTCTACGACGGCGGCATCACCCGCGAGCGGGTGCGGGAGGCGGAGCTGCGCTTGGAGCAGCTCCGGGTGGTAGAGGCCCAACTGCGCGCGCGCATCGAGCTGGAAGTCCGGCAGGCCTGGTTCGCCCTGGAGCAGTCAGGCGCGGCCCTGGCAACTGCGGAGAAGGCGGTGGAGCAGGCCCGGGAGGCCGCCCGTGTCGCCGCGGTCCGGTTCGAGGCGGGCGTAGGGACCGCCTTGGAGCTCCTCTCGGCCCAGGCGCAACTCGCGCAGGCAGAGTTGAGCCTGGCCCAGGCCCGATTCGAGCAGAACCTCGCGTGGCTGCAGTGGCTGCTCGCCACGGGTTCCCTCTAGGAGGTGGGGGATGCGCAGGCGGATCGCGCTCGGGGTGGTGGTCGTCGTCCTGACCCTCGGGGTTTCCGCCCTGGTGCGGCGGGAGCCCGCCCGGCCCGGTTCTCCGAGTAGCCCGCTGCCCGGGGTCGCTGTGGAGGCGGTACCCGCGCGGATCGGGACTGCCCGGGAGGTGATCCGGGCCGCGGGCTCCGTGGTGGCGAACCAGACCGTGGAAGTGAGTTCGAAGGTGCCGGGCCGTGTGCTTCAGGTCCTTGTGCGGGAGGGAGACCCGGTGCGGAGGGGGCAGGTGCTCCTCCGGCTGGACCCCTCGGACGCGGAGGCCCAGCTCCAGCAGGCCCGCTCGGCCCTCCGGGCGGCCCTTGCACGGATCCCCCAGGCCGAGACCGGGGTGGCCCTCCAGCGGGAGGCGACGGAGGCTCAGATCGAGCAGGCCCGGGCCCAGGTGCGTGCCCTGGAGTCCCAGGTTCGGAGCGCTCAGGCCAACCGGGAGGCACTGGACGGTAATCTCCGGAGCCTGCGGGCCAACCTCGCGGCCACGGAGGCCAACGAGCGGTCCGCGGAGGCGAACCTGGAGCGGGTCCGTTCGGACCTCGCGCGGCTGGAGGTCCTCTACGCGGCGGGTGCGGTGTCGGCCCAGCAGGTGGAGGCGGCCCGCACGCAGCTAGTGAGTGCGTCCGCGGCCCTGGACGCGGTGCGGGCCCAGCGGGAGGCGCTCCTGGCCCAGATCCAGACCCTCGCCGCCTCACGAGCGGCCGCGGAAGCTGCGGTGGCCCAGGCCCGCTCGGCTCTGGAGGGAGCCCGGGCCGCCCTTCGCGCGGCAGAGGCCCAACGCGCGCAGCTCTCCATCCGCCGCCAGGACGTGCTCCAGGCAAAGGCCATGGCCGATCAGGCCCGGGCTGCCGTCCGCCTGGCAGAGCAACAGCTCCAGAACACCTGGATCCGCTGCCCCCTTGAGGGCGTAGTGATCCAACGGTCCGTGGATCCGGGAGAGTGGATTGCTCCCGGCGCACCGGTGCTGGTGATCGGGGACCTGAGCCGGGTGCGGGTGCAGCTGGAGGTCTCTGAGCGGGAGATCCATCGGGTGCGGCTGGGTCAGCCCGTGGAGATCACCGTGGATGCCCTCCCGGGACGGGTCTTCCAGGGGAGGGTCGCGCGGTGGTCCGAGGCAGCCAGCCCCCGCACCCGCACCTTCACCGTAGAGGTGGAGATCCCCAACCCCGATCGCCTCCTGCGGCCCGGGATGTTCGGCCGGGGGACCATCGTGGTGGCAGAAGTTCGTGGGGCGGTTCTGGTGCCCGCGGAAGCCGTGGTCTCCGCAGGGAAGGGAACCTCCGTCTGGGTGGTGGAAGGAGGCCGGGCCCGAACTCGGCCCGTCCGCGTGGGCCTGCGGGAGGGAGGATCCGTGCAGGTCTTCGGGCTGCGCGAGGGGGACCGCGTGGTGGTTCTGGGGCAGGACCGGCTGCGGGACGGTGTGCCGGTCACGGTGCGGCCGTAGGAGGGAACGATGGGGCTCACGCGCCTCTCGATCCGCAGACCTGTGCTCGTGCTCATGGCGTGGGTGGCCCTGGGCGTGATCGGGCTTCGGCTCCTGTGGGCCATGCCCGTGGAACTGTTGCCCAACATCGAGTTCCCCGTGGTCTCCATCGTGACCGTCTACCCCGGAGCCGGCCCCCAGGAGGTGGAGAGCTCCGTCACCAAACCCCTCGAGGACGCGGTGGGCACGGTCTCGGGCATCCGGGAGATCCAGGCCACCAGCCAGGAGGGTCTGTCTTTGGTGGTGGTGCAGTTCCAGCTCGGGACGGATCTCAACGCGGCCACCGCCGCGGTCCGGGAGAAGGTGGACGCGGTGCGCGCGCAGCTCCCCCGGGAGGTCCTCGCGCCCGTGGTCCAGCGGTTCAGCTTCTCCGCCTTCCCCATTCTCTCCCTCTCCCTCACCAGTGCCACCCGCTCCCCCCGGCAGCTGCGGGAGCTCGTGGATGACCGCCTCAAGCCCCGCCTGGAGCAGATCTCCGGGGTGGCCAACGTGGAGGTGATCGGCGGGCAGACCCGGGAGGTCCGGATCGCGGTGGACCGAGACCGCCTCCAGGCGTACGGACTCGGTCTCGGCCAGTTCACCGCGGCTCTGACGCAGGAGAACCTCAACGTCCCCGCGGGCTTCCTCAAGGAAGGGCGGCGGGAGTACGCGGTGCGGGCTTTGGGAGAGTTCACCTCCTTAGAGGAACTCCGCGATCTGCGGTTGGGACTCCCCGGAGGGGGGACCGTGCGGCTGGGGGACGTGGCGGAGGTCACGGACGGGGTCGGAGAGCGCACGCAGCTCAGCCGCCTGGACGGTCGGGAGAGCGTCACGCTTCTCGTGCGCAAGGCTGCGGACGCCAACACCATCACGGTGGCGGAAGCGGTGAAGCGGGAGCTGGGACGGATCCGGAGGGAGTTCCCGGATCTGCAGGTGACCATCGCCAGCGACGCCTCCACCTTTACCCGGGAGGCGGTGAACGACGTCTTCCTGGCCCTGTTGCTGGGCATCGTGCTCGCTTCCGTGATCGTGTTCTTTTTCCTGCACGACGCGGTGAACACCTTCATCGTCTTCCTCGCCATCCCCACCTCCCTGCTTTCCAGCTTCGTCGTGATCGCGGGCCTCGGGTTCACCCTGAACTTCTTCACCCTGCTCGGCCTTTCCCTGGCCATCGGGATCCTGGTGGACGACTCCATCGTGGTCCTGGAGAACATCCACCGGCACCTGGAGCGGGGGGAACTCCCTGCAGAAGCCGCCTATAACGGCCGGAGCGAGATCGGACTCGCGGCCGTGGCCATCACCCTGGTGGACGTGGTGGTGTTCGTGCCCCTTGCCTTGGCCGGCGGGATCTTCGGACAGCTCCTGAGGCCTTTCGGCCTCACCGTGGCCACGGTGACGTTATTCAGCCTCTTCGCCGCCTTCACTCTGACCCCCATGCTGGCCGCCCGCTGGCTGCGCCGCCGCACCGGGCACGAGGAGCCCCAGGGTTTTGCGGCGCGGCTGTTCGCGCCCCTGGATCGCTTCTACAGCTGGCTCGACGGAACGTACCGAGGGCTCCTGTCCTGGGCTCTTCGCCACCGGGCCTGGGTGGTCCTTCTCGGGGGACTCTCCGTGCTCTTCGTCCTCCCTCTCACCTCCCGGCTCGGGTTCGAGTTCATTCCCTCCGTGGACCAGGGCGTCTTCACCGTGCGGCTGGAGCTGCCCGCGGGCACCAACCTCGAGACCACGGAGGCCGCGGCCCGGCGGGTGGAGGCCGTGCTGCGCCGGATCCCGGAGGTGGAGACGGTCATCACCAACGTGGGCACCTCCGGGCAGCAGAGCCAGACCGGGCCTCAGTTCGCGCAACTCCTGGTGCGGCTGCGGGAGGAGCGCAGCCGCACGGACCGGGAGGTCGTGGCGCAGCTGCAGCAGGACCCCGAGGCGAACCGGATCCCCGGAGCCCGGGTCGTGTACGCGGCGGGCAACGTGGCGGGCCCCATCTCCCCCGTGGAGGTCCGGGTACGAGGGGAGGATCTCGACCTCTTGAGTGCCACCGCGGATCGGATCGCGGACCGCCTGCGCACGGTGCCCGGGATCCGGGATGTAGATGTGAGCGTGCGTCTGGGCCGGCCAGAGCTCCGGGTGCGCATGGACCGGGAGCGGGCTGCGGAGCTCGGCCTCAGCACCGCGGCCATCGCGGGGATCCTGCGCAACGCCGTGGAGGGGAGCACGGACCTCAAGTTCCGGACGGGCGAGAAGGAAGTCCCCGTGCGCATCCGCATGGTGCGGGGAGGTCAGCCGCTCCGCCCCGAGGATCTCGGGGACGTGTTGCTCGCGGTGGTCTCGGGCCGACCCGTATACGTGCGGGACGTGGCCCGCATCGAGCCTGGAACCGGACCCACCCGCATAGACCGACGCAACCGGCAGCGGGTGGTCTCCGTGACCGCGAACCTCAAGCCCGGATCCTTCGCAGGCAACGTGAACCAGCTGGCGGCCCGGGCCATCGCGGACCTCCGTCCTCCGGGCGTGGTGGTGGAGTTCGGCGGGCAGGCGGAACAGATCGCGGAGGCAGGCGGGACGTTTCTCTTCGCCCTGGGGCTGGGCGTGGTCCTGGTCTACATCCTGCTTTCCGCCCTCTTCGAGAGCACCTTCACGCCGTTGGCCATCATGCTGGCCCTGCCCCTCGCCTGGGTGGGCGGGATCCTGGCCCTCTTGTTGGCGGGGAAGTCCCTCTCCATGGTGAGCGCCATCGGCTTTATCCTGCTCACGGGACTCGTGATGAAGAACTCCATCTTGCTGGTGGACTACACGAACACCCTGCGGGCGCGGGGACTGCCCCGCACGGAGGCAGTGCTGGAAGCCGGCCCCACGCGGCTTCGGCCCGTGATCATGACCACCCTTTCCGTGATCCTCGGGAGCCTCCCCGTGGCCCTGGAGTTCGGCAAGGGCTCGGAGCTGCGCTCACCGCTTGCTTGGGCCGTGATCGGGGGCCTCGCCTGGTCCACCCTCCTCACCCTGGTGGTCATCCCCGTCACCTACACCTTGCTCGACGACCTCCGGGGATGGGTGACGATGCGCGTGCGGGGCTTCCGACCCATGCCGGGGGCGGCCCCCCGCTCGGAGGAGGCGGGACGATGAAGCTGGTGGCGGTGATCTACGAGGCGGGGATTGACGACTCGATGATGGAACTCCTGCAGCGCCTGGAGCTTCCTGGCTGGACGAAGTTGGAGGGTGCGGTGGGGTTCGGGAGAAAGGGGCTGCGGCTGGGGACTCCCATCTGGCCCGGCACCAACCACCTCGTGCTGGCGGTACTGGAGGACTCCCAGGTGCAGGGGGTGCTGGAGGCGCTGGAGGCCCTCAAGCGGGGCTACCTCCGGCCGCCGGCCCTGTTCGCCTTCGTGCAGCCCGTAGAAGCGGTATGGTAGCGCGGCGGTGGTTCGTCCTGGTCCTGGCCGCGGGCGTGGCGGCGTACTTCCTGTGGCCGCGCGGCTTCGCGAAGCCGGACCGCATCGAGGCGAGCGGAACCATCGAGGCCACGCAGGTGGACGTGGCTCCGAAGGTGGCGGGTCGCATCCGCCGGATCCTCGTACGGGAAGGAGAAGAGGTACGGGCAGGACAGGTGGTGGCGGAACTGGAGGCGGAGGAACTGGAGGCGCAGTTCGCCCAGGCCCGGGCCAACCTCCGATTGGCCCAGGCCCGTCTGGCCCAGGCGGAGGTGGCCTTGAGCCTCCAGCGAGCCCAGTACGAGGCCTCGGTGGAGCAGGCGCAGGCCGCCCTACGGGCCACGAAGGTCCGGGTTCCCCAGGCCCAGGAAGCAACGGAGGTGCAGCGGTCCGCGGCGAGGGCTCAGGTCCAGCAGGCTGAGGCTCAGATGCAGCAGGCCCGATCCCAGCGGGCGGCCGCGGAGGCCAGCCTCCGGGCCCTCCTCCGCAACCTAGAGGCCACCCGGGCCCAGGTACAGGCGGCGGAGGCCGCCCGTCGCACCGCGGAAGCCCAACTCGCCGCGGCCCAGGCCCAGCTGGATCGGGCCCGGGCGGACGCCGCCCGGGCGGAGGCCCTCTACCAGGCCGGGGCGATTGCGGCCCAGCAGGTGGACGCGGCAAGAGCCCAGCTGGCGAACGCCCTGGCCGTGGCGGAGGCCGCCCGGGCTCAAAGCGAGGCTGCGCGGGCCCACTATGAGGCCGCTCAGGCGCAGCTCGATGCCCTCACGGAGCAGATCGCATCAGCCCGAGCCGCGGTGACCCAGGCCGCGGCTGCGGAGCAGGCGGCCCGCTCGGCCCGATCCGCGGCCCAGGCAGCGGAGCGGCAGGTCTCCATCCGGAGACTGGAGGAGGAGGGCGCCCGGGCCCAGGTGGCCCAGGCGGAGGCCAGCCTGCGCAGCGCCCGGGCTGCCCGGGAGCTCGTGCGCCAGCGGGCCCGAGAGGTGGAGGCGGCTCGGGCCGCGGTCGAGCAGGCCCGGGCTAGCCTGCGCCTGGCGGAGGTGGCCCGCGCGCAGGCGGTGCTGCGTTCGCCCATCTCCGGGGTGGTCCTGGCGCGGCTGGTGGAGGTGGGCGAGCTCGTGAATCCCGGCGCCCCGGTCCTCACCGTGGCGGATCTCAACCGTCCTTATCTCCGGGTGTTCGTACCGGAGGCGGACCTGGGCCGCGTCCGGCTCGGGCAGCCCGTGGAGGTCCGGGTGGACGCCTACCCGAACCGGGTCTTCTCCGGCCGGGTCGTGGAGATCGCAAACCGGGCGGAGTACACACCCGGCAACGTCCAGACCCGCGAGGAGCGCACCAAGCTCGTCTTCGCGGTGAAGATTGCTCTGGAGAACCCCGGCTGGCTCCTCAAACCCGGGCTTCCCGCGGATGCCCTTCTGCGCGTCCAGCCATGACTCCTGCCATCGCGTGCCGGGGACTGGTGCGGGACTTCGGACCCCTACGGGCGGTGGACGGGGTGGATCTGGAGGTCCGGCGGGGCGAGATCTTCGCCCTGGTGGGACCGGATGGCGCGGGCAAGACCACCCTCATCCGCCTTCTGTGCGGGGCCATCGCGCCCACTTCCGGCGAGGTCCGGATTGCGGGATGGGACGTGGTGCGGGAAGGGGAGGAAGTCCGGCAGCGCATCGGATACATGCCCCAGCAGTTCAGCCTCTACGGGGACCTCACCGTGCGGGAGAACCTGCGGCTGTACGCGGACCTGTACGGGATTCCCCCCGCCCGCTTCCGGGACCGGGCAGAGCGTCTGCTGGTGGCCTTCGGCCTGGAGGAAGCCCAAGACCGACTCGCCATGAACCTTTCGGGCGGCATGCGGCAGAAACTCGCGCTCGCCTGCACCCTGGTGCACGAGCCGGAGGTGCTGCTCCTGGACGAACCCACCACGGGCGTGGACCCGGTCTCACGTCGGCAGTTCTGGCGCATCCTGTACGAGCTCAACCGCCAGGGGATCACGGTGTTCCTCAGCACCACCTACATGGACGAGGCGGACCGGGCCTCCCGGGTGGGGCTCCTGCACCGGGGGAAGCTGCTGGCCTGCGACGATCCGGACACCTTACGCGCGCAGTTGCGGGGGGCGGTGGTGGAGGTGGTCGCTGAGCCCCGCTCCCGGGCAAAGGCGGTTCTGCGGGCAAGCCCCGTTGTGCGCAGCCTGGAGGTCTTCGGGGACCGGTTCCACGTCCTGCTGGATCCCCAAGCCGGCCCGGACTCCCTACGGCGGGCCCTGGAGGAGGCGGGGTTGGCGGTGCGCGGGCTGCGGGCGGTGCGGCCGGGGCTGGAGGATGTGTTCGTGGCGTATCTGCGACCATGACGGAGGTGGCGGTCCGGGCGGAAAACCTCACCCGGGTCTTCGACGGGCTCGTGGCCGTGGACCACGTCTCCTTCGAGATCTGTCGGGGCCGCATCTGGGGATTTCTGGGCCCCAACGGCGCGGGCAAGTCCACCACCATCCGCATGCTTTGCGGCCTCCTCATGCCCACGGACGGGACCGCGTGGGTCCTGGGCCGGGACGTGCGGCGGGAGGCGGAGGCGATCAGATCCCGCATCGGCTACATGACCCAACGGTTCAGCCTCTACGGGGACCTCACCGTGCGGGAGAACCTAGAGTTCTACGGCGGGGTGTACGGGCTGTGGGGACCGGACCTGCGCCGGCGGGTGGAAGCGTGGCTGGAACAAGCGGGGCTCGGGTCCCGCCAGCACGACCTCGTGGCCGCGCTTCCGGGCGGCCTGCGCCAGCGGCTTGCCCTCGGGTGCGCGGTGCTGCACCGGCCGGAGGTGCTGTTTCTGGACGAACCTACGGCCGGCGTGGATCCCCTCTCCCGTCGGCAGTTCTGGGACCTCATCGACCGCTTCTCCGAGGAGGGGACCACGGTGATCGTCACCACCCACTACATGGACGAGGCGGAGCACTGTGATGAGCTGGCCTTCATCTACAACGGCCGGCTCATCGCCCAGGGGGCTCCGGAGGAGATCAAGCGCACCCGCATGCCGGGCGTGGTCCTGGAGGTGCGGGTGGACCGCCTCATGGAGGCCCTGGCCGCCTGCGAGCGGCATCCGCTCGTGCGGGAGGCGGCCCTGTATGGCGCCGCCATCCACGCCCTCGTCGGAGACGTCGCGGTGGCCCCGCGGCTTCTGCGGGATCTGCGGGCATCCGGATTCGCGGTGGAATCCGTGGAGCCCGTGCTGCCGAGTCTCGAGGACGTCTTCGTGGCCCTGGTGGAGGCGGAGGAGGGATGAGCCTCCGGCGCCTGGGGAGCATCGTGCGCAAGGAGACGGCACAGCTAGTTCGGGACCGCCGTACCCTGGGCATCATGATCACCTTGCCCATCATCCAGCTCGTGCTGTACGGATACCTCACCAACGAGGTCCTCCATCAGCCCACCGCGGTGTGGGACCAGTGCAGGTGTGCGGAGAGCCGCGCCCTCGTACGGGCCTTCGAGAACACCCGGTACTTCGCGGTGCGGTGGTGGGTTCGAAACCTCCGGGAGATGGAGCGCCGGCTGGATGGGGGTCAGGCCAAGATCGGGATCGTGATCCCTCCGGACTACGCCCGCCGCCTCCGGGCAGGGGAGGTGGCGCAGGTGCTGGTGGTGGTGGATGCCTCCGACGCCACGAGCGCCCGGGTGGTGCTCTCCGTGGCGGGTGGCGTGGGCGCACGCCTCTCCCAGGACCTCACCGTGCACCTGCTGCGGCGCCGGGGACAGCGGCCGCCCGTGCAGCCCGTGGAGGTGCGGACCCGGGCTTGGTATAACCCGGACCTCCGCAGCCAGGTGTTCATCGTGCCGGGGATTCTCGGGGCCATCCTGCAGTTCACCACCACCTTCCTGACCATCGGGGTGATCGTGCGGGAGCGGGAGCTGGGGACCTTCGAGCAGCTGGTGGTGACCCCCATCCGGCCCGCGGAGCTCATGCTGGGCAAGATCCTGCCTCTCGTGGGCCTGGGCTACATCAATCTCACCTTTATCCTGGGGCTGGCCTGGGTGTGGTTCGGCGTCGCCGTCAAAGGGAGCCTCGCGCTCCTTTACCTCCTCACCCTGGCCTTCTTCTTCTCCAGCCTGGGCCTGGGCACCCTCATCTCCACCGTCTCCCGCACCTTCACCCAGGCGGCCCAGCTCGCCCAGCTCATCCTCCTGCCCAGCATCCTCCTCTCCGGCTTCCTCTTCCCCCGGGAGTCCCTGCCCGTGGCGTTGCAGTGGGTCGGGCTCGCGGTCCCGCTCACTTACTACCTCACCGTGATCCGGGGGATCCTCGTAAAGGGGGTGGGGATCGAGGCCCTTTGGCCCTCCATCCTGGCCCTGGTGTCCTTAGGGGTTGTGGTCTTCGCCGCGGCGATTGTACGGTTCCACAAGAGGCTCGATTGAAGGAGGTGGTGCGGTGAAGGAAGTAATCCACACGGACGCGGCCCCCCGGGCCATCGGACCGTACTCCCAGGCGGTACGGGCGGGCGGATTCGTGTTCGTCTCCGGTCAGATTCCCCTCGACCCCGAGACCGGAGAGCTCGTCACAGGGGATGTACGGGTGCAGACCCGGCGGGTCCTGCTGAACATCGCGGCCATCCTGGAAGCCGCGGGCACCTCCCTCGAACGGGTGGTGCGCACCACCGTGTACCTCAGGGACCTGAACGACTTCAACGCGGTGAACGAGGAGTACATGAACTTCTTCCGGGACGCCCGGCCGGCCCGCACCACGGTGCAGGTAGCGCGGCTGCCCCGGGATGCGGCGGTGGAGATGGACGTGATCGCCCTAGCGTGAAGGCGGAACCCCCGGTCGTCCCTACACGGCCACGCGGGGGTACAGGCGGGCGGCTACGGTGGCCAGCAGGCTCAAGGCCACCACCTGGACCGCGAGGTCCACTCCGAGCCCGAACTGGGGAGATCCCCCGGGAAGCATGAGGGCCCGCAGGGCGTCCACCTGATAGGTGAGGGGGTTGATGGAGGAGAGGGCCCGCAGCCAGGCGGGCATGAGCTCCAGGGGGTAGATGGCGTTGCTGGCGAAAAACAGGGGCATGGTCACCAGCTGCCCGATCCCCATGAGCCGCTCCCGGGTCTTCACCAGACAGGCCACCAGCAGGGAGAAGGTGGCGAACACCGCGGCCCCGAGGGTGACGAACACGGGGACCCCGAGGGCCGTGTCCCACCCGACCCGCAGCCGGACGCCCAGGAGGAGGGCGATCAGGTACACCATCACCGCCTGGGAAAGCCCCCGCAGGCCCGCGGAGAGGGCCTTGCCGAGGACCAGGGCGCCCCGGGGGGCGGGGCTCACCAGGTACTTGTGCAGCACCCCGAGATCCCGCTCCCAGATGATGGCGATCCCGTAGAAGATGGCGATAAACAGCCCGCTCTGAGCGAGGATCCCTGGGGTGAGGAACTCCCGGTACCCGACGGACCCCGTGGGGATCCCCCGCACCCGGGCGAAGACCCCGCCGAACACCACGAGCCACAGGATGGGTTGGACCGCGCGGGTGAGGAGCTCTGCGGGGTCGTGCGCCAGCTTACGCAGCTCCGCCTCAACCACCACGAACGTGCCCCGCACGAACTCCGCCAGACGATCAGCCGAGCCGACGCGCGGTGCGGCGCGTACGGAGGACATCCCGGAACGTCCCTCCTTCCGTAATGGCCCCTCCCGTGAAGTGTGCGAACACGTCGTCCAGAGTCGCCCCACTGCCCACACGGGCCTTGAGGTCCTCGGGGGTTCCCAGGGCCGCGAGCCGGCCCCGATGGAGGATGGCCACGAGGTCGCACAGCTCGTCCGCCTCCTCCATGTCGTGGGTGGTGAGCACCACGGTGGTGCCGAACCGGTCCCGCAGCTCCCGGATGTGTGCCCAAACCGCCCGTCGGGCCACGGGGTCCAGCCCCACGGTGGGCTCGTCGAGGAAGAGCACCTGCGGGCGGTGCAGCATGGCCTGCGCGATCTCCAATCTCCGGATCATCCCCCCGGAGTAGTTGCGCACGAGCACGTGGGCCGCCTCCCACAGTCCCATGTACCGCAACGCCTCCTCCACCCGTGGCCCGCGCTCCTTCCGGGGGATCCCGTAGAGCTTGGCGGAGATCAGCAGGTTCTCGTAGCCGGTGAGCAGTCCGTCCGCGGACAGCAGCTGCGGCACGTACCCGATGCAGCGACGGACCTGGTGGGCTTCCCGCACGACGTCCCATCCCGCGACCCGGGCCTCGCCCGAAGTGGGCTCGAGGAGGGTGGTGAGCATCTTCACCGTGGTGGACTTCCCGGCCCCGTTGGGCCCCAGCAGCCCAAAAACGATCCGCGCGGGGATGGTGAGCGACAGCCCGTCCACCGCCACGAGGTCTCCGTACTGCCGGGTCAGGTCCACCGCCTCCACCGCGGGCGGTCCATCCCGACCGGTTTCCGTGCGGGGAGGGGTCTCAGTCATCGCCACTCCGGAAGACCTCCCCGAGGATCTCCATGGCCTCGCGGACCTGCTCAAGCCGGGCAGGAGGGAGGGAGGCAAGCTTCTGCCGCAGTCGGGCCTGGGTGGCCCGCCAGGCCCGTTCCAGGAGGCGTGTGCCCGCGGGCGTGAGTTCCAGAACCACCCGGCGCCGCTCCCGGGGGTCTGCGGTTCGGCGCACCAGCCCCCGCTGCACCAGCCGCTCCACCAGGGCCGAGGCCGTGGGTGGGGTCACGCCGAGGTACTCCGCGAGGGCCTGGAGGGAGGCTCCTGGGTGGTGCCGGAGGTACACGAGGGACCGGAACTGCGGGATGGACACTACCTGGGCCGCGGCCGCGCGCATCCCGCAGCGCAGAAACCGCATCACCACCGGCACCGTCTCCGCGAGAGCCACCGCACACTCCTCGAGCGCTTTCGGGGGCCCCGGCGCTGTACGTTTCATGGAGCGAACAGTTCGCACATCGAAAGAATAGCACCGTCCCACCGTCTCGTCGAGCCCCAGAGTTGGTACAATGGGGAAGGCCCCTGGGGGGTCGTCCAACGGTAGGACATCGGACTTTGGATCCGAAAATCCGGGTTCGAATCCCGGCCCCCCAGCCAGCGGGTTCTCTAGCGCGTGGGCGTGGGCAGAAGCGGTTGCGGGAAGAGCAGGCCCGTCTGGCCCAAGCCGACCGCGCCCACTGCCTGCGGGAAGGCCGTGAGCCAGGCCTCCAGCCAGACCGCTTGATCCGCGCCCCGGTACGTGGCGCTCGCGGCCCAGCACTGCTGGGAGTAGTTCAGCTGGATGGTGTCGTGGAACACTTGACCCGTGGCCGCGGTGTACCGCCCCGCGTACACCACCTCCCACTGATCCGAAAGCCGCGCCCGCACCTGCGCCTCCACCGTGGCGAGGCTTCCTTGTGTCAGGTCGTACTGCGCCGCGGCGGCCAGGGTCCACCCGGGAAGCGGCAACCACTGCACCCGCAGCACTACCGGGTCCGGCAGGGCCCGGATGAAGTTGTACGGGACCGCGGCCTCCGCGGTCAGGGCCGGGTCCTGGTAGGTGAGCTGCGCCTGCAGGGTGTTGATGCGGGTGGGATCCCGGTCGAACTGGAAGGGGGTGTCGCCCGCCCCGTCCTTGTAGTTGTAGGTCAGGCGGCCCGTGAACCTCGGGCTCAGCTGCTGGCTGAGCCCGAGGTTCACGAACACCAGGGCCCGCAGGTTCCCGGTGGTGTAGTAGGAGGCCCGGAGGGAGAGCTGGAGGCTTGCAGAGGTCTGCGGACTCAGGGCGTGGGTGCCCGAGAGGACCGCCTGCATGTCCAGCCGCCCCGCGGAGAGCGAGCTCGTTGTCGGTGGGACGGGCACGGTTTCCACGTAGTACCCCGTGGATCCCTGCAGCTGGAGGGAGAGGTTGACGCTTCCCAGCCGGAGAGGCTGCGGAAAACCCGTGTAGACCAGCTCGGGGAGGCGGGAGACCGAGGGGATCAGGTCTCCGGTGTACGCCTCCCCCTCCAGGTCCAGCCGCTGCTCCGCCACCAGCTGGAGGGTGTATCCGGGGCCGGTGTACGAGAGGTCCACCCGGGGCGTGGCCTCCAGATCCGTGAAGCCTACACCGCCCCGCTGGCTCATGGGGACCTGCAGCCGGCCCGTGAGGCCGGGGAGGAGGGTCCGGTTGTACTGGAGGAGGCCGTTGAGGGAGTCCCCGGCGAACCCTTGAGGGGTGTCGTTTCGCGTGTAGGCGGCGAAGAGGGTTCCGGACTGTACGGGGTCGAGGTAGACGGCGTCGAGGCTGGTGTACAGAGACCGCGTGAGGCTTCCGTCTCCCAGTTGCCTGCGGAACTCGTCGTAGAACGCGCCCACGGCGAGTCCCCCTCCGAAGTCGTGGCGGTGCTGCAGCCGCAGCCTGAGGTCTGTACCGGACACCTTCCGGTTCTGCAGGGCGTACACGAAGTAGTCCCCCTGACCCCGGCTGTACCGCCACAGGTGCTCGAGGCCTCCTCCGAACCCGATCCGCTCCATCCAGTCCGTGTACACAAAGCCTAGGTGCTCCTCACTCAGGAAGTACGTGGTGGTCACCTTGACGAAGAACCCCTCCTCCTCGCTGTAGCCCACGAGGGGGAGGATCCGGGTCTGCCGGGGCTCCCGGAGGAAGAGGATGAAAAAGGGCAGGGTGAGAACCTTCGCGCCGAAGAGGTAGAGGGAGACGTCCCGCATCACCACCCGATCCTGGGGGATGAGTTCGATCTCGCGGGCCGCCAGCTTGTACGGGGCGCCGGGGTCATCCAGGTCGCACGTGGTGACCTCCGCGTTGCTGAAGCACATCCGCTGTTCCGGATTGCCCTCCATCCGGCCCGCCCGGATGTGGATGGGATCCCGGACGAGGGGGTCCCGCCACCGGGTCTCCGCGGCCTCCAGGCTGCCGAGGCGGGTTCGCAGGTTGTACGTGAGGTGCTGTGCGGTCACCACCTGCCCCGCGCTCTCCAGGACCACTTTCCCCCGGGCCACCACCTCCAGAGGCTCCAGTTCCAGCAGTACCTCCTCTGCCCGCAAGGTGAGATCCTGGTAGTCCACCACCACGTTGCCCAGCCCGTACACCACCTGTCGGGCCCGGTCGTACCGGAGGTAGTCGGCCCGTACCCGGACGGGGACCCCTTCGTCTTGGGGAGAGGCAGGAGTCACCAGCGCGAGGGCCGTGAGGACGGCGAGGAGGCCGCTGCGGAGGCGCAAGGTACTCCCCTACGGGGTCGGCGGGGCGGCCCCGGGCTTCCACAACCAGAGGCTCGGAGCGCCCTGCGGGTGTTGGGCCCACGGATCCGCGAAGGGGCCCTCCCACCCGAAGGGGTCCACCCAGGCCGGGGCCCCGGAGTTCGTGCCATCGAGCCGGATGACCTCAAAGTGCAGGTGTGGTCCCGTGCTGCAGCCGGTGTTTCCCGCTAGCCCCAGCTGTTGTCCGGCCACCACCCGCTGCCCTACCCGTACGTCCACCCGATCGAGGTGGTGGTAGCCTACCCGGAACCGGGTCCCGTCCGGCGCGGCCACCAGGATCTCCACCGCGATCTGGTCCGAGACCGTCCGCATGAACCCGGGTAGGGGGCAGAAGAAGGGAGGGAGGACCCCCGCGCTTACCACCTCTCCGTCCGCCACCGCGAACACGGGGGTCCCTCTCCACAGCAGCCAGTCCCACCCCGTGTGGCCCTCCTGCCCGAACAGGAACCGGTTTCCGCGGAAGGTGAGGGAGTAGCCCTTGCCCGTGGGTTGTCCGGGATACTGGTGGTCGAAGACGTTGGTGACCCCCGGGTCGCCCTGGAAGGGCCGGTCGAAGAGCGCCAGCATCCGGTTTCCGGTCCCGGGCGTGGGGCCATTGCTATGGGGTTCTAAGGAGAGTGTCCCACACCCTGAGGCCAGCAGCGGAAGCCAGAGCAACAGCGCCGCGAACCTCACGGCCGCACCGGGAAGGTGGTGTCCACGGCTCCGTAGGCCTCGAAGGTGTCCTCCTTGAGGGAGACCACCACCCGCTCCGCCTCCAGCCACGCGCCGTCCTCCCGCTGCATGCGGGCCCGCCGTCCCACGAGGAGGATGACCCCGTTGCGGTCGTCGTATTCCGCCCGCTCGCCGGTGGCGCTCCGCTTCCCCTGGGTCACCCGGACGTTGCCGGTGGCCACCGCATCGCGGGTGCTGAGGTAGATCACGATGCGGTCCGCCTGGATGGTGGCGGGGGTTTCCAGGGCCTTCCTCTCCTCCTCCGTCTCCGGGGTCCGGACCAGCTTCTCCCGGACCAGCCACTGCCCGCTCCGCTGGTGGACCTCGGCCTTTCCCCGCAGCTCCATGCGGTCGTCCTTCTCGGAGTAGTGGGCCTCATCCGCCCGGGCCTCTTTGTCCACCTGCACGATGCGCACCTCTCCTTCTGCGCGGGCTTCGTTGGTCTGCTGCCAGGCGAACCAGAAGGTCCGGGAAGCGGTGATGGTGGTGTCCTCCTTCGCGAGGGCCGCCAGCACCCGGTCCTGCTCCCGGCCCCGGGGCGGAGGCCCTCCCTTCCGCACGAGGCGTGCGGGGCCCCGTACCCGGGCCTCCTTTTTCGAGAGATCCGCCCACATGGCCTCGCCCTCGAGGGTGGAGTCCTTGGTCTCTAAGCGGACGCCGCCCGAGGCGTCCGCGATCCTCTCCCGCACCCGGTAGGTGAGCTCCTGGGCCCGGAGGGTCTGTTCCGGCTGTTCCACGAGCACCTCCTGGGAGGCTTCCACCACCTGGTCCTGCAGCCGGTAGGTGAGCTGGCGTGCCCGGAGGGTGACCTCCGGCTGCTGTACCGAGACACCCCCCGAAGCGTGCACGACGCGGGAGGTCGCCTCGTACCGGATGGAGGGCGCAGATAGGGTGGTGGGGCCCTGGACCACCCGCGCGTTCCCCTCAGCCCAAGCGGTGCGGGTGCGCTCGTGGTACGTGAGGGCCTCGCTCGTGACCGTGACGTCTTGCAGCACCAGCCGGACGTTCCCTCGTGCCTCAAAGACGCCGTTGCGAGCGTCGTACCGGATCCGGTCCGCCTGCAGCCGGCCCTGCCCGGGCTCCGGGGCCCGCATGGGCTGCTGGGCGAGGGCGGGCACGGCCAGGACCGCTCCCAGGAGGAGGGCAATGGTCCACCCGGGCCTCATCGGCCTCCCCCGGGGCCGGGGCTGGGGAGGGATCGGACGTCCAGCTGGATGTCCACCTCCCCCTCCATCTCCACCACATCCCGCTGCACGTGGTAGCGCAGAAGGCGGGCTCGGGCGTGGTTCCGGCCGAGCTGGAACTCCACGCCCTTCGGGAAGACGAGGACCGCCCGGTCGTTGTGGTACACCACCTCAGGCGCCCGCAGCCAGTCCCCGTCGGGGGCGGTGATCTCCACCTCCCCGGTGGCAACGAAGTTCTGGGTCTGCCGGTTGAAGACGATGCGCTTCGCGCGCACCCTCAGGAACTCCTTCCCCTCCCGGAACACGGTGGCCTGACCCACCTCCTTCAGGGTGGCGCGTTGCTGGTCCGGGGTCACCTCGGCCTCCCGTGCCCGCAGCTCGATCTGGGGCAGCCCCTTGTGCCGGACCACCACCCGGGTTTCCTCGGCGCGGAGCGTGACAGGGGGAGCGGGTGTGGTCATCGCCTGGGGAGGGACCGGCTCCGTGCGCATGGCCCAAGCCAGGCCCGCGGCCAACGCGGCGAGGATCCCCACCACGACCACCGTCCTCATCCTGCCTCCGCGGGCTGGGCAGAGATGGGAGGAGCCGCCTGGGCTCGCCGGCTCCGCAGCAGGCCCTCTACGTACAGGTAGAGCAGGACACCGCCCGCGAGGAAGGCCAGGTTCGCGGCCCACGCGCCCAGGAAGGGGTGCATGGTTCCCGCCTTGGCCCAAGCCCTGGCCGTGCTCATCACCGCGTAGTACACGAAGACGAGGGCGATGGCCGCCCCCACCCCCGTGTAGTGCCCGCCCCGGGCCGCCACGAGCCCTAGGGGGGCGGCCATGAAGGCGAAGATCAGCGCCGCGAGCGGGGCCGCGAACTTGAAGTAGTAGTCCACCGCCAGGGGCTGGGGGTCTACCCCGCTCTGACGGAGCTGCTGGAGGTGGTGCCGCAGCTCCGATGCGGACATCTCGTCCGGGGTCTTCTGCTGCAGCAAGAACCCCTCTGCGTCCATGTCCACCCGGAGCTCGAACCGCTGGAAGCCCGCCTCGTAGCTCGTGAACCCGTTCTGGTCCAGCTCCCGGACCACCCCCTGTTCGAGCACCCAGACCCCTTCCCCGAAGGTGGCCCGCTGGGCGGTGATGAGCCGGGGGAACGCACCTCCCAGTTCGTACACCATCACCCCTTGAAGAGTCCGGTTCGTGTAGTCCACCTGCCGCACGTAGAAGTACCGGTTCTGCGGGCCTCGGAAGAAGACGTCCTGCTTGATGTTGGGGAAGATCTCGCGGAAGATGGTGCGGCGCACCAACTCGTCCGCCTTCCGGTTCGCGAGGGGGGCGAGGTATTCGTTCACCCCGAAGCTGAGGACGCTCACCGCGAGCCCGAACCCCATCACGGGGAGGAAGATCCGGGTGAGGGGGAGTCCCGCCATCCGGAGGGCGATGATCTCCCCGTCCTTCGTGAGCCGCCCGATCCCAAGCAGGGTTCCGAGGAGGGTGGCCACTGGGAAGGTGATCACCAGCATGTGCGGGAGCTTGTAGAAGAACAGGCGCAAAAGGGCCCAGAGCGGTACCTGTCCCCGCGCCAGATACTCCGCGAGCACGTAGAGGATGTCGCCGATGAGGATGACGAGGAACGCGAAGACTCCTGCGAGGAACGGAGAGAGGAGCTCGCGGGCTACGTAGCGGTCGAGAAGGGACGGCATGGAGCCGCTACCTCCTCCTCCCCTGCCACTGCTGGCGCACCTGCGGCACGTTCACGTTCCGAAGGCTGTCCTCCACGAACCGCGGGAGATTGACCTGCCCCCGCTCCAGGTCCACCAAGCGCTGGGCGAAGTGCCGCACGAGCACCAGCCCCTCGTTGAAGGTGGTCTCGAGGTAGTCCGACTGCTCCTGAGGGTTGGGGAGGAAGATGCGGGCCTCCACCGCCCGCACGAGGCTCTCCCGCACCACCGCCTCCCAGTCCTCCCATCCCCGGGCCTCCGCCTCCTGCTTGACGAGGTCGTAGAGCTCCCGGGACTGTAAGGCGGCCTCCCGATACTGGGCCACGAGGGGGGCGACCACGGACCGGAGGAAGACCCGGACTACCCCCCGCACGTTGGGGCCGGTGGACGGACCCGTGAAGACGTGCAGGACCTCCCCCAGCTGCACCTCCGCGAGGGAGTCCCGGGGGGCCAGGAGGTTGGGCACGAGGACCAGCCGGGCGAAGGGGAGGCTGTTGATCCGGAGGTAGGTGGCGGCCTGCCGCAGCCGGTCCTCCACCCCATCCCGCAGCTGGGCAGCCTCCCGCTCGTGCGCCTCCCGGGCCCTCGCCCAGAGTTCCTGCCCCTTCGCCTCCGCGTAAAGCTCGCGGACCACCGCGTCGAACCCGCTCAACCGCTGCACCACCGCGCCCCGGGTTTGGCCCGCGGCCGGCGAAGGAGTGGCCTGAGCCGCGGGAGCTCCGGGCCCGGCGCTCGCTCCCCGCATGTTGGCACGGGAGGAAGGGCTTGCCGTGGGCGTGGGGCTCGCCGGTGCGGGTCCCGGAGAAGCAGGGGCCGCCCGGGTGCTCCCCTGCACGGGCTGTGGGACCGGGGCGACCCGCAGGTCCGGGGTGAGCCACAGGGCGTACTCCGCGAGGTCCCGCACGGTGGCGGGGTGCTGGCCGAGGAACTCCCGGACCTTCCGCACCGCCTCCGGAGCGGTGCGCTCCAGGGTCTCCCGGAGGGTTCGCTGGTCCTCCGTGAGGGTCGCCGCGGCCCGCTCGCCGAGGCCCGCGAGATACGCCAGGAACACCGCGTACACCCGCTCGTCCGCGCCCGCGAACACCCGACCCCGCAGGGCCCCCTCGATCACCGCGCCGGACTGCACGACGGAACCCGTGGTGAACCGGAAGGTGTAGGGCTGTTGCAGGTTGTTCCCCGCAAGGTCCCGGCCCATGACCGTGACGGTGTACGTGGTGTTGGGGCGGAGATCCGAGGGGACGAAGGTCACGGTGCGGTTCGCGTTCGACCAGGTGGCCACCCCCAGGGTGAGGCTGGGGTTCGCGCGCACCTGCACGGTGTTCGTGGCCATGGGTTCGCTGAACGTGATGGTGATGCGGCCGTCGGTAACGTTCTGGGCCTCGTTCGCGGGCTCCGTGGCGGTCACTGTGGGCGGGGTCCGGTCCGTGGTGGTTCCCCGGACCAGGTTGGACTCCGCGCACCCCACCAGGAGCACCGCGGACAGGGCTAGTGCCAGCCACCGCATCTGTGCACCTCCTCTAAGGAGCCCTGAGGGTGATCTCCACGGCCACGACGTCGTAAGCCGGCGGGGCCCCTCCCGCAGGCGCCTCCCTGCGCACCACGATATCCCGAGCGGGATCGAACGAGACGAACCCGAGGGAGTCCTCGATGCCCCGGCCTAGAGCGTCTAGGGGCCGGTACCACTGATCGGTGGTGACCACGTTGATCTTGATCGGCCCCTGCAGCCGGCCCGAGTCCGCGAGGCGCGAGAGGGGGATCTCCACGCTCAGGGACCTGCGGTCCGGGCTCACGCTGCCGCAGTTGCACGGCTCGGGGGGCAGGGTGGTCCGGAACAGGAACGGCGGGAGGTCCACGGTACGCCGGGCCGCGAAGAAGAACCGGCCCCGGTGGTACAGGGCGTAGTGCGTCCAGTTCTCCCCGGAAGGTGTGGGGCCCGTGAGGAGCCCGGGCAGGGTGCTGAAGGCCACGAAGTACCTGCCTGCTTCCGGCCCGTCGTCCACGGGGCCGTTCAGGTGCACTCGGACCACGAGAAGCCGCCCGTCTGCCTGAGCCGCAGCTCCCGTGGCCAGTGCGAGGACCAAGAGGAACCCTATCGCCCGGGGCACCCTCGACCTCCTCCGCGGTATTCTACACCAATAGACGCCCCTCGGGCCGCCGCGGTTCACCGGTGCCGGACGGTTCTGACCAGGGTCCGAAGCCAGGTATTCCGGCCCGGGGCGTCAAATTCAGGGATTCGGAGAGCAGAGATGCGGCGGGCGTTCCTCCTGGCGGCGGCCTTGGTGCTCGGCGCGTGCGGCGGGTTCGGGGGGCCTTCCGGCGCCGCGTGCCCGACCGGTCCCGCCTCTCCGGGGACCAACACCCTGCGGGGCGTGGTGGTGGAGGGGGTGGGCACGGACGGGCAGGTTTCTGGAAGGCCCATCGGGTGCGCCCAGGTCACGGTGGAGACCGAGAACCGAACCGTGGTGGTCTACACGGACGCTTCCGGGTTTTTCGACACGGGCCTTGGGGGCTCGTTCGCCTACGCGATCCACGTGCTCCCTCCGGACCAAGCCGGAGCCGCGGCCCTCTCCGTGTACGACCTGCACACCGCAGATACCCAGCTCCAGCTGCGGATCGCCCTCCCCCTCCGGAAACCCGCGGGCTCCCCTCTGCCGGGTTCCCAGCCCCGGCCCGCGGTCCGCGGCAGGCTGTTGAGTTCCTCGGGTTTTCCCCAGCCGGGCTTCCTCCCTCGCGGAGAGCGGCCGGGGAGTCCCGGGACCCTCGGGTTCGTGTGGTGGGGGGCGTACGGGAGCCGGACGAGCCCGCCCTGGATGGACTCCGGGATCACGGACGACGACGGGACATTCGAAGTGTGGACGGACTCCGTAGCCCGGCACGGCGCCTCAAGGATCTTCTTCGCGGGCAACTACACGGGCCGGTCCCCCTCCGGGGACGTCTGGTTTTTCCGGGAGTACGCCCTGATTCCCTCCGTGAGCCTCCCAGCGGAAGGAAGCGTGGATGTGGGCACCATCCAACTGGCGCCCGTGACCGAGAGCCTCCTCCTGACCTACGACGCCGCGGCCCGGGACGTCCTCCGGGCCCTGGGCCGCAACGGCTTCAGCTTCGTGTACGTCCTCGCCCGTCCCCCGGGAGAACTCGACGACCTGGAGCTGGCCCAGGCCTACACCGGGCCGTTCACCGGCCAGCTGGCGGTGCAGCAGGAGGTCCCGGTCCCCCCCGTGTTGGGTGGGACGAGTCCCTTTGTGGGGGTGTTCGCCCTGGGGTACGCCTACGACGCCACCATCCGGGACGGAACCGGCGAGGTCTCCGTCACCCGTTCGCCGTTCCGGGACGGCTCCATTCTCGTCTCGTACCTGCGGGCCCCAGGGCCCCCCGCGTGGGACGCGCAAACCTCCTCTTTCCGGTGGACCCCAGCCCCAGGCGCAGGGGTCCACGAGGTGAACCTGCGGGACTCCGCGGGACGGCCAGTCTGGGTCGGGGTCCGGGGAGGGAGCGGAGGCGCCGCCCGCCTCCCGTTTCCCCTCCTCCGCCTCGCCTCCTTCGTGTACGTCTACGCGAACGACTCGGAGCGGCCCGCGGAATGGGTTCTGGGACGCACCGGATCCGTTACAGGTTTCGCCGCCACCCGCACCCTCCGGGCGCCCATCCCCCTCCGGGTGCGGCCCTCCGCGGCGCTCGCCCGGGAGATGGTTCCCCGCACGATCCGGGAGTCCTACAGCTCGACGGTCTTCATCTCGCCATGAAGGGTTAACGGCACCGGACGGTGCGCGCGGCAAGCTCCAGGGGCCTACAGGCGGAGATGCGTCCCCACCCGTACTCGGGGTCGAACCCGGGCGGGCCGAGGTCCTGGGCAGTCCTCTCCAAAGCCACCCGCACCGCCTTCGGCCCCAGGCCAGGCAGGATCTCGAGGAGGAGGGCCGCGGCCCCGGACACGTGGGCTGCGGCGAAGGAGGTCCCAGAGACGAAGAGGTACCGTCCGGCCGGGAACGCGGTGAGGATGTCCACGCCCGGAGCGACCACGGAAAGGAAGCTCCCGGTGGTGCTGGTGGGGTCAAGCCGATCCCTGCGGTCCGTGGCACCCACCGCCACCACGCCCTGGATGGCCGCTGGGTAGGGGGGAGTCCGGTTTGAGCCTCCGTTTCCCGCGGGTGCCACCACCAAGATCTCTCTCTCCAAGAGCCTCTGCACCGTCCACGCCAGGGCCGCGTCCGGCGGCCCTCCGAGGCTCACGTTGACGATCCGGGCTCCCAGCCTCGAGGCGAGGTCCAGGGCCCGGATGACGTCGTCCGTGCGACACCGGGCCTCAAGCCCGCCTTTCCGGACCGCACTGCAGGCCCGGATGGCCAGGATCCGGGATCCCGGGGCCACACCCAAGAGCCGCTGCCGGGCCACGATCACCCCGGCCACCGCGGTGCCGTGCACCTCGGGCTCGTACGGGGAGGAAGTCACGTCCCCCGCCCGGACCACCCGGCCCTCGAACTCCGGGTGCGAAGCATCCACGCCCGTATCCACGAGGCCGATGGGGACGTCCCGTCCCTGGGCCCACTTCAGGGCCTTGGGCACCTCGAGGAGAGCAGGCGCGTACTGCAAGGCCCGCAGGTCTCCGCCCGCAGCCCCTTCTAAGAGGGCGACCAGGTCTGCAGACCGGACTCCGGGGAAATCCCGGAGCCGTTTGAGGACGGCCTCGGGGTCCGATCCTCCGGGAATCCGGTAGGTGGCCAGTACCTCCCCGGTGGACTGGAGCGCGTGGGCCCGGACCAGGTGGAGCCCTACCTGAGCGGCGACCCGCTCCGCGAGCCCTTCAGAAGGGTCCAGGAGGGCGACTACCTCGTCGAGCACCCGGTCAGGACCGACCTTCCCCTTCACCGTAAAAGAGGTAGCGAAGCTGCGGGCGCCCTCGATGGAGACATCCAGCACGTAACGGCCGGGTTTCCCGGTTGGGAGCGGGGGGCTCAACAGGGCCTTCCTACCCGGGTCCAACCGGGTCCGGGTCTCTCCCACCACTTCCCCGTCCACCTGCCACCGGACCACCGCCTCCGCCAAGTGGTCCACCTCCACCAGGACCCTTCCCCGCAGGAGGCGGCCTGGATCCACAGCCGCGGTGTGCCCGCCTCCCTCGAACCCCACGCTCTCCGAGACCACCCGGATCCCCGGTGCGGACGCCGAGGAGGTGGGCACCTGGCCCCCGCCCGGGAATTCACGGGAACCGGGAATTCCCGGGTGAGGAGGGGGACCGGGTGGGCTTTCCGCGGGATTTCCGGGAGCAGCCGGGAGATCCGGTTTTCCTGCGGCTCCGGCCGGGGTGCCCGTGGCCGGGAAGACCGCCACGGCCAGGAGGACCAGGTACAGGCCGGCCCGCTGGAGGTGACGCATCTCCGCTCCCTAGGGTTCGAGTTCCGCGAACAGAACCGCCCGATCCCGCCGGAGTCGCTCTACCACCCGCTCGGGATCCGCGTCCCCGCGCAGCCGGATCCGGTAGAGCCCGCTCGCCCGAGGTCCCTCCTCGATGGTCCCGCCGATCCCGTGCAGCAGGGCTCGGATCTCCGCCTCCGTGGTCCCCGGGTGGAAAACCACCTGCAGCACGGGGGAGGATTCCCGGCGGGCGATGCCGAGGGTGACGAAGGAGCCGGGGCTCAGCCCGGCCACCGCCACGGCCAACGCGGCCGCGCTCGCCGCGAAGAGCCCCGCAAGCCGGGCGAACCCAGAACGGGCTTGCTCGCGCTCGTGTCGGAGGATGCGGGTCCAGGTACGGCCGAGGGCCTCCGGAGGAGGAGAGGGGAGGGATCTCGAGAGGCCCTGGAGGCTCGTTCGCAGCCGCAAGCAGCTCTGGATCTCACGCCTGCACCGGGGGCAGACCGCGAGGTGCTCCTCCACCGCGGAGGCTTCTGCTCCTTCGAGCGTCCCCGCCGCGTACCACGGGAGCAGCCGCTTCAACCGCTCGTGGTCCCTCGTCACGATCCCGACCCCTCCTCCCTCCCCCGCTCCTCCACCGGTCCGAGGGCGTCCCGCAGCCTCCGCTTGGCCCAGAACATTCGGGTCTTCACCGTATTCACTGGGCAGCCCAGGATCCTGGCGATGTCCTCGTACGGAAAGCCGAAGAAGAAGGCGAGCTCCACGACCTCCCGCTGCTCCCTGGGCAGCGCCTCCAGCGCCTGTTCCACCGTGAGCCGGAGGTCCGTCTCCTCGTGCCCTCGGGTCCCGGATTCCCGCGCCTCCCCGTCCAGGTCCTCCCGGGTCGCGGACCGCCGCCGCAGCCACTCCACGGCCTTGTTCCGGGCGATGCGGAACAGCCACGTCCGCGGCCGGCACTCTCCCCGGAACCGGGCCGCCTCCAGCCACACCGCGAACATGGCCTCGCTCAACACGTCCTCCGCCGCGTGCGTATCCCTCAGAAGCCTATATAGGTAGCCGTACACGGACCGGCTGTGCCGGTCGTACCACTCCCGGAAGGCCGTGGGATCCTTCTGCGCGATGAGCCGCAGCAGCTCCTCGTCCGTCATCGCCTCCCGTGAGCTTCGGCGACCCGGGCCAGGACCCCTGCGCCCTCCACAAGGATTAGTCGCAAAATCCGGGACGGAGGTTCAGGGCCGGATCGAGCCCCTACGGCCGGTACGTCACCTGGAGCGTGATGGTACCGGGGCTGAGATCGTTGTAGTTACCGGGTCCCAGGAGGGACGTCGGAAGGGTTGGTAGGGGTAGGCCTTGGGTGTCTGACCGCGAGGCGTTCCCCGGACAACCTGGTGCCCCCAGAAAGGGCGGAGGGAGGACTCCGGCGGATGGATCGAGAGGGACACAAGGCGGGGGTGCCTGGCGCGGTGGACAAACCACCGGCTGAACTTCTGGTCCAGAGCCTTACCCCGGGCGCTGAGCCGCTCTTCCAGGGCGTCAATGCGGTGGCGCAGGGAGGCAATGTCCTCGGAGAGGGCAACCTTTGGGAAAATGAACCCCGAAAGGCCAAAAGGCGTAGGGCTTTGAGAAGATCTCCGTGAGGAGTAGAGGCGTGTGGAGAAAAGAGATCACGCAGCGCATGGCGGTGCTGATGGCCACGGGGATGCTGGGTGTGGGATGCGGGATGCTGGGATGGGGGTGGGAAGGTTCCTCGGTACCGCCAGGGTGCCTCCCCCTTTCGAGGGCCTTGGGGGGAGCGGAGGGCTTTCTGCAGCGGAGGGCGGAGATGAAAGAACCTTCTCGGCCAGGGCGGACCCTCCCGGAGCGGAGGACGGATCGAGCGATGGTGCGGCTCCGGGCGGACGCTCGGACAGGGGAAGGTCAGGTTTTGCTGGCCCGGCTTGGCGGGGTGGTGGTGCGGGAGGTGGCTCCGCTACGCATGCAGGTGGTGCGCTTTCCGCAAGAACAGCAGGTGGAGATGGCGCTTTCGGGTCTGCGGAGTTCAGGCGTGGTGGAGTACGCGGAGCCGGATCGGGTGGTCTACCTCCAGAGAGAGCCCAACGACCCGCTTTACCGATACCAGTGGCACTACCGGAGCGTCCGGCTTCCCCAGGCGTGGGAGTGTACGGTGGGCTCGAGCGGGGTGGTGGTGGCGGTCATTGACGACGGGATCACGGACCACCCGGACCTTAGGGGGATCACGGTGGGGGGGTTCGACTTCGTGGACGGGGATACGGATCCCACCTGGCCTGGTTGTCGTTCAGAGCCGACCGCCTTCAGCCACGGAACCCACGTGGCGGCCACCATCACGGCCCTCACGGACAACGGCCTGGGAGTGGCGGGGGTGAACTGGGGACCGGGTGGGGCGAGGATCATGCCCCTGCGGGCCTTCGGGCCGTGCCCGGAAGACGGCGGCTTCGTCTCGGACATCGTGGCGGCCATCGTCTACGCGGCGGACCGGGGAGCCCGGGTGATCAATATGAGTTTCGGCACCCCGTATCCCAGCGAGTTCCTGGCGGCCGCGGTCCGGTACGCGTACCAAAAGGGGGTGGTGATGGTGGCCGCGGCGGGAAACGGATACCCCGCGCCCATCCAGTATCCCGCTCGGTTCCCGGAAGTGATCGCGGTGGGAGCGGTAAACTGCCAGAATGACGCCGCCTATTACTCCGCGGAGGGGCCGGAGCTGGAGGTGGTGGCGCCGGGAGGGAGCTCGTACACGGAGTGCGGGCTAGACGACTCTCCAGCTGGAGACCAAGTTGTGAGCGCGAGCACGAGCCTAGCGGGAGGACACGGATACTTCCGGGCTCAGGGCACGAGTATGGCAGCGGCGCACGTCTCTGGAGTGGTCGGGCTCATGGCGAGCCGGGGCATCACGGGGCCGGAGACGGTGCGGCAGTGGCTCCACGCGACGGCCCTCGACCTGGGCTCCGCGGGTCGGGACGACCGGTTCGGATGGGGCTTGGTGAACGCGCAGGGAGCCGTGGGGGCAAGGTAGTCCTTTGACACCTAGGTGTCAGACACCCTGTGTCAAACCACGGAGGCGGTGCGTTGTTTCTAAGGGTGTGGGGGTCGCTCGGGAGGAGGGTCGGCCTGGCGCGAAAAATATATTTGGGTGAGGAGGAACCCCTTCTCCACCCCCTCCACCGCCTCCACCTCCTTCCCCCTCTCCACCTCCCACTACGGTGACGCTCAACCTGGTCCCCGGTGGGGGAACGGTCTGCAGCGATAATACGGTGGCTACCGGCACCTTCCGGGTTGGGATCGATGCGGCGGCAGCCGGAATCAACAACGGGCTCTGCCCGGACCCGGATCCAGATGGTGACGCGGATTCTACAGACGTCGTGCGGGCCTTCGTGGCCTTCCTCAGATCTCCGATTCCTGCCGGGGCCACAGTCCTGTCCGCAATCCTCACGGCCCAGCGGGTCCAGAGTGGAACCCCTTACCCCTCAGGGCAGCAGCTGCTGGTGGAGGCCACGCCGTGGGTGGCTACTGGCGGGGGCCTGGACCCGCTAGATTTCATCGCGCCCAACCTCGCGGGTACTCCCTCGGTGGCGGTGGCCACGACTCCAGGGACCACGCTGGTAGTAGACATCCGGAGCCTGGTGCAGGCCTACGTGAGCTTGGGCGCGATGACGGTCGACCTACGGCTTCGGCTTTCCAATGAGGCGCTTGCCGCGGGAGATTACGACGAGTTGATCCCTGGCACCGTGACGCTACAGGTGACGTACCGGCCGTAGGACAGGCGGCGGAAGCGGAGGGTTTGAGATCTGGACGGGCTCCGCCTTGCAGATGCCCAGCACCTGCTTCTTGCTTGCGGGCGGTCGCCTACCGGAGACCTTCGGTCTACCGGGGCGGGCGGATTCCAGGGACTCCTGGGGGTTCGCTGGGTGCGTTCGGCCGGAACCGCACCATGATGCGATCCGCCGCCCGCACCCCCGGAACCCGGACCGATCCTCCCGGCTCCCTGGCCTCCGTCCCCTTCCCTCGGAGTCCGGATGGGGCCTGCGCGAGGCTTAGAGGAAGGCAGGCAGCCGGGACGGACGAGGCCTGGGGGCTCCCGGGGGTCAGCAGCCCGCAGCCCGAGGCCGCACCCTCCGTTTTGGTCAACCTCGCACCGCCGCAGGGGGTGAACTAGGGCAGCACTCCTGAGGGCGGGAGGACCTCTCCCCGGGAGCCCAGTAGACCCAGCCCCGCTTCCCGAGCAGCCTCCTCCACGGCCCGATCCATCCGGATCCCGAAGACGTACGCGAGGTAGGGCCCCCTGAGTCCCGCTTCCTCCAGCTTTCTCCGGAACTCCGCAGACCCGATCCGGTCCGCCCACCGGCGCACCGCCGAGACCGAGAGACGCGCCTTGGACTCCACGACCACCACGATCCGCCGGCCCTGCGGGTCGCGGCAGACCGCCGCGAGGTCAATCTGCCCCTCCCCGTCCACGGGGACAGACCTCGGCTCTTCCAGGATCTCTAGCCCTTTCTCCCGCAGCACGAGCCGGAGGATGTCCTCCGCGTGCTCCTCGATGGTGAGGCCCAGGACGTCTTCCAGGCGGCCCAGGCGGAGGTTGATGATCCGCTGCGCCTCCGCCAGCTCCCGTACCTGCCGCTCGGTCTGAGCCTGGGCCGCGGCCAGCTCCTCCAGGCGCTGCTCGGTCCTGGTCTGGGCCTCTGTGAGGCGGGTGACGGCCTCCTCGAGCCTACCTACTCGCTCTTCGGTCCTGGCCTGGGCTTCTGTGAGGCGGGTGAGGGCTTGCTCCAGGCGGTCCGTCCTCTCCTCCAGGCGGCCCAAGCGTACCTCGGTCTGAGCCTGGGCCGCGGCCAGCGCCCGCACCTGCTGCTCGGTCCTGGTCTGGGCCTCTGTGAGGCGGGTGACGGCCTCCTCGAGCCTACCTACTCGCTCTTCGGTCCTG
>Ga0079992_154171_pt1 | contig 153921 bp, 178 predicted proteins | sample FaiFalFF_MnMetaG_3_FD_69197 | JGI IMG/M metagenome (GOLD analysis project Ga0079992, IMG submission 69197) | Freshwater microbial communities from Yellowstone National Park, Wyoming, USA - Fairy Falls B (FF_Mn_B) MetaG (SPADES assembly) (version 2) | ecosystem: Environmental > Aquatic >...
TGAAGACTTTAGATATACAGATATGTTCTTGGAAGCCTCGGGCGGGATTCGAACCCGCGACCTAGTGCTTACAAGGCTTGAGGATCTTGAGGAGGCTCAGGATCCTAAGGCTAAGGAGGATGATGCATCAGCTAATATTATCACATCCTTTTTATCTAAACCTCAGGAATTTCTTAAATACTTAATAGATAAAGGTGTTAATCCTAAACTAGCAAGGAGATATACTATATGGGCTACTGATTATGCTAATTATGTATCTACTAATGGATATAGAGTAAAGGAGTATCTTAGCAGGTTTACTAACCCAAATACATACAATAATAAACTTAAGCCTATCATACACCTTCATAGGTTCTTAGGGCTACCAGATCCTAATGTAAAATTTAAAACAATAAGCAAAGATAGGCTTATAATAGCACCTTCATATGAAGAAGTCTTAGCAGGGTTCAAGAAGGTTAAGGGTAATGATGACTTGGCTAAGTTCTATCTGTTTTGTTGCACTACCCTGTTAAGACCTCAATTTATTATAACATTAACATATGATAATATAGATATAAGCAATAGAGTAATAGATGTAAGAGTTCATAGAAAGACTAAGCATTATAGACCTCAAATAATACATACAGCATTATTATCATATTTGCAGCAAGATAAAGAGTCTAAGGAGGCTAGGATATTTCTTCATTGTTATGATTATTATGGTAAGAAGATCAAAAGGTTAACAGGTATAACACCTTCTCAGCTTAGAGACTTTGCTTATAATGCTATGCTTAAATCAGGCATGAACCCATTAATAGTAGAGTGGCTTATGGGTCATGATATAGGCATATCTAAACATTACCTTGCAGATGATATTAAATCTGAATATACAAAATTTGAAAGAATGTATCCATTTTCTATATCATAATGTTAATATGTATGTTAAATATTCATATATTTGTGTATGAGAAAGAAAGCAAGATTAGAGTACATCAAGAAATTAATGGCTAATAGAAGTAGTTTGAATGCATATGAAGTAGCTGCAGTACTTGATTGTAGTGTTACCTTAGCATATCAGTTGCTACATCAATTATCTATATTAGAACCTAACTACTTTGAGTATGATAGAGGTGTGTTAAGAAAGAAGCCTATGGCACAGACAGGATCCTCTATTAGTTTTTAGTATCTCTTTAATATAATTGCTATAACTCCTGCTAATATCATACCTATTACTATATACCATTGTATGGGCAAATTACTAGTAGTATCTGTATCACTAGATCTAACAGGCTTGCTATTATAAGCCATTATTGCTAATGCTGTAGTCTCAACATTTGTCATACTATCTATGCTAAGATCCTCTCTATAATGGGTATAGACCCCTCCTGTATTGCTATCTTGCATTAATGCTATAATCTTCATAACCTTCTTAACATCATCATTATCATAGCCTAGAGTATCTGATGCTAACTTGAATAATGCTAACTTGTATGTAGTATACCTATTGCTATCAGCATAAAATGCTTTATCTTTAAATCCATATCCATCAAATAGATTTTTCCCTGCAATATAGCAATCCCTAGCTTTATCAAACTGCTTAGCCTTATAGTAGTACATTGCTTTATAAAATGCAATATCAGCATAGTCATGGCATGATAACTCCTCAGTACCATTGCTATCACTATACCATATATTTCCTGTTAGATTAGTATCTGTTACTGTATTAAAGTATGCTTTCTCATTAAACAATACTGCAATAGGATGCCTAAATTGTAATTGGTAATTAGTAGCATACTCATGTACCTTATTCTTTATCTTAGCACTTAATTGTATATCTTTATCCTCTAATACCTTGCTTGCTAGTATGTTATCTGTCCATAACCAATATTTGTTTATGCTTGCATTCTCCTTTACTAACCCTATATTGCTATCATATAGGCTTATGATATATGAGTATGCCTTATCAACATTAAACTCCTTATCTGTAGGCTTATATGCTAATGATATTGCTAAGTCCTCATTATTGGCACATATCCATGAAGTACCATATCTGCATCTATATGAATTTGTACCATCAAAAGGATTATTAGTATCTATTCTTGCTGCTACATAATTATTAAGATCTCCTCCATTATAGGCTATGCCTATATAGTCATTTGCCTTTATTTTATATATATCATCTATGCTAAAGGTGTATTTCTTTATCTGATTAGTTAGAGTAGTAGCATCAATTATAGCAAATACTTTAACTATATTCCTATTGCTATCAAATACACCTATTGTTATATTGCCTGTAGGATTTCCTACTTTATACATCCATACCTCTATAGTATTTACCTCTTTGCCTATAAGGCTAGAGCCTGAAGTTATGTATTGAGTAACATATCTATTATGATTGGTATCAGTAGAAAGGAATAATGAGCCTACTTGAGTATCTACCTGCATATAATAAACTATAGGCATACTACTACTAAAAAGAATAAAAAATAAAGGTGTTATTGTTATTACTGCTATATCCATACCTTTGTATTAATTAGACCTTACTCTTTAACTTATTTATTACTGCTAATACTACACTAATACCTACTACAGCACCAATCAATGGTAAAAAGCTATTAAAAGATACTGCTACACTCTTACTAGGATTTAAACCTCCTGCATATACTGTTACATACCCATCAGTAGCTACTGACTCAGTACTACTATTACCATATGCACTAATGGCTACAATATTAAATGTATTAGGCAATACAAAGTTTTTCATTACCTGCTTGTTATTGGTTAGATCATATACATTAATAGAGGTACCTGAGTTCTCTATTAGTATTTCTCTAGGTATCTTATCATTATCTGATCCTGCTACTGTTGCTACCCTAGTAGTAGTGCCTGTTGCTTTATCAGTATAATTAATATCAATAGCCTTGGTATTGTAAACTATTATCTCAAAAGCATTCATTGAACCTGTTTTAGCATCCTGTATCTTAATTATTGCTCCTTTAGTACCTGTACTAGAATAAGTTAAGCTATTTACTATATTTATCTCAAATGGTGCAGTTATAGGACTTTCAACCTCATATACTGTAGCACTAGTAGTGTTAAAGACAGTATAGGGTATGCTCCTTTGGAATTTAATAGGGCTAGGTAAAGCATAGGCTAAAGGTATAGCAAGAACTAACAATACAGCTAATAACAGTCCTAGTACTTTCATGGTCATCACCTCCTTAGTTTTATCTCCTTACCCTGCCTAGTAGCTTATCTAGTAGTGTTAAGACTATGAATACAGGTATAATAGATATTATTACCCACATTAAAGGAGACATATCAATTGTCTGCATGTTACTAGTCTGTGCATATGCATTAGACACTATCATAGGTACTATCAATGCTGCCATTATTGCCATTACTGCCATCACTATCTTCGTATTCATCATTAAGCAAAATATCATAATATTCAACTATATTGTTATCTATTTGTGTTTGTACTGAAGACTTCATAAGTTCTATGGCCTCCTTAACATAACTACGCCTATATTTGTTATACCATTCATATACATCATCTGGCATGTACCTATTAAACTCATCCTCAAATACTGTTTTAAGTAGCCTATAACCATTAGGTGTTATAACATGGCTATAGCCCTTTGCTAGACTAGTATTACTATGCCCTCTCCTTACTACTTTAACAGTCATTATATCCATCTTTCTTAGATTAGTAACTAGCATATTCAAGCTTATAGTAGTTAGTATAATACATGAGGCTACAGTTCTTGCTACATTTATGAATTTAACAGCACCTTTAACAAATTCATTCTGATAATCAAACTTATAGAGCCATACTCCTGCATCATCCCATATTATAGCAGGTACTCTTATGTTATTATCATATAGATATGTTACTTTATCTATAAAGTCCTTAGGCTTAAATAGGATCCATTCCTTTGGATCATATCCTTTATATACATCAGCTAATTCTAAACATGTTTGTATGGCATAACTGCTTTTACCTACCCCTGCAGTACCATATATTGCTACTATCCTATTCTCATCATTCTTATGCCATTTATTAATTAACTGTGCTAGTAGTCTATTCATACTCATCCTCTTTAATGTTACTATAAAGCCTCTTGAACCTGCTAACCTGTACATTTTGCAAGAACTTAGCACTTGCTCCTCTTATTGCATTTATTACACCTCTCTCTCCTTTCCTTTCATAGCTTCTCTTTAATCTTGCATACTGTATAATAAAATCATCTAGTATATCTAGGCTTAACCCCTTTGCTAATATATGTAGAGTAGTAAGCAGTTTTATCTCATTTAGGCTAAGTTCAGTAAGGTTATATGTTGCAATCTCATTAGGCTCTGTTAGTGCTTTGATTGCTAGTATTTGCGCTCCCCATGGTTCTTCTTGACTCATTCTAACCACCTTTATTTAATAAGAATTGGCTTAGCAGCATGAATACAAACATACCCATAAAGAACACCAATATCAGTATGAAGTTATCAGGCTTGGCAGCTGCTAGTTTTTGTAATATGTTGCTGTTTAGGAATTGCTTTACTAAAATAGGATCTACAGGGATACTCTCTATCTTACCATTACCATCATTGCCATTAATATTATTAGTAAATGTATATACTAATTCTTTCTTAGCATCTAGTATAAGGCATTCATAGGTGCCCCATTTAGTCTTTATTATCATTGGCTTGTATTCTTTAAGTATGTATGCCTTACCATCAGCTATTATGCTGCCATCCTTTAGTAATTTGCCTTTGGCTAACTTTAGATAATCCCCATCCCTGATTATAACTAAAAGCCCCTTAATCTTATCCTTATCAGTACCCCATATGCTTATCATGGCCTAATCAACCTCAAGAAGCTTATCATTACATTAGCAAGTCCACTTAATAAGTTCCATATCATCAGTACATGATTTAGTATGTATTCAGGGTTACCTGTCTTAACAGTCTTTATGATAAGCCATATCCAATAAAGCAGATACATTAACCCAAATACAGGAGCATTCTTAACAGCATAATCTACTAGTGTCATGCCTACCATTATCAGATTATCTATTACCTGTCCTAACCAACATTGCCCTATAAAGCAAAAGAAATCAGTAGCACTTACCATTATGGGTATATTTATTTAGTTGGCATAAATACTATTATTTTTGTGTGTTTTTAAGTATATTTTCATGTTAATAATTAAAATAAATTGATAATAATTTACACAGATAGTTAATATTTGACTACATCCTAATGCAGTCCAAAGTACCTTTAGCCTTCTTTGTAATAGCAGTTATAATAACAAGTAATGTACTGCCAGCATCAGCACAGACTAAGCCTTCTCATTCAGCTATTCAAGCAGCATTAGATTTAGCAGATAGATACATTAGGAATCATGTAAAGCAGATGAGTACTAGCCAATATCAGGAGGTGCCTAACTCTAACCAAGCTGTTATAGCAGAGTATTCTAGCATACCCATTAAGATTGTTAGAAGTGATGGAGTAACAATAAGGGCAGGAGAAGATACCTATCAAGGCTTGAATAGGAGCAATTACATAGAGAATGTTCAAGAACTAGATTCTAATAGGATCAGATATGATATAGGTTTTAGGTATGTGAATGCATGGAGTATACATTATCATAATGTGCCTAAGCTTAGGGTAACTATTAATTGGAATTATAGTACAGACTTAGCACAGATAACTATACAGCATATTGCTTGGGATAATGTAGTATCCTATGCAGATCTATACCTACATGGGTTATACATAGCTAGACTTAATAGCAGTACAGTAAATCAATCATGGTCATTTACAATAACTAAGGATAACCAATTACTTAATAGCTTTAGATACATAGAGAGGCATGGAGTGCAGCTAGCTTATGAGTACTTTAGTGCTAAAGGAGATACTACATTAGCAAATAAAATGGCTACTAGATTAACTGATAGAGGTTACTCCTTAGGTAAAGACATCTATGCACCAATGTTTAAGGATGGTACAAGCTATAACTATAACTTTGTATATGAAAGTGGTTCAAGTGGTGTGTATAGAGATTGTTATGAAGAGCCTCCCATGCTGCCTAGTTCATACCAATATCATAGCAAAGTATGTACAATAGGGGTAGGTACATACATTTCCTTTAGCAGATCTAGTGATTGGTTAGTACCTACATTATGGGCTATACATCTATTGAATAAAGGAGTAGCACCAGATACACCTATGTTTGATGGCTATCAGACATGGAGTCCTAGGCAGGTAGCAAGGTATGTAGAATCTAAATGGATACCAGATTATGGTATTAAAAGCCCATGGAGTAGTACTCATGCTAGTGGAGTTAGAACAGCAGCATTCTTAGTACTAGAGACCATATTAGGCTATAAGTATAATGATGCTACAAGCAAGCAATATGCAGATAAAGCAGCTGCAGCATTATTAAAACCACAGGTAAAGAGTAATGGAGTTATTGCAAGGGAAAATGAGGATGGTACTGTAACTTATCTGTATAGACCTAAGTACATAGGTGCATTCTATACAGCATGGAATGGATTTAACTATGTAGCAAAGAAGTCTATATTACAGCAATTAAGTGATATGTTTAACCAGCCAGATGAACATCCAGATATAAAGGCTAGTAATATAGAGACTACAATAACAATAGCACAGGCTTTAAGGGTATATGATTGCTATAACTATGGCTATAACTGTACAAGAGTACCTTAACTGAACTATAATAACCTATATTTTATTTATTTCTCATTTATTTTATTTATTGATTTGATTCTTTCTTAAGATATTTAGTAAGTTTACCTATCTCTAGTAATGCTATTGCATACATAACATGCATGCAGTTATCTCTTTCACAGTATTTGCAATATACCTTATTATCTCTTATATAGAGCTCTACTATCTTATCAATCTTATTATCCTTTAGATATAGTTCATTATTATGTGTTGCAATATATGATAAATGAGGAGCAAATATATTTAAAAATTCATGCTTCATAACATATAATGCTAATAAATCTGATATCCATCCTGACATGGATTTATCTATATCCATATTATTATGTATGGCTTGTAGTTTTAAGTAGACTTCCTCTCTTATTGGGATCCTTCTCCAACCTCTCTTACCTCCTTCTTTATCTTCCATAACATGATAATACATGTAACATAATATTTAGGCTATCATTATTTTGTAACATTATTATAGTTACATAGTTGATTTTGTTTGTTAAAAACATATATAAGTATGTTACATAATGTAACATATATGAACAAATGGAGAGCAATAAGGGTAAGAGAAGACCTATACAATGTAATGAAAGAAAGAGCAGATTCCAATAAAAGAAGCCTAGCAGGCTACCTAGATGAACTGTTAAGGAAGGTGATAAAGAATGATGAATAAAGGAGTATCTTTACCTAACTCTTTATCTCTAAGCCCTCCCCATGGGGTAGTTTTTGTTCATGGGGCAGTACTGCAAGAATTTATACAATTCTATATTAAGAAAGGTTATGGTGTTAAGGTAGATTCTATAGGAAAAGGGTTTAAACTTATCTTTAGTAATAAGTTAAGAGGGATAAAATATACAAAGGCAGCACTTTCAAAGTTACAAGGATCATGGGTATATCCATACTCATATACTAATATGGCAAAGACTTTAATGACACATGAATATAATGAAGGTAAGTTAGGACAGTTCTTTACCTATAAAGGCAGATATTGGCAGGATATAAACAAACCATATAATGTTAATGATTATTATGAAGCCTAAATTATTATCTCTATTTGAGTTACCTGTTTTAGATGAGGATGATGATAAGGAACTGCCATCTTTAGAATGCCTAGATATTTTGCCTAAACTAGAAGATGATTAGATTAATTCAAGTGTCATTTTATACAGTTAAGAGTAGAATAGGCAAATGTAGAGCATGTAATAAGGATCTTGCTACTGAGCAATGGTTAGTAAGCAAGAGGAATAACAAAACTACAGTACACTACTGTATAGAATGTGCTAAAAGGTATAACTTAATTTAAGAGGTGTAAGAATATGACTTTAAGCTTTAGAGAGTATGACTTTAATAAAAGGAGGCGTAAGGAAGATTCCTTAATATTAGATATGTTAAAAGAAATAATAAAGTTAGTTACACCATATGCTGCTAGTATAATGCTAGGCTTTGATGTTGATTTAGGATGGATGGTAAAGATTACAACATCAAGACCTCAGGAGGTGGCAGAGCTGCTGCAAGATGAAGATTATAATGTATGCATTATAGGAAGTAATGAGGTAATAGTGGATTTATTATGAAGCTAAAGCATGGCAAAAGAATAAGAGGTATAGATCGATGCTTTAAATGTGGTAGAAGAAGAGCAGAGATACTGCTAGGTAAGGTATATTACTGTAGGGAATGTGTGTATTTATCACTAAATAATGAGAAGTTAGATAATTTCTATTCTAAGGATCCTCAATGAAATGCAAGGAATGCCAGAGAGATATAAGCATGAATGATGCAGTTATCCATGAAGACTATATATTATGCAATAGATGCCTATTAGACTTAATAATTACTAGACTGATTAGAGTAGATAAGGAACTGCAAGGAATAAAGGACAGATTAGATTACTATATAAATTTAACTAAAAGTAAAGGATATTAACCTGCTATATAAGTTTGTTGCAACTGCAAAAATGCTGCATGATGCTGCATGCATTATCATATGCTATACCCTATAATAATGCCTAGTTACGCTTGATAACTTTGCACTTTACTAGTAAAATGCATAGTTCAGATAATAAAGACTTTGCACTTTGGAAGAATACTAGTAAAAATGGAAGAATACTAGTAAACTACAAAGTTTATTGTAAAGTAGGCTTTACTGTAAGTTATGAAGACATAGAAATTTTAGAAAGATTCAAGGAGCTTGTAGTAAAGAAATATGGTAAGTTAAGGGGAGGTTTTAATAGATATATAATGGATTTGATAAAAGCAGAGGTATTAAGTAATAGCAATAGCATGCAGCATCATGCAGCAAATTATATGCAAAGTTCTAGAACAGATATTAAGGCAAAGATAGAAAAGATAAGAAGATACCTAATAGAAAAGCAGATTACAAAGGATATACCTGAGCCTGAATTTATTAATGTAATAAGAGAGGCTACAGGGCTTAAAGATAACAGGAGCATAAAGAAATACTATGCCATATTATTAAAATTAGGATGCAAAAGAGTTCCTAGAGCATATGCAGTATTTATCAATGTAGAGGAATTCTTAGGCAAGACACTCTAGTATGTTATTACAAACTATGATTAGAATACCTAGATTCCTCTATAGTATAGCAAGCAAAAGAGCAAGGTTAATGGCTAATAAACTCTTACATCAATTTGATCCATTTAATGCAGCAAAGGAACTACATCTTAAGAGTATTAAACTAGGATTACTAGGAGAAGAGATAATTAAGCATGTATATGAACAAGCAGGATGGTATGTAAAGTATGGAGATGGTCTACATGTGGATCTTATAGCAGAAAAGGGTAAAGTAATAAGATATAATGAAGTAAAAACAACAAGGCAACTTACCAATACTTTATCTGTACTTCTTTATAGGCACATAAAGGTTAGTAAAGATGCATGGTATGTATGGGTCTATGTAGATATATCTGAAAGTTATTATACTATATTAGGATGTCTCCCTTGGCATATTGTTGATAACATGCCTATAGAAGAAGCAGATAATGAACCAAAGAAGATAATCATCCCTACATACAGGCTTTACCAATTCATTTATTAGGTATAATCTTACTAAATTTAGTAAGATGGGTATATTTAGTAAGAAGGAATTAGAGTACATAAAGTACCCTAAAAAATTTGAATTAGAAAACCCTAACTATGCTTATGTTTTAAAGCATAGAATACTAAAGAAGATAAAAGAATTCTTGCAAGTATATAACATTATTCAAAGAAATAGATTCCTAAACATCGATGCAGCCTCGGGCGGGATTCGAACCCGCGACCTAGTGCTTACGAGGCACTCGCTCTAACCAGGCTGAGCTACCGAGGCTCTAAGCTTGATATCTATTAATGAGGCAATAAATTTTAATGATAATAATGGTATATATTCTAATAACGTTAGTATGAAGGTATCTGTATCTGGTGTTAGAGGGGTATTCCCTAGTGATCTTAACTTAGAGCATGTCATAGCATATGTAAGGGCATTCTCTTATCTAGCATTAAATAACTCATGTGTATTAGCATATGATGCTAGAATAAGTAGTAAGTTGATATCAAAGGTAGCATCAGCAGTGTTAAGGAGTAAAGGCTTAGATGTATACAATCTTGGTATAATGCCTACACCAGTTCTTGTAAGGGAGAGTAGAGAACGTAAGAGCATAGGTATCATGGTAACAGCATCACATAACCCATTGAGTTGGAATGGTATAAAATTCATAATTAATGGGAGAGGTATATTCGATGAAGAGTTAAAGGAGATACTATCAAGGGTTAATGAAGGTAAAGAAAGTGTTGTGATGCATAATAATGGTAATAACAAAAGTAATAACATAGGTATAGGCAGAGAATACATTATACATAGCACGAATTATATCAGAGATTCTATAAAATTCATTAATGATAATATAAAGGGGATAAATGTAGCAGCAAGACCAAGAGTTGTTATAGATGCATCAATAGGAACTGTAAAAGGATACATACAAGAGATACTCTTTAACATTGGATTTAAGGATATTGTAGTTATAGATAGTAATGAACCAGACCCTACTGTAAGGAGTTTAACGGAATTAAAGATGCTCACATCCAGCAATGGGATAGGGTTTGCATTTGATAGTGATGCTGATAGGTTAGTAGTAGTTAATAAAGGCAAGGTTCTAAGCCCAGATGATACTCTACTACTATGCATAGCATCAATAATAAGCAATAGAGGCTATGATAGTATAACTGTAAGTGTTGATACAAGCAACTCCATAAGAGATCTAGCAAGTTCATACAATTGCAAGGTATGCTATGCTAAGGTAGGAGAGGCTAATGTAGTTAAGAACATGCTTAACAATAATAGCATAATAGGAGGAGAAGGTAGTAGTGCAGGTTTTATAATGAGTAACTTTAACTCATGTAGAGATGCTATACTTGCATCTATGCTTATCCTTAAGGAATATGAGCATATAGATAAGATACTTAAAGAGTACTCAAGATATCATACAAAGAGAGGCAAGGTAAGTATAAGCACTGATATAGATGTTAATAAGGTTATAGATGGTATAGTAAGCAAGGAGCATGATTACTCAGAGCATATAAGCATAGATGGTGCCAAGTTTATAATAGATGAGCATACATGGGTACTTGTAAGGGGATCAAATACAGAGCATGCAATAAGATTATCTGTAGAATCAATAAGCAAGGATAAGGCAGATACTCTTTATAGAATCTATGAGGATAAGATATTAGAGGCATGTAAAGATGCTAGGGGAGAGGGATATAATTAAGATAATAACATCTAGGCTAAGCAAGTACAAGGGTAAGAGCATAGATAAGCTATATGATGATGTTGATCTTGTAAGGCTAGGAGGCTTAAATGTAGCATTGAAGTGTGATATGCTTGTACAGAGTACAGATGTACCTAAGCAGATGAGGCTATGGCAAGTAGCAAGGAAGAGTATAGTAGCATGTGTAAGCGATATGGCAAGCAAAGGAATAAAGCCTTTATATGCACTTATATCATTGGCGCTACCTTCCTCAATAAGCAAGAGAGATGTATACTCTTTAGCCTATGGATTTAAGAGGGCTGAGAAGGAGTTTGGTATAAAGATAGTTGGAGGAGATACTAACGAGGGTAAAGAGCTGGTTATAGACTGTTGTATGATAGGTTTATGTAGTAAAGGTAAGGATGGTAATTGTTGTTATGTTAAACGCTATGGTGCAAGGCATGGAGATGCTATAATAGTATCTGGTCCATTTGGCTACACCAAGGCAGGATTGATGCTTCTAATGCATGAAGATAGACTCAAGGCTAGTAGAAGGTTTAAGAGCATAGCAGTTAATAGCGTACTATTACCAGAACCAAGGCTTAAGTTTGGTTTAGCATTAGCAAGGTATGCAACATCATCTATGGACTCTAGCGATGGTTTAGCATTAACATTGCATACCATGAGCAGGTTAAGCAGTAAGAGGTTCATAATAGAGAGGCTACCTACAACTAAAGATGTAATAAGGTTTGCAGTAGATAACATGCTTGATCTAAAGGATCTAGTACTACATGCTGGAGAGGAGTATGAGATAGTTGCTACAGTAAGGGCAGATATGCTAGATAAGGTACTAAGATTAGCAAGGTATAATGGATGTAATGCAATAGCAATAGGTAAGGTTGAACATGGCTCTGGTGTATTTCTAAAAGAAGATGATAGGCTTGTAAAGGTAGAGGAGAGAGGTTGGGAGCACCTTAAAGAGAGATAAGATAAAGCAAGCAATTAACTTTTCAATTAATTAAAATAATGGAAGATTTAGAATTTAATAATTCATCCATCTGATGGTTAGAATATGATCACTAACTTGTATTAACCTCTCCTCTTTGTAGCAGAGGCAGATACTATTGATATAACATCCCTATCCTTCAACTCGTAATCTGCTGGTAATCTAAGCCCATCCCTAGCATCTATTGCATAAAGTAATCCCTTTGCTAACTCACTATGTATCTGTCTTGCTAGATCCTCTACAGTTGAACCTGCTGGTAAGAGGTATACATCGGGAAGAACATTACCATCCTTATCAGATAACTTGGATACATCTGCTACAGGGTAAACTGTGTTCATCTTAAGTAACTTAAAGACAGCAACATTTATTGCATGTTGTACACCAGTACGCATATACTCTCCTAACACATCCCTCCTTATGAAGTTGAGTGCCCACTTCTGCCTCTCGTTCAACCCATCTTGTTTTATAACCTCAAACCTCTCATCACCTGGTACATATCTTATAAGTCCTTTACTCTCAGCCCTTCTTAATGTAAGCTCAGCCTCTGCACTTGCTGGTACTACAAGCATATCCTTGTACTCTTCCCTTATCCTCTTAAAGTTCTCGGCTGCAGTAGGTATATCTATCTTATTAGCAACTATCAGCGTTGGCTTTGATACATCCCTTAATACCCATGCAAACCTCTTGGTATCATCTATACTAAAGTTCTCAAAGTCCTTGCCTTCTAGGTTACTTAACTTTAGAGCAGTACTAACATGGTGCTCCTTAACCCCTATGCCAGCAAGTATCCTTGCTACAACTGAACTTATACTCTCCCCTGCTTTAATACCTTTAACTATCTTATCCCTATTCCCTTCTATCAACTTAAGGTACCACATGACAAGCTCTTCCTCTATATCTGCTATATCTGCCAATGGATCACCTGTACCAGGCTCAGTTATCCTACCAGCAGCATCTATGCTACCTGAGGCATCAACTATATGTAGCAATGCATCTGATTGAGTAGCAACTGCAAGGAACTGATTGCCTAACCCTTTGCCCTGCCATGCGCCCTTTATTAACCCAGGGAGATCTATTATCTCTATAGGTATGAACCTCCAGCCATCCTTGCATAATGAGTTCCTTGGGTTATCCTTTACATTGAACTCCTTGTGCACACATAATGTTATAGCATAAGATTTACCATAGTTAGGCTGCTTTGTTGTGAATGGGTATGTTGATACCTCAGCAGAGGCTAGGGTAGCAGCATTGAAGAATGTTGTCTTACCCGTATTAGTCTTGCCTATTAACCCTAACCTTATTGGCACAATAATAATTGTAGGATGAGTTATTTAAGCCTCTCTATTGCTGCTTTTAGTTCATTAGCCCTCCACTCAACCTCCTCTATCTCCTCCTTGCTAAGATCATCATCCCAGTGCTCTAGCAGTATGTTAATTATCTCAGATGCATTGTATAGTATAGCCCAGTATGGGTGATGCTCTGCAGTAGTATAGGCTAACTCTAGTACATCCTTTAGCCCTGATCTAGCAGCCTTTAGCATGTTTGCATTTGTATATACCTTTATCACACCATTATCCTTATCTACACTTACCCTTGCATCTCTATAAGCATCCTTAATTAAGTTAATAACATACTCATTATTTTTATTATCATCTTCTTCCTCTCTACTCATCCGAATAACCTCTTATGCTCTTGCATGATGCATCTATTGTATACAACCTTTATCCCATGCCTCTCAGCCTCTTCAATAGCCTCCTTGTTGTATATTCCTAACTGAAGCCATATCACCTTAATCTTACCATGCTCTATAGCCTCTTTAACTACATCATATACATGCTCAGATGGTCTAAACACATCAACTATATCTATCTGCTCATCAACATCCTTAAGGCTCTTGTATGCTCTCTTACCAAGTATCTCATTGGCATAGGGGTTAACTGGTATAACATTGTAACCTTTTTCCATGAGGTACTTAGGCACTATATGAGCCTCTTTACTTGGATCCCTAGATATTCCTACAACTGCTATATTCCTCATTGTAAGTATAGATCTTATCTCATCATCAGAGTATCTATCCCTTTGCATATACTCCTTAATACTTAATACATACTTATTTATTCTATTCAATTCAATTCAATTCAATGCTTATTAATAAATGAAGTTAATACATAGCAATACTATGAGATACCATGATAGCAGATACATCAAGGTACTTAGGATGCTTAAGGAATACAATGGATACATCTCTGGTGAGCATATTAGCAATATACTAGGTGTATCAAGGGTTAGTGTATGGAAGTACATATCATTGCTTAGGAGTAAGTATGGTTATGTAATAGATGCAAAGCCAAGAGGAGGTTATAAACTATTAAGCATACCAGATAGATTACTGCCTTGGGAGATAATGGAAAGGCTTGAAGGTAAGAGTGGAATGGTTAAAGATATACTATATTATGACGAGGTTAGCTCTACTCAAGATATTGCATCAAGGTTAGCAGAGCAAGGCAAGCACTCTCTGCTTGTTGTTGCAGAAAAACAATTGAAGGGTAAAGGAAGGCTTGCTAGGCGTTGGATATCCCCTTATGGAGGCATATGGTTCTCTCTAGTAGTTAAACCAGATATTCATATAAGCAGTGTATCAATGCTATCATTGGCTAGTGCTTTAGCAGTATGTAATGCTATAAACAGCAACTATAACCTAAATGCAAGGATAAAGTGGCCTAACGATGTTATAATAAACTATAGGAAGGTTGCTGGTATACTTGTAGATGCAAGTATAGAGCAGGATGAGATGCACTATGCTATCATTGGAATAGGCATAAATGCTAATGTTAGCAAGGATACCATAGAGAAGGGGATAGCAGATTATGCAAGAGAAGGGAGTGATGAAGGGTATTACGCTTATGGTTATGGTTTAACAACACTCATGCATGAGCTTAACATGAAGGTTGATAGGATAAGGTTACTCGCAGATACTATAACATGGTTTGAGAGTATATATGATATACTTAAACATAACAAGGCAGAGTTCATTGAGGAGGTTAAAAGGCATATGGTATTAGGCAAGGTTCATGTTGTAAGCAGGGAGGAGAGGATGGAAGGATACGCAATAGGCATAGATGAGGATGATGGTTCATTACTGATAAACTATGAAGGAAGAATAAGAAAGGTTATTGCGGGGGATGTATACATTAGATACGGTATCTAATGATATCTATGTAACTATATAACTAAATAACTAATCTAATCTACCTTGCTAAACCCATCAACTCCCAGTTCTGCCCTACCCTTCTCTTTAACTTTAACCTCTTTATGAAATTACGTTTATTCCTTACCTTTGGTACTGGACTATGCTTTGGTCTAGCCTGTAGCTTTGGTGTCTGACTCCTAACCTTTCCTGCTTTAGTTATAGAACCATGTGTTGGCATATCTTATCTTCACCTAATACTACTACTAACTCCTAATATAAAAAAGTTAATATCCTTTGAGTACTTATTTAATTAATGTATGGATATAAGGATACTTGTTGCAGGTGCAGTGCTCATTGCTGTAGGTGTTATAGTAAGTTCTATCTTCAGTGGATTCCTAACCTCTGGACCATTGGATGTATGGAATGAGGCTAGGGGTATAGCACAACTAGGTACCATAGCAGCAGGTATAGGTGTTCTAATGGTTATCATAAGCTTTGGGCTTGGTAGAAGGAAGAGAGATAGGGGAGGAGGCTTGTATACTCAACAGGGTAAGCCTATGTAGTAAGCCATCTCCTTACTTACTTAAGGAAGGCATTGCACAAGATAAAGGATTTAAGTCTCATCCCCTTAATTATTAATATGAGTATGTTCCTTGCTCAGAAGAGGTTGGCAAGGAAGGATATGCATACAGTCTATGATGCAGCATTTGCTAGACTTGAGAGCCTATCAGATAAGGAGTTGATGGATATACTTAAGGATAAAGATGTTAGTGATGAACTTGCTGCAAAGGCTAAGTGGATACTCTGGAAGAGGCTAGATCCACAGGATAGGGATACAGTAGAGGTTTAGTATAAATAATATAAATAAATATAAATAGTAATTATCTCTTACTCCTAGCAGATACAATAATTTAAATTTATTATTAAATAATAATAACCAAATGCCCTAGAAGTATCTCACTATGTTATGGAATGTATCCCTTAGTGCTGGTACCCTATTAACCTCCCTTATCATGTGTACAAGCTCATCTATACTGGTTGCATTCTTTACCCCAGCTGCTTTATATATCTCTTCGGAGAATGCTGTACCTACAAGGTCATTACCTCCATAGCATAGGCATACTTGAGCCATCTTCTTACCTAGGGCAAGCCAGTATACAGATATGCTATCTATTGCATTCATGAGCATAAGCCTAGATACTGCTGTTATTCTAAGATCGTATGTTGATGGATAATCCTTAAGCATGCCTTTAGCAAGTAGCTCAGTGTTATCCTTACTGAACCTTAATGGTATGAATGTTAAGAAACCTCTAGTCCTCTTCTGCAACTCCCTAAGCCTTATGAGATGATCTATGATATGTTTATCTTCTTCTATGTGAGCATAAAGCATGGTACAATTACCCTTTATACCTAGTCTATGTGCCTCCTCTGCTGTACTTAACCACTCATCTGCAGAGCACTTGCCTCTTACTATCTTGCTCCTAACCTCATCATGGAATATCTCTGCACCCCCTCCTGCTAGAGCATCTAAACCAGCATCCTTTAACCTTAGGAGTACCTCCCTTACTGTGTTATGTGTAACCTTTGCTATGAAGAATATCTCTGCTGGTGTGAATGCCTTTATCTTAACATCCTTGAACCTAGACTTTATTGCTCTTATCATATCCTCATAGTACTCTAGCCTTAACCTTGGATGGAACCCTCCAACAATATGAAGTTCATTTGCTCCCATGCTTACTGCTATACCTGCCCTCTTAACCATATCATCAACACTTAAAGTATAAGCATCATAATCATTCTCTTTCCTATAGAATGCACATAATGGGCATGATGCAGCACATACATTAGTATAATTTATGTAGTAGGAGCATGTGAATGTAACTGTATTACCTTTAACCTTTCTCCTAAGCATATCTGCAACCAAGCCTAAAGCATGTATATCCTCATAAGCCATCAACTCAAGACCATCTTTAAACGATAACTCCTCTCCATACAATGCTCTCTCTAATGCCCTTGAGCCATTTGTAAGATCAAGCAAGTTCATTGCAATATAAAGTATGGTATATCCACCTTTTATTTATATCATTATAATAATAGTTAGCCCTATATCTGACATGAAGGAATAAATACCATGTATAGTGAGTTAATACATGGAATTAACGTTAGAGTCTAATATTAAAGATATACTTGAGAGAGTTTTAGATAGCAGGTATGAGAATGATTTAACCTACGATGATTGCTTAAGATTGATGAGATCCAATGATGTGCATGCAATAGGGATGGTAGCATATGCCCTTAAGAGAAGGTTGTTTGGTAACAGGGTTACCTTCATAAACAATCTAATACTTAATTATACTAACGTATGCATAACATACTGTAAGTTCTGTGCATTCTATAGACCCCCTAAGCATGAGGAAGGTTATACTGTAAGTGTAGAGGAGGGTGTTAAAAGGGTTGTAACAGCAAAGAGCCTTTACAATATAAGGCAGGTTATGATACAAGGAGGGCATAACCCAGAGCTTGGTATTGAGTACTATGAAGAGCTCTTCAGGTTAATAAAGCAGAAGTGCCCAGATGTTGCTATACACTCATTAAGCCCATCAGAGATAGATATGATCTCTAGGGTTGAGCGTTCAAGTACTAAAGAGGTATTATCCAGACTTAAGGATGCTGGTCTAGACTCAATAGCAGGAGGGGGTGCTGAGATACTTGTTGATGAGGTTAGGGATATAATTAGCCCATTGAAGATAAAGAGTAATGATTGGCTAAGGATAATGGAGGAGGCACATATGCTAGGTATACCATCTAGTGCAACCATGATGTATGGGCATGTTGAGAGCATAGAGCATAGAGCATCATCATTAATGAAGATAATAGAACTGCAGAGGAAGACTAGAGGGTTCATAGCATTCATACCATGGAACTTTGAGCCTAACAATACAGAACTTTATTACAAGGGCATAGTAAAGTATCCCTCTGGAGGTATGCAGTTACTTAAGATGATATCTATAGCAAGGATAATGCTATATGGACTTATAGATCATATACAATCGTCATGGCTTACCAATGGTATACCTATGGCACAGCTAGCATTACTCTATGGTGCTGATGACTTTGGTGGTACATTACATGGAGAGGAGGTTGTAACAGCAACTGGTGCAAGATCAACAACACTTACCCAAGATATCATAGTTAATGCTATAAAGCAATTAGGCATGGTTCCTGTTGAGAGGGATAACATGTATAACTATTTACAAATATACTAAATTTTATATTGGTAGCAGATTTATATCTAAGAAGTCTATAATTATAACCGTGGAGAGGATAATAACTGGAATACCAGGCTTTGATGATATCTTGCATGGGGGTATACCAAAGAGAAACGTTGTACTCCTAGCAGGTGGCCCAGGTACTGGTAAATCTATCCTTGCACAACAATATCTCTACAACGGTTTACTAAAGGGTGAGAATGGTATATTAGTTGCTTTAGAGGAGCATCCTGTACAGATAAGGCTTAACTTTAAGCAGTTTGGTTGGGATATAAGCAGATATGAGAAAGAGAATAAGTTTGCCATAGTTGATGCATTCACAGCTGGGATAGGAGAAGCAGCAAAGAGGGAAAAATACGTGGTTCAATCTGATGATTTCCATTCACTGCTAGATGTGATAAGGAATGCTATAAAAGATGTAAATGCTGAGAGGGTAGTTGTAGACTCAGTAACAACCATATATATAACAAAACCTACCCTTGCTAGAAGTATGATACTGCAATTAAAGAAGGTATTATCAGGCTTAGGCTGTACATCATTGCTTATATCACAAGTAAGTGTAAATGAGAGGGGTTTTGGAGGTCCTGGAGTAGAGCATGCTGTAGATGGTATAGTTAGGCTTGACCTTGATGAGGTTAAAGGTGAGCTAAGAAGAAGTATAATAGTATGGAAGATGAGAGGTACATCTCACTCTATGAAGAGACATCCATTCGAGATAACTGGTGATGGGATAAGCATACATGTGGATAAGGTTGTGCAGGAGGTGTTAGAGAGAGAATGAGTGAAGAGAGTAGTATACCTCTAAGACCAATAGGCAGGGAAGAGATACGTAAACTAGAGGTAGCATTGCTATTAGGTACACTATTTAGAGAGGATGTATTAGAGATTCTTAAGAGTATGGAAGGTAGGTTAACATGGGTTAATAGCCTAGCATTTGCTGCAGCAGCTGTTGCTAGAGAGGTAGCAAAGATGAGTGTAAGAGAGATAGCAGATGATATAGGTATTGCAGAGGCATCTATAAGACAGCATCTACAGGGTAAGAGTAAGGCTGGTAAACTTGTTAAAGAGACATATGAGAGGTTTGTTAAAGAAGGGGCTAGTATAAACTTGCCCTTTGCAAGTATTACTATTAAAGATGATGTAAAAGAGAAAGAGAAGGTTACCAAAGAAAAGATAGATCTTATAATAAATAAGTATGAAGATTCAATAAAGAGGCTTAATGAGGATCTTGAAACCTTAAGATCTCTAATGGATGAATTAAAGAGATTAGCAGAGTAATTAATTAATTAATCTATACCATACTCTTTCCATCTCATATCTACTAGCCTCTTTGTATAATCATCAACCTTTGCTAACTCAAATACCTCCCATGCACCCTCCTCCTTTAGCTTTGTTGTAGCATCTATGCCTATCTTAGAGCCTACATTGCTAGAGTATGCTGATGGATCAAGTGTATCAGTTGGTGCATTATCTATTATTACTATATCCCTAGCAGGGTTACACCTTGCTGTAACAGCCCATATAACCTCGTTAATGTTATGCACATCTATATCATCATCAACTACTATAATCATCTTAGTTAATGATAACTGCCCTAACCCCCATAGACCTAGCATAACCTTCTTTGCCTGGAATGGGTACCTCTTCTTTATAGATACTATTGCTAAGCCTTGGAACCAACCATATGCTGGCATGGAAAAGTCAACGACCTCAGGATGGAATAACCTTATCAACGGAAGGAATGATCTCTCAATAACATATCCTATGTATGAGTCCTCTAGCACAGGCTTACCTACAACTGTAGTCAGGTATATTGGATCTTCCCTCCTCATTATACCTTTGAGTGTAAATACTGGATAGTACTCTTGCTGAGAATAGTAGCCTACATGGTCACCAAAAGGTCCCTCAAGCATAGTGTTGTTAGGATCAACATAACCCTCAAGGACTATCTCAGCCTCTGCTGGTACCTCAAGGTCTATGCTGTTGCATCTTACTAACCTTAAGCCTTTACCCCTTACTATTCCAGAGAATAGATACTTATCAATACCTTCAGGGACTGGTGCTACTGCAGAGAATACAGTTGCAGGATCACACCCTATTATAACAGCAACCTCTATTTCCTTACCCTTCTCCTTGCTAATAAGATAATGCTGTGCACCTCTCTTATGTATCTGCCAGTGCATTATGGCATGTTTATCATCAACTATCTGCATCCTGTAAACCCCTAGGTTCCTTACACCATTCTCTGGGTTCTTAGTTAATACCAAGCCAAAGGTTATGAACCTCCCAGCATCCTTAGGCCATGACTTTAATGCAGGTAAGGTTAGAAGTGATGCCTCATTACTCTCATAAACCTCTTGTACAGGACCTTTGCCTACAATCTTTGGTGCAGTATCGCTTATCTCTGCTAACCTTGGTAGCATCTTTATCTTAGATAATATGCTGGAGGGTATCTCCATCCTTGTTAAAGCAACTATCCTCTCCCCTATATCCTCAAAGTTATCAACCCCTAATGCTAACCTTAGCCTATCTATGCTACCAAAGGCATTACCTAATACCCTTATATCGTAATTCTCAACGTTCTCAAATAGTATAGCCTTACCATTGTTATACATGACCCTCCTTAGGATCTCTGCCATCTCAAGATCAACGCTAACCTTTGCCTTTACCCTACTTAGCATACCATTCCTCTCTAATGCATCAATATACTCCCTAAGGTTCTCAAATGGCATACTTACTCTACATTAACCTACTATTTTATCTTTAAAATTAGAGCATGATTCTAATGCCTTAACTACCCTTACTACTTTATCGTAAGAGTTACCTATGTACTCCATAACCTTATCTATGCTATATGTATAGTAATGCAGTGAGATAAGATATTCACCATCATCTGTAGCATCTATCTCCATCTTACTCCACTCTGAATCAAGCTCAGATCCTTTAGATACAAACTCAAGCTTCCCAAAAGGGTTCCTATGAACTATATAATCTAAGAACTCATCTATACCATTTAGGTTCTTTACATTTGCTATAACAAGGTTAGCATCATTACCATCATTAATCCATGAGTTTATAAGCAATGAACATGCATCAAGTTCATCATTAACATTAATATCAAGTGCATCTTTAAGTAACATTCTAACAACACTTACATGATTAATGAATGCCCTTAACTCATCCTTTCCTATACCTATGGCTGCTGTATTTATAGCCTTGCCCTTTATCCTTGTGAATCTAGATAGCCTTATGGTAAACCGCCCTTTATATAGGATACCTTGCTCCTCATTCATTACAGAGAATCCATTGCTCATGAATGCCTTAATGAACCTATCATTATCTTGCAGTAATGCATGCTTAAAGAAGAGCTCTAACGTTATAGTGAACCTAACATTGCTCAAGATCAATCAACCCTTAGCACTATCTTACCAAAGTTATGGTTCATCTCCATCATTGCATGGGCAAGCATGGCATCCTCTAATGCAAATACAGTATCTATTACAGGCTTTATGTTATGTTTATGCATAAAATTAAGCATCTCTAGCATATCTGCTTTAGTGCCTAGATATGCCCCAATTATGCTTGCAAGCTTGTTGTATAGTATCCTAACCTCAACCTTAGTATACTCATCTGCTGTAGCACCACATACCATTACAACCCCGCCCTTCTTTACGCACCTTATACTTGTATCCCATATACCAATCTGATCTATTACAATGCTAACCCCTTCATTACCCGTTATACTCATAACCTCACTTACTATATCCTTCTCACTCCTATCTATAACATGATCAGCATAAATTCTTGCTTTGCTTAACTTACTCTTATCTCCAACAGTTGTTATAACATTAAAGCCTAATGCTTTAGCGAACTGTATACTTGCTATGCCTACACCACTACCAGCAGAGTATACAAGTACAGTATTGCCCTCTACACAATTCATGCTAGAGATCTCAGTAGCCTTCTTGATCATGCTGTATGCTGTTAAATATGCAACGCCTAGAGTGCTTGCCTCTTCATAGCTTAGCCATTTAGGCATCCTTATAAGATTCCTGTATGGTACCTTTGTGTATTGCGCATAACCTCCATGCCAATCACTGAAACCTCCTATTATACTGAACTCCTTGCACATATTCTCTTTCCCATTTAAACAGTACTTACACTTATTGCAACCTATACCAGGGTATACAAGAACATCCTCGTTAGCCTTAAACTCTCCTATGCTATTAACAAGATATCCAGAGAAGTCGCACCCAAGTATATGGGGGAAGTTAACCCTTCTATTAGGCAAGCCCTTCCTAACCCATATATCTAGCCTATTAACTGAGCATGCTTTAACCCTAACCAAGGCTTCATCATCATTGCATACTGGCTCAGGGAAGTCCTGGTACCTTAACTTATCTACTCCACCATGCATATGAAGCACTACAGCCTTCATACCGTTAATTAATTCTAACATACTAAATTATAATTTATTGGATATTATGCATAGCAATTAGATCCTTCTTGAATGGCTCAAGTGCTTCAGGTATACTAGCATCTATTGGATCCTTCAATGATCTACCCTCACTCTTCTTCCTATTCCATATGGAGGAGTTAAACTCTACTATCATCCTTGTATACTTACTCATATCTCTACTATACTTGATAACATCAACAGGGAATGTATTAGTATGTATGCTCTTATCTGAGTATAGTATCCTCCATATATGATCTGTTATGAATGGTGTTATTGGTGCAAGCAATAGCAGTATAGTTGATAAGCATTTATGCAATGTATAGCATGCAGATCTCTGCTCATGCTCATTGAACCCTTGGGCATATGCTCTAGCCTTTACCATCTCTATGTAATGGGGTGCAAATAGATTCCATAGGAACTCTCTAACAGCATTTGATGGTATGAAGAAGTTAAACTCATTGTAGCCCTTCATGCACCTCTCAACCAGTATTGATAGCTCTGCTAGTATCCATCTATCTGTAGCCTCTAGAGTACTCAAATCTATGCTTGAATCATCTATAATTGGGAACGATGATATGAATCTAGCAGTATTCCATAGCTTTGTTAGGAACTTCTGTGTACCTGCTATCCTCTGCTCTGAGCATCTAAAGTCATAGCCTAGATTAACCTCACTAGCACTCCAGAGCCTAAATGTATCTGCTCCATAACGCTTTATTATAGGTAAGGGATCTATAACATTACCCTTGCTCTTACTCATCCTTTCTCCTCTCTCATCTAAACCATAACCCATTATCCATGCACTAGCAAATGGTGCCTTGCCTGTAAGTTGGTAGCATCTTAGTATTGTGTAATGTAACCATGTTCTTACTATATCCTTTGCTTGGGGTCTTAATGCTATAGGATAAGTATATTTAAAGAACTCCTCATCCTTGCCATACCTTGATATGAAGAGAGGTGTTATGCTAGAGTCCATCCATGTATCAAATGTTCTATCCTCGCCTATGAATTCTCTGCTATTACAGTATGAGCATTTATCAAAGGGAGGCTTATCTATCCATGGTCTATAGTATCTGCCCTTCTCTGGTAGATTTGCTTTACCGCATGACTTGCAGTACCATATAGGTATCTCAGTAGCATAGAACCTCCTCCTTGATATAGGCCAGTCTATTGTTATAGAGTTTAGCCAGTTCAAGAGTATATGCCTATGCATCTCTGGATAGAACCTCATGCTGTGTGCTATATCCTTAAGAGTATCTATGAACTCTAACTGCTTCAGATAGTACTCCTTCATAGGTATTATCTCTATCGGGGTATTGCTCCTCTCACACACAGGGGTTCTATGCATTATATCCTCCACCTTTATAAGCAGACCCTGTGATCTAAGATCCTCTATAATTGCATCTCTAGCATCACTTATCTTCATACCAGAATACTTGCCAGCATTAATGCTCATCAACCCATTTGTATCTATGGCAATAACCTCTTGTAATGCTAACTCTCTAAACAGTTGAACATCGTTATGATCACCATAACTGCATACCATGACTGCACCAGAACCAAAGTTCATATCAGCAGATGGATGGGGTATTATCTTAACCTTGTTATTGTATATAGGTACTATAGCATGCTTGTAGTGTAAATGCTTGTATCTAGCATCATCTGGATTTACTATAATTGCTCTACAAGAGCATAGTAACTCTGGTCTTGTGGTTGCTATTGTTATATTACCTCTATCCTCTTCACCTTCACCCTCATACTCACTTAACTTAAAGTTTATGTACACTAGCCTAGTTGGCATATCCTTATATACTACCTCAGCATCTGCAATTGTAGTACCACACTCATAACAGTAGTTGTTTGGTCTAGTATCCTCATAGATCAGACCTCTATTCCATAACTCAATGAAGGTTGCTTGTGTTAATGCTCTAAACTCCTCAGAGTCTGTTCTATAATAATTATCTAGTGTACCACTAAGCCCTAGCCTCTTCATGATCTCTACCATCTCCTGCTCTAGCTCATCTAATGCCTTCTTGCATAGCTCTAGGAACCTCTCCCTACCTATACTTCTCATACTTATCTTGTACTTCTTCTCAGTGTATATCTCAACAGGTAAACCATTCCTATCTATACCTATAGGGAAGTATACATTATAGCCTAACATCCTTGCCGTCCTTGCTATCATATCTATCTGGGCATAATGTGCAGCGGCACCTATATGCCATGGTCTACCAGATGGGTAGGGGGGAGGTGTATCTATAACGAATGGTCTCCTTGAGTAATCAACCTTAAACTCATAAATATCCTTCTCTTTACTCCATCTCTTCATCAGTTCTTCCTCTATTCTAACATCCCATACCTTCTCCTTTATCTTAGGTTCCATTGCAATCACTACTTCTTATACTATCTTATTGCTAAACTAACCTTATCTTATATACTATACTCATCTAACTCTTATACCCATTATCTTAAATACCTCTTGCCTTGCAATGCAACCATTGCACTTACCACAAGGCTCATCCACTCTTAGATGACAGCTCCATGTATGCTCCAATGGCACATTAAGTTCTAAGGCTAACCTTACTACACCAAGCTTATCAAGGTCAGCCAATGGAAGGATTATCTCTGCAGGTTCATTTAGCATAAATCCCTGCTTAAATAGCCAATTTAGTGTATCTATATACTCCTTACTAGCATCCTTAAAGAATAGCATATCCTCCTTTATATGCCCGCCTATTATCCATCTAGCATTCATATACTCTGCTATATGTGCTGCTATGGAATAGAATAGAAGGTTCTTAGATGCTATATAGAATGGCCATCTAGCATCACTACTCTTATACTTTGGACTTGAGTAACCGTATATGTTAAATGCCTCCATTATGAATGGTGCATCTATCTCTTTAAGTTGTACCCCTGCCTCTCTTGCTATTACTCTACTAGCCTCTATCTCCTTTATCCATCTATTGTAGTAGTTTATTGTAAGGGCATATGTATCATAACCCTTGCTCTTTGCCCAGTATAAGCATGTTGCAGAGTCTATGCCACCAGATAATAGTACTAGTGCTTTGTTACTGTTACCATTGCTACTCATAGCATTCTTATCCATCATCTTATCTTATCCTAGATACTATATGTGCACTCTTGCTTACCCCTTCATATATGTATACACCTATTGCATTTATGTTGTTAGGCATCCTTTCTGCTATTAATTCAATTATTATCTTTGCTAAATTCTCTGCTGTTGCCTCCCCGTCTAGCATGAATGTGGTATGCTTAGGCACTTTAAGATCAAACGTACCATTTGGTCCATCAAATGCAACTCTATAGTGTTTATCATCCTCCTCTATCAGATACCTCTTATTTATAAAGAACTTATGGTCAAGCATGGATAATGCTTGCTTTATAAGCCTCTTTGCTTCACCAAAGTCTATAACCATACCATCCTTCTTACTACCCATCAACTCAACCACAACACTTGCTGTATGCCCATGTAACACTGAGCACTTGTTAACTAATGGCAGTATATGAGCATAATCGAATGAGAGTGAAGGGTCTTCAAATACAAGGCTTGCATAATCATCCTCTTTATATGCAAATATGGAGTTTAGTTCATCTATGCTACCAGTTACTATACCTTTACCTATACCTATTATTCTTAGATTTAGATTTAAATCTTTAATCTTCTTTAACTTCTCTAGATCATCTTTGCTATCTATAACCTCAATATATCCATGCTCTGTCTTAAAGTCTATGCTAATACTTGGATCCTCTGAGAGCCTTACATTATACTCATAATCTATATTTAAGAATTTAAGTAACTCTGCTATAGAATGTTCATTTCTACTACTTAACATGTTACCTTTACCATCTACATACCTTACATACTTACCCTCAAGCATAGGGATGCTATAGTAATATGTTATTTATTTTTTGTTATTATATGAATCCTTGATCCTCTTAACAACCTTGTATACACCACTACTAAACTGAAGAGCCTTCTTCTCCTTATATGCTAAACTCTTATCTATGCCTATCTTCTCAGCAACCTTTCTAAGCACTAACTTCCTTATACCCTGGGTTATCTTGAACTCTGCAGGTATATTTACAGCATACTGCGCAAGAGAGTATACTGCATATGGTAATGCTAACATTGTGTAACTACATGAGGCATTATCATCTCTAAGTAGATCCTTCTCAGCATTTATCACATCATTAAAGAGCATCTTACTAACATCATGATTGCAGTATCTAAGGTATCTTGCATATCCAGCAAAGAGCTCATCTGCCAACTGACCAAGCATAAGGGTTCTTAGCCCTTTACTTCTAGCATACCTTGCTAGTATATGCACTATGCTAGCAATACTTGCATCCATAGCATTAGTTAAATCTATATCTAGTGTTGATAATGAGTTAAGTGCATCAAGTACATCCTTCTCATCAATCACAAGCATCTCATGGTTAAGGCTATTGATCTTAGTATGCTTGTAATCATATGAGTCCTTCATGCATACAGTTACTGCTGTAACATCTGCATACCTTGATGCAATACTTGCAATTACCATGCTATCTATTCCAGATAAGCCTACAGCAACTTTACCATTTAACCTACATATAGCATATACTATAGAGTCTAGTAATGCTGTAAGATCCTCTACAACCTTATCAATACTTACACTAGTTATTGGGTTAAATGATAACTTGCATAATTCATGCTTCCTTAATGAGTTAGAGGTTAACGAGTATGTATACATTATGCCTGGTTCTACAATCTTAGGATCTGTTAAGACTCTCTTATCACTTGCAATACTTATACCTTTTCTACTATAATCATAGTAGAGTGGTTTACATCCTAGAGGATCTCTAGCAAATATTATACTCTTTTGCATACTGTTTATTTTAACATAAGCATAGTTGCCATCGATACATTTAGGATCAAGCATGAGACCATTAATTAATAGCAATGGGTCATCGTTATTATTACTATTGCTATTACTATTATAATCTACAGGGTAATATAATATAGTTAATCCGTCATACTCTCTAACTATGCATCTACCATCCCATGCTCTATAGTTCATAATATCTTTGCATCTAGTGATTATGCTATCATCATGGTTAGTTATTAGGAAACCATTGGTTAACATTCCTTTCTACTAATGCTAAAAGTTTAATTCTCTTTTATTTAATTTAATTTGAAGATAACCTTCGCTTAATTAACCCGCTCTTGTTCCATAGCAGTGATGATGTTAATCCTAACATTAGCCATAGCACTAGAACAGTTAATGCACTAGATACCCTAAATCCTAAGAGTATACTACTATCTATATTTATAGGATCAGGGTTATTTGGCATAAGCATGTATGCTGTAAACATTATTAAAGAGTAAGATGTTATAATTGCTGCATCTCTTCTAATCTTATTATTGCTATTGGTCAATCTAACCCTAATCAATGCTAATGCTAATGCACTTATACCAGAGATAAGCATGTATGTTACAAATATAATCTGTCTATAGTATATTGTATCTGGATCACCTACAGCAGGTGGATTAGCAGGATACTTTATTGCTGGCATAAGGTATATTACTATCCATATGATAGATGCAAGTATAACCGCCCTTTTAACACCTTTATCTATAGATTTGCTTAAGATATATACTAATGTATATAATGCTGAGTATGCTATCCCTGCTAGTAGTGCTGCTAGTAAACCACCTTGTAACTGCCATGCCCTATATGCAAAGTACTCTTGATTTAGATTAAAACCACTTCTTATAGCCTCTAACTCAACAGCCTTCTCTATGTAAGGTGTAACAAATAAAATGTTAAGTAAGCCATATAACAGCCCACTAGAAAATCCTGCAAGCAGTGTTACTGCTACTATATTTAGTATCATACTCCAAACCAACCACTAATGGCAAGGTAAGCCTAGTGAGTGCCTTGTATCATGGAATAACTCATGCAAGTAATTGACATTGTATGCATCGTCTCCAAATACAATGCTTAATATCTGCCCTTGATCATAACCTATAGCAAACATGGTAAAGGCAAACAATACTGCAAGTACTGCCAATGTAGGCAATGGTATCCTGAACTCATTAACGGTTATTGCTTTATCCATAGATAGGGGGTATTGTAACATTGCTATTTAAAGCTTTGGATAGTTTATCCAACAGTATTATCCTTGCCCTCATAACTCTCCTTACTCTTCCACATCTTTGGGTATGTGTTAGCCTTCATTATAACACGCTTAAGGGAGAATGCTATACCTTTATCACTCTCAACTATCTCCTTGGATGACATAGCAGCCTCAGCAAGTGCAATAAGCTCACCTTTAAGTGTATATACACCAACAAGGTCCCCTTTAGCTATATCCTTTGATAACCTAACTATCCCTGGTACTGCTAACTGTGCACCATGGCATAAGGCATCTACAGCACTATCCCTAACTACTACAGCCTTGATATGCTTTAATGCATACTCTATTGGTTTGATAAGAGATCTTATCTTATCCTCTCTATTCTCTTCCTTCCATTGCATATAGGCATCATAAAGATCATGTAGCCTTACCATATCATTCTCACTTAAAGTGCTTACTCTTGTCCTTCTTAACTCCACCATGCTTGCCCCAGTGCCTAAAACCTCACCAATATCATATATCAACTTTCTAACATATGTACCTGCTTGGCATAGAACTCTAATCAGTAGCAGTCTTCCATGGGATTCTAACAGATCTAACTCATATATCCTTCTAACCCTAGTCTCCCTCTTTACAGATGATCTCTGTGGAGGCTTCTGATATATATCCCCTATGAACTCTTTTATAACACTCTCTACCTTGCTTATGCTTGCATCTTTATGTAACCTTGCAATAGCATAGTACTCCTTTGGTCCCATCAGTAGTGTAATCAAAGCCTTGGTAGCCTCTCCTAAGCCTATGGGTAGTAGCCCAGTTACAAGAGGGTCTAGGGTACCACTATGCCCTGCTCTGCTAATATTTAGTATCCTCTTGACCCATGCTACTATCTCATGGCTTGTTGGTCCTGCTGGTTTATCTATACATACTATACCATAATCAAGCAATACATCGATAGGTCTAGAGAAAGGATGATACCCATAACGCTCATCTGTTACATCATCATCTATGCTTATTAAACCACTTAACTGAGGTATCTTATCACCTAACTCTTGATCAGAGTAAGTAGTATTATTCATTGCTATTACCCTCTTAAAATATGCTCTACTATAACACATGCTATATCTATAACGCTAGATGCGTTAAGATAATCTGTATTTATAACAAAGTCAAATACTGTAAGGTCATTACATATATCTATATTGTACAGATTCTTATACAACCTTTTATTCCTCTCATCTCTTATAGCAATAACCTGCAAGGCTTCATCGTAGGTTAGATTATCCCTCATTGCCATCCTTGCTGCTCTCTTCTCCCTTGAGCCTTTCAGGTATATCTTTACAACACTATCATAAGATACAAGCCAAGGCAAAGTATAACTTGTTACTACCACATTACCCTTCCTAACTAAGGCTAAAAGGTACTCATCAACCTGCTTATCAAACTCTGGATTACTCTCCCTCTCAGCAAGAAAACTCATCCCTTGCTCTCTATCCCACCAATCATTACCTGCTACCCTATAACCTCTACTTACTGCTAACTCCTTAAGTATATCTCCACCAGAGTAATAGCGCATATTGAACCTTGATGCTATAGCCTCTGCAACAGTAGTCTTTCCTACTGCAGGAAGGCCAGAGATAACTATAGATTTATTACTACTACTGCTGCTAGTGTTAGTTCTCATCTCTTTAAGCTCAAGTCCATTCATACTCTATATACCTACCTATCATCTATCTATGAATATCTTTACCCTATGCTCTTATAAAACTTTATAAAGCCATCCCCCTATTATTTATTAATTCAGTTAATACTTATATCAGTTCTAGTTATCTTCATAACTATACCACTGAATGCTATAGATGCTATAGCATACCATGCCCAGAGCAGTACCTCGTTCTCTGCTGTGCATGAAGGAACCCTCTCATCGATTGGCTTCTCTATACTTGAGTTAAGGGTTCTATAAGCCTCAAGTATGCTCTTCTTAGCATCAATGTACTTGCCTTCATTAGCCTGCTCCTTAGCCTGCTTTGCTAAATATACTACACTATCCTTTATGCCTTGATCTTTAATCTCATCTGCCTTGCTTATTAGTTCATCAGATATGCTATTAACATCCTTAACTATAAGACTCTTTGTACATGTTATAGGCATTAGATCGCCCAATATATTGAGTGATACTGGAGATACTGCAACTGTATGACCAAAGACCTGAGGGAGTATAACCCACCATATTATAAGCATAGGTACCATGAATACCATCATAGGTCTAAAGTTCATCCGCATAACCTCCATGTTAAGCCTATTCATATACTCTTGCTTCTCCCTTAACTTCTCTATTCTATTCTTATCCTGCTTCCTTATTGCATCCATATACTCCCTCCTCCACTCATTAACCTCTTTCATTGCACGCTTTAACTTCTGTAGATCGGTTAACTTTAATCTTAGGAAGGCATAGAGGAACTGTAATGCTACAGCAATTATGCTTACAAGTATAGCAGAGGTTAGCATGTCAGTAACATATGGATGTGCTGATCCAGTTGGTGCAATCTGTAGTTGCATATGCAAAGGTATTATTGATAGCTGGGCAGATACTAGCAGTATAAATTGGACTAATGTATCTGTATTCATATCTACTTTACACCTTTTTATTGCTTAATAAGTTAATAAGATCCTTAACTGCATTCTCAGCCATACCATCTCTATTCATTATTATTGCAAATGGGGCACCAGTAAGTATTGAGCATGCAGCAACCATTATCCTTGCTATCTCTAACTCATGTGCAATATCCTTCTCATCAACAAGATCTCTCTGCCTAGTCTTATCATTTATCCTTCTATTTAGTATCTCTTTAGGCTCTGCTGCAACAAGCACAAGGTTAGTAGGCTTTAATAGGTTAAGCAAGTACAATGGTAAACCTGGATAGTAACCTTCTCTAGTATTTATGAAGAGATGTGTATCTATAAGCACTATATCATCCTTCATGCTAGCTATCTTCATAGCTGCCTGCTCTTGTAACCTCTTCTGCTCCTCAATAGGCATCTTACGCATCTCATCCCTATGCTTAACACCAAGTTTAGCAGCCTCCTCAAACATAACAGTTCCAAATACAACTAGCCTAGCATTGTATCCTAGATTGTTCAACTCCTCTACAGCCCTAGTTATCACTGTGGTCTTACCTACTCCTGGTATACCTACAACTATTGCACGTTTAGTCTTTCCTTCCAAGGAGAGCACTCAACCTTGGCATGAACACATCTATCTTCTCTCTCAGCAATAGGTTGTAGTAGTTTATAAGTATATCAACCATCAAGAGCAGCCCTGTGCCAGTACCAAATGCACCAAGTATATCGCTACCAGATGCAAGTAAGCCTAGGAATATTGAACTCATTAATGTAACAGCTGGTATATACTTCTTAAGCAAAGCCTCTATGGATGCCTCTGTCCTTCTGAACCCTGGTATCTGTACATCTGCTCCTATAAGACTACTTGCAGCAGATTTAGGGGATAACCCTCCTAACTCTACCCATAATCTACCAAAGAGCACTACTATACCAGTAATTATACCCATGTATATAAGTGCATGATGGGGCTCAAGTAAGGTAGCATCTATACCCCTTGTAGGGAGGAGATACTTTACTATACCCCCTATTGGTGTCTGTGGATTACTAGGATCGAACATGGCTATCCAGTTCAACTCCTCTCTGGTGTTCAAAGGATTGTAGTTAGCCCAGAATAACTGAGCTATGAATACAAGGTTTGCTATTAGTGCAGATGCAAGTATTACAGGTACATTGGATACATACATGAACTTTATTGGGTAGCTTGCTGTAAATCCTCTAAACCTACTTGAGACTAGAGGTATCTCTATCTTCATACCTTGTGTAAATAATAGTAATGCTATTATAGCAATAGTTACAAATAAGCCTATTAGGTTTGGTAGCATGCCTACCCTAAATAGTGCATAATAAATATCAAAGTTACCATTTATAGCCATCTGTATAAGCATAGGTATTACACCAAATGGTAGATTATCTTGTGCATTTATTGGGCTAAACATGTGCCAGAGTACAGATTGAGCAACACCAGCCATTATAAACAGACTTATACCACTCCCAAGACCCCAGCCCTTTTGCACAAGCTCATCAAGGAGCATGACTATTATACTTGCACCTATCAACTGTAGTATTATAATGGTAGATATGCTAGGCTCTGCCTTGTATACTATAGATCCATAAACAGTACCCTCTATTATTATAACTATTATTGTAACTAGTTTAACTGCTGATGTGAATAACGCTCTATCCTCAGGTCTACTAAAGTCTAGCTTGAATATATCTGCACCCTTTAATAACTGCATAAGTAATCCAGCAGTTACTATAGGTCCTATACCAAGTTCTATAAGGGTGCCTTGTTGAGATGCAAATATTATCCTAGCAAATGCAAATGGATCGAATGGGCTTGTTGGGGCACCATATAAAGGAACTTGACCCATTATAAGGTAAACAAGTACGGCTAAACCACTCCAAGCAAACCTTTGAGTTAGAGTAAGTTTCTTCTTTGGTTTAGGTATCTGAGGCAAGTAGGTTGATGTCTTGTTTACTATCTCCCTAAAGCTTAGATTACTTGGGATGCTAGGTTTTAGCATGATACTATCACACCACCAGCCTTTTCTATCTTACTCTTAGCAGAGTTGGTATATAAAGGTATTACAACCTTATAAGCATTACTAACATTACCAGCACCTAAGAGCTTCTCATAACCTAAAGCCTTAAGGTCTATGAGCCTCTTACCATCCTCATCTACCTTGCCATACTTTATGAAGAGATCATCCAATGCACTAAGGTTAACCCAGCGTTCTATAACCTTGCTAGTAGGGTTATGGAATCCATGCTTACCAAAGTACTTCCCTTCAATAAGTACTGCTTGCGTCCATTTATGCTTATGTAAACCAACCTTCCTGTTACCCTTCTTTCCAGTATCTCTATGTTGTCCTATCTGCCCCCAACCATGGGTCCTAGACCCCCTTAACCTCCTAACCTTTCTTAGCCTAGTTGCCATACACTAACAGATGAAGAAGCGTTAATTAAGTATTGCGAAAGGTGCGTAACTATAACATCATCCTTCAAGACTAGCTAGTGTATTAAAAAGATTAAGTAACATAAAATAAGTGCATTAATAATTACTAATCATACCATCCTTGTAACCATCTCAGATAACTCCTCATTCTTACCAAGAATGCCTCCGTTAGAGTACATATGCTTACTACTCTTCTTGAAACCTTTCCTTGGTGGTGCTAATCTAAAGTATGGTTTAACCAACTTTAAATCATTGAACTTTATACTATCATTTGCTAATGCAATTGCAAGATCATCAATGCTAGAGAAGCCTAAGGATCTTAGCACTTCATCATTTATACTCTTATCACCAATAACCTTACCTCTCTTCTCAAGCAGTAACTTTATGGTTTGGGCATCTGCCTTACACCATGCTACATGATCCTTTACCTTCTTAAGCATTCCTTCATACACTTCATTCTCTGGAACTATAGTAGCACTAAACCTACTCTTTAGCCTAAGAAGCCTTAATGTATGCTCAGCCCAGTATGGTGTATTAACTGTCCCTCTAAGCCTTACAACAAGGTAAGCCATATTACACTACACCTTACTTCTCTCTTTATCTTACCATTAATTAATCTATCTACATAACTCTAGCCTATGCTGTATGTATTCCTTAATGCATTGTATACTGCATATGCTGTTGATGACATAGTACTAGTTGAACCAAAGGTTCTTGTCCATGCATCTTTTAGACCAGCAAGTCTTAACATGGTAGTTATAGTGCTTCCTGCAACAAGCCCTAGCCCTCTTGGTCCTGGTATTATCTCTATCCTAACGCTACCTCCCTTCCCTGTAACCTTGAATGGTACAGAGTGCTTCATTGTACATCTACACTCCCAACTACCACAGCCAAGTTTAACAGGTATTATGTTAAGCATGGCATCCCTTGTTGCCTTATCTATAGCAGATCTCATCTGTGCTGCCTTACCTTTACCTATACCAAACCATCCTTGCTCATCTCCACATGCTACTATTGCACTGAACCTTGTTAACTCACCTGCATCTGTCTGCTTCTGCACAACCCCAACATGTATCACCTCGCTCTTAAGATCTGGTAAGAGATACTTAACTATCTCTGGTTCTCTAAGCCTATAACCCTGCTCAAATATCTGCTCTAGAGATGTTATATGCTTACTTACAACAAGCATACCTAGCTTTGTCCTAGGCTTCCACTCCTCTACCTTCTCCTTACTACCCCCCATAACCTCACTCATCTAACTATCACCATCACCAAACGAGTGCAGTATATTATCCTTAACATCTTTAAAGTGTTCCATGTAATCCTCTGGTTTAAGTCCCCTTGCTATTAATGCTGAGAATTTTTTATTGTATACATTAGTATCATGACTTTTAAGTAGGTTAGCATAATCAACTATATGTTTACCCATTATCATATCCTCGCTTGGAAGTGAATCTTCATCTACAGGAATGTTTAAACCAGCATCTATTAGCCCCTTAGTACATGCTGCTATCCTTGAGGTAAAGCCTCTAAGCCCAGTGTATATTATGCATGAGTCTATACCTTTAGCCTTAGCCTTCTTGCCTGCAAGTAAACCAACAAGGTAGCATGCTGGCATACTCTTCCTTGAACCCTTCCATCCGTACTTTAACAACTCTCTACTGTGTGCTGATGCTAATACCCTGTCACCTTTAACCTCAGCCTTTGTTATCTGTACTATAACATTCTCATTGCTTATCCTTATACTAGCAAATACATGCCTACCTACAAGTATAGCCTTCCTCTTTCTATAATCTGTCTTCCCCTCCCTTATTCTCTTAAGTGTTGATATGTATCCCAACTTCTATTCTTACCTCTTGCTATAGTACCACTTATAAACCTTTGAGATCAATGCTTACTCACTACAATCTATTATTTCATAAATATTGCTAAGAGTAACATAGGTATTGATATGATTATAGTTATTATCACTATACCAATCATAGCATTCTCATTTATGTTAACCCCCCATAATGGTAGAACAGGTATTGGGAAGAGTGCAAGAACCAATAAAGCAGCAAATGCTATTATCCTCTTCCATCTCCTTCTTATAACTTGCATGATAGTAAGATATTAAGGAGATCATTTTAACCTTACTTTATCTAGCAGATACAGCAGGGATGCTATACTAATAATCTATTAAATTTATTATGAAAATCAGATGAAATGTTGTTACATTTATAAGAAGTTAATTTGTATATTATAGTTATGTACAGTGGTGAGCTTGAGGTACAGGCAAAGAGGAAGGCATTAGCAGTACTACAAGATGAGAGTAGCAAGTTGGTTAATGCTGGAAGATCACTTGTTATGACATACAACACAATACTTAACAATGATACCAATGGAGTACATACAAGTATAGAGAGGATAAAGTGCATAGAGGAGGAGATAGAGAATCTAAGGAGGAAGATAACCATGGATATATATGAGATAGGATCTCTCATGGTTAATAGAGAGGAGCTTCTCAAGACAATCTACCTTATGGATGAGATAGCAGGTCATATGAGTGGCATAGCGTTCAGATTATCTGTTCTAAGGGCTGATATACTTAAAGGGATAGATAAAGAGGTACAGTCACTCCTTGACCTTGTTCTTGATGAGGTATTCAAGCTTAATGAGATGGCTAGAGCATTAAGCATGAATCCAATGGCAGTACTAGATATAAGCCCATCTGTAGAGAGGTTAGAGAAGCAGATAGATGATAAGTATAGGGCACTTGTAGTAAAGGTCTTAAGTAATCTGAGTGATCCAAAGGACCTTATACTCTTAAAGGATGTGCTTGATGGTGTTGAAGGCATGGCAGATAAGTGCTTAGAGGTATCTGATCGTATGACTATATTAGCATTAAATATGTAATCGTATGCATATTGTATATATGATATGAATAACAGTAAGATAAGGGGAGAGTTAATAGAGAATAGAATAGTGATATGGAATATAGAGCATGCTAGGCAACTCTTTAGGAATGGTTTCTATGGTAAACCATTGGGTATACCTAAACCAAAGGGCGATGATTTCAATGCTCCATTGATACTTGATCTCATAGAAGGGTACTATCTTGCAAAGAAAGGTATGCTTGAGATATATACAGGCAATAGGATCGGTACCAACTCTAAACATAGTACAATAGAGGAGGAGAAGAGCAGGAATAGCAATAGCATTATTAACATTAACGCATACAATACTGCTAAAGATCATAGCTTAAGGGTAGTATCGCTTAAAGAGATGACATCCATATGTAGAAAGGAGTATGCACACTTTGATAGTAAATACATGGTATTTGCTGCTCTTAGGGATAAAGGCTACGTTGTTACTCCAGGCATAAAGTTTGGTTGTGATTTTGCTGTATACGAGCATGGTCCAGGTATAGATCATGCTCCATACCTTGTACAGGTAGTAAATCCTAGCGATATGCTTACAGCAACAATGGTAGTGCTTTATGGAAGGCTTGCTACAACGGTTAGGAAGCAGTTCATCCTAGCAATAGCAAGGGTAAAGGAGAAGAGTGTAGTATTCCTTGCGTTTGATTGGTGGAGAGCGTAAAGCTAACTAACTAACTAAGTAAACAAATTATTAACTATTATTTTATTTATTTTATTTATTTTATTCAAACTCTTTAATCATTTGCTTCACATGTCCTGCTATTATATTAAAAGCCTCTATACCCTCTTTACTTAGATTTAACTCATGCTCTGCTTTAAATCTAGAGTATATTCTAATTGCATTATCAGTAGGATCTATAAATATATCGCCCTCATCCTTTAATACATGCATAAGCAGCTCTTTAAGCCTTGTATCATTATTTAGCCTATCAGCAATCTTACCTCCTTCCCACCACACATCCTCAATCCTCTTATTTACTACCCCTGTAACCTTCTTCCTTGTCCTTGCTAGTAGTAATTCTCCATAAGTCTTACCATTACTCTTGATTATAAAGTGTATCTGATAGAAAGGTAGAACACCATATGCATGAATATTACTACTTGCCTTACTCTGCTCCATAGCATTCATACTGTATTCATATTAAAGCTTTATAAACCTTTTATATTATATTGTAGTTAACCTCTTGCTAGTATCTGAATGTAATCAAAGTTCATACCCTCTACTTTTATGTAACCTATGCTAGTGACTACCCTTGGCATTGATGTAAAGTAGTAACTATAATACTGATGCTCATTAACATCCATGGCATCTGATATGCTTGCATCTATACCAAGAGCCTTTAACTGCTTTATTACCTTGCTTATTACATCTGTATCAAAATACTCCTCTTCCTCTCCTCCCTCTTCCTCTTCATGGCTTCCATGCTTCTTTTCATGCTCAACATCTCTACCCTTATGCTTCATACATAAGGATACATAAGATCATAAAATAAAGATTTTGGCTCCTCATACCTTTATCTAACTAATTCTATTATCAATAGAGGTGAAAGTTCTTAATTTATGTTACCGGCTAGTTAAGTAAAAGATTTAAAGGCGATTACCTTATACTAGATTAATGATAAGGAACTATTATGCTCGTATGCTGCTATGGATGGCTATAAGTGCTGCTGTAAGTTTTATACTAATAAGGATATTTGGTCTTATTATAGGCTTAGCATTATCATTTGCTATATTTGTGCTGCTGAATATAATTGCAAATAGGCGTATGCTAAACTACGGTAGAGGTTCATTCAATGTAGGTATAACCTATAGATGTATAAACTGTGGACATAGGTTCAAAGGAGGCTCATGCCCAAGATGTGGCTCAAAGATGAAGCAAGCAGAGTTCTAACATAATAATTTTTATGAGCGCTATGATTTAGATTTAAATACCATAATATCTGTTATTATTACATGAGCAATATACAACAGATGCGTGTTAAGATATTTGAGGAGTTAAGCAAGATAGTTGATCCAGAGATAAATGTATCCATAATGGAGTTACAGCTTGTAGACAATGTTGAGATAAGGGATGGTAATGTTAAGGTTGAGCTGCATCTAACAAGCCCATTCTGCCCTGCTGTATTTGGATTCAAGATTGCTCAGGATATAAGGGATAACCTGAAGAAGATAGAGGGGGTTAAGGATGTTAAAGTCTATGTAAGTAACCATTTCATGGCTGAGGTTATAAACAAGCAAGTTAATGAAGGCTCAAGTACTAGCATATATGGCAAGTAACATATTAGTATATAAATTTATATACTTTATTTGAACATCTTTAAATAAACCATAACGTACTTAATCTAATGCAAAGAATAATAGTTCTAATACTGCCATTCATGCTCTTAACCCAAGTACTTAGCAATGCTCATGCTGCTACTGAAGATATAGATGTGATGTTTGCTTCAAGCATAGTTGAGATAAGGGGTCATCTATTGCAAGCGATTGAGAATAAGAGGGTTAACGACTTGGAGCATGCTATACCCCATACAGTTCATCCTACGGCTGAGCTTTATCCAAACATAAAGGATAGGATAGCAGAGAAAGATCCTCAACTGGCTAATAGTATAGAGAATAAGCTTCTATCCTTGCAGAAGGATGCACGAGTATTAACTGTAGAGGAGTTTAATGATAGAGTGGATGAGATAAATTCTTTGCTTCATAAAGCATTATTCAACTATGATATAATAGCATCTGATAAATTACAAGGAGCAGGATTCTGGGCTAGCGTTCTTCTGCAAGTTTTAGACGATGCTAGTGATGAGTATGAAGAAAGCGATATAGAAGAGGGCAAGGTAAAGAATGTAATAGAATGGCAGGATGCAATAGGATTTGTTACAGTTCTAAATGCTGATATATTCCCTAACATGCTTAAGGGCAAATTAGAGCAAGGGTTAAGCAATTCATTAGAGCAGTTACTTGCTAGTTTACTTGAGGATATGAAGTCCATGAAGAGTATAGAGAGTATCTCAAGTAAAGTAAGGGCAATAAATGATAACCTAAGACCATTAATAGAAGTAGAAGAGGAGCCTAGTATACCAAAGATAAAAGATCTACTTACATTGGCATTGAATGCATACCAAGCAGGTAAGTTTGAGGAAGAAGGGGAAGGTGAATTCGGTGAAGCACAGAGTAATTATGAGAAGGCTAAAGAGTATATAACTCTTGCATATGAGAAGCACTTCCTGCCATTGAAGCAGTATATAGAGAGTAAAGATCATGAACTTATGAGTAGTACTGAGAATATGCTTAAGGATGAGTTGCTGATGCTTATAGATAAACGTGCAAGTGTAGAAGATATTAAAAGTAAGATAGATGAACTTAATACTAATATAGATAAGATAATTGCAATAGGTGTAATACCAGAGTTCCCATTAGTTACAGGGATGGTTCTTGTATCTGCAATGCTAGTAGTACTTATGCTAACATATAGAGGTAATATAAGATTCAACTTATTCAATTCTAGCAATTAAGCAGTAATAAAAGCAAAGACCATCTTAATATATTTTCTTCTCTACACTTATCCTAGCATGCTCAAATTAAATTAACATATAGCACAAACAATAATAACACATTTGGATAAATAATTAACAGTAAATTCATACTCATGTTGATAAGCAGTGAGGTGTATAATAGGATAGAATCCTCTGGCATATATGGTATTAGAAGGGTTGATCTTAGAAAGGAGTTTGGTAAGGATGTAGATAATCATGTTAATGAACTAATATCTCAAGGTTTAGTCTTTGTAGATAAGAAGAATGGTGCAATAACATACTGGAGCAAGGATAGTTATTTAAGGTATATGCTAGAGAAGGATCCAAAGCTAAAGTTACTTCAAGAATTGATCAGAGATAGCAAGGATAAGGAAGAGGTTATAGATAATGTGGAATTAGAGGAAAAGATAAAAGATATAGTAGAAAATGTTGTAAATGAGAAGATTAATATATTTAATAGCATATTAAATAGTGAGATACTTAAAATAAAAGATCTAATAAGCAATATGAATTCAAATTACTCATCATTTAATGATTATATTTCTTCAATTAAAAGTGAATTAGAGACTAGATTCTCTTCAATGCATAATAAATTAATTAGTTATATAGATGAGAATATTAGTATAATAAATTCTAGACTATTGGATAATAATAAAGAACTAAATGAAAGAATCAATATGCTAGATACTCAAGTAAGATCTATCATTAATTTGAATGATATGATTAAAGAGAATAAGGAAGAATTGGATATTAAAATAAAAGAAGAGATAAGCTCATTAAAGGCATATGTAGATGCAAAGTCTGATTCTATTAACATGATGTTAAATGAGCAGAGATCATTTAGCAATGATATAGTTAAGAGGTTAACTACACTAGAGGAGAGTATAAGAGATCTTGAAGCAAGAATACATAAAGTAAATCAGCATTTAGATAATGTAATAAATAACAATAATGAGTTAAGAGAGGAGATCTCTTCCATAAGCAAGAGTATAGACTCTAACATAGATACAAAGGTATCATTAGCAATTGATAAGATACATACTAAAATAAATAATCTCACTGAGGATTTAGCAAATATAAAGCAAGAATTAGATACAAAGTTAATATATATTGATGAAGTTGTCAGAAGGGTAGATGATATACTTGCAACACTAAAAGCAAGTACAAATGGTAAGAATGGGAATGGTACATACAATAATGAGAATGTGATAACTCTAGAACAGTTCAGGATTGATTTTGATAGAATGTTAGCAGAGTTATCATCATCAATAGGTTGGGTTGAGTTGGCTAGTATAAGGGAAAGGATGTGTAGAAGATACAATATATCTGCACATGAATTCTATACTCTAGTATCCCAACTAATAGAGCACTTTAACAGCAGATATGAACTCTCATCTGGAGGGCAAGAGGGCATAGTAATAAGAGGATTAATACATGGATTTGTAAGGAGGGTATGAATAATAATGAAGAGTATACAAGAGAATAAAGTACACGATGGAGACAGATACAATTACAATAACATAAACGATAGCATTAATAATAGTAGTAATAATAATAGCCTATATCCTTATGGGTTACTAAATAACCCTTTTCCTAGTAGTCCTACCCCAACACTCCATAACTCTAAGATTCTAGGGGGTAAGAGGCATAGAGAGGCTAGGGATGCCATAATAAACTGTATAAATGATCTATACTCAAAGGTAAGTAAAGATCCTAGCAATAGCATAGATGATTTCAGGGTTATAACAGTTGTTCAAGATATAGGTGCTGGCAAGACCCATCTTGCATTGCATATAAAGAGTATTGTTAACAACGCTGTATGCTCATATCTAGATCTTAGCACTATATCTCCAAAGACACTACAAGGGCTCTTTGCTGGATTGCTTAAAGGATTTGCTCAAGATTACCTAGTTGAGTTAAGATCTAAGATAATAAAATATATAAAGCATAATGCACTTCAAGGTAACAAATATGCAAGGAAGTTCTTTAGGGCATCCTTCTTCAATAACAATATTGAGAAACTTGCAGGAGAGGTAATTAATGGTTCAAGATATCCAGACATAAGATACTTGAGTGATATATTCAGTGATTACAACAAGTATGAGGTATCTCTGATAAGGAAGATTATAAATGATGAGTTTTACAATGTTAATGATATAACAAGTTTAGAAGAGATATTAGCAATGCTTGATGCAATAGCAAGCATAAACATGAAGTTCTTGAACAAGTTAACATTACTTGAGATAGATGAGTTTGATTCTAATACTGACTCTATGGACTTTGTTAAGGCTTTAATAAATGCACATACAAGATCAACAATACTATTGCTAATAACTACACCTTCAATATACGATACAATAAGGAGCAGTAACCCCTCATTATTCGATAGACTAGAGAAGGCTAACTACAAGATAGATCTTGTAGGCTCAAGTACATTTGATGAGGTAGTTGATATAGCATTAGAGTACATAAGGGTTAATGTTAAAGATCTAACATTCAGTATGCATGAGCATGATCTAGCAGGTAAGATAAAGGTTATTTATGATGAGTTTGTTGAGTTCAGGAACATAAGATCTCTGCTTAACATACTATACCATGCAATGGAGAGTGCAAAGTTTAGGAATGAGCAAGTGCTTACAGAGGATGCTATAGAGGATGCTATAAGGCATGCTTATCCAGGGTTAAGGGTTAGAGGGAGTATAATGAATGTTCCTATAGCTGAGTTCATGAGGATAAGGAGGGAGTATAATGCAAATGATGTAGAGAGTGCAGTAAAGCAAGCGGTTAAGAACCTCTTAACTCTTCTCCAAGAAAATGGCAAGGTATCTAGGGTAGAGTATGATGTTCCTATTAATGGTGTTAGTGCAGATGCATCATACTTTGATAACAACATGAAGAGGAGTATGGTTGTAGTTATGCTAAATAAGGATTATGTTAGCATGAAGGATCTTTACCATGAAGGTATGAGTGTAGATAGATTACTTGTACTAAACAACTCAGGAATAAATTCTAGCAATGGCTTAAGCATAGTAAACCTCGATAAGCGTAAGGTAGTAGATCTTATATACTTCAACCAAAAGTATAGTAAGAAAGAAATAAGTGATCTTGAGATAGAGAAGGCATTGTTACTAGCAAGATCGATACTACTGTATTAAAGGTATTATCATTTGATCTAGATGGTACACTATTTAGAAAGGGTTTAGATGATGAGTTCTGGCTTAAACTGATCCCAGAGGCTCTTGCTAGAGAGAAGGGTATAAGCATAGATGATGCTAGGGATTATGTGATAAAGGAGTATGAGTCTATAGGGGAGAATGATATAAGATGGTATATCCCAGAGTATTGGTTTACAAGGTTTAATTTAAAGTCAAGTATAGACTCAATGCTAGATAGATTAGATTACAAGTCTGCCTTGTATGATGATGTTTACCTGCTTAATGATCTTGCAAGCATGTATAAACTTATAATAGCAACATGTAATCCAGATGTTATTGCAAGGAGGAAGATTAAGGCATTGGGTATAAAGCATATAGACTATGTATTCTCATCCATATCTTATGGTGTATTAAAGAGCGAGGATTTTTACATGCGTATATGTAATATATTAAATGTTAATCCTAACAATATACTACATGTTGGTGATAACATAATGCAAGATCTCATAATACCTAGAAGCATAGGTATGCAAGCCTTAATAATTGATAGGGATTATAAGCTGAGCAATGAGTACAATGATTATATAATACACTCTTTAAATGATATAGTAGATATTTTAATGTAAAGGATAACTAATAATAGTAATGATTAATAATTCAAAACTCTATTAAAAATATATGAATCCTTTACTTAACATGTATGGTTATGTAAGTATACTTATAGTAGGTATAGCAGTACTATTGATAAGTTTCATTGTTGAAGAGAGTAACTTTACGTTACGATTAATAATAGGTTTTATAGGCTCAGCACTTATAGCTATAGCAATTCTTGCTGTAACAGTGGTTAAATGATAACTAGCAAGAGGTTAAGATTAAATGAACCAAGTAAGCAAATAATAGCAAATGTGGTACAGAAGAGCATTAGAGTTACACTCAAGGTTAAGAGGTAAGATAGAGATAAGAAATAAGGTTAGGATAAGATCAATGGATGATCTAAGTTTAATATATACACCAGGTGTTGCATCTGTTGCTCAAGAGATAGCAAGGGATAAGAGCAAAGCGTATGAGTATACATTAAAGCATAACTCAATAGCAATAGTTACAGATGGCTCAAGGGTACTTGGGCTAGGTAATATAGGTGCTGAGGCAGCATTACCTGTTATGGAAGGCAAGGCTGTTATATTCAAGGAGTTTGCTGGTGTAGATGCCTTTCCCTTATGCTTAGCAACATATAACAAGGATGAGATAATAAGTGTAGTCAAGGCCATAAGCCCATCGTTTGCTGCTGTAAGCATAGAGGATATAGAGACACCAAAGTGTCTAGAGATAGTTGATTCATTACAGGAGCAGCTACCTATACCAGTATTCCATGATGATCAGCATGGCACTGCAGTTGTAGTCTTAGCAGCACTTATAAATGCATTAAGGCTAGTGGACAAGAGTGTTGAGAGTGCAAGGATAACGATAGTTGGCGCTGGTGCAGCAGGTTATGGTATAGTTAATATAATAAGCAGGTACAATAAGGATGGAAGGTTTAATCCAAGAAATATAATAGTACTTGACTCAAAGGGTATAATAAGTAGATCAAGGTTAAAGCATGAGAGTAATGCTAATATGTACAAGTTAAAGATAGCAGAATTAACAAATACAGATGATCTAAATGGCTCGTTGATAGATGCATTAAGAGGCTCCGATGTTCTCATAGGTGTATCTGGTAGATCTAATCTTATAGGTAGGGATATGATAAGGCTCATGGCAAAGGATGCAATAGTATTTGCATTAACCAATCCAGAGCCAGAGATCATGCCAAATATAGCAAAGAACTCTGGTGCAAGGATAGTTGCTACAGGTAGATCGGATTATTACAATCAGATAAACAATGCATTGGTATTCCCTCACCTCATAAGAGCGGTTATAGACTCAGGCATTAAGAGGATAGAGTGGGATATGTTAGTTGATGTAGCATATGCTATAGCAGAGTACACAAGGTCTAACAGATGGTTCAATGAGAAGCATATAATACCTAGCATTATGGATAAGGGTTTATCAAGGGTTATAATATCTGCTATTAAAGCAAGATAATTACTATATATTAAAATATTAGGCAGATTATAGAGATTTAATAATATTACCAAAATATAATGTAAAGATTTTATTAGTAGGTAAGGATATATACCTTATGCTTGAGATATATGGTCGTAGTATAGTAAATGCTATTCTTGATACACCTCTTTATCTATCACTTGCAAGAAGATATATTGGTATTAAACTTCTTAATGAGAAGCAACCATTGTTTGGCTCTGTAGATGTATGCAATGTATGTAACCTTCATTGTAAGCACTGTTATCGGTGGTTAAGCAGAGAGGAAGGAGAGGATTATGGTTTTAGAGGAATAGAGAGTTATAATAAGAAGGTTCTTCAAGAGGAAAGTATTTCATGTTGGTATAGCTGGTGGAGAGCCTCTTCTACGCTATGACGTAGTAAGGTTATTCTGTGAGGAGATGCCAGGACATATATCTGTGATAACCAATGGCACTATACCATTGCAGAGGATAGATGGTCTTTACTTTTACTTTGTATCACTTGATGGTATAAAGGAAGCACATGATCAGATAAGGGGTAAGGGCTCATACGATACAACAAAAGGAATATACTTGATTATATAAAGCGTTACAGCACTGATGGATACAAGGCATGGAAGGATATTTGGTTATCATTAACAATAAACTCAATAAACTATAGATTCATAGAGGATTATATTAAAGAATGGTATGGTATAGTTAACAAGGTAGCTGTACAGTTTCATACACCATTCATAGATGATCCCCTTATGCTAAGGTTTGGTTATAAGCGTGATAGAGTAATAGATGAATTGCTTATGTTGAGTAAAAAGTATCCTAACTTTATAGCAAACAAACCTAAACAGCTTAATCTATTAAGGAAGAGCTGGGGAGGTAAGGGTAGAGTACCAATAGCATGCCCTTCATGGGCTGTGTTAGCATTGGATCATATGGGTAGAGTTAAGAAACCATGTTGCATAGGAAGCTATGATAACATTGCAGTAAAACCTATATGTGAAGAGTGTGGTCTTAGCATTTACTCACTACTTTACAGTATTGGTATAAAGAATAATATGTAAGTAAGAAAATATATTTTTATATTAATAATTTATTCATCTCATGTTAACAGGAAGGGGTTAAGATGAAGAAGATAGAGATGATAGTAGGTAGAGATTCTTTACATTACGTAATAGAGCGTTTATCATTACTTAAGGCTGTAAAGAATGTGCATGTAACATCATCTGAGTTGGTTAAGCTCTATAACAATGAGGAACATAAATCTATGATATCTACAAGGGTAGAGTTTGTGATAGATGATGAGTATGTTGATGAGGTTATCCAATTAATACTTGGGGATGAGAAGGTATCATTTGGAAAACTGTATGTAATAACCATAGATAGAGTATTTGAATTAGGTTACAGAGAGGGTCATAGATTCAAGTTAGCCTTATCATCATTGATAAGGGTACCAAGGAGGTATGTATTTGATATAATAACCAATTATGAGAGGCTTAGGGATCTCTTACCAGCCTACTACAAAAGCATGTATGTTAGGAGTAGTAGTGATAATGTTGTAGTTACTGAGGATGAGTTTATCTTGCTAGATATAGTATGTAAGCAGATAAGTAGACATACACTTTATCCTCCAGCAGTGCATGAGGTGGAGATCCTCTCTGGTTACTTGGAAGGTAGTAGGATAACTGAAACCTATACAGAGATGGATGATAATACATATATGATGTTAGTTGCAGATATGAAGGTTAAGGAAAATCTCATTGAGCTCATAGGATTTCATATCAAGCATAGATTAGAGCAGTATATGAAAGCATTTCTTAAGGAACTTACTAGAGTTATAGAGAATGAATATAATAACAACAATAATAATTATTAATGATTAGAATAAATAAATTAACAAGCAAAGATAAATAAAAATAAATAAAAATATTGCTATTTGATCTTACTTTACTCTATATTTCTCTAACTCAGCATCAGATATGGAGATGTATACTAAGCTACCATCAAAGTTGGTAACTGCTGACTTTGGTATGGCATACTTGCGTGGTCTAAACACACCCTCTATCAGTATAATCTCTTTATCTGTCTGCCCAACTATCTCTCCATGCATATATCCATCACTTGTTATTATCGATTTATTCAATATACGCCTACTATCTAGATCTATCGTGGGTCTTGCCATATAGCTCACCCTAAATATTATAGAGAGGAATAGAATTAAAAATTTTACGGTTATTATCAATACTGCTATTATCCTCTTAATATTTTATAAGATCAGCCATAAGATTCGTACCTTACATCGAATGTCTTATCTGGTCTCTTGTTCTTCTCCTTCTCTTCTATGAAGCCTAAAGGCTTTAAGTACTGCATAACACCATCAACGGTACCCTGCCAACCACATACATAGAACATTGTATTCTCAGGTGTTATCTTCTCTCCAACAAGTTCCTCTAATGGTGATTTACCAGTCTGTGGGTTTACCTGTAAGAAAGTCTCAACCCTTCCTTTATGACCTCCCCAACTTCTATTTATGAACTCATTTGGTCTACTTATGCTAGCCCTATACTTGAACCTCCACCTGCTATCCTTACCATCTATACTCTCCTCTTCAAGCTGCGTTAATAGTTCCCTGTATCCTAGTTCTGTAACATAACTTGCACCATGTAACACTACTATCTCCCTTCCATCCCTCTTATGCTTAAGATGCAGTGTCATGCTTATGAATGGAGCAAGTCCTGTACCTCCTCCTATCATAACTATCCTCCTCTCTTCCTTCCTCCCATCAGGCCATTGATCAACTAGCCCAAACGGTCCTGTAGGTTTAAGCCAGAGTATCTCATCACCCTCTTTCCTATCAAAGAGCTCTGTTGTAAACCTACCAGGCACAGGTTTCCTAACCCATCTTATGTATAGTTCAAAGTACTTCTTCTGCTCTGGTGGAGAAGCTATAGAGTATGCCCTCCTAACTATCTTACCTCCTTCACTCTTAACTGGTAATCCTAAGGTAACGAACTGACCTGCTCTAAAGTCTGGTACTTGCCCCTCTAATGGTTTTATCCTGAATATCCCTAAATCCTCCGTGTAGAGTCTTATGAAAGATATTATGCCCTTATTATCTGTGACCAACTCTTCTTCAAGATGATTTAGATGATAGATATTTAAATCTATTCTTTCTTACTTTAGATATCTATTTGTTATTACTAATAGTAATGCCTCTATATTAACAGAATCTTCATCGCTTGGATACATACTTGTTATCCTTTACTATGAAACGCCATGGCTTATCTCTTGCCTTTGTTATACCTATCCTCTTTGTTGCTACTATATACTCCTTATCTATGTTAGCATAGTATGCTATGTACAAAGGACCCTTAACAGTTAGATCTATACCATTATGCTCCTTGCCTATGAACAGCGCTCTAGTTAACCTTCCAGGTCCACTAGTTATCCTATCATCTCCTCTAACTCTAACCTTTTGCATAAAATCAATACCATCTATTGGTTGTAAAGCCCTTACAAGTACTGCACCTGCACTCATGCTAGGATCTTTGGCTACAGCATTAAAGCAGTAATGGTTGCCATAGATGAAGTACACATATGCATAGCCTACATCACCAAACATTACCATGTTCCTCTTACTAATACCCTTGAATGCATGACTTGCTGGATCATCAGATGTATATGCTTCAGTCTCAACTATCATACCACTTAATACTATTTTTTCATCTATTACTCTAACAAGCAGTTTACCTAGTAGTTCCTTGGCTACACTTACTGTATCTCTAGCATAGAATGCTCTAGGTAATGGATCATACTCTACCTTAGGCATTATAAGTTTATTAGTAGATCTAGGATAATTACCTTAAGTTATGCAGAGGTTCATAGACTCAATAGCAGATGGAGTATTCATGCTTGCAAGGTGTAACTCATGCTCTAAGTTCATATGGCCCCCAAGCGTTATATGTAGTAGATGTTTAAAGAGTGATATAGAGTGGGTTAAGGTTGAGCCAATAGGCAAGGTTTTATCTGTTAGCATATCTTATGTATCAACCAAAACCCCAGATGCAGAGACCTTTGCACTTATAGAGTTAGAGCATGGTATAAATCTATTCGCATCTATAGAGGGTAGTGTGCATGAGGGCTCAATTGTAAAGATGATAAGATGTGGACTAGATAACCATGGTAAGCCATACTATGTATTTAAAGCATTAACATAAATAAATAAATAAATCCATGTAATAATTATAACAGAGATAAATTTATTATTGCTTTTAGCATTTATCACGAGTAATAGTATGGATTCAATTAAAACTAATAGGACAAGGAGGCAGAGGGGCTATAATTTTGAGAGGGAATTGGTTAATAGGATAAATTGCTCTAAAGGATGGAAAGCATTAAGGCTAGGCTCCCCATCCGTTTCATTACCAGATGTAATAGCAGTAAATAATCAAGAGAGCATAATCCTTGCAATTGAAGCAAAGAGTAGTAGTACAAACATCATAAGGGTACCTTTAGAGCAGATAGAGAGATGCTACAATATACTTGATACATTCTCATTATATAAACATAGATATGCTATATTAGCATTGAAGTTCATGAGCAAGAAGTGGAAGAGAGCTTATACATATGAGCAGAGAGGCTTAAGGGAGTATTATAAGTTATGTGAGCATCTGCTGGATCTAGGTAATGGTAGTAGTGATGATGCTAGCATAGTATGTAGGTATGATGGTTCTTTATACTATAGTAATAATGATAAGAGTATACCATTAGTACTTAAAGATTTTACCATGCCTTTCAACACTGCTACTCATTGATCTTATACATGTACACCTTGTAGGGTTCATTGCTATCCTCATCCATGTAGTTCCATACGTTAGGGTCTAAATCTAACATCTTGAACCTCTTCTGTAGTACAGGATGCAGGCAGTTATACACTGAGTGGCTTATAACTATTGAGTTACTCTCTGCTAATGCATGTATCTTTGCTGCCATGCTTATACCATAGCCTACTATATCTCTATGTATATCATCCTTATCTCCATACTGTATAACTGAATGCTCACCAGCATCTATACTAACCTTCATTGCAAGTGTAGGATAATCGTACTCATCAAGTATAGGATTTATACCTTGCTCTAACACCTCAAACATTGCTACTGCAGCATTAACAGCGTTATCACATGCTAGGAGTAGATTATTCATAGCAGGGAAGTAAGATATAACTGCATCACCAACATACTTCAATACTAGACCATTGAAGTTAAGTGTAAGCAATGACATCTCTTGGGTAAATGCTTGCATTATAACTGCTAGCCTCTCAACTGGTAGTGTTCTACTAAGCCTTGTTGAGCCTACTATATCTGCGTATAATACAACTAACCTTACCTTAGAGTTAACATGCCTCTTAAGGAACTCTTCGGAGGAGTTAGTTAATGCCTTAAAGTGCATACCTCTCTTCAATGCCTTCCACATCCTTGCTTGTACCTCTGCTATGTATGTCTGTGTATCAACTACCCTAGCAGATGATAGTTCATCTAATATTATACTAGTTATTGTACCATTGTTATCTATTCCATGTTTACTATTACTCCCATTATCTCTCTCCCTAATACCATCCATAATAAATAATTAATTGAGCACGTATTTAACAATTATTAATATAAAAACTTGTAACTTTCTTCATTTGATTAAGTATTAATATCACATATTATTCTTCAGCTATGCTCTTTACAAAGTGTATAACCTTCTCTGCTATAACATTTGCTGCCAATTCTTGTGCTTCCTTAGTCTGAGCGCCTATGTGAGGTGTACATATCAGATTATCTAGCATTATAAGCTCTTGGTTGGTTGGTGGTTCTATCTCAAATACATCCAATGCTGCCCCAGCAATGGTTCTATTCTTAAGTGCATTAAGCAATGCCTTCTCATCTATAACTGCGCCCCTTGATGTGTTTATTATATATGCTGTTCTCTTCATCAATGATAACCTATGCTCATTTATCATATACCTTGTAGACTCATTCAATGGTACATGTAAGGTAACAAAGTCAGCACTCTTAAGCAATGTATCCAGATCAGTTACTACTATAGCAAGTTCTCTAACCAGCATGGGATCTATCTTTGCTATATCATATGCTATTATGTTCATCCCTAATGCTCTAGCAAGTCTAGCAACTCTAGTTCCTATCTTACCCATGCCTACTATCCCTATATACTTGCCTTTGAGTTCAATACCTAGTAACTCATTCTTTATCCACCTGCCTTGCTTCATTGCATTATCTGCCTTAACTATCCCTCTAGCAAGGGCTATCATAAGCCCTATAACAAGTTCTGCAACAGATGTCATTGCTGCCTCCTCAGCATTAATAACCTTTATGCCCTTGCTCTTTGCATACTCAACATCTATATTATCTAAACCTACTCCTACTCTAGCAATAAGCTTTATACTACCATTGGATGCATCTATAACATCCTTCCTAACCTTTGTCCTACTTCTAACTATAAGTACATCATAATCCTTTACTATGCTTAACAGCTCCTCATGCTTTATATCTGGCTTGTAATCCACATGTAGATTGTTCCTCTTCATTACCTCTAATCCATTTGGGTCTATTGCATCACATACTAGCACTCTTATTCTATCACTTCTTTGCATACACTCTACATAAACTGTTAAATTAATTAACCTATCTATGCATAGGTATGAAGATAGGAGATAAGATTATAGTTGTTGCTGTAGACATAAACTCACCAAGAGAGGTAGTAAGAAGAGCGGCAGAGGTTGCAGAGCATATAGATGCATATGTTATACTTGTAACAGTGATAGATATACCAAGGATAGCTGGTGCAGAGGTTAGTCCATTAAGCACAGATATGCATGAGAAGAGGATATCTGAGTATCATAAATTCCCTTATACAAGAGTACTTCTCTGGCATGCCTAATATACTTGTAGAATCCAAGATACTATATGGTGATCCTGCTAATGAGATATGTAAGTTAGCTGAGGATATAAATGCTGATATGGTAGTTATTGGGAGCAGGGATTCTAAGATTGAGTCTATGCTATTAGGGAGTGTATCTGAGAAGGTTTTTGAAGAGGTGTAAATGCTCAGTCTTAATGGTAAAGATCAGATAGCATCTAACATATATCCTCATCCTTGCCAGCAAATACGTACAGTGCAACAAGTTCCTTACTGTTGCTATGAAACTTATGCCTCTTCTTAGCTGGAACAAATATAACCATACCCTCATGTATAGGTATGTCTTTATCATCAATCCTTAAGAATCCATCGCCCTTTATTATGTAGTATATCTCATCATTCACATGTGGACTCTGTGGATCAGCCTCACCTGGTTTAAGTCTAAGAACACCAACATCCATGCTACCTTCCTGCATGAATGTACAGCACCAATCATCCATATCATTCAATATCTTATTAACATCATAAGCATATACTTTCATTACTGCTAAAATAATAAAGGAGTAGTTAAAATATATTATGCTGGTAGGCTATGAGTAAATTTACATTTATCAATAACACTGAACAATATGATGAACGGGCTACAGTATGAGCCTACCGTAAATCTTATTACTTGATAACTCTTATATCAGATGATGAGCCAAAGGATTAGCATAGAGGATGCTTCAAGGCTTAAGATTACTGTTAGTGATGAAGATATAAACAATATAAGCAAGGTAAATCTACTAAGAGAGTATGCATTATCTAACATAGAGAGATTCTGGGAAGAGCAGGCTTTACTATTGCACTGGTTTAGGCGATGGGATAAGGTAGTTGAGTGGAACCCTCCATATGCAAGGTGGTTCATCAATGGCTTAACAAATGCATCCTACAACGCACTTGATAGGCATGTAAAGAATGGTAAAGGGGATAAGAAGGCTATAGTATGGGAGGGTGAGGATGGAGAGAAGAGGACTCTAACCTATAATGATGTATATACTAAAGTTAGCATGCTAGCAAGTGCATTAAAGGAGTACCTTGGACTTAAGAGAGGGGATAGAGTAACGATATACATGCCTATGGTACCAGAGTTAATCATAGCAATGCTTGCATGCTCTAGAATAGGGGTTATACACTCTGTTGTATTCTCAGGCTTTAGTGCAAATGCACTTGCTGATAGGATAAATGACTCCTCCTCAAGTATAGTTATAACAGCAGATGGCTTCTATAGAAGGGGCAAGGTAATAGATCTTATAAGCAATGTTAATGGAGCACTAGCATATGGATGTAAGAGTGTAAAGCATGTTATAGTATTCAATAGATTAAGTAAAGTAAACAATGGAATAACTGATCCAATTAACAAGGTTAATTATCATACATGGGATGATATACTAAAGGAAGGTAGCAGCAACTATGATGCTGAAATGGTTGAGAGTAACGAGCCATTGTTCATGCTATATACATCTGGAACAACAGGCAAGCCTAAAGGTATACTCCACTCAACTGGTGGTTATCTAACATATGCAAACTCTACCTTCAGATGGGTATTTGGTATAACTGATAACGATATATACTTCTGTACAGCTGATATAGGTTGGATAACTGGGCATACATATGTTGTATATGCACCTATGCTTAATGCTACTACAGTTGTAATCTACGAAGGTGCACCAGATTACCCAAGTATATACAGATGGTTTGAGATAATAGAGAGGTATAGAGTAAGCATATTCTACACTACACCAACTGCATTAAGGATGCTCATGCGCAATGCAGAAGATTACTCTAAGAGGCATGATCTATCATCTTTACGCTTACTTGGGAGTGTAGGGGAGCCCATAAATCCACAGGTATGGTTATGGTACTACAAGAGTATAGGAGGTGAGAGATGCCCAATAGTTGATACATGGTGGCAGACTGAGACTGGTGCATGTATGATAAGCAATCCTACTGGCATAGCAAGGTTACCAATGAAACCAGGCTCAGCAACATTACCATTACCAGGGGTAGAGGCTGCAGTTGTAGATGAGCATGGCAATGAGGTTAAACCATACACCAAGGGTTACCTTGTAATAAAGAGACCATGGCCAGGACTTATGCTTACAATATGGAACGATGATGCTAGATATAGGGAGATCTATTGGTCAAGGTTCAAAGGTGTATACTACACTGGGGATTATGCTATGCAGGATGATGATGGTTACTTCTGGTTACTAGGTAGAGCGGATGATGTCCTTAAGGTATCAGGGCATAGGATAGGAAGCATGGAGTTGGAGAGTGCAATAGTAGCACATGATGCAGTTGCAGAGGCTGCTGTTGTAGGCAAGATAGATGAGGTTAAGGGTGAGAGCATAGTAGCATTCGTTGTATTAAAGCAAGGTTACCAAGGCAGTTACTCCATAAAAGATGATATAATTAGATATGTAAAGAACAAGTTAGGTGCAATAGCAGTTATAGATGAGGTCTACTTTGTGAACAAGCTACCAAAGACTAGGAGTGGTAAGATAATGCGTAGACTACTGAAATCAATAGTTAACAACACAGGTATAGGTGATGTAACTACTCTAGAGGATGAGGCTGCTGTTGATGAGGTTAAGGCTGCATATGAGGAGTTGAAGAGGCAAGTGAACAGTAATTAATTAATTCTTAGCAAGATGATAAGTTATTATTTACTTTAGTAATTTTATTTAATCTAAAGTTAACTAGTAATAAATATAACCATATTTTAATATCTCTAAATAAATATTCATATTAATATCATTATATTATGAAATATAAAGGGGAAAGACTAAAAAGCTGTCCATTCTTAAAATTAGAAGGGTTGGGGGTACTTGGTTACAATATATTTGCAGATATGTATGGATGTGATACCAACCTATTAGATGATATAAAGTACCTAAGGAGACTTCTAAAGGAGGCTGCTAATGCTGGTAATATGCATATAGTGAAGGTATTCTTCCATAAATACTCCCCTCAAGGCATAACAGGCTTGGTTATAGTAAAAGAGTCGCATATAGCGTTGCATACATGGCCAGAGTATGCATTTGCTTCTGTAGATATATTCTTATGCGGTAACAATTCAAATCCTTACAAGACTTTAAAGCATATAGAGAATGGTCTTAAACCCTCAAAGGTAATAACCAAGAGCGTAGAGAGAGGAGTTATACATGAAGAGCTCGAGGAGGTTATGGGTAACAGAAGAGACGTATAGAGGATATAGGGTAAGCCATGAGATAAAGAAGGTTATAGTAAGCAAGAGGACAAGATGGCAGCATATAAAGCTAGTTGAGACTATAAACTATGGCAAGATGTTGATAATAGATGGATTGATACAGTCATCTGAGAGGGATGAGATGAATTATCATGAGGCTATAGTACATCCAGCAATGATTACACATAAAGATCCTAGCAGGGTTCTAATACTTGGAGGAGGAGAAGGAGCATGCTTAAGAGAGGTATTAAAGTATAGAAGCGTTAAGCATGCTGTTATGGTTGATATAGATGCTGATATGGTAGATATAAGTAAGAGGTATCTGGCAAGTATGCATGAGAATGCTTACTCTGACCCTAGGGCAAGTGTTGTAATAGATGATGCCCTTAAGTATGTTAAAGGCATTAGTAATGGCAGCAGAGAAAGGTTTGATGTTATAATACAGGACTTAACTGATCCTCAAGAAGGTAGTCCGTCAAGGATGCTCTATACGCTAGAGTACTTTAAACATGTTTACAATGCTCTTACAGATGATGGTTTATTTGCATTACAGGCTACACTCTTAAATCCATACCCTAATACTTATGCTGTAATATACAATACATTAAAGCATGTATTTCCTATAGTTAGGGCATATGCTACATACGTACCATGCTATGCAAACTTATCTGGGTTCATAGTATGCTCAAAGTTACATGACCCCTTGAAGTTAGATGATGAAGATATAGAGGATAGGATCAAGGAGAGGATAGTTGGTAAATTACATACATACGATAGCATTGCACATAGATCATACTTCTCCATAATCCCAAAGCATGTTAGGGATATTATTGAGAGAACTAATATAATATCAACAGATGATAACCCAACCAAGTTCCCTATTTATGAGTAGTAATGCAAATTATTAAATAACTCTTAATATCTGCAAGATAACATGAGTAAGCCAGTAGATCTAGGAAGCGTAAAGGAGGGTTCATATATAATAATAGATGGTGAACCATGTAAGATAGTATCTTATGAGAAGAGCAAGCCTGGTATGTAACCTTGTTATAGCAAGGCAAGGTTACCCAGATAGCATGGCTCAGCAAAGGCTAGGGTTGTTGCTATAGGGCTATTTGATGGAGTAAAGAGGAGCATAGTATCCCCAGTAGATGCAAATGTAGATGTGCCAATAATAGAGAAGAGGAATGGGCAGATAATCTCAATAAACAACAATATACTACAGATAATGGACCTTGAGACATTTGAGGTCTTTGAGACAGATTCTATAGAGGAGGATGCAAAACCAAGGATAAAGCAAGGTGCACAGGTTGAGTATTGGAGAGTCATGGGTAGGAACAGAGTTATGAGAGTTAAAGAAGCATAGTTAGCAATAGATAAGTTATGCAAAACAATTTTTATTAATAAATAAATACTATTATAATGGATTTAGTAGGTAGGTTTACACATGTGTATAGATGATATATTATTTGCTTGTGCCATAGATGATTCCCTTGCATACTTTACATATGAAGGTAGTACTATGCTCATAGTAAACTCAAAGAAGCATGCAAAGCAAGGCATCTCTGGATTTAAGAACATAGAATACTACATAGATGCAATAATATCACATGAAAGTATACATGCTGTTATAAGGAAGATAGAACCTAATGTTGATGCTGATGCTATAGATGATATAGAGGTTATAGTAAGCAGAGGGAATATTAGGTTTCAGATAACTATGAATAATATGGCATTCGCTTCTGATGCATCTGGATTAGTATTGCCAGATAACCTAATCGATCCATAAAATAAATAAATAATCTGAATTATAGATGAATTACAGATAATTATTATGATATTCATATACTTGCATTATATCAGCAGCATCATCTTCTCCTACTTACTCATAGACTCATTAAATATCTCCTCAACTGCACTATAACCCTTAGTATGTATTCTATGTAACTGAGCCATCAGATACTTCTCTGCTTCGTTAACATCATCTACTATACCTTTCTTAACTAAGGATAATGTTAATACATACAATGCTGATGACGCTATTCTAGGGAAGTCTGTATCCCTTAGATTGTTACTCTCTATATATCTACCAATTGCTGTTAAAACCATATCATAAGCAAGGTTCCTTAACTCTTCTGGGTGCTTGCTCTCCAGCTCCTCAAACGCTAGAGCCTCTATATCCTTATTTGTATTTAGCATGAATATATTTAATATGAGGTTACTATTAACTCTTTGTTTTTGTTTATATAATACTAATATTTTGATAATATTTTAATTGATATTTTATTAAAATATAGATATTTTTAGATATTTATTCTTTACTTATCGTAATCTTTTTCAATTTATTAATCATATAATATATTCATAATTGTAATCTAAAATAACTGATTATTATTTAGTAGCATATATACTTGCATACTCATCCTCTAAATAGTATCTAACCCTCTCCTTCTTAAACTCCCTAGTAGAGAAGAGTATGGTGTAATTGCTTATATTCACATCCTTTGACATCTCATCTGCTATACTCTCACATACCTCTCTACTCCTTGCATGAACCATTGTATAAAGGTTGTAAGGCCATGATGGATATGTAGGCCTCCTATAGCAGTGACTTACTTGCGGATACTTTGCTAACCTATATCCAACATCATCTATTATATCATCTGGAACTATCCATACTATCATACCATTTGCTATAAAACCAGCGTTCCTATGCCTTAATATGGCAGCAAACCTTCTCATAACCCCAATCGATTGGTAATACTTCATCCTTTCTATGTAATACTCAACGCTTACCCCTAACCTTGCTGCTGGTTCATTGAACGGCTCCTTAACTATACTTATATCCTTCTGCATCTCCCTTATGAACTTCTTATCCATCTCAGTAGCCTCAAAGTTAACCCTTTGTATGCTCTTAACCTCTTCAGTAGGCTTAACCTCTATATTCTCATCATCAGCAAGCATATCAAGCTTTACCCCTATCTTGTATAACTTTACTGTAGGAAGTATCATGTACTCCCTTACCCCTTGCATTGATGCAAACCTCTCAACCTCATGCTTAACATTCCCATAGGGGGGTACTGCTATAGTAAACCAAAGGTTGTAATAGTGATCCCTCTCATAGTTATGGCTTACCCCAGGGTGCTTATTTATCTCATATGCAACATGCTCTATCCTATCTTGCTCTATGCTCATTGCAACTAGGGCACTCTTGTACTTTAATGCTCTAGTATCAAATATAGCATCTATCTCTCTTATTATGTTGGAAGCCTTTAACGCTCTTATCCTATTTATAACCTCATCCTCACTAACATTAAGCCTCTCTGCTATTGCTAAGAACGGTCTATTAACAAGAGGGAACTCCCATTGTAGTATGTTAAGGATCTCCTTATCCAAATCATCTAACTGTAACTGCATATCTTCACTACACTCCTACCGATATTAATATTAAACTGTATTGTACCAAGAGAAAAGATTTTTTATACCCTGATGCTTAGATGCTAAGTATGTCAGAGCAACCTGAACAGGAGCCTGTAAAGGAGAAGTGGGGGGTAGCACACATATACAGTAGTTTTAACAATACCATAGTACATATAACTGATCTAAGCGGTGCTGAGACTATAGCAATAAGCTCTGGTGGCAGGCATGTTACTGCAGATAGATATGAATCAAGTCCATACGCAGCAATGAAGTCTGCACAGGCAGTAGCAGATATAGCAAAGGCTAGGGGTATTACTGCATTGCATATAAAGGTTAGAGCAGTTGGTGGTGTAGGACCAAGGATCCCTGGGCCTGGTGCTCAAGCAGCAATAAGAACCCTTGCTAGGGCTGGATTCAAGATTGGTAGGATAGAGGATGTAACTCCAATACCTCATGACTCAACAAGGAAGCCTGGTGGAAGGAGAGGAAGGAGAGTATAAATAATAATAATCTTATCATGCTTTTGCTTATCATCCCTATAAATAAATAAATCAAGAACTTAGTTAAATAAGCATTTTAATTAAAGAATCAGATTTATTTATATAATCCAAGTATCTATCATAAACGATGCATGCTTGGGTTTAATAGACGAACTTATAAAGTGGACTAGAGATACATTCATGCCTATAGGCGATATAGGTCTGTTCATACTAGCATTTATGGAGTCATCGGTATTTCCTGTACCTCCAGATATACTGCTAGTAGCATTATCTTTGGCAAACACATCCTTAGCATTATACTATGCTACTATAACTACCATAGGCTCTGTACTTGGAGGGGTTGCAGGATACTACCTAGGCTTAAAAGGAGGAAGGCGAATAGCAAAGAGGATATTCTCTGAGAGGATGATAGATAAGGCTGATAACTACTTCAAGGAGTATGGCGCATGGGCTGTACTCATAGCAGCATTCTCACCCATACCGTATAAAGTATTCACTATAACAGCAGGCATATTCAAGGTTAACCTTAAGAAGTTTGTTATAGCCTCAATAGTAGGAAGGGGTGCTAGATTCTATGCTGAGTCAGTGCTTATAATGTTATGGGGCGAAGAGATATTAGCATTCATAGATAGTAACTTGGAAATTATTACTCTTATTACAGCAGCAGCAATAATAGCAGTAGTTGTATTAAGGAAGAGGCTTGCTATAATTAAGAAAGGAAGTAATAACAATGATGATGATGCAAGTAAATAGTATAATTAACAGCAATACTCTTTAAAATTGCATCTCCTTAACTTTATTTACAATAGCAACTATCTCATCATAACTAGCAGTACTATCAATGCTTATATAGATTACATGCTCGCCATGCATAAATGATACCAACTTTACCTTATCATGCACAGTTAATGTGAAATGGTTTCTACCAATGGAGTTGGTAAACGAACTCCTCATAGACTCTCTAACAGCAGTTAAGAAGAACTCATCTCTAGCCTCTTCCTGCTTGAATAAAGGTTTTAAACCATTCCTCATCTTACCTGCAATAGTCTTCCCGAATCTGTTTATTATACCTGCATACCTTATCTTATCATTTATATTAATTATATTATTGCATACCTCTTTATATCTAATGTTGGTGTTATGCATATAGCTATTATGATCTATGGTCTGATAAACTTATTGCTAGTTAGTTAGTTAAATTGATAAGTTAGATGTCATAATATTACATATGCCATCAGCGTATGTGTTAATAAACTGCGACCTAGGATCAGAGGATGCTGTGATAAAGGAGATAAGTGCCCTTAAAGGAGTCAAGGAGGTAAAAGGTACATATGGTGTGTATGATATTGTAGTCAAGGTTGAAGGTGAGAGTATGGAGGAACTGAAGGATACAATAACATGGAAGATAAGGAGGATGCCAAAAGTAAGATCAACAGTAACCCTTATAGTTATAGAGGGGCAAGGAGAATAGTCAATAATAAATAGATCAATTCAAATTACTGAATTAAAGATGCGAATATATAAAAGTAGCCAGATAATAAAACTAAATTGGTTTTATTAATTAAAATGGTTAGATCAAATAATGCATTTATTTATTTAATTTCTATTATCTATAATAAACTAAAAAATAATCTTTATACTTGCTATGGTGATATTATAGCCCTGCCTATTATCTTACCTTCCTTTAACTGTGTAATTGCATCGTTAGCCTCATCAAGTTTAAACCTCTTTGCTACTATACTCTTTACTATGCCTCTCTTTGCCAATGCTACCAACTCAACTAGATCAGCATATTTGCCTGTATATGAGCCTATTATCTTGAATGCTCTTAAGGGGATCAATGGTAGATTGAGTTCTACCGCCCCACCAAACAGACCTACAAGTATGAGCCTACCCCTCTTCCTTAGCATATCTATATCCCTTGCTACTGTACTGCTTGAGTTAACAAAGTCTATTACAGCATCAGCACCAAGCCCATTGGTGATGTCCTTAACCTCTTTAACTACATCTCTGCTATTTGCATTTATTACAACATCTGCCCCAAGCCTCTTAGCCTCATCAAGCCTCTTATCATCCAAGTCTATAACTGCTATGTTAGAGCCTACCAGTGCCCTTGCTAACTGTACAGCTATAAGCCCTAGACCTCCAGCACCAACTATGACTAGTAACTCTTGTGCCTTTGCCATTGCGTTCTTTAATGCTGTATAAGCAGTTAATGCAGAGCATGCAAGGCTTGCTGCCTGCTCAGGCTCCAAACCCTTTATGCTGATTAGATACTTCTGATGCGGTACTAGCACATACTCAGCATAGCCTCCATCCTGGAATATGCCAAGTGATCTAGGTCTATCGCATAGATTCTCCTCTCCTACAACACATGCTGGGCATGAGCCATCACCTATCCATGGGTAGACTAGGACCTCATCCCCCTCGCTTATGCCTATTACATCATCACCAATCCTCTCAACTATACCTGCTATCTCATGCCCTGGTGTTAATGGGAACTTAACTCCTCTATCCTCTACCCTCATAAAAGTATCTCTAGGACCAGCGTATCCCCCTTCCCATAGATGGATATCACTATGGCATACTCCACTAGCCTTAACCCTTACTAGTACTTGGTTACCCTTTGGATTAGGTGTATTTAACTCTTCTATGCGTAAAGGTTCCTTTGGCTTTATTATCCTTGCTGCCTTCATACTGTTATGAATGATATACATGTTATTATACTTACCTTGTTATAATTAGAGGAAGAAAATAATATTAATAGCAAAGCCCTTACTGCTTTATTAATGGCTACACAATGGAACTGCAGCATATGCTCAAAGCAGATACTATGGAGTGAACTCTTTACATTCTACTCTAAAGGTGCTGTACACTTTACATGCTTTAAACAGATGGTTATAAGTAAGAATAATAGTGAAGAGGCTAACGCATTACTCTATGCACTTGAGGATGAGTTAAAGATGATAGTTGCATATAAGAAGTATATGAGCAAAGTTATAAACGAAGATGCCAAGAAGCTTATGCAAGAGAATGAGAAGGATGCTGAGAAGCATGCTGCGCTGCTAACCAAGTTAATAGATAGATCTATACTACAGAATTAATCGTTAATATATAATTAATAATTAATTTTATATCTGATTTGATTTGGTAGTAGTGTATGCTAGCAGTAACCCTCCTTCTGTTCTAGGTAGGATTCGACTATGCAGCCTACCTGGCCCTCGAGCAGAGGCTCATTGGGCCTGTTTGGCCTTGCTCCGTGTGGGGCTGTTGTTTCACTCCTACTACATAGGGATAATCAGCCTAGTCTTAGACATGGCATCATCTTCATCCCCTACTTCGGATACCATTTCTATACAGTTACCAGCCATCTCTGGCTACCCATCGCTGGGTCACACCTCTGCTTGGAGGGAGGAGTTTCCTCCTTCACAAGGTTACCTACCCACTAGCTTACACTACTACCAATATACTATACTAAATACTTGGATTTAATCTTAAAGTACTCATCCTCTATCCTTGCTATACCATCTATACTATCAGCATTTCTATACTCCTCGAGTAGATCTCTATTCAACTCCATGAATGTATGCCCCCACTTGAATTTATTCAGAAGCATGTATGCTAACTCTTCATACCCAAGTATATAGCATGCTGCAGCTAAAGCCTCAACGCTACTTAACTTTGCTAACTTTGCATAGTTAACAGGGTTTGCTGCTAGCAGTAATGGTAATCTCCTTCTTACTCTTACTCTTACTTTAGAGAATATACTTGGGGCATTGACCCATGAACAGTCTACTAGGGTTATGGAGTTATATGATGAATCTCCCTTGTATAGGGGAGTATTAGAGTATGGATCTAGAAGTATAGTATTGTAAGGTATCCTATTAACCCTTTCCAACATCCTAAAGCGTATAAGCTTCCTTGCACTACACTTACTTGGATCATCATCGTTTAGCATGTATGCTAGTAGTCTCATCAATTAGACAACAGCAATGCTCATATATACAACTATCGCAACTACCGTTAAGACATTCCTCTTTCTTGCATTTGCATTCATAACAGATCAATTCCATAACATTATTTATATGAACATATGTAAAAATCTTTCAGCTGCTAGATGGTAGTGCTATATCTGCTACATGCTCATTATGGAATATAGCAAGTAAGAGAGAAGATAGAGATGGGTAGAGTATAATTACATAACATATAGCATATAAGCTATGTAGCTAATACTGAGAGATAATGGCTGAAAGTTAACAAAGGTTAGTGTGAGGCTAGATCTATTATTTAAAATGCTCTACAGAATAAGAGATGAAATATTAGCATAAAAATTCTATGAATAAAGGATACACTACTATTCATCCTTAATCACTTCTCTTTTATTATGTGTATAGATCGCCACACATGGTTATTGCGCTTCAGGATAGTTACGTTGGGCTATTGGGAGTAGCGGGCTCACAGCTCGCCTTGCGGCTTGCTGTCTACACCCCTACCCCATCAACGCCATCTTCTATGGCCGCCCTTCCCTAAACGGTGGTAGCCTCTTCTCGGGAGGGGCTTCCCCCTTAGATGCTTTCAGGGGTTATCCCCGATGGCTTAGCTGCCCTGCCTGCCCACTCGGACAGCAGGTACACCAGAGGCCACGCCGCCCTGTTCCTCTCGTACTAAGGGCGACTTCCCCTCAGGCTACCGCGCACCCATCAGGTAGAGACCGACCTGTCTCACGACGGTCTAAACCCAGCTCACGTTCCCCTTTGATAGGCGAGCAGCCTCACCCTTGGCCCCTGCTGCAGGGCCAGGATGGGAAGAGCCGACATCGAGGTACCAAACCGCGGGGTCGATGGGAGCTCTCGCCCGCGACAAGCCTGTTATCCCTGGGGTAACTTTTCTGTCACCACTGGCCCCCACTAGTGGGGACACAATGGATCGTTAGGCCCGGGTTTCCCCTCTGGATCCCCTGCGTTTAGGGATCCAGTCAGGCTGGCTTTTGGCCTTACCCTCACCAGCGGAGTTCTGACCCGCCTGAGCCAACCTTTGGGCCCCCTCGATACCTTTTCAAGGGGGTGCCGCCCCAGCCGAACTGCCCACCTGCTGTTGTCCCTCTTGCGAGGTTAGCGATACAGCCATGGATGGCTGGTGTTACACTTGCGCCTCCAGTGCCCCCGGAGAGGCACCTTCGAAGGCTCCCAGCTACTCTCTGCATCCACAACCGTACCGCAGCAACAGGCTGCAGTAAAGCTCCACAGGGTCTTCTCTCCCTGATGGGTGTCCGTGGACTGTTCGTCCACGTTACGTGGGTTCACCGGGTTGGAGGCGGGGACAGTGGGGCCCTCGTTGATCCATTCATGCACGTCGGAACTTACCCGACAAGGCATTTGGCTACCTTAAGCAACACCATAAAGGTGTTGGACCATATCTTTACCCAGCCGGATTAATATTTATCCAGCCTGGGTACCTGGCTTATGGTCTCTGAGGAGTCTATCCTGTCTAAAACTTATCTCATTAAGGATATATTCTAAGGTATATCTTCTATCGCTAGAGTAGTTGTAGAGCATAGTTATCAACTCCTTTAAGGATTCTGCCTCTCTATGCTTCCCTTCCTCTAATGCTTTTACTACTCTAGCAAATAGCAAGAACTCATCTCTCTTTATTATAGGTTTATACTTTGTAAAGAACGGTATAACCTTCTCTATAAGGTGTCTTCTATTATCTATAACAAATTCAAGTATATCCTCTTGCCCGCTCTTCTCTATTATCCTACCACAGTTAAAGACCCTCTTTAAGAGTTCTAGGACTATTCTATTACGTTTATGTTGGGTTACCTTAAATACAGGATCTACAACCCATCCAAATCTGGTATCTTCTTGCCTCTTTATACTTATAGAGAATGATCCTTCTCCATCTACTATGCCTAGTAGGTAATAGCGTAGATACTTACCCTTTCTAGGAAGCAAAGATGGATCTATTAGATCATCGTACTCTAGCATATCTTCCCTTACCTTATATTACACTCTGCCAGGAATAATAAGTTTTAGACAGGATAGTTCCCTGCTGATCGTATCTCAGCTATCACTGTCCCTTACTCAGGGGATAGCCTCATCAATACTTCCCAGCATATAGCCAGGTTTAATGACTCCCTAACTCGAGAGTCAGAGTTACTCCCGGCGTTTAGCGGCCCTTGGCCCCGTTGGACCGGGGTTTTAGGTACCGCCACTGGCCAGGATTCAGCGGCCGTACTAACCCTTTCGGGCTTGCGGCCACCTATGTTTTTATTAAACAGTCAGGACCCCCTTGTCACTGCGACCTGCGATCCCTACTCCCCGTAAAGACCGCAGGCACCCCTTATCCCGAAGTTACGGGGCTAATTTGCCGAGTTCCCTCGCCTCCGGTATACCCGATACGCCTTGGTCTTCTCAACCAGGGCACCTGTGTCGGTTCTCGGTACGGACTTGGTAGCATCTCCCCATACATGCTTTCATGGCCCCTAGGAATCGAGCAGACCCTGCTAACGCAAGGCTATTCCTCCCTCGCCTAGGTTCTCCTCATTACGAGACTCCCCTAGGCTTGGAGAGTTAAACAGAGCGAGAGCTCTGCCTGTCCTATCCTAAGGTAACATGTATGGGTAGTAACGATGCTACCAAGGCACTGGAATATTAACCAGTTTCCCTTTCGAGTAACTCCTTTCGGGTTACCCTTAGGACCGGCTAACTCCCGGCTGACGACGCATTGCCGGGAAACCCTTGCCCTTACGGCGACCGGGATTCTCACCCGGCTATGCTGTTACTACCACCAGGATCTACACTAGAGCCCGGTCCAGTGGACCTCACGGCCCACCTTCTGCCCAGGCCCTACGCCCACCTACCACCTCTTGCTAGAGCAAGAGGTCTAGGGTATCGGTGTCTGGCTTGAGCCCCGTCCATTTTCGGGGCCCTCAGGCTCGGCAGGTGAGCTGTTACGCACTCTTTAAAGGATGGCTGCTTCTAAGCCTACCTCCCTGCTGTCTTAGCCCGAGGACGCCCTTTGGTTTGACACTTAGCCAGAACTTGGGGACCTTAACCCTAGTCTGGGTTGCTCCCCTCTCGGTTGTGGGGCTTACCCCACACAAACCCGCCTCCGGGCTTCTCAGGTGCTGATGCCTTCGGAGTTCGAAAGGACGGTGAGCCCTTTCGGGCCCTTGCCATCCCATCGGTGCTCTACAGCATCAGCAACCTCCACCCAGGCCGGACTGCGATCCGCTTCGGTGGGAACTAGCTATCACCGAGCTAGATTGGTTTTTGGCCCCTAGTCCCAGGTCAGAGGAGCGATTTGCACGTCAGCACCCCTGCGGGCCTCCACCAGGCTTTCGCCCGGCTTCGCCCTGCCCAGGACTAGATCGCTCGGTTTCTAGCCTTACCCCTATGGCTCAGGCCCTTTCAGACCCTCTCCCTTGCAGCTTATCGCTGCTGCGGAGACTCGGTTTCCCTTCGCTTACGCCTTTAGGCTTAGACTCGCCATAGGGATAAACTCCCTGGCCCGTGTTTCTAGACGGAACGCACTACCCTGTGCCTTGCGGCACTTCTGGGCAGTGCACGTCTGTAACCATCTGGTTTCAGGCTCTTTTCACCCCCCTCCCGGGGTGCTTTTCAGCTTTCCCTCACGGTACTAGTACGCTATCGGTCTGGGAAGGTATTTAGCCTTGGAGGCTAGTTTCCCCCATCTTCGCTAGCCACTGCCAAGGCCAGCTACTCTAGTTGGTAACTTATACCTGAGCATATTTAACCTACGGGGGTATCACCCTCTATGCCGGCCCATTCCAGGGCACTTCGGCTATATGCTCAGGTATAATACCATTTAAGGTAGTTACCAACATACCCCACATCTCTACTGCATTACTGCAGTAGATTCGGTTTGGGCTCCTCCCCTTTCGCTCTCCGCTACTCAGGGAATCTCGGTTGATTTCTCTTCCTCACCCTACTCAGATGTTTCCTTTCGGGTGGTTCGCCCTCCCCTGCTTACGCAAGGGAGTACCCTTACGGGTAGGATTCCCATTCGGGGATCGCCGGATCAACGGTCGCATGCACCTACCCGGCGCTTATCGCAGCTTGCCACGCCCTTCATCGCCCTCCCAGCCTAGCCATCCACCAGATGGCGTCCTTGTAACTATCCTGAAACATACGCAACCATGTATGGCGATCATCATGGGCAATTATTGATTATTATGCCCACTACGCCCTTCACCCTACATAAATGTATGTAGGGTTGCATATCATATCATCTATTATTATTATTGATCCAAACATATTGGATGAATATATAGGTTATGTATCCATTGTACAAGGGTTATGCTAGGTATTATTTGCTAAGGAGGTGATCCGGCCGCAGGTTCCCCTACGGCCACCTTGTTACGACTTCTCCCCCCTCAGCGGGTTTACGTTCGGTGATACCAACATGGCACCACCTCACGTAAACCCACCTCGGGTGAAGCGACGGGCGGTGTGTGCAAGGAGCAGGGACGTATTCACCGCGCGATGGTGACACGCGATTACTAGGGATTCCAGATTCATGAGGGCGGGTTGCAGCCCTCAATCATAACTGAGGTAGGGTTTGGGGATTACCTTCCCCTTTCGGGGTCGGAGCCCATTGTCCCTACCATTGCAGCCCGCGTGTGGCCCAGGGGTTTCGGGGCATACTGACCTGCCGTAGCCCTCCCCTTCCTCCGCCTTATCGGCGGCAGTCCCCTTAGCTAGCCCCACTACTCCAAAGAGTAATGGTAGCAACTAAGGGCGAGGGTCTCGCTCGTTACCTGACTTAACAGGACACCTCACGGCACGAGCTGGCGACGGCCATGCACCTCCTCTCAGCTTGTCTGGTAAAGTCTTTAGCTTGACCTTCATCCTGCTGTCACCCCTGGTAAGGTTCCCGGCGTTGACTCCAATTAAACCGCAGGCTTCACCCCTTGTGGTGCTCCCCCGCCAATTCCTTTAAGTTTCAGCCTTGCGGCCGTACTCCCCAGGCGGTAGGCTTAACGGCTTCCCTGCGACACTGGGTTACCACTTGGGTAACCCAACATCGAGCCTACATCGTTTACAGCTGGGACTACCCGGGTATCTAATCCGGTTCGCTCCCCCAGCTTTCATCCCTCACCGTCGGGCGCGTTCTAGCGAGGCGCCTTCGCCACTGGTGGTCCTCCCAGGATCAACGGATTTTACCCCTACCCTGGGAATACCCCTCGCCTCTCCCGCCCCCTAGCTTAGCAGTATCCTCCGCAGCCCAACGGTTAAGCCGTTGGATTTAACGGAGGACTTACTAAGCCGGCTACGGATGCTTTAGGCCCAATAATCGTCCCGACCACTCGGGGTGCTGGTATTACCGCGGCGGCTGACACCAAACTTGCCCACCCCTTATTCGCCAGCCTTTTTACAGCTGGCAAAAGGCCCCTTCAGCAGGAGCCACTCGGACTAACCCCGTCGGGCTTTCGCCCATTGCGGAGGTTTCGCGCCTGCTGCGCCCCATAGGACCTGGGCCCTTGTCTCAGTGCCCATCTCCGGGCTCCTCCTCTCAGAGCCCGCACCGGTTATAGGCTTGGTGGGCCATTACCCCACCAACTACCTGATCGGCCGCAGTCCCATCCTAGGGCCATATAGATTTCAGCTATAGCTCATTCCAGAGGCTATAGCCTATCGGGGTTTAGCCTCAGTTTCCCGAGGTTATCCCCGTCCCTAGGGTAGGTTGACTACGTGTTACTGAGCCGTGCGCCACCCCTTGCGGAGTTGACTCGCATGGCTTAGTCCCAATCCGATAGCAGTCGGGTCCGGCAGGATCAACCGGAGTCATCCTGAAGAGTACAGGCCGTTACTTTTATAATAGTTAGTATAGCATAACCCTTTTATACGGATACATAACCCATATCAGATCCAATATGCTTGGATCCTCACTATGTTAGCGTAAATGGAGACCTGTAACTCATTGGATGGAGCACACTCCATACCTTGCTACAGGTGCCGCCTACGCCATAAGAATTATGGTATCTAAAAGATATAAACTTAACGTTTCTCCTTTATCACTTCTAAATATCTAATACCATAACATATTTATGAATCATTTATTAATATTCAAGATTAATATTAAAAATACTAACGTACATATATTATAATAATTATAAATATAATCTTAGTTTATTAATTTATGGTAGCTTTGGTATAGATAGAAAGAGCAGTATTGCTGGCACCACACTACATATTATTAGTATAGCTATTACAAGCCATACAGCATATGGTTTATGCTCATGTGCATGATCATGTGCATGCTCATGGTCTTCCTTCTCTTTATGTTCCATCTAGCTCACCTCTAAGAGATTCTATTTACTCATATATTAGTTAAACTGTATTAGATCAATAGATAATTGTAGGAAGGTAAACGTTAAATATGAATACCCCAAATTAGCATATATGCTAGAGGAAGAGGTAAAGACAATAGACGTTAGAGGCTTATTCTGCCCAGAACCAGTATTTAGAACAAAGGTAGCAATGGAGAGGCTAAGCATAGGCTCTATATTGAAGGTTATAGCAGATGATCCAGATGCAGAAGAGGATATAAAGAGATGGGTTCAGAAGACAGGGCATGAACTAGTAAGTATAAGTAAAGATGGGAGTAATCTAACCTTTCTTATAAGAAAGAAGAAGTAATGGGAAGGATGTGATATTATGATAACATTAAACCCAGAGTTATTGAATAAGATAGGTAATACACCTATTGTAGAGTTAAGTTCATTCTCAAGCAGCAAGGTAAAGGTATATGCTAAGCTTGAATGGTTCAACCCATTCGGTTCTGTTAAGGATAGGGCAGCATACTGGATGCTCAAGGATGCTGAGAGGAAGGGCTTAATAAATAGGGGCAAGCATGTTATAATAGAACCTACATCAGGTAACACTGGTATAGCATTAAGTGGTATAGCAAGGCTACTAGGTTACAAGGTTGAGATAGTCATCCCAGAGAAGGCTAGCGAGGAGACTAAGAGTATACTAAGAGCATTAGGGGCAGATATACATGAGACTAGCGATGATCTATGCCCAAGGGTAGGAGTAGGTACTGATCAGAGTATATCTTTAGCAAAGGCAATAGCAAGAGCAAGACCAGATAAGTACTTCATGCCTAATCAGTATGAGAACGATGCAAACTTCTTGGCACACTATGAGGGCACTGGACCAGAGATATACAAGCAGACAGATGGTAAAGTTACCCACTTTGTATCAGGTATAGGCACTGGTGGGACTATAACTGGTGCGGGTATGTATCTTAAAGAGAGGAATAGTAAGATAAAGATAATAGCGGTTCAGCCTCAGAAGCAGCATCTTATCCAAGGTCTAAGGAATTTTGAGGAGTCTAATGTACCATCGCTCTTTGAGAGAAGGATGCATATAGTAGATGAGTGGTATACTATAACAAACGAAGAGTCATTTACTATGGTTAAGGAGTTGTATTCAAGGGAGAGGCTATTGGTTGGACCATCATCTGGTTGTGTTATGGCTGCTGTATGCAAGTTGGTAGATAAGATAGATGAAGGAGTAGTAGTTACAATATTTGCTGATGATGGTAGAAAGTTCAAGAGCCTTTATACACAGCAAGGAGTATTCACTAGCAATGAGTTTGATCATGCTTTAAGAAATGCTACAATGCTAAGCGATTCCTTCTTAATAATTTAATAAATAATAGCGGTAATAATATAATATAATTTATGTAATTATGTAATATGAATTTATGAATGATTATTCTCTATAAATTTAATGTTTATACCTCTTTTCAGTTAAATATCTCTCAACATCTAAAGCAGCCATACAACCAAATCCTGCTGCTGTTATTGCCTGCCTATATATAGAATCATGCACATCCCCTGCTGCAAATACCCCTTCTATGTTAGTCTTTGTGTACTCTTTAACCTTTATGTAGCCTCTCTCATCCATATCTATCTGCCCTTTGAATATCTGCGTATTAGGCTCATGCCCTATTGCAATGAATACTCCTCCACACTTTAACTCTCTCCTCTCACCATTTATAACATCTTTAATTATTACACCATGCACCTTCTTATCACCAATTATATCATCTACAACAGAGTTCCATACAAAACCTATCTTAGGGTTAGAGAATGCCCTCTCCTGCATTATCTTACTTGCCCTTAACTTATCCCTTCTATGTACTACATATACGTTATTTGCGAACTTTGTTAAGAATAGAGCCTCCTCTATTGCACTATCCCCTCCTCCTACAACCACTATATCCTCGCCTTTAAAGAAAGGACCATCGCATGTAGCACAGTAAGATACCCCTTTACCAGCAAAGATCTCTTCACTCTTTAAGCCTAGTTTCCTTGGGGATGCCCCAGTTGCTATTATTATGGCAGAAGCCTCAAATCTTTTATCAACAGTATGTATTATAAAAGGTTCATTAAGCAACTCAACACTTGTAGCAACATCATCAAGTATAGTTGTACCAAACCTCTCTGCTTGCATTCTCATGTTCATCATCAACTCTGGTCCAAATATGCCATGGGGGAAGCCTGGGAAGTTCTCAACCATATGCGTATTCATCAACTGCCCTCCTGGCAAGGTACCGCTTATAACTAATGTATCTAACTTTGCCCTTGAGCAGTATATTGCTGCAGTTAACCCTGCTGGACCTGAGCCTAAGATTATAACATCATACCTATCCTTTAACTCCTTACCCTCTTCAATGGATGCAAGGGAAATGTTAATTGTATCTTGCATAGGCATAACTTCAAGGATAACCATATTTAAATCATAATATAATTATTATAATTGATCACTTGCATATAGTTGCTGCCTTATCTGCTATCTCTTTTATAATAATGTATGATGCACCTAGATGCTCTTTAGCATTAAATATATTATCCAACTCATCCCTAGTTATAATATTACTTATCCTCTCATCACTCTTTAATGCTTCAAGGAACTCTATGCCTTTGCTACTTGCCTCAAATGCTATGCTCTGCACCAACTTATATGCCTCTATCCTACTCATACCCTTCCTTATCAGTGCGTCTAGAACGAACTCAGCAAATATCTGACCCTTTGTAAGCATAAGGTTCCTTGCTATGCTAGCAGTGTTAACCTTAAGGTTAGCAATAACATTAATCATAGAGTTAAGCATCTCATCAAGTAGTATTATGCTCATTGGTATTATAAAGCGCTCATTGGCAGAGTTGCTAAGATCCCTCTCATGCCATAATGCTACATTCTCTAATGCTACCATAAGAATACCATGCATCAATCTTGCTATGCTTGATACCCTCTCACTCTTTATTGGGTTCCTCTTAACAGGTACAGCACTACTGCCCATCTGACCTTCCTTGAAAGGTTCCATAACCTCATCTATCTCACTCCTCTGCAAGTTCCTTACCTCAACTGCAATCTTATCTAATGTACATGCTATAAGGGTTAGTGCTGCTATGAACTCTGCAATCCTCTCCCTAGATACAACTTGCGTAGCAGCATCAACAGGATAAAGGTTTAACCTCTCAGCAACTATTCTCTGAACCTCTAAGGCTTTATCCCTCATTAGAGATCCTGTACCTACTACACCTAGCGTCTTGCATACAAGAACCCTCTTCTTAATCTCCTTTAACCTCTCTAAGTGCATGAGCATATCAGATGCCCATACAGCAAACTTCAGACCAAAGGATATTATACTTGCATGCTGTCCATGTGTTCTACCTACTGCTGGTATATCCTTATATGCAAGAGCCTTATCTACAAGCAATAAAGTTAGCCTCTTAACCTTATCCTCTATTATCTTAAGTGAGTCACGTATCTGCATAGCTATTCTAGTATCAACAACATCGTAACTGGTTAAGCCATAGTGTACCCATGGCTTTGCTATATCACTGCATACCTCTACCAATGCCTCAACCATTGCAGCAACATCATGCTCCCTTACTGCCTCAAGCTCCTTAACCCTATCAATCCTAACAAGGTTAGATCTTGCTTTATATGCTATCTCATTGCTAGCATCCTTTGGTATTATCCCTAGCATACCTTGCGCTTCAGCAACAACAGCCTCAAACTCTAGATTGTACTTAAGTACATGCTCCTCCTCAAATATCCTCTTAACCTCTTCACTGCCATATCTCCCAGCATCTATAGGTAGTATGGGCATATGATCATCTGCAAGGGAAGAAGAATATTAACCTAGTTGATACTCGCAATAATCACTTCTCATACAACCATCCTTTCCTGTAGAAGTAGTATAGCATAAAGAGTGCACTTGCTGCTGAGAGTATTACAGTTACTATAAGCGTAGTATACTTACCAAAGAACATCCATGGCTCATCTTCAACTCCTCCAGGGAGTATAACATTCATACCATAGAAGGTTGCTATTAGTGTAGCAGGTATGGATAGTGTAAATATTATGGTTAGAACAGCAAGTATCTTATTTGTCTTCTCACTATTAAGTATGAAATCAGTATCCTTGTATATATTAATAGTCTCATTGGCAACATCAAGCATATCTATAGCCTTCTCAACATGATCCTTAACATCATTCCAGTATGGACTCATATCACTGCTTGAGAACCTCTGGCTCTCCTTTGCTATATCTGCTACTACCCTCCTCAAAGGCAGGATTATCCTTCTTAATGCAAGTATCTCCCTCCTGACATATGTTATTGATCTAATTGCAGATATCTTCTCATTAAATACAAGATCCTCTATATCCTCTATATTACCTTCAATCTTTATTATTACATGCAGTAGTTCATCAACAAGCATGTCTATTATCTTATGCAGTAGCACCACAGGATTACTCATTATCATAACTCTCTGAGTATCATCACTCTTGCATATGTTAAATAGCTCTGCTAGTGGTTTTATCTCGCCTTTATGTATAGTTATCAAGAAGTTAAAACCTATGAATATGGATAGTTGCATACCCCTTGGTATACCATTGTTATAAACAGGGAATTGTAATATTACGAAGAGTGTATCAGCATACTTCTCAACCTTTGGTAACTGTATCTTTGATAAGCAATCCTCCACATGTAAATGATGAAGGTTATAACTCTCTGCTAGTGTGTTCAATATAACCCTATTAGGCTCATCAACATCTATCCATTCTAAACTATCATTACTTATAGAGTTAACATGCTCTAAAGCCTTCATCCCTCTACATACTATTAAAAAGGCTTTATATATAATTTTGAATGTATAATGAAAGCAATATCAGACTATTGATAATATCAATATTTGTATATTCTTGCTAAGATTTTATACTTAAGCATATATACCTCTTAAAATATTGCTATACTTACATAATGCATTTGGATAGATGTTCATGTAATATATACCATTTATCCTTACTCTTCTTTAATACTAGAGTACACCTAACCTTATCCCTAATAGTCTGCCCTGTGAAACTGTAATCATCAACCACTATTCCTTTATGCTCAAGTATAAAAGTTGCCAAGGCTATACCCTCATCATCCCTCTTGCAGAGAAGATCTACTCTAAGATCCTCTATGCTAAAATCGTAATCAGATACATTAGCAAAGAACATCTCCTCATGTAAGCAAGCCTCCTCATATCCCATCATATGGTATGGAGGTGTATCACTGAATTTGGTTAACCTCTCATCGTGTATAACCCTTATTGAAGCAAGGTCTTTGCTCTTACCTATATTAAATGCTTGGTGTATCAACCTCTTTATCTTCATAACCTCTTCTTCAGTATCTTCTTTCATATATAGGCATGTGGTAAGTAAAATATTTATAATTATTCATATACTCTTATCACTACATGCAGTATGAGTGTTACAAATCATTAACATACATAATAATTATCGAATCTAACACCAATCATACTATTGATGCTAATGATCTATTATCCATTAAGAGGTGAATAGCAATGGTTGAACTATCTGGTGCAAAGGCTCTAATCAAGGCATTGGAGAAGGAGGGTGTAGATGTAATCTTTGGTATGCCAGGAGGAGCAAATCTACCAATATACGATGAGTTATACTCAAGTAACATAAGGCATATACTCATCAGGCATGAGCAGTCTGCAGCACATATGGCAGATGGTTATGCTAGAGTTAAGCGTAAGGCTGGCGTATGCCTAGCAACCTCAGGTCCAGGGGCAACCAATCTAGTTACTGGTATAGCAACAGCATACATGGACTCTAGCCCAATAATAGCTATAACTGGGCAAGTGCCTAGGGAGATGATAGGCAAGGATGCGTTCCAAGAGTGTGATATAGTTGGTATATGTACATCTATAACAAAGTACTGCTTCCAGCCTATGAGTGCTAAGATCATACCTGAGGTTGTTAAGAAGGCATTCTATATAGCAGAGAGTGGTAGACCAGGACCTGTTCTTATAGATGTACCAAAGGATGTACAGCAAGAGGTTGCAGATACAGAGTTTCCAGAGTTGGTTAAGATAAGAGGGTACTCCCCCCATATAGAACCTGATGTTACTCAGGTGGCAAAGGCTATAGATCTACTATTAAGTGCTGAGAGACCAATGATAATGGCTGGAGGAGGGGTCCATATATCTGGGGCATTCAATGAACTACAGACACTTGCAGAGATGCTAATGATCCCAGTAGTTACAACATTTAAAGGTAAGGGCGTCTTCCCAGAGAACCATCCTTTATCCCTAGGTCCTATAGGCATGCATGGTCATGCTGAGGCTAATAAACTAATAACCGAGGCTGATGTATTATTAGCAGTAGGTTCAAGGTTCTCAGATAGATCTGTAGGCAAGTTTGATGAGTTTGGGAAGGATATGAAGATAATACATATAGACATAGATCCAGCAGAGATAGGTAAGAATAAGCAGGTAGATGTAGGTATAGTTGGTGATGTTAAGGTATCATTAAGGATAATGCTTAAGATGCTTGCAAATAGAGTTATAAAGAGGTATACTGAGGGTGAGGAGACTCCATGGTTAAAGCATGTTAGAGAGGTTAAGGAGTACTATAGGAGTATAGTTAAAGATAATGGTAGCAGAGAGGTAACCGCTATGAAGGCTATAAAGAAGTTAAGGGAGTTGCTTCCAGCAGAGAGCATAGTAACAACAGAGGTTGGGCAGTGCCAGATGTGGACATCATTACACTTTGATGTAATAGTCCCAGGAACATTCTTCAGCTCAACAGGACTAGGTACTATGGGCTTTGGGTTCCCAGCATCTATAGGGGCTAAGGTAGCAAGACCTGATGTTCATGTCGTTGATATTGCTGGTGATGGTAGTTTTAATATGACAGAGAACTCTCTAGCAGTATCGGTGCTTGAGGATATACCTGTTATAGTATTCCTACTTAACAACTACTCACTTGGCATGGTAGCTCAATGGCAAAGGTTATTCTACAACAGAAGAACAATAGGGGTTGATCTAAAAGGCGTGCCAGACTTTGTTAAGGTAGCTGAGGCTTATGGTGCACAGGGTATAAGGGCACAGAGCATGCAAGAACTTGAGAATGCTATAAAGACAGCATTAAAGAGCGATGTTACAACAGTTATAGATATACCTATAGACCCTGAGGAGAATGTATTCCCCTTCATGCCTCCAGGCAAGGGGTTAAAGGATACCATACTTGCTGCATAGGGTGTCTTAATTGGGGTGGAACATAATATCTGCACTTGTGGAGAATAAACCTGGAGTACTCTTTAGGGTATCAAATATGTTTAGGGCAAGAGGGTTCAATATAGAATCATTATCTGTAGGTCCAACAGAGCAGAGTGATCTATCAAGGATAACTATAACTATAAATGGTGATGAGCATACTGTTGAACAGTTGGTTAAGCAGTTGATGAAGATAATAGATGTTGTTAATGTGGAGAGGCTACCATTGGATAACAGTGTTTATAGAGAGTTAGCATTGATAAAGCTTAGAGTTGAGGATCCTACAACAAGGTTAGAGGTAATGAATTTAGTAAATGTTTTTAGGGGGAAGGTTGTTGATATTAGTAAGAGATCGATGATGATAGAGATAACTGGTACACCAGATAAGATAGATGCATTCAAGTCATTGGTTGAGCACTATGGAATAATACAGTTAGCAAGGACTGGTGTATGTGCATTGCCTAGAGGTGTGATATATGAGTGAGTATGTAAGGATATATGATACAACACTAAGGGATGGTGAGCAGACCCCAGGTGTAACATTAACACCAGAGGATAAGCTTACTATAGCAGTTCAGTTAGATAAGTTAGGTGTTGATGTTATAGAGGCAGGGTTTCCAATAGTATCCAAAGGAGAGATGGATGCAGTTAAGATGATAGTTAAGCAAGGATTAAGGAGCGAGATCTCTGTTCTAGCAAGAGCAGATAAGAGGGATATAGATGCTGCTCTAGCATGTGATGTAAAGTATGTGCATACATTCATAGCAACATCAGATATACATCTACAGTATAAACTTAAGATAAGTAGGGAGGAGGCTTTAAGGAAGGCGGTTGATGCAGTAGACTACTGCAAGGCTCATGGCCTTTATGTAGAGTTCTCTGCAGAGGATGCTACAAGGAGTGATAGAGAGTACTTAAAGCAGGTATACAAGGCAGTAGTTGATGCACATGCAGATAGGATAGATGTACCAGATACAGTAGGTTATGCAACGCCCAAGTATATACACTCCCTCATATCAGAGTTAAAGCAGGTTATAGATGTACCTATAAGTATACATTGTCATGATGACTTTGGCTTAGCTGTAGCAAACTCATTAGCTGCTATAGAGGCTGGGGCAGAGTGTGCACATGTAACTATTAATGGCTTGGGTGAGAGGGCTGGTAATGCATCTCTAGAGGAGTTAGTTATGGCTCTACACTGCTTATATAATAAGAAGACTAGGATAAATACAACCCTGCTTTATGAGACATCAAAGTTAGTATCAAGCCTAACAGGGATAGTGGTACAACCAAATAAGGCTATAGTTGGTGAGAATGCATTTGGTCATGAGTCTGGTATACATACACATGGCATACTATCTAATCCATTATGCTATGAGCCTATAAGCCCAGAGTTGGTTGGTAGAAAGCGATGGTTAGAGGCTGGTAAGCATGCAGGTATACATGGTGTAGCTGCTATGCTTGCTGAGTATGGTATAAAGCCTACTCAAGAGCAGTTAAGGCAGATAGTAGCAAGGGTTAAGGAGTTAGGAGATAAGGGTAAGCATGTTACTGATGCAGATCTAGTAGCAATAGCATCACAGGTTATGAACCAGCAGAGTATAGTTGAGCATGTTAAGCTAATGGACTTTGTTGTTACTACAGGTATAAACGTTGTACCTACAGCATCGGTAAGGCTTATGATAGATGGTAAAGAGTACATAATAGCTGAGACTGGTGTAGGTCCTGTTGATGCTGCATTAAAGGCAATACAGAGGATAACAGATAAGATAGCAAGTATAAGGTTAAGTGAGTTTAGGCTAGAGGCTATAAGTGGAGGTTCAGATGCACTAGCAGAGGTTAGCATCAAGGTTGAGGATAACAAAGGCAGGATAGCAAGTGCAAGGGCAACTGGAGAGGATATAGTTGTTACAAGCGTCCAAGCAATGATAAATGGGATAAACAAGGTTATGATGAAGAAGGCTATTGATATGGATAAGGATAGAGAGGTTAAGGGTTACACTGTATAGTTTAAAGGCATTAATCAAGTAACCTAAATTAAAGTGATCTTAAATAATTAGTAAGAGTAATTAATGCTACATTATCTCCTTAATGTATGTATAGGATAGCATTCATAGAGGGTGATGGTATAGGACCAGAGATATCACTTGCAACAAAGAAGGTGCTATATGCTCTTCAAGATAAGATGAACCTAAGCATTGAGATACTTGATGTTGAGGCTGGTGACTCAAGTGTAAGGCTTTATGGTAAAGCATTACCAGAGCATTCCATTAACATAATAAGGGATACAGATGCGTGCTTAAAGGCTCCAATAGGGGAGAGTGCTGCTGATGTTATAGTATATTTAAGGAGGAGCCTTGATCTCTATGCTAATGTAAGACCAGCAAAGGTATATCCTAACGTTGATTCTCTGCATAGCAATGTAGATCTTGTAATAGTTAGGGAGAATACTGAGGATCTATATGCTGGGCTTGAGTATGAGCTTGATGGCAATGCTAGCATAGCAGTTAAGGTTGTAACAAGAAGAGCATCGTTAAGGATAGCAGATTATGCATTCAAGTTAGCAGAGTTTAGAGATTGCAAGAGGCATGTAACAGCTGTTCATAAGGCAAACCTACTAAGGAAGACAGATGGATTATTTGCTTCATGCTGTAGAGAGGTATCAAAGAGGTACCCAAATGTTCACTTTGCTGAGATGTACGTTGATGCATGTGCGATGAACCTTGTAAGGAATCCAGAGCGGTTTGATGTTATAGTTACAAGCAATATGTATGGTGATATACTATCTGATGAAGCAGCACAGGTTACAGGTAGCATAGGTTTAGCACCATCAGCAAACATAGGCGATAACTATGCAATATTTGAACCAGTACATGGCTCTGCTCCAGATATAGCAGGCAAGGGGATAGCCAATCCTTTATCATTCATACTATCAGCAGGTATGATGTTCAATTGGCTTGGTATGAAGCATAATGATAAAAAGTGCCTAGAAGCCTCAAGCATCATAGAACGTTGTGTATCTAATGTATTGATCAAGGGTATAAAGACCATGGATATAGGAGGGAGTAGCAGTACTCAAGAGGTTGCAGATGCTATTGTAAGAGAATTGCAATTACAACTATAATATCATTGATTATTGATTATGTATCTTGCTTATGATAAGATTGCTATATCCCATTTCTCTTCCAGTATCTGAATAGGAAGATTAGTGGTACTATCATGCCTACAGTTGCTACTATAACTGGTATAAGAACAGCATAATGTAATGAGTGCTCATAACCTAACAGGAATGGGTAAGGGAATACTATGAATAACCATGCTAAGCCTATGAATATGAAGAGATGGATGTTCTTCCTTAAGAATCTCTTGTTTGGCATACTCTTCAAGTCCTTACACCTTATGCACTTCCTTGCATCATTATCTATGCATCCAGAGCATACCCTGCTGTTACAGTATATACACTCATGCTCAGCAAACCTTGCATTGCATATAGTGCAAGGCATTGATCTAATAACATATAAGTATAATATAAACATCTTGCTACTTTAGTATAGTTTAATAACTATGCTAACTATAAGAGCCATATGAGCAAGGAGAGCGAGGAGCAAGAGGTTCATATTGTGCTTGTATCAAAGGATCCTAACAGAGCATATCCAGCATTTGTTCTAGCATTAGGTAGTGTTGCCATGGGTGCAAAGTGTAAGGTTTACTGTACAATGGATGCATTAGAGATAGTTAAGAAGGGAGGTGCAAGTAAGATAACCTTAGCAGGGGCACCACCATTAGAGAAGTACCTTAAAGATGCCATAGCTGCAGGGGTTAGGGTTACAGCATGTGGCCCAAGCAAGGATATGCTTAAGCAGATGGGTATAACACAGGATACCCTTGAGGAAGGTGTTGAGTTCGAGGATGTCATAGGATTCCTAAATGATGCATTACCAGCAGCAAAGAAGGGAGGTATGATAGTCTTCTTATAATTTTATTAATTAATTATATTATTATTTGATTGCCTCATTTAATATTAGTTTGCTTATTTTCTTTTTAGTTATTCCTTAACTATCCTTGTACCTTGATCACTCATCTCAAACTTGTATATGCTATCAACATCAGCATTCTCAAATATCTCGCTATCATGTGTTACAATTATCATCTGTTTTAATGATGTGTTGCTAGCAAGTGTAGAGATGAGTTCAACTATTGTGCTTCTCTTATCCTCATCAAGGTGTACTGTAGGCTCATCAAGTATTATAAAATCAAGTTTGTATCCTCCCATAACATATGCTATACCAAACCTTAATGCCAATACCAATGCTACCTTCTCGCCCCCGCTCATTGAGTATATATCTATAGTACCTCTCTTTCCATAGCATATTACATCAACCGCATTATCACTCTCCTTAAGCTCTATACTTGATACTCCTATATCAAATAACTTAGCGTACTCAGATGCCATAATAGATATCTGCTTGAGTGCCCAACTCCTAAGACTCTTTGCAACAGGTCCGTCTCTATGGAATACATTATTTCTAATCCTCTCAAGCATATCTATGTACCTTCTTGCATAATCAAGTATCTCCTTTACTCTACTTAACTCATCTATACCTTTACTTACATCTTTTATCTTATCCTCTATACTTGCTATGCTTACAGCAATACTCTTCTCCTCTTCTCCTATATCCTTAATCCTACTCTCCAACTCTTTAAACTTAACCTCTGAGAACCCTATGCTCTCCTCCCTTAATCTTAATATACTATTTATCAGATCATTTGAGTAATCATCTATAGCAAGATCCCTTATATCTCCTCTTATCTTATTATATATGTCATCGCTTAATATTTTGTATACTCTCTCCTTATCTTTTAACTCATTCACAAAATTATTAATAACATCTATAGAATGTATTCTATTATCCTTTAGGAATGTCTTAGCCTCTATGATCTGATTATATTTATTATCATACTCTCTCCTCCTCTTAATTAAATCCTCCTTCTCTTCTTTTAACCTTAATAATCTATCTCTTAAGCCTTTAATATCAATATTAAGTGCTGCTAATACCTCTCTCTCCTTTAAACTGATATCCTCATTGAGTAATGAGTATGCTTGTAAGAATGCCTTTGCATTATCATATGCCTTTGCAATAGACTCTAATCTAGCAATCTCTTCCTCTAAACTCCTCTTCTTATTCTCTAATGCCTTTATATTCTCTTCTAATTTACCCTTCTTATAATTAAGATCTGCCCTCTCCTTTGCCAACTCCTCCTTTAACTTATCTAAATTACTGATCTTGCTCTTGCATATAGGGCATATATCACTATTTATCTCTGCTTTTAAGTATTCTAACTGCCCCTTTATACTTGCTATCTCTTCCTTGTATAAACTAATCTGCTCATCTATACTCTTCATCTTATCCTTTGCTTCATTCAATATATCATGCACATTAGAATGCTCATTGATGTACCTTAAATGTCTCTTAGCCTGATCAATTATCCTTTGCATATTCCTTGCTTCTTTAATCTTCTCTTCACTTACTGCATACACCTTACTAACCTCGTTTATCTCATCTGTAATCTCATCTATCCTTCTCTCTATCTTATTAATCTCATCCTTTATTTTATCCTCATCACTAACTATAGCAATGCACTTATTTGCTTTATCTATTAATGCTCTTAACTCCTCTATCTCCTTAGCAATAATACCCCTCTTGCTGTTAAGATATTTAACAAGGTCATCTATCTTATCGTTTAACTTATCATACTTTTCTTTAACCCTCTTCATCTCTTCATACTCTCTCTCAAGCATCTCTCTCTTTACCTTTATATCCTCAAGTCTTACCTTACAAGATGCTAACTCACTGCTAAGTTTAGTTAATCTATTCTTATTATCATTTATATCCTGCTCTATCTTAGCAATATTAAGATCATCGTAACCATACTCTCCTCTAAGCCTATCCCTAAACCCTTTTATAACATCGTTCATCTTAACGTAAGAGTAATCAAGCATATCTATCCCTATTATGCTGTTTATCAACTCCTTGAAGTCCTTTGGCTTATACTCTATTATCCTACCTATCTCTCCTTGCTGTATTATCCCTGCTATCCTCATCTTAGAGTAGTCTAAGCCTATTATCCTTGATATCTCATTACTTATCGATTCCCCAAACTGCTTTCTCTCTCCAGCTGCTATTATCTTCCATCTACCTGCATTGTTATCATACTCGTAAAGTACTGCAGAGTCAAGATTACCTTTAGAGTTAAGCCTCCTCTCAACCTTATACCTCTTACCATTATGAGTAAACTCTAAGGCAACACTTGCACCACTAGCATTATATCTAACAAGGTTACTATTGCTCTTCCTTGTATGCTCACCATAAAGGGCATATGTTATTGCATCTATCACAGATGACTTACCAGAGCCATTCTTGCCTATGAATACTGTTACACCTTCTTTGAACTCAAGTGAATTATGCTTATGGGATATGAAGTTTAATAACTCAACCTTGCTTATCATACCTACTTGCTATTTATTTATCTTTAACATATCATGGAACCTCTTCCATACAGCATCTATTGCATCATCAACTCTATCATTCACTAGCATATTTAGCAGATCATGTACAGCAAACTCAGCACTCTTACTATCCCCTAGGATATTCTCTGCTAGGCTAAGCAACTCCTTATCTATATCTGGCCTCTGTGTATATACCTTGCTCTGTACACTATTCATTACTACAGGCTCCCATGTATAATGTAAGCAGTACTCATTCAACCTTGCTAGTATGCTTGATACCCTTAGATTATCTATCATTGAGGATCTGCTCCTAACCTTAACATACACTAAAGGCTTCTTCCCATTGCTTATAGATTTAACTTGGTTAAGTATACTAGCAATAGAAGAATCAAGGTTCTCATAATCTATCTCATATAGCATACTCTTTCTAGATGATCTTATCTCAACGAACTCTACCTTAGCCTCAGTAGATGAGAGATCAACTATACAGAAGCCCTTCTTAACATCCCTTATACCCTCACCTGGTGTAAGATCTATTGAGCCAGGGTAGCATACAATACCTATATCATTAAATACCTTGCACGCATGATCATGTAGATGCCCCATGGCATAGTAATCAAATCCTTTTGGTAAATCATTAACACTAAACTCCCCTGCATATCTATGGAACTCATACAACCCTTGGTGCAATACAAGTACCTTCTTAGTACTTGAGTAGGCTTTACTCTCATCACCAATCCTCTTAAGTTCATTCAGTAAAGTATCATACTCGCTCCTTCTATGCTTATGGAGCCCTATGATAAGCAGGTTACCATGGATATGAGCCTTCCCATCACCTACATACTCTGCCATGTTTAACCTATGAAATATTAATGGTAATGGTCTATCTTTAACTCTACTTATATCATGCTCCCCTAAAGTAAAGAAGAACCTTATATTATGCTCATTCAGCCTTTTTAAAGCAAGAGCAATGTTATGTAATGCAGAGCCAGATGATCTAGGCACATGAAATATATCCCCTGAATGCACTACTGCATAAACTTTATCCTTTATTGCTGTATCTATAGCCTCGTTGAATGCTTCATATACATCCTCCTCCCTCTCTTTAAGGTTAAATTGCATACAGCCTAGATGGGTATCTGATATATGCAGTATCTGCATTATAAGACCATAAACTAAACTGTATTATAATCTTTCAAAGTAATAAATAAGGCTATGCTAGAATAGAGACCATGCATATAGATGAGCATAAAGCAGCAAAGGCATTGGAGTATGCATTATCACTAGGTGCAACATATGCTGATGTTAGATACGAGTATAGAGAGAGTAGAGGATTACTGTTGGAGAACTCTAGTATAGAGCATATGGCATCAAGCATAGATAATGGATTAAGTTTAAGGGTAATAGCAGATAATGCATGGGGCTTCTATGCAGTAGCAGAACCTAGTCTTGAGGATGCATTACATGCAGCAGAGATGGCAGTTAGATTAGCAAAGGCATCAAGTACAAGGGTTAAGGAGAAGGCCATGCTTGCAGATGCTAAGGCTTACGTTGATGATGTTAAGATGCCATTCAAGATAGATACAAGGGTAGAATTTGATGAACTCTTAGATATAGCAAAGGAGTGTGACTCAAGGATAAGGTCTAAGGATAAGAGGATACATAAATCAAGTATAACAGCAGGTTATGATTACGTTGAGAAGTTATTTATAAGTAGTGAAGGCTCACATATACTACAATCATACCTGGATACTGTTATAAGCATCAATGCTACTGCATACGAGCATGGATTAAGCGAGAGTGTATCTAGAACTGAGGGTGGTAGAGGGGGTATAGAACTATTACATAATGCAAATATATTAAGCATAGCAGATGATGTAGCAGATAAGGCAGTAAGGCTATTAAGTGCAAAGCCTGTTAAAGAGGATAAGGCTACAGTTATAATGGATCCAGACTTTGTTGCACTCCTTACGCATGAGATACTTGGGCATCCATCTGAGGCTGATAGAGTACTAGGCTATGAGATGGCTTGGGCTGGTGGTGCATGGTGGGCTGGAAGGCTAGGACAGAGGATAGGCTCTAGCATGTTAAATGTTGCTGATGATCCTACAATACCATCTACTCTAGGGCATTACAAGTACGATGATGAGGGCATACTTGCTAAAGAGAAGATGCTTGTAAAGGATGGTATACTTGTTAACCATATGCATAGCAGATCAACCGCATTAAAGTTTAATACAGAGCCTAATGCTAGCATGAGGGCTACAGGGTATGAGTACATGCCCCTTATAAGGATGGCATGCACATACATAAAGCCCCTTGACTGGAGTCTTGAGGAGATGGTTAAGGATGTGAAGCATGGTTATCTTGTATGTGGGCAGAAGGTACCCTCTATAGACATGTATAGGTATAATTGGAGCATATCTTGCCAGTATGCATATAGGATAGAGGATGGCGAGGTTAAGGAAGGGGAGATGCTAAGGGATGTTATAGTAATGGGTAATGCACCAGAGTTCTTTGCATCTATAGATGCATGTAGCAAGCACTATGAGATTAGACCAATACTTAACTGTGGCAAAGGTGATCCTATGCAAACACTAAGGATGGGTAATGGAGGCCCATATGTAAGGGGAGTAGCAGTAGTAAAGAGTGTAATACAGTAACATAATATAACAATACTCATGGATACATTACATGTTATAGAGCAAGAGGTAAGAGCATGCACACTATGCAGATTATCATCAAATAGAAGGAATGCTGTAGCAGGAGAAGGCTTAGGCAATGCTATAATAATGCTTATAGGCGAGGCTCCAGGAGCAAAGGAGGATAACATAGGTAGACCATTCGTTGGTTCAGCAGGCAAGGTACTTGATCAAGCATTAATGCATTCTGGACTAAGGAGGGATCATGTATTCATAACTAATGTAGTTAAGTGTAGACCACCTAACAATAGGAAGCCTAGGAGGGATGAGATATATGCATGTATGAACTACTTGAGGAGGCAGATCAGGGTTGTAAGACCAAAGATAATATGCCTTCTAGGCAAGACCGCACATGATGCAGTAGTTGGAGGCATGTTTAAGGATCATAGAGGTAGGTTTATGATCAAGTATATTGATGATATAAGATGCTTATGCTTTACAACATACCATCCTGCAGCAGTTATATACAATGCAACCTTACGCTCTATATTACTGCATGATATGAAGAATATAGCAGGATTACTTATTATGATTACATCCTACTACCACTACTACTATTATTATTACTCATCAATACTCTAACCATTATACTAGCAAATACTGCTACACCCATTACAAGTAATGCTACAGGGAACTCTGGTACTACTGTTATAGTGAATGAAGCACTCTCCCCACTCTTATTTATATTTGCAAGTACAACCTTGTATGTACCAGGCTCATTTATATTGTATATCTGAGTATCCTTCGTCTGAACGGATCTATGGGTTCTATCTATATGGTTGCCGTTGCTATCATAAAGCATTATATCATACCTAAGGCTAGTTATCTCTTGCATTGTATTAGCATTATAAAGCTTTATCTTAAATACAACAGGGGAATCTATACTAGGCTCAATTGGAGCATATCTAACCTCTACTATGAATGAGTTATTGCTACTCTTAACCTGTATAGGCTCAGACCATGTAAGTTTACTTATATCTATTGCTCCACCTCCATCCTCTCTGCTTGGTAAACCCTCAATAAGATTGCCTGTAACTATGCTAAAGATAAGCTTATCTTTACTATCATTAGGTATCTTATTTGCAAGATCTAACATCTTATTATTTGGTATCATGTAATGTACTATAACATAATCCTCAGCTCCTCTATCTACGGTTATTGGAACTTCTATATTGTTAATGTAACCTTTCAACTCTCTCATAGCAAGTTCATCCATCCCTTTGGGTATATAATACTCAAAATGTAGTAATGGTACATCCTTAATGAAATCTTTACTCCAAGAGAAGTTAGATACAGCATCTATCCTATAGTTGCCATTGATATCTTTGTATATATTTAGATCCCTTACCTTATCAAAGTAAGATATCGTCTCTATACTGCCTATAATATCCTCATATGAGATACTCCATACCTTATGCTCAGCTATGGTTAACTTTGCTATGTATGTTACATGCTCGCTTAAGAAGTTAGAGTCTATGGCAAGTAAATCTATGGTTAGTATGTAAAGCCCTGCATCTAGGAATAATGGACCCTCAATTACAATACCTTGGTCATCACTACTCCTATAGCCCATGTTACTTACATACACGCCTTTAACTATACTTGCATTGGTTAGATCAGCATTAGGCTTGAATACAATGGTTAAGGTATCTTGATCTTGAGTTGTATGGAACCTCTCTTTGAATACTTTATTATCAGCAAACTTGTTAACTGCTATATCGTAAACTGTACCCTTAATACTCTTGCCCTCTTCATCTATAGCATCTAGTCTTAACGTTATATCAACCTGCTTATCTGCATCCCTTATCTCTGGCTGCAGGTTCACATTTAATGATATTAACTTATCATTAACGTTCTTTGGACCAACAGTCTCTTTACCTAAGCCATGTGCATATACTATACCTGCTAGAGGGGCATTTAATAACAGTATTACTAAAGCAAGTAATAAGAGCATATGCATAATCTATGAGTAATAGGATGCTTGCTTTATGTATTATGGTACAATGATCTAATAATAAATATATTGTATTCTTACTATTTATTGGTTAAATGACCGTTAAAATTAAATTCTATACCTGGAAGATTGTTATAGTGGGCCGGTAGTTCAGCGGTAGAATGCCCGCCTTGCACGCGGGTGGTTCTAGTATGCTATAATAAATAAATACATGCATGCTAGAGCCAGCGAGAGGTCGCGGGTTCAAATCCCGCCCGGTCCATAATTAATAATAAAAATTAATTAATGGATATAGATAGATTGTATAGATTTAATTATTTATTTAATTAATTTATTCATCTCTTGCTAATCTTTGCTATATCTGCACTAGCATAAAGTACGTTGAAGAGCTCCTTCACCTGTCTTGCAACGTTCTCATCCTCTACATATACACCAGCATAGAACTTGCTAGGATTATAAGAGTTAACCAACTCCAATCCTACATACTTATCATCTATAACTACAAAGCTGAAAGGTACCTCTACTATCCTTCTATCGAACTTGTCTGGATAGAATGGATCTGTGAACATCTTAAGCCTCTCTAGCTCATGACCATTGCTCTTTAACTGTACTCCTACATATTCAGATAAGTACTTATCTACAAGTGCTTTATCTGCTAATATTCTAATATTTACTCCACGCTTATGCAACTCTATTGCTTTGCTTATTATAACCTCATTGAAGTGCCTAGTTGCATAGTATACATAACTCTTAGCATTGCTCATAGTCTCAGCAAGATCATCTATAAGCTTGTTATAATCCATGTATATCCTAGCCTTCTCCTCCTCAGTCTTTATCTGTAACAGCTTGTATATCTCATCTATATCAAACTTACCACTACTCTTAAGTACATCTATCATAAGTAACTTCTTTGAGTTCTTAACATGCTCAAATAACATCCTTATAGCCTTCTCATATATAACCTTGCCTAGTGTAGTATGAACATACTTACCCTGCCTCTTCTCTATTAATCCAGAGTCAACAAGTTGCTTTAACCTTGTGTAGTACTGCTTCTTTGTTAACCCTAGCCTATCAGCTGCATCCGTCTCTGCCTCTATACCTTCAATACTATGCAGGAATATCTTTAGGGCATCATACTTTGATAGTATTCCCAGTATATTGGAAGTTTCCTTTAGTATGTCATCTTGCATGCCAATGTTTAGCAAAAACACCTTTATAAAGTTAATGTGGGATAACCACATTGGTTGTTATAATTTATAATTCTAATAATACATAATCGACAGTTAAGATAGATTATATATTTATTGTTTATGTTATTATATGGTTAAAACCATTGGTAAGGATATGCCATTCATATTAAGCATAGGAGGCTCAGATAGCAGTAGTATTTCTGGTATTCAGATGGATATAAAGGTAGCCTTGATGCTTAATACATACTGCTTAAGTGTTGTAACAGCTGTAACTGCACAGAATACAAGTAGGGTTGATTATATAAAGCCTATGGATGCTAGCATAGTAAAGGCTCAACTGGGTACACTACTGGATGATTTTACCATAGATGCTATAAAGGTTGGTATGCTCTATACAAAAGAGAATATTAACGTTGTTTCTAATACTCTAGATAATTACATCAGTAGTAACTATAGCAAGCCAATAGTTGCTGACCCTATACTGGTATCAAGCACTGGTACTAGATTGCTTGAGCATGATGCAATGCATGAGTATGTTAAGAGGATAATACCATTGGCAAGTGTAGTAACTCCTAACATCTTGGAGGCTGAGTGGTTATCATCTATGAGCATAAGCGGTATTGAGGATGCTAAGATAGCAGCAGAGAGGATAGCAGATTTAGGTGCAAAGAGCGTTATAATAAAGGGTGGTCATTTAATGCATGGATATGATGCTACAGATGTAATACTCCATGAGGGTAAGATCTATACTATGCATAGTTATAGAGTTCAAGGTATGGATGCTAGAGGTTTAGGCTCAATATACTCTACAGCATTAACTGTTGAACTTGCTAAAGGTAATGATCTCTTAACAGCTGCAAGTGTAGCAAAGAGCATAGCATATAATGCATTGCTTAAGAGCATTAAAGCAGGTAAAGGGATGAATGTACCATTGCTAAGGGAGTATAAATGTGATGATAAGATAATTAAAGAGCTTAGCAGAGCAGTAGATGTACTAATATCTACAGACTCAATAGGTATGCTTATACCAGAATCACAATCTAACCTTGTATTTGCTAAAGAGAATGCTAAATCAAATGATGATGTTGCTGCTGTAGAGGGAAGGATAGTTAGGGTTGGTGATAAAGCATCTATAGCAGGAAGGATAGCTTACTCTGCATCAAGGCATGTTGCTGATGCAGTATTAACAGCAATGCGCTATGATAATAGCATAAGATCTGCAATGAATATAATGTATGATAGCAAGATAATTGAGGCATGTAAGAGGCTTAACATGAGCATCTCAAGTTATGATAGGAGTAAGGAGCCAATAGAGATTAAAGCCAAGGAAGGTATGAGCATAAGATGGGGTATAGATCATGCTATAAGAGCATTTAACTATATGGTGCCAGATATAGTATACCATGAAGGGGACATTGGTAAGGAGCCAATGATAATAGTGTTTGGAAAGGATCCTATGCATGTTGTAACAAAAGTTAAAGCAATACTAGAATTAATAATTAAATGGAAGGGAAGTGATGAGTATAATGAAGGGAGAGGTTAATATTAATGCAAATAGCATGAATACAATAGATACAGCATTAATACTTGCTGGAGGGCTAGGTACAAGGTTACACCCATTAACATTAACATTACCTAAACCAATGCTTCCTATAGCAGATAAACCTGTATTAGAGTATATAATAGAGTGGTTAAAGGGCTATGGTATAAACAACATCATAGTATGTATAAGTTATCTTGGCAATATAATAGAGGGTTACTTTAAAGATGGTAAAGAGTATGGTGTTAACATACTCTATGCTAAAACAAAGAGGCCTTTAGGCACAGCTGGGCAGTTGAAGAGTGCTGAGCACTTGATAAATAATAGTAATAATAGTAATAGTAAAAGGGTAGAAAGGTTTGTATGCCTATATGGAGACTCAATATACAACTTTAACCTTAAGGATATGATAGATAAGCATCTTAGTACTAAAGCATTAGCAACTATTGCATTGATGCCATACAAGATAAGACTAGATTATGGGTTCATAGATGTTGATAAAGATGGTAATGTTATAGCATGGAATGAGAAGCCAGAGGTTAAAGGCTTGATAAATATAGGATGCTACATAATGGATAAAGAATTCCTAGAGTTGATACCTAAGGATACTGTTGTTGCTATGAACACAGTATTTATAGATGCAATTAAGAAGGGTAAAAAAGTAAATGCATACATTACTAGTGAGGACTCATTCAAGGATATAGGTAACAGAAGAACATATGGTAAGGTTTACAAGGAATATTTAAGGAGGTTAGGGGAGATCTGATTGGTTGATTGGTTATTAATCGTTGATTAATCCCAATCTATTAATTGCTATTGATAATCCTCTCTACATCATCCCTCCTTGCTATTAGTATAGACTCATCATTGCTATAAAGGTCTTTGATCACTGCAACCTCTCTAGCATTCAATACCCTCTCATACAGCCTTTTAGCACTATTATTACTTGCAGTAGTTACAATAACCATTTTTATCCTAGAGCCTCTAGCAGTTATATAATCCCTATTAAGCATCCTTAATGATTCTACTATTAACTTGCTTGCTACTCCTTTGCCTCTATACATCTTACTTACTGCAATCTGCTCCAATTCTATTACTGCCTCTTTTCTAAAGCCTCCATGCTCACTCCATAGTATATAGCCTATTGCCTTGCCATCAGATAATGCAATGTAGTATATTGATATAGGCTTGCTATTGAACTTAAGGGATACCCATTTACTTACTGTATTATAATCTTGCATACCTTTAAAGCTCTCAAGGTATATATCTACTATAGATGGTATATCATTATAGAGCATCTCTCTAACTATTACATTTGAACTTACGTTAATCATGATATTCCTAATAATCAATCATTCATTTTATTATATCATCTGTATGAAACTTTATTACATGCTTCTTCAACTCTTCATCGTTAGCAAACTCTATATTGCATCTTGAGCATAGGTAGATCATATTATCCTTATTACTAGAGGGTGTTGTTATACTCCTTGCACTATACTCATTAATGCCTTTGTATTCTTTACTCTCAGCAAATATACTCCCCTTACCCCTCTTTACTGTTAGTATACCCCCAGCTATGGCAAGTATTATCCCAGGTAGCATGCCTATGTTAATAAATCCTATACCTAGTATACTTACTATACTTATTACTATAACCATAGCACCAAACCTTCTTGTATCTTCATACCTCTCAATTAGTATGGAGAGTAGTATAAGCAAGGCACCTGTAGAGACCCCTGCTATACCAGCCCTTATCAATAGAAAACTGAACCTCTCATCACCTATAGTACTCCTAATACCCTCAAGCATCTCATCCTTTGGTAACCCTATGGACAAGCCTGCAAAGAATGTTAACCCTTGTGCTATTATTATAAGCCCTGCCAAGAATACAAGTATGAACTCAGGCTTCCTCTTCCTAACAGTTATATTCATACTACTAGTTATAACTTTAAGCTATATAATAATTAATATAGTTATTATTTAGCGACCGAGATCATCACTACTGCTCTTAAACTTCTTAATAGGCTTTATAGTGTATAAATGTAGACCAAAACCTATCATGGGTATGGCTCCTGCTATGAATGCGTATGGAAGCAACTCAAACTGCATTGATCTGTACTCTTCATTCATCTTAGATACAACGCTGCTAGCATTAAGCATACCTGCTATAAGTATTATACCTTGAGCAATGATAAGGATGCTTGGGAGCCTTCTAGCAATCTCCTTCCTTGCAAGCCTCCTTGCAAGAAGATATGTAACCCCTGCCAAACCAAATCCAGGTAACCCAAATAGGAATATCCCTATTAACATTATCTGGAATGGATAGGCAAATGTTCTACCTACAGCCATAGGTAAGGTAAGAACGGTATAGAATGCATTAGTGTATATGATGAACATAACATGCAATGCTAATGCTGCTATACCCATCCAAGTATCATACTTACCAGGTATACGCATATATCTTACTTAAACCATAGTTTAATAAATGATTAACTCTTATCTTACCACTACTACTACTGCTATTATAGCAATCTTATTGTTGCTACCAACCTTTAATAATAGTATTGGTATCAAGGATGATTCTATTGCATTTAATGTATTTACAGACCCCTCAGTGGTTTATGTAGGAGATACATTCATTATAGGTATGGTAGTAAGTAATCGTTCAGATAGTGCAATACAGTTCAATGGACTATGCTACTCACCTTTAAATGTAATCATTGAGAATACTAACATAGTTAAAGAAGCATATCTACCAAAGTGCCTAGCATTTGAGACAAAGATCCTAGAACCTAATGCTACAGCTATAGTATACTCTGATCCAGGTATAAGGTACATAGCAGTTAATCCTGGATATACTAAATTAAGCATAACATTTGAGTACTCGCCTTCATGTGCTGAGGAGTGCAAGAATTACAAGCATATAGAGTATACTGTAAATGTACTCCCAACTAATAAAGGCTCAATTAGGGCTAAGCTTAACATAGGCGATACTCTTATGCTAGATGATACTACATTAAAGGTAATAGATATAGAAGATAGTAGATGTGCTCTTGATGTAGTATGCATATGGGAAGGTAGAGCAGTAGCAAGGCTAAGCCTTAATGATAGTTCAGAGTATGAACTCTCTATCAATGATAGCATAACATTCAAGGATTATCATGTAAGACTACTTAGCATAGAGCCTTATCCTATAGTAGGTGAGGGTAAGAAAGGTAAGCAAGCACTGCTAGAGGTTAGTAATGCTACCTACTCCTTAAAGACCAATGCAAAGATTGTAGGCGATAAGCTAGTTATGCTAGTATACAATAACTTGAATAAAGATATCAACAGTATGGATCTTATGATAGTAGGTAAGAGTATCAAAGATATAAAAGCTAAAGGAGGATCATATACTAAGCATGGAACATTACACTTCTCAGATCTTATAAGACCTAATCATACAATTGCTATAACCATTTACACTGAAGGTGAAGTATTCTCCATGCAAGGAAGGGATCACTGCTGCATATATAATGAGCCAATAAGCATTATACTCAAGGCTAAAGCAGATACAGGTATAGATGTAGGAAGGGGACTTGCTACACCTGTAAGTTACTCCATCTTAAGCAAGTGACTTTATGATATTTTTAATTCTAAATATTTTTACTTGTGTAAATTACTAATTATTACTTTTATCATATCACACCTACAATCCTAGCAAACTCCATTCGCATAGCATGGCTTAGCCTCTCTGCAGCCTTCTCTGGTGCCAAGGTTGAACTTATGCCATAGCCATACTCTAATGCACTACTCTCCTTTACTTGAGGATAAACCTCGATATGCCAATGCAGTTGTCTTCTACTCTTCTCTGGTGATGTACGGAAGACTAGACCAAATCTTACAGATCCTAGGGCAGAGTGTAATCCAGCAAGTGTTACTTTAAGCATTAATGCTAGATCATCTATCTCTTTCTGTGTTAACCTTGTTAGTTGCGTATGCTTCCTTGGCACTATCCAGAACTCATAAGAGTGAGTTGGTGCCCATGGACAGAATGATACAAAGTTATCAGTAACTACCAGCTGTCTATCGCTCCTAGCCTCTATATTAACTATATTGCAGAATGGGCACGAACCCTTATCGTTAAAATAATCGCTTGCTGCATCAATCTCTTTCTCTATTGATGGTGGATTAGAGGTAAAGGTTAATAGATTTAAGTGTGGATGCCAATCACTCCTTGCATTGTAATCCATGTATATGGCAACATATCCTACACCCTTCTGAGCATACAACCATTTAACCCTATCCTGTAGTACAGTTAATACATTTGCCCACTGCTCCATGCTTATAGATGATGGTTTACAGTGCTCCCTAGTAGCAACAAGTATATAGTGGTATCCATATGCAGGCTCGCTATAGAATGACTTGCTAGTATAAGGTTCATTGCTTGATATACTGCATAAAGGCTTATTGCTCTCAACGACCCTAACACACCAATCACCTATATAACTATCCTCACTATCAGCCAACCTCTGCATCATGCCTTCCCTTTGAACCAATGCAAGTACAGCGGGCTTGGTTAAATGCTCATTACCTGGGCAGTATATGCATTTAGATATACTCTCACCATCTTGATTACTGTTGCCATCATTAAAGTCTATCTCATAATTATTAACTATCACAAACTCATCAGATATATACTTCCTTCTAATCTGAGCCATACCTATCTATTGCTAGACTAATAGATAACTTTTATCTAAATCTTCCCTTCAACAACTATTAACAAATAGTAATACAATTATAAAGCAGATTAAAAGCATAAGGTATGGATAGCAAGGATAGAAGGAGGAGAAAGATCATCTATGTACTACTGGATGGCATAGGGGATCTACCACATCCTGATCTTAACTACCTTACACCTTTAGAGGCAGCATACACACCAAACCTTGATAGATTAGCAAGGTTAGGCAAGATGGGCATGGTTTACACTGTAAGCAAGGATATTGCTCCAGAGTCTGATATAGCAGTGTTCAGCATGCTAGGCTATAGGTTCAGTGAGCATGAGTACGTTGGTAGAGGAATCATAGAGGCTATAGGTGCAGGTATAGATGTTAAGGATGGTGATCTTGCATTAAGGGGTAACTTTGCTACCATAGACTCTAAAGGATACATAATAGATAGAAGGGTTGGTAGAAGTCTAAGTGATACTGAGGCTAAGGAGTTGGTCAAGGCTATAAATGATAACGTTAAACTTAGTGATGCTACATTTGATCTTGTTCATACAAAAGGGCATAGGGTAGTACTACGTATAAGATCTAATGAGAGGCTATCTGCAGATATAAGTAATACAGATCCAGCATATGAGAGGGTTAAGGGTATGGGTGTAGCAAAGGGCGATGGTAATAAGTTAAGATTGGTAGAGTGTAAAGCATTAAGTAAAGATCATGCTGCATTGAGGGCATCTATGCTTGTCAATGAGTTCACTAGCATGGCTATTAATGTGCTTAAAGATCATGATGTTAATGCTAGGAGGAGGAGTATGGGTATGCTTGAGGCTAACTGCATACTTCTAAGGGATGCAGGAGATAGATTGCCTGATGTTAATGCTCTACAATCTATTTATGGGTTAAGGTTTGCATGTATAGTTGATATGCCTGTAGAGCAAGGTATAGCAAAGGTTACAGGGATGCATGCTTTTAATGCTGGTAACATGCATGATTACGAGATCAAGGCTAATACTGCTTTAAAGGCATTGGAGCATTACGATTGTGTATATGTACATCTAAAGGGTCCAGATGAGTTTGGTCATGATGGAGATGCTAGAGGGAAGAAGAGGAGTGTAGAGGATATAGATAGAAGGTTCTTCTCAATAATAAATGATGCTATAGGCAAGGATGTATGTATAGTAGTTACTGGAGATCATTCAACCCCATGTATAAAGAAGGCTCATACATCTGACCCAGTACCATTGCTTATAGCATGTAATGGTATAAAGGATGATAGACTTGCTAGATTCACAGAGCATAACGCAAGGAAGGGTAGCATAGGGTATATAATGGGGTATGAGGTGCTTAACACTGCCATAAAGATCATATCATAGCTTGATAAATAAATAATAGATAAATATTATATGGAGAATCTTATTATCCTATTTGAGTTAAGCATTGTATTAACATGATCTATAACCTTTACAATATCTATACCATCAATGGTCTTTACACTCTTACCCTCAAACTTAATCGATGCTCTCCTTAGTATAGATAATGCTATATTATACTCTGCCCTCTGAGCATGTACAAATGCTGCACATACAAGTATTAAGCCTTGTAGTATATCCTTCTCTTCACCCTTGCTCTTCTTCCATAAGCCCTCAAGCATCTCATGGGCTTCCCAGTACCTCTCACCATTGAATAACTCTTTAGCATGCTTTAACCTCTCCTTATCACTAATATCCCTCTCTATTATCTCATTATAGCCTATGACCTTGCCTATGCTTGAATCTAAGATGCCTAATGCATCACTATGCTCTATTGGCTTATCCATGATTACATCAAACTCTACATGCTTACTTGCAACTCTAGCATCCATAACATCATTAAATACACCTAACTCTGATACCCTGCTAAGCAAGACCCTTGCATCTTCAGCAGTGTAACCGTTGTTTGCTAACCTAACCATGTACCTTCTCTTCATAATAGTATTATTAGTAACCTAAGGTTTATTAAGAGTTAGTATATGCAACTAATAGAGTGAGTGATATAGTGCTAATAGAGGAGAAGAGTAATCCATTGCTAAATAGGATAGAGGTTAAGTGTATAATAAAAGGAATGAACGGTATGCTTAAGAGGGCAGATGCTGCAAAGATGGTAGCTGAGAGGTTAAACTATGGTAACAAGTTTGTAATCCCAATATCACTCAAGGGAGAGAGTGGTAAGAGGGATATCAAAGGTGTATTTTATATATACGATGATGGGAGTACTGCTAGAGCACAGTTGCCAAGGTATGTAATAGCAAGGTTAACTGGAGAGAAGGTTGAGAAGAAGGGTAAGGTTAAGAAGGAGGAAGAGGGTAAAGCAGGTAAGAAGCAGTAGTAGTAATAAAATAATGGGGTGATACTATGGGTAGAGGTAGTAATGTACAGGTATGGAAGTTCTATAGCATAGAGGATGGGAGATTAAAGAAGAATAGGAGGGAGTGTCCTAGATGTGGTAGAGGTGTATTCATGGCAGATCATAATGATAGGGTTACATGTGGCAAATGCGGTTATACAGAGTTTAAGCGTAAAGAAGCAAGTCAGAAGGCAGCAAGTGGTAAGAAGTAAGAATAAGTTAGATAATTATGATAACCCTAAGCAAGGGATATAAAGGATCATATTACTTTAAGTAGTTCCTCTCTAACAACCTTTATCATGCCTAGAGTTATGGCAGGATAAAAGGGTAAGCAGTATTTTATATCTGCTGCATAATTTAATATCTCTTTATAATTACTATTACACTCTCTATATCCATCAACGAATTCTCTTATTATAATCCTTGCATTATCATAGTTCTTTGTGAAGAGTAAGGAATAGTATAAGAAGCATGCTATATCCCATGATGCATCATGTATGCTCTTAAGTGTTGTAAACTGTTCAAAGTCAGTTAAGCATAGACCATTGCTCTTGCTAATCAACACATTACTTGGCTTGGTATCCCTTAACACGAATTTATTTACATGAACCAAGGCAAGTGTAGAGCCATAACTGTGTACATACTTAAGTGTATCATGCATTGTAGCATTGCTATTGCTGTAATCCTTACCACTCATTAATTCATCTATCATCTTACTTAATGGTACCCCATCAACATACTTGAATACCATAACCCTATTCTTGAATGATATGCCTAGTATTGGTGGTGTTCTTATACTGCTATCAAGCTCTCTAACCCTTCTAGTGCCAATGTACTCATTCCTCATCCTAGTGTATGGGGATACATCGTAACTTAATCCTATACCTAGTAGCCAGAGGTTCAATGCTATCCATTTGGCTATCTTAATATCTGTATAGCGTTTTATAACCACCTTCTCAACTCTACCATCATTGCTATTAATACTGAATAGCATGGTAGTAGCATGTTTATCCCCCATACTAGTTAGTGTGTAAGTATAATTACCATTGAATCCTAGGCTCTCTGCTATCCTTGCTATATAATCACTGCTATCAATAACTATACCCTCACTTACCTTAAGTAATGAGGATGGATGCTCAAGCATTAATGGTATAGCCATGTTCTTTATCTCCTTCCTCCTCTTAAGCTTTGATCTAGCCTCAGAACTAAAGAAGTTAAGTGTCTTTCTACCAGCATATGTATGCACTATCCATGCAAATGCTCCTCTAAGGAATTCATTATGCACAAATGTATCATTTAACCTTGGGGGCTTCAATACCCTTGCATAAAGATTATCATTATGCATTACTAACTCAATTATACCCTCCTCCTCTAACTCCTTTAGAGCATCTATGAAACCCCTCTTGCTTAATGCTATGTTCCTTGCTGCATTGCTACCAGTGTATGTCTTTATATAACTGTAAACTGCATGAGGGTATATCTTTGCCCTCTTCTTAAGTTTTGAGAATAGGAAGTACTCAAGGGGTATAAGAAGTTCTCCTGTTAATGCTAAAGGATTGATACGTATTAGTTCATCCAACTCCTCAAGTATAACCCTCCTCTTATATATCACCTCAGCCTTATTAAGGTAATCCACATTGTACAATGGCTCATATGGATTAAGTAATCTGCCTATTACAAACTCACCAAGCATTGCCCTCTCAGCATCTTTAAGTAGTGCGTTAGCATCAACTATAAGTATGGATGCAGCCATTCTATTATCACCATGCATATAAACATACTTGATAAGATCCTTGTACTCCTCTAGCACTAGCAAGATATCGTAATCACTATCAGCCCTAGCATAGCCAGATATCTTTGAGCCATAAGCACAGCAAGAGAGTATACTGCTTGAGTGCTTACTTGCTAGAGTATTAACTATATTTAATAGTTCTTGCCTCTCATCTATGCTAAGGATGTTAACCTTAGTTATCTCTTGCTCATGTACTCCTACCTCACCTTCCCCTTTCCCTTCCCCTCCCCTTGCTCCTTCCACTCCTCTTACCATCCTTAACATGATTAGTGTTAATAAGTTCATATATCTTGCTCCTCAATGCATCATCTATCTGCATCTTAGCTATAGCCTCCATTGGGATCCTTGCTATGTTATCCTCAATACCTATCCTTCTGCTAGGTAAGCCCTTCTCTATCCACTCCTTGATGCACTTGCTCTCTAACCTAGGATCATTAAATCCATCGTTGAACCTCTTTGCTATAAGTGTAAGCAGTGATCTATCCTTGCCTAATACATGCTTTGCATCAAACAATCTACCCATATCTGCATATATATCCTCAAATATAGTACTTGATATCTCATCAGATACTACATTCATATTAATGAATCTTGTAATGAGTTCTAGGTAGTGTAGAAACTCATGTGCTAGAACAGCATGTATTGTACCTTTTAAAGCATAGGCAACAAGTGGTGCACTTAATTGTACTACTATCCTTATATCATCGTTCTCTACAACAGGTATAGTTCTAGCAAAGATCAACCCAAAGCCTAAGCCATAGCCATTACCTTCAACTACTGTTATACTAGGCTCAACGTAGTGTAAAGGATATTTAATACCAGATGCTCTCTCAACTCTATCTATACCTTCCTTCACATACCTGTATCTATCAACTATCCTATTGTAAACTCTCTCTGGTAATCTATCCTTTGCATACTCAACTACTGCTAATGGGTTCATGCCATGAGTTCCATCTCTCATATTATAAATAGCAGGGTAAGAGGTTCTTAACTTAGTATGGAGTTCTCTGCTACCTCTAGGAATAAGGATTAAATTAGATTGTATTATGCATAAATGCATGTTCCAGTACTTCACACCAAAGCAGGCAAATAAGATCCTTGATGAGGTTAAGATGAGGTTTAACAATATAGTATCTTTAAGGGATAAGGTTCTTGAACTACAGGAAGAGTTGCAGAGTATAGTTGAGCATGATGCATCTTTAAGAGCATATGTACTTAAGAAGCAGGAGTTGAACTCTGCCTTAGCAGATCTATACAAGGCAATAGAAGAGTTGGAGTCATTAGGAGTTGTAATCAAGAGTATAGATGAAGGATTGGTTGATTTCCCTGCAAAGAGGTTCGATGAGGATGTATGGTTATGCTGGAAGGTTGGTGAGGATGAGGTTAAGTTCTGGCATGGTAAGGATGAAGGCTTCATGGGTAGGAAGCCATTGCCAGTTAGTGATGAGACGCTTGTATAGTTTATATATTTAGTTTATATAATGACTTGAATAATGAATAATCAATGAAACGATCTAAGACTACATCTGAGATACTAATTTCTTCACTTAGAAAATTAGGGTTTATAATTCTATCATTGATGGGCATTGGTATTATTTGGGACGTATTAAAACTTGAGAATATGTTGGGATTTAAATCACCAGAGATTCAATGGAATACGTTAGCTAGTTTAGCAACGTTTTTTACTGCACTACTAATATTAGCACAGCTGCGTATAACAATTAATCAAATGAAAGCATCACTCATCAAGCAGAAGATAGAAGAATTTTACTTGCCCTTAATAGAACTCTTCTCTTCAGATATACCTAAAGGAGATAAGGAACTAATAGAGATAGAACGTTTGCTTAGCAAAAGGCATCTTTGTAGCCCAGATCTCTTAAATGTCTTGCCACATAAGTTTACGGTAATACCACCACATAAATCTAGCAACTCTAGACCTACAGGTGGTATTGTTGATAATCCACTAGTTTACTTTTACTTTATAGATGAACAAGAGTTAAAACGTTGGCAAGAAGTGGCAGATAAATTATGGGGTGAATACGTTGAGCTTGTAGAAGAATACTATAGACTCTCAGAATATAACCCAGATAAGATTGTAGATAAGTTAAAAATGAAGAAGCCAGAATGGAAGTTTAAACCAATACCTAAACAACATAGTGCAAGTTAACCTTCTAGCAATTATAAATATTACTAGCAATTATAAATATTAATGATTATATAGTTATTCCTTATTATGAATATTAAACCATGGCTTAAGGCAGTAAGGGTTAGATTCCTGCTAGCATCAATAATATCTGTTAGCATAGGATTAGCAGTAGCACTATGGAAGGGTTATGCTATTGATATAGCATATGCACTACTAACATATGCTGGGGTTATAGCACTGCATGCTAGCGTAGACCTCTTGAATGACTACTGGGATTATAGGCTTGGAATAGACAAGGCTACAAGGCGTACACCATTCTCAGGGGGTACAGGTGTACTTCCTGAGAATATACTTAAGCCAGAGAGCGTATACAAGGCAGGGTTAATAATGCTTGTTATAGGTGCAATAATAGGCCTGTACTTTGTAGCAGTAAGAGGCTTTATGATAGCAGTAATACTAGCATTTGCTGTAGTATCAGTATATTTATACTCAACCAATATAGTTAGGGTAGGGTTAGGGGAGCTCTTTGTAGCAGTAAAGGGTGCTATGATAGTTCTAGGCACATACTATGTGCAGACAGCAGAGGTAAGCATTGAGCCTCTTTATGTTGGTGTTATAGCAGGGGTACTATCATCAACAGTGCTATTCATGAACTCATTCCCAGACTACAATGCTGATAAGGCAAGTGGTAGGAGAACTCTTGTTATAGCATTAGGATTAGAGAGGGCATCAAGGGTATTCATAGCATTCCCTATATTAGCATACATACTTATCATAGTTGGTGTACTAAGTAGTATTATGCCAATTTACATACTATTATCCTTTGTGGCATTACCATATGCATTACATGCCTACAGAACACTGCTAAAGGAGTACAATAATAGTGATGTAGAGAGGTTGATACCAAGTATGAGCAGTACTGTTATATTCTCAAGGGTTACAGGTATTATTATAGCATTAGGTTTTCTTGTAGCAACTATCTTTAGATAACTAAGTATAAATAAAAATTACCTTTAGCATACTCTAATGATCCAAGGCTATGCTACTAGAGATGGTACTCTAAGGTTTAGGGTAAGGCATGAGGGTAAGAGTACTGCAGTTGGGCACTTTAAAGAGTTCCAAGGGTTATCATTAACTAGCATAGGTATGGGTACATATCTAGGCAATGCAGATGCTACTACAGATAGGTTAGTTGTTAATGCTATAAAGAGATCTGTAGCAAGTGGGGCAGTTAATGTTATAGATACAGCAATAAACTACAGATTCCAGAAGGCAGAGAGATCTGTAGCAAGAGCAGTTAGAGAGTTAATAGAGGAGAAGATTATAAGTAGGGATGAGATATTCATAAGTACAAAGAATGGATACTTAACCCATGATGCTGATCTTGCTACTGATTTCTGGGAGTACATACATGAGCATCTTATAAAGAAGGGTGTTATAACTGCCAATGATATCTCATCTGATTATAATTGCATGAAGGTATCATACTTGGAGGATCAGCTTAATAGAAGTATAAAGAATCTAGGCTTAGAGTGCATAGATCTTATGTATCTACATAATGTTGTTGAGAGCAACGTTCATGATATTGGTAAAGATGAAGTAATGAGGATGCTTAAAGAAGCATTTGAGTTCTATGAGCAGAAGAGGAGTGAGGGTGTTATAAGGTATTATGGAATGGCTACATGGACATGCTTCAGGGTTATGCCTAATAGCATAGAGCATGTTAACCTTAAGGATCTGATAGATATGGCTAAAGAGGCATCAGCAAGGCATAAGAACAATGAGCATGGATTCAGGTTTATACAGCTCCCATTCAACCTAATCATGCATGAGGCTGCAACATTAAGGAATCAGAGTATAAACAGTAGTATGTGTACTGTATTTGAGGCATCAAGTATCCTTGCTATTAATGTATTTACAAGTGTACCCCTTATGCAGAGTAGACTACTTAAATCTAGCATGATACCTGCAATAGATGGTATAGAGTCTAAGGCATTAAGATGTTTACAGTTTGCAAGATCATCTCCAGCAATACCATTGGTTGGGCATAAGACTCCAGAGCATGTTGAGGAGAATATAAGGATAGCAAAGATAAGGCCATTAAGTACTGATGAGTTTAATAATATATTAGCAGGGTTGTTAAGAGCAAGTTAAGATTTATATCACATGTAACCTTATCTATAGTATGAAAGGGATAGTAACACTAACCCTTCTACTAGTAGTTATCTTATCGTTAAGTAACTATTCATATGCCCACCAACTATTCAACTCTAACGAGTATAGGATAGCTGGTTATATTATACAGATAGCAACTCAGCCAGAGATTCCTGCAGTGGATACAGTAGCAAAGATACTGATTAGAGTTGCTGATAGCAATGGTAAAGATATGAGGGATGTTAACGTTGGAGTAAAACTGTACAAGAACGATGTATTATACTATACTCATCCTATAACACTACTTAAGGATGGTCACCTTGAGATTGATTACATATTCAAGGAACCTGGGATATATATTGTTGAGGTTAGTCTTTATGAGCATGATGGTAATGTTATAACAGCAAATTTCAACATAGGTATAGTTAAAGAGTTTGCTTACATATTCGGATCTATGATCATATTAGGTGTTACCATGCCAGCTGTTATAGTTGCAGGTATAATTTTATATAAAAGAAGGATAAGAGCAGCAAGCAGATAAGATACTCCTAATAAATTAATTAAATCAAGAATAAAAGATATAATCTATAAATGATTCATACCTTTCTCTCTGTCTCTTGCTTAATAATATTGTATATCCTATTAGCGTACACTGCTGTTAATAGGGTATTAGCAAAGAGCAGCACGCCTACTGCAAGGTGTATAGATACAAGGAGTGGAAATAGCATAGAGTTTATCACTATAACCCCTAATACTATCTGAGTAATAACAAATACTGATGCTAATGTTGAGGTTAACCTTATCATTGTACCCTTAGCATCTGTCTTCCATGCTAGTATACACGTGGTTATAACTGATACACCAGCTATCAAGGCAAAGAGCCTATGCACCCACTCAACAATTATCTCCTCGCTTGGAATAAAACTACCTCTGCATGTAGGCCAATCTAAGCATGATAATCCTAATCCAGCAGCACTAACGTAACTGCCTAGAACCATTACACCATAGACACAGAATAAAGCAAAAAATGAGGTGTAGCGTAGATATATCATCCTTTGCTTCATATCCATCTATCTATTCATTCATCAATACATGCATCTATTAATATCTTATCATCATTCTATTCCACTATGAACTTACCCTTCATTCCTAGATCTGCATGACCTGCAACTAGGCATATGTAATAGTACTCGCCAGGCTTATCTGCTATGAATGTAGTAGTACCCTCTTGCTTTGATAGTAAGAACTGTGTTGATGATCCTATGTTTGCATTAGTAAATGCTATGCTGTTAACATCATTTGGATCTGTTACTATACCAAATGAATGGGGCATATTGCCCTCATTTTTTATGTTTATGGTTATCTTATCCCCTACATTAACTATGATATCTGCATTCTCCTGCCCATCAACTGTAAAGTATAGGTCAGTTGGTGTCCTCTCATAGAATGCAAGATTAAATGTTCTACTCTCCCCTACTGCAGGTGTAGCAGGGGTTGGTGTAGTAGGAGCAGTAGAGGTGCCAGCCTTTGCTACTTGGTTCATTGGAGGGTATTTGCTCCATACATCATTGAATGCTATATGTATAGCAGCAGCAACAGCCATAACTACTAGTATTATTGCTATACCCTTGCCTAATCTACTTGCTGTAGTCCTAATGATGGGGCTCTCTTCTTCTATAGTCATAGTATATCTCACCTATACCAAATGGATCCTTCATATCTGCTGGCTTACCCTTTACAGAGTCCCTTATAAGCAATGCTATAAACACTGCCATACCTATGCCTAGTATGTATGCTCCTATACTTGCTATCTGGTTCAGTGTTATTATAGTTGGGTCTGGTACATAGTCCCATACCCTTCTAGGCATTCCATACAAGCCTACTATGTGCATTGCAGTAAAGACTATTATTGTACCTATGAATGCAAACCAGAAGTGTACATTAGCAAGCCTCTCGCTATACATTCTACCAGTTATTAGTGGGAACATGTAGTATAGGAAGCCCATGAATATGAATGATACTGTTCCCATTAGCATCATATGGAAGTGCCCAACTACCCAGTATGTATCATGGGTTATGAAGTCCAATGGTAGAGTAGTATTTACCACTCCCCCTGCTCCAGATGTGAAGAACAGCATTATTCCTCCTACAACAAACTTCATTGGTGCAGCAAACTTTATCCTACCTCCCCACATTGTAGCCATCCAGTTGAATACATGCATTGCACTCATAGGCACTGCTGCCAGTGTTCCTATCATGAATACTGTCTTCTCTGTGAATGATAGCCCAGTAGCAAGCATGTGGTGAGCCCATGATGCAAATCCTATTATTGAGAGCAGTATGAATGCTATAACTGCAGAGCCATAACTGAATATAGGCTTCCTTGAGAACTTTGGTATCAACTCATAAGCCATACCAACAGCAGGTATTAGGAATATGTACACCTCTGGATGGAATGTGAACCAGAATAGGTGCTGGTATGCTATAGGATCTCCTCCCATCTCTGGGTTAAAGAACCCAGATACCCCTAGCCTATCTGTGTAAAGCATTATTAATGCTGCTGTGAATGTTGGTAGTGCTGCTAGGGTCATTAACGATGTTACTAATATGCTCCATACAAATGGTGATACCCTCATAAGAGGCAGGTCTGGATGCTTGCACTTAAGTATTGTAACTATGAAGTTTATTGCACCAAGTATTGAGGATAAGCCTGCTATCTTTAGACCAAATATCCACATATCTGCTGCTGGTCCTGGTGCCCTAATCGTTGAGTATGGAGGGTATGCCATCCATGTAGTATCACTCCAACCTAGCCATATCAGTGCTGCTGCAGGGACTGTCATCCAGTATGCTACAGCATTAAGCCTTGGATAAGCCATATCCTTGTACTTAACAAGTATAGGTACTAGATAGTTACCTACACCAGAGATGAATGGTAAGATCCATAGAAATAGCATGGTTGTACCATGTACAGTAAATATCTTATTGTATAGAGTAGGATCGCTTATTATTGTAGCTCCTGGGAATAAGAGCTCTGTCCTTATGGTAAGTGCTAAGGCTCCTCCAAGCATTAAGAATACTATTGATGTTATTATATACAGTAATGCAACATCTGTATGGTGGGTTGAGAATAGTATCTGCCAGATCGGTCTTGGTTTTGCTATCTCTATAACCATATTGCTCACCCCTCATCTATGCTGTAACTATAAGCTTTGCCCTCATGTTATAATGCAGTAGCCCACAGTACTCTCTACACTGTATTAGATACTCACCAGAAGCATCCTCTGGTATCTTAACCCATATAGTGTTTATCCTCCCTGGGACAGCATCTATCATCACTGCAAACTCTGGTATGTTAAATGCATGTATAACATCCTTGCCAGTAACCTCAAACTTGTATATACGCCCAGCCTTTAAGGTTAGTTGCCCAACCTCTCTAGTGCCATCCTGATGCTCAAATGTCCAGAACCACTGCTGTCCAAAGACCTTAATCGTCTCATGGTTCTTTGGGACTTCATGTAGCAACTTCTCACCATACCATGCCTCTGCACCTACCCATATTAGTATGCTAATTACTACTGCAACATATATCCATTCATATATAACATGGCTACCCATTCATATCACCTCTCATCACTAACTAACCTGCTCTTAACCTTCTTCTCCCTGAACTTAAATATTATGTATACTAGTGTACCTTGAACTACAGCACCAACTATGAATGCAGCAGTCATCATCTTATAGAATAACCCCCATGCTAAAGCACTCCTATCAACTACCTGCTGCTCTTGCTCTGCATAAACATTGCTTGCTAACATTGCTATAGCTATAACAGTACTTATAACAGTAACAACAGTTATATTCTTCATTGAGCCTATTGCCTTTTAATTAAAATATAAATCTAACTGTAATCTATACAAATAGCATAAGATAAGATCTTTATACTAGGTTTTATGCAAGGGGTAAGACTTTAAATTTAATACTTGAGCATTCTACTCTTCTGGCTTGTATCTATTAATGCTTACAACATTATATGCTAGCAACTGATAACCACTTGAATGGCTTAATATAGTTAATGATGCTGTCTTTATCTTCATGTTAAGCAGTACCTCAGCATTAACCCCAAGCATCTCTGCTATAACAGCCTTTATAGGGTCTAAGTGTGTTATAAGTAATGTATTCTTGTTTGCATGCTTGCTTGCTACATGATCAAGCATAGATAGCATCCTTCTTCTTATTGAGTTAAAACTCTCTAGCTCATACTCACTAACATCATAGCCAGAGTAGAATCTTAGCAGGAGATCTTTGTACTTGCTTACTACATCAAAGTAGTTCATACCAGTTAGTTTACCCATATCTGTCTCAGTTAACCTATCATCTATAGTATAAGGTAACCCTAGCTTACTGCTAACAATCTCTGCTGTCTCAACTGCCCTTGCTATGGGGCTTGAGTATATTGCATCTATGCATAGAGCCTTAAGCATCTCACATGCTTCAGTAACGTGCAACTTACCCCTCTCTGTTAGATGGTAGACCAACCTTCTACCAGTAAGTATATGCTTTACATTGTTAAGTGCCTCACCATGCCTCATGAGTACTATAAGGCTCAAGATGTATAGCATAAGATAAAGGTTAATATAAATTGGTTGCTTAACTGCAGTGCATGAAGATAGGCATTATAGGCGGTACAGGAGGCATGGGGGAAGGGTTAGCACTAAGGTGGTGTGTAAACCATGATATAGTAATAGGCTCTAGAGATGCAAGTAAGGCATATAGTGCTGCAGAGGAGTATAGGAAGAAGGCTATAACATACTATAATAATATTAATGGTAGTATAAACGGTGATGAGAACTCTAAACTTGTTGGTTACTGTGATGTTATAGTATTATGCATACCTTATGAGAATAGCATATCTACTGTAGCAGGTATAGCAGATAACTTGAGGGATGGTAGCATAGTATTATGCCCTATAGTACCAATGAGCAAGGATAGCAATGGGTTCATATACTTGCCTATGCATGAACATAAAGAATCTGCTGCTGAACAGGTTAACAAGGTATTGAAGGATAAGAATAAGAATGCTAGAGTGGTTGCTGCCTTGCATAATATATCAGATGTTAAGTTAAGGAAGATCAACAATATTATAGATAGTGATGTGCTAATATGCTCTGATGATAAGGATGCTGTTAGTGTAGTAAGTGAACTTGTAAAGGAGATAAAGAACCTTAAGCCTTTATACCTAGGTCCTCTGTCATTATCGTATCAAGTAGAATCTATAACCCCTATGCTATTGAATGTAGCAAAGAATAATGGGATAAAGAACCCTGGGATAAGAATAGTTTAATCCATACTAACTAATAATAATATAAGATATTATTGCCCATTATAGTGAAGAATGATTTAAATCATTAATTGTTTAATTATTCTTAATGATAAGAAAGAATTGGGTTAGCGCTATGGCAGTTCTCTTTGCTGTAGTAGCAACAATAATACTACTAAGTAACATTGCTTTATGGGGTATCGAGTTTGTATTAGATTTTATGATAAATGATCAGTTAACAAATGAGAAGTTTGTGCTTGCAATGTATGGAATATCCATTATATTACTCCTTTACAGTAAGAGAGTTAGTAATGATTGATTAAAGTTATTAAAATAAAAGGTTACCTTCTTACATGCTCGTCTATGAACTCCTCTATCCTATCCATTGCAGTCTCTAGCACATCTATGCTAGGCAAGAATACAAGCCTAAAGTGAGCAGAGCCTAGTCTCCCAAACCCTGAGCCTTGCACTGCTAATACACCCTTACTCCTTAATAGATTAAGGACAAACTCAACATCACTGCTAAAGGTTAACTCCTCACCAATCCTTGGGAATATGTAGAATGCACCATTAGGCTTAACGTAACTTAAGCCTTGCATCTTATCTAAGCGCTTCATAACATAATCCCTCCTTAACCTTAGCTCCTTAACCATCTCATATACATGATCCTGTGGTCCTCTTAATGCCTCTATAGCAGCTATCTGTGCTGGTGTATTAGATGATAGCCTTAACCTAGCAAGTTTGCTTACATTTGCCTTTAGTGTCTCTAACTCCTTGCATGATGAGTTAAAGCAGATGTAACCTAACCTCCATCCTGTCATAAGGTATACCTTTGAGAACCCATTGAGTAATATCAATGGTACATCACTCTTAGCATACTTGCATATACTTGTAAACTCCCCATCAAAGACTATTCTATCGTATATCTCATCACATATCAAGTATATGTTATGCTCAACTGCTATATCAACCAAAGCATTTAACTCCTTAGAATCTAGAACATAGCCTGTAGGGTTGTTAGGGTTTATAACGAATATTGCCCTAGTCCTCTCACTAATCTTGCTCCTTACATCCTCCAAGTCTATGCTCCACTGCTTACTCTCTATGCTAACATACTCTATAGGTTTAACACCTCTTACCCTAGCATAAGACAAGTAAGGTGGATAACAAGGCCCAGGTACAAGAATCTCATCCCCTTCATCTGCTATACTTGATACAAGCATATCTAATGCCTCAGATACCCCATTTGTTACTATAACATCTGTGTAATCTATACTCATACCCTTTGCTGATTCCTTCTCTGCTATTGCCTCTCTTAACTCCTTAACCCCTTCAGACTCAGCATAGTAGTTCTTATCCTCTAGAACAGCCTTTATTAGAGCATCCTTAACATGCTTTGGTGTATTGAACCCATAGAAGACTGGATCACCTATATTCAAATATATTACCTTCTTACCCTTGCTCTCATACTCTCTAGCATATAGTATTACATCTCTTATAGCATACTCAACCCCTTTAACATTCCTTGCTATATGCAATGGCATATGCTTAACTGCATTAAGATAAATAAATCCTTATTTAAATAAACCTATGAGCAATTATGCAGATGCTATAGTTGTTGGTGGTGGCATAGTAGGCTTAAGTATAGCATATAGATTATCAAGTGATGGATACAAGGTTATAATAGTGGATGAGCAAGATGGTAGCAAGAAGGCAAGTTATGCTAATGCTGGCTATATATCCCCCTCATTAGGACCCATATCCCTTACTAGAGGAGGGTTAATAGATTTAATTAAATGGTATCTGTTTAATGGTAAAGTAAAGATAAGTAAAGACATACTTCTTAGCATGAATGGCATATTATGGTTAAAGGAGTTCATTAAGAACAGAGAGGTTAGTATAAGCAATGCCAAGGCTATAAGAGAGATGGCACTTTATGCTATAGAATGGTATAAGAGGTTATCTACACTTATAAACTTCAATTATAAGGTTAATGGGTTACTTGAGGTTTACTCATCAAGTAATGCATTAGAGAGTAGGCTTAAGAATATTACAAGTATATGCAATGAACTTAACATAAGATACGAGATATTAAGTAAGAGTAGGGTCAAGGAGTTAGAGCCTAGGCTTAAGAAGGCAGAATATGCAATATATTATCCAGAGGATGCCATGTTAAATCCAAAGATGCTTACGAGTAATCTTAGAATACTCCTCTCTAGCACTGGTGTAAGGTTCTTAAACAATATTAAACATATAGAGTATAGTAAGGATAAGGATGGAATAATAAGTATAGCATATATTAATGCTGATGGTGCAGATATTAAGAGCGATTACTACATCTTATGCACAGGAGCATATAGGGTACCATTTAAGCATGTAAATCTACCTATAATGCCTGCAAGGGGTTATGCAATAGATATTAGGGTAGATGAGGATAGTAATAATATTCAAAGAGAGATCTTAGAGCATGCTGTACTCCTTGGTGAACATAGGATAGCATTGGCACCATTCAACAGTTACATGCTAAGGGCTAGTGGGTTCTTTGAGTTAACCAGTATAGGTTCCAAGGTTAGAGACTCTAACTTCTCCTTCCTCTACAAGCATGTAAATGAGCATGTTGAGTTAGGCAATAATAGCATAGTAGAGAGATGGATAGGCTATAGACCATGTACACCAGATAACATGCCTATAATATGCAGGTATAATAACTACTCAAATCTTATAGTAGCAGTAGGGCACTGTAGGCTTGGGGTAACACTAGCACCATATACAGCAGAGTTAGTATACTCTATATTAAAAAATAATCATAGTAATGTAATGTAATGTAATGGGCCCGTGGCCCAGCAAGGATAGGGCGGCTGGCTTCGGTACTTGGAGATACCAGCAGGTCGTGGGATCGAAGCCCACCGGGCCCGCTTAAGCATTACCTTTTGCTACATACCTAACCCTCATGTATAAGAGGATTATATTAAATGCAAGTGCAAATATATTAGCAGTTATTATTATAGCATCATTCCTATACATACCATATAATAACCATAGTAGTGCTCCACTGCTGAACAAGAGCATTAAGTATGGAGAGACATCTTCTATCCTCTTGCTCCTATAAGCCCTTATTAACTGTGGTATGAAGCTTGATGTTGTTAGTGTTGCTGCTACTACGCCTATTACTGTATCAAGTATCATTACCTATCATTAAGGGTTTAGTATATGAATTAAAAATTTATTATTATTATCTTGCCTCTCATACCTTCATCTGCATGGTATGTACAATAATACTCAAATATACCCTTCCTATCAAATCTTAGGTACCATGAATCGCCTGCATTAAGAGTTATGCTGTTTATATACTCATCAACACCTATTATACTAACATCTACCCCTTTGCCTATATCATAAATTAAATTATTGAGTTTAACTTTTCATTAACATTAGGATCACTTAACGCTATAGCAAGTGCTGCTGAGGCTCTTTTACTAACAGCATATATACTGATGCCCTTCTGCTTAAGTTGCTCAATCTGTAGGTTACTAACTTTAACTGTAGTGCTATCGTTACTACTTTGGTAACTATTGCTTTATAATATAATTTATTATGGATAAGCAACCAAGTATGGCCTCATCAAGCCTTATACTCTCAACCTTCTGGCAAGGAAAGAAGTTATAAACATTTGATGTAAACTGCTTTATACTCTTATGCTCATCTTTAATTATCTCATGTATATCTCTATATGGGGAGCCAAAGACTAAAAGTATACCACTATATTTATTACTATTATTATAATTACTTGCTATCTCATGCTCATGTAACTTAAGATTCTTGCCATACTTTGATGTTATTATTATAAGCATCTTCCTCTTAATCATTATAGTAAGCAAGGATGATAGACTTCCAGCAGTTACTACATTGTAGCCCCAGTACTCTCTTATCTCATCATACTTTGCAAGTCTGCATGCCAAGTTAGGATATCTAGATGTAAATACTACTGTAACCCTCTTACCTATGTTTACATGCTCATCCTTACTTATATGCAAGGGTATAGGGGTATCAAGACCAACATCAACATAATAGTATAATGAGTTATTACTAGCATTATTATTACTAGCATTATTTACCCTCTTAACAACAACCCCCTGCCTTACATCCCCAATATTAACATCCTCAAGCCTAATGTATGGCTTATGATGAGGAGCCTTCAATGGAGGGAATAGACCAGCATACTTTAACTCTTTAACCTTGGCATATAACCTCTTCCTTAAGTACTGGGGCGTATCCATGTACTCTAGCACTAGTTTAAGCAACCTTCTATCCTTGCTGTAGTCTGAACTTAAGTCCCTGTATATGTATATGCTATTAATACCAAATATAGCAAATATCCTTGCTAACCTAGATGCCTTTATGCTCTTATCCCTTAACGTATCCTCCTCTGCTAGACTAGAGTCTGGTATGGCAACAGCTAGCATACAATTACTACTCTTAAAGATTATTTATAACTAATAGCAAGGTTAATCATGCAATGTGCAGATGATAGCAAGGTTAGGAGCAGGATACTTAAGTTACTTGCACACCATGAAGGCTTACGTAGCAGGTGTATAAACCTTGTAGCCTCTGAGAATATTGTTAGTCACAGTGTTAGAGCATTACTTGCAAGTGATCTTATGCATAGATACTCATTAAGGTTAAGTGATGGAAGTAACTTTTACACAGGCACCAAGCATATAGATAGCATAGTTGAGTATGCTAACTCATTGGCTAAGACTATATTTGATGCAGATTATGCAAATACAGAGCCTATATCTGGTCATGTATGCTCTTTAGCTGTGCTCATGAATCTTACTAAGATCAATGATAGCATTATGGTTTTAAGTAAAGATGATGGTGGTTACCCTGGTTACACAGAAGGTTACTTGCCATCAAGGCTTGGGCTTAATGTTCACTATATACCATTTGATAAGAGTAGCATGAGGATAGATGTTAATGCATGTATAGATAAGATAATTGAAGTAAAGCCTAGGCTTGTTATTATAGGGCAGTCTGTTATAACATTCTACACAGAGCTTAGCATGATAGCAGATGCCTGTAAAGATATCAATGCTATGCTAGTCTATGATGCATCACATACATTAGGCTTAATAGCAGGCAAGGTATTGAAGAATCCATTGCATGATGGTGCACATATACTCATTGCTAGTACTCATAAGAGCCTTCCAGGACCACAGGGTGGTTTAATACTTGCAGATAGGGATGATGGCTATGGGTTTGATGAGTACTTAAGGCTAAGGGTAATAGATAACCCTCACTTCAATAGGATAGCAGCATTAGCATTAGCACTTGAAGAGTTTAGTATCTTTGGAGAGCCTTATGCTAGGCAAGTCGTTAGCAATGCTAAAGCATTAGCAAAGGCTCTTGATGAAGGGGGTTTAGATATACTATGCAAGGATAACGGTTACACTGAGACCCATCAGGTACTCATTAAAGACTTTGCTGGTAAGGATAGGTTTGTTAAGATGCTTGAGCAAGTAAACATAATAGTTGATAGAGGGTTAAGGCTAGGAGTGTGTGAGGTTACAAGGAGGGGTATGAAGGAGAAGGAGATGAGGTATATAGCAGGGCTAATAGCAGAGGTTTACAACTACAGCAATGATAAGAGTATAGAGGATAATAAAATAAATAAATTAAAGGATGAGGTTAGTTCTTTCATCTCACAGTATCAGTCAATACATTACTCACTAGATAATGTTATAGCGGGGCTAAGTATTTAGTGCGCATCATATGTAATAAACAATTATCTTACTGTGGTAGCAATGGTCTACTCCTTGCTATCTCTGCATACTTTGCTATCTCTTCCTCACTTAACCTCCTTATCTTCCTTGTCTTGTTATCTATCACAGCAATCTTGATATGCTTTGTACCAGTCTTATCCTCGCTAACATGGTATATTGCCTGTATTGCCAATACACATGCCTCATCTAATGTCATATCTTCTCTATACACCTTCTCTAACAGATCATTAACCTGATCTGAGCCAGCGCCTATGGCAACTGCATTGTATGCTAGATATGTTCCACTTGGATCTGTTGTAAATATGCTTCCTCCATTCTTATCAACACCACCTATTATAAGTGCAACACCATAAGGTCTAACCCCAGCGTATTGAGTAAACTGCTGTGCTAGATCTGCAATATTCTTTGCTATAGTCTCAACATCAGCAGCCTCATCATATATGAGTCTATTGCTCTGAGCCATTACTCTAGCATGATCAACCTGTACTCTAGCATCTGGTATATACCCTGCTGCTGCAACACCAATATGCTCATCTATCTGGAATATCTTCTGTGTTAGTGTATGCAGTTGTAGCTTCTTTACCCTCTCCTCTGCTGCTAACACTACACCATCCTTACACTTTATGCCTAATGCTAATGTACCTCTCCTTACAGTCTCTATAGCATACTCTACCTGATACAATCTACCATCTGGGGAGAATACAGTTATTGCTCTATCGTAACCTGCTGCTGCTGGTAACACAGTAATTTAGCATAATAAGGAACATTTAAAGTTTCTTATCATGCTATTAAAGAACAATTTATATATCCTAGAATCATTCCTTACTAAAAATGAATATAGATTCTATGCTACCAATAACAGCATGTATAGCATCTTTAGGTACAGCAGGGGCAATGGCTGTCTGGGTAGGTAAGCAGCATACAGGTAGCAAGAGCATGCTAGAGATAAGCAGTGCTGTAAGGACTGGTGCATCAGCATTCCTTAAGCGTGAGTTCATAACTATACTCCCAATAGCAGTAGGGCTAGCAATAGCAATATCATTCACATCTGGAGCATCTAATGGTATAGCATTTGCTATAGGTGCAGCTTTATCTGCAATCGCAGGAGTTATAGCAATGAGGATAACAGTTAAGGCTGCAGTAAGGACTGCACAGGCAACAACCAAAGGCTTAGGTTATACCCTTGTAACAGCATTCAGGGGAGGGGCTACTGTAGGTCTTGCCATACCTGCTATGGCTCTAATAGGTGTAACACTACTCTATCTAGCATTTGGTGAACCTATAGCAATAGCAGGGGTTGGTATAGGTGCTAGTCTAATAGCACTGTTCATAAGGGCTGGTGGAGGTATATTCACAAAGGCAGCAGACCTTGGTGCTGATCTTGTAGGAAAGATAGAGGCTGGTATACCAGAGGATGATCCTAGGAACCCAGCAACAATAGCAGATAATGTAGGTGATAATGTAGGCGATGCTGCTGGCATGGGTTCAGATGTTTATGAGTCATATATAGTAACACTACTTGCTGCCATGCTCCTTGGTGCTTTAATTACTAGCATACAGGAGTTTGATCCTATAAGGCTTGTTATATACCCAATAATAATAGGTGCATCTGGGCTCATAGCATCTGTGATAGGAGCGTTAACTGTAACACCTAGGAAGATAGATGATCCTATGAAACCCCTTAACGTTGCATTCATAGTTAGTGCTGTAATAGCAATAGCATTGAACTTTGTCTTTACTCAACTTGTATTAGGCTCAAGTGTATTGGCATTAGCATTGTTTGCTACAAGTGTTATAGGTGTTATTCTAGTCCCTATAATACAAAGGATAACTGACTACTATACAAACTACAAGTACAAGCCAGTTAAGGAGATTGGAGAGTCTACCAAGTGGGGTTATGCAGCAAATATGCTTGCTGGTATAATAACTGGGCTAAGATCAACGATGCCATTCATGATAGCAATAGTTGTAACACTAGCATTATCCTATGCTGTAATATATACTATAACCAAAGACCCTCTGATGGGTATATATGGTACAGCAATAGCAGCCATGGCTATGCTTAGCCTAGCAGGGATAGTATTGAGCATAGACTCATTTGGTCCAATAAGTGATAATGCTGGAGGTATAGTTGAGATGACTGGCATGGGGGATGAGAATAGGAAGATAACTGATCAGATAGATGCTATAGGTAATACAACAAAGGCTGTAACTAAAGGCTTTGCTATAGCAAGTGCTGGTTTAGCAGCGTTGGCTATGATACAGGCATTCCAGCATGAGGCAGCAAACATATTTGCTAAAACATTTGATTACAGTCTGGCAAACCCAAATGTTATAATAGGATTGCTTGTAGGAGGATTGATACCATTCTTCATATCTAGCCAACTTATAGCAGGTGTTAATAGAGCAGCAATGAGGCTAGTTGATGAGGTAAGGAACCAGTTCAAGAGTAGGCCAGAGATACTTGAGGGTAAGGCTAAGCCAGATTATGCAAAGTGTATAGATATTGCAACTAGTGCAAGTATAAAGCAGTTATTCTCTCCAGCAATAATAACTGTAGCAGCACCAATAGTGCTTGGAGTACTATTAGGGCCTAGTGCTGTTGCAGGTATACTCATGGGTGCTGTTGTTAGTGGTATATTCCTAGCATACCATATGGCTAACAGTGGAGGGGCATGGGATAATGCAAAGAAGTACATAGAACTACTTGGCAAGAAGAGGACCCCAGAGCATGAGGTTGCTGTTGTAGGAGATCTTATAGGTGATCCTTACAAGGATACTGCAGGACCAGCACTCAACACAGTTATAAAGCTCCTTAACACTGTAGCAATAGTATTCGTACCAGTGTTCATAGGGATAGTAGGTATAGCATAATGAATAGCAATGCTGCTATAACTCAAATAATAACCATATCTAATTCTTTAACCTCTTCATTATAGTATATGAATGCTTTAACCTCCCCATCAAGCAATGATAATATCAGCCATGGTACCTGATTTATACTCATATACCTTAGATCCTTGCTGGATGGGTAAGCCTTAGAGTATGGATGGGAATGGAATACCCCTACAACATCCAAGTTAATACTGTTTGCATACTCATACACCCTTACAAGATCCTCTTGGCTTATACTAAAACTTATGCTAGATCTATCTGCATTATCAACCTCCTCAACATGCCTTATTATTACATCATCTCCTTGCATGTTACCAATCAGCAATGCACAAGCCTCAAATGGATATGCCTTCTTAGAGATGTTCTTTAAGATATTCATTATGGAAGAGTTAACTATAACTCTCATACATGCTCAGCATGCAAAGTAATAGTTTAATTTATTTATTTATCCATTCATTAACCTTGCCCTTCCTCTACAACTATCAATTTACCCTTCATATAAACATGTAATATGCAGAAGTAATCATACTCTCCAGCATCTAACTTTGATGTATCTAGAGTGAATGTATCATTTGCATTAAGTAACCCAGAATCAAAGAACTTTGCATAGTTAGGGTCATTAAAGTCTACACCATTAGTTACAGTATGTATTGTATTATCTGCATTCTTCCATACTACCAATGTGCCCTTGCTAACTTTAGCCTCAAGGGGATCGTATGCTAAGTTACCCTGTACGGATGACCCTGCAGGTATAATTATCTCAAACATTGGACCTGCTGGCTGAACCTCTACAGGCTGTTGCCCTTGCTCTTGCTGCTCTTGCTGCTGTTGACTTGCCTGCTCTTCTAACCCTGCTTGTGCAGGCTGCTGTATGTATGAGAATACACTGAAGGCTATGAACCCTGCTATGGAACCGCTTATAAATATGGTTGAGATAGCCTTAACATGCCTGCTACCCTTATGTACAGCGTATGCTATAATAGTTGCTGGTGCAAGTATCAAGAATATAACTCCTATAAGCAATGGTAGAGTTGTTACGTTTGATATACCAGCAAGCAACCCTCCTAATGCTGCAAGTATACCTACTATGAATATCGTTGCTGCCTTAGCCTCGTTACTCCTTGGTAATCCACCTTTAAGTATACCAGCAGCTAGTAGTATCATGCCAAAAAGCATTACTACAGCACTTATAGCATGCATACCTTCCTCAAAGGTCTTTGCTATACCTGAGAGTGAGATAACAACTCCTAAAAGCCCAAGTATAGTTAATCCCAAGCCTGGTACAAGGAACTCCCAGTCTGCCAACTCTATAATTCTACCCAAGATACTTTAAATAATCTTTTCTTTTAATTCTAGCAGTAATCCCAAAATTTAGCTATATGAAAGACATTGGTAAGCATGTGATATTATTAAGATGAAGACTTTAGATATACAGATATGTTCTTGGAAGCCTCGGGCGGGATTCGAACCCGCGACCTAGTGCTTACAAGGCACTCGCTCTAACCAGGCTGAGCTACCGAGGCGTATATGCTATTTATCATGTGCATATAAACTCATACTCAAACCCCTTTATCAAGTTTAAACTTAAAATTATTGATACTACTCTTGCAATGCATGGTAAAGCATATAGTTAACGTGCTTATAGAGAATAAGCCATACATAAGTGATCCTGAAGGGGATACCATACTTAGAGATCTTGTAATAAAAGGAGGCTACACTAATGTTAAATCAATAAGGGTAGCTAAGATGCTTAAGTTAGAGGTTGAGGCTAATGATACTAAGGAGGCTGAAGAGATGGTTAAGAGATTGTGTGATGAGCTTAGGTTATACAATCCAGTATTAAGTGTATGTAAAGTTAGCGTAATGCAGGATAAGTAGAGATGCTAATATCTCACTCTAGCAATATGAAGGTATAATAATGGCTAGAGTATAGCATAAAATGTGCATATAAAGGTAGGCATAGTAGTCTTCCCTGGGAGTAACTGTGATAGGGATGTCTACTATGTCTTTAAGAACATACTAAAGGTTGATACAGAGTTAATATGGCATAAGAGGGATGATCTAAGGGGTTTTGATGCTGTAATACTCCCTGGTGGATTTGCTTATGCAGATAGGCTTAGGGCAGGAGTTATAGCAGCACACAGCCCAGTTATGCAAGAGGTTAAGAGGTTAGCAAAGGATGGATTACCTATACTAGGAATATGCAATGGATTCCAGATACTTGTAGAGTCTGAACTACTCCCAGGTGCATTCATGCGTAATGATACCCTAAGGTTCATATGCAGATGGGTAAGCCTAAGGGTTAATGTAGATAGCAAGAGAAGCCCATTCACTACACTACTTAGCAATGATCAGATACTTAACATACCAATAGCAAACCAAGAGGGCAGATATTATGTAGATGATGATACCCTAAATCTTATGCATAAGAATAGGCAGATAGTTCTAACATATACTAACAATCCTAATGGCTCTTTGCATTCAATAGCATGCATATGCAATGAGCAAGGTAATGTGATGGGTATAATGCCTCATCCAGAGAGGGCATCTGACCCTATGCTTAACCCATTAAACCATGGTAATGATGGCTTACTAATATTCAAGTCTCTTTTAGCATACCTTGGTTGTGATAACCATGCTTAGCAATGAGGAGTTAGAGTATCTGAAGCATAAACTTGGTAGAGAGCCTAACTCATTGGAGTTAAGCATGGTTGAGGCTGAATGGTCTGAGCACTGCTCATACAAGTCATCAAAGCCATATATTAAGGCATTCAATACACAGGGCAGGTATGTGCTTATAGGACCAGGGTACGATGCTGGTGTATTAGCAATAGATGATATGCTAATTACTGTGCATATTGAGAGTCATAACCATCCATCTGCAGTTGAGCCATATGGTGGTGCAGCTACTGGGGTAGGAGGAGTTATAAGGGATATACTTAGCATGGGTAGCAGACCAATAGCACTGCTTAATGGTTTAAGGTTTGGGGATATAGAGAAGGATAGTAATGCAAGATGGTTGTTCAAGCATGTTGTTAGGGGTATAGCAGATTACGGTAACTGCATAGGAGTGCCTACAGTTGCTGGGGAGGTTGAGTTTGATAACTCTTTTGATAACTACTGCTTGGTTGATGTTGCATGCATAGGGCTAATAGATAAGGATAAGTTGGTATTAATGGAAGCAGATGTTAAAGATCTTATAATAATAGCAGGTAACAGCACAGGTAAGGATGGTATACATGGAGCCTCATTTGCATCTAAGGTATTAGATGATGCAGATAGCAACAGATCTGCTGTACAGATACCAGATCCATTCATGGGTAAACTGCTTATAGATGCTACCATGGAGTGTGTTAATGCAAGGTGTGTTAAGGCTATAAAGGATCTAGGGGGAGGAGGTTTGGCATGCTGCTTATCTGAGCTTGCTGATAAACTTGGTAAGGGTATGAGCATAGATCTTGCTAACCTTCACATTAGAGAGCATATGAGCGTAGAGGAGATTATGATATCAGAGTCGCAAGAGAGGATGCTCTATATAGTTGAGCCTAGTAGGTTAAGTACATTTAAAGAGATAATGGATAAGTATGAGATACCATACTCAGTACTAGGCTATGTAACAGATGATGGTTACCTTGATATAAAGTATGATGGCAGAAAGATAGCAAGGATAAAGGCTAGCATAGTAGCAAATGCACCTATAGCAGAGCGTAAGGCAAGGAAGCCAAAGTACTTGGAAGAGATACCTGCAAGGGAGCCTGATGAATATAATGAGGGTAATATAGCAGAATACTTATTATCCTTGCTCTCAGATCCAAGCATAGCAAGCAAGGAATGGGTGTATAGACAGTATGACCATGAGGTAGGTCTAAGGACAGTTATAAAGCCTGGTTACCATGATGCCTCTGTTATAAGGTTAAGTGATAACAAGTTCCTAGCAGTAAAGTTAGATGGTAACTCTAAACACTGCTATCTAGACCCTTACAATGGTGCAATGGGATGCTTTGCTGAAGCATGTAGGAATGTTATAGCAGTAGGTGCAGAACCTATAGCAATGGTTGATCATCTACAGTTTGGTAGCCCAGAGGATGAGCATGTATTCTATACATTTGTAGAGTCTGTTAAGGGTTTAGCAGATTACGGTAGATACATGCAGATACCATGCGTAGGTGGCAAGGTAAGCTTTTACAATGAGACTAAGCATGGTGCAATAAAGCCTACACCTGTTGTATGCATACTAGGCCTTATAGACTCTTACAGCAAGATTGTTAAGGATAGGGCAAAGGATGGTGATATGCTAGTTATGGTAGGGTTAACCAAGGATGAGATGGGTGGATCTGAGTACTATGAGTATATACATAAGATACAATCAAGTAATGTTCCTAGAGTTGATCTAGCATATGATAAGACAGTTATGCATGCCATGCTTGAACTTATAGATGGTAGAGTAGTAAGAGCTATACATGACTGCTCCAAAGGTGGCTTTGGTGTAGCACTGGCTGAGATGTGTATAAACTCTAGCATTGGGGCATATGTTAACCTTGCTAGGATACCAAATACATGCTCTAGGCTAGATAACCTTATCTTCTCAGAATCACACTCAAGGTTCCTTATAGCAGTAAGCAAGGATAACCTTAGCAGGGTTGAGGATATACTAAGCAAGTATAGCAAGGGTAATAATGGTATACATTACTCAGTTATAGGATACTTTAATAGTTCAGACTCTATAGTACTTGAGCATGGTAACAGTACGATAGGCTTAAGTTTAGATAAGGCTATAGATGCATATAGCAGTAGCATACCAAGGTTGATGGACCATGCTTGAAGGCTTAGATGCTAGGGAGAACTGTGGTGTTGTTGCAGCATACTCCCTTGCTAACCATAACGTTATACCAATAGTCTTAGACTGCTTAAGGGCATTACAGCATAGGGGGCAGGAGGCATGGGGTATAGCAGTAGCAAGGAAGATGCCATACAAGCGTTATGGGTTAGTATCCCAAGCAGTTGATAAATTTAATACAATAATAGAGAAGTATAGTGCAAATGCAGCAATAGGACATGTTAGATACTCAACTGTAGGAAAGAGCAATCTTAAGAATGCACAACCCCTAAGGGTTAAGGATATATGCATTGCACACAATGGCACTATATCAAACTTTGAGGAGTTAGCAAACATAACTGGGCTATGCTCCTTCACCCCAAGTAGCATGAGCGATACTTTAGTAGCAGCAAAGAGGCTTGTTGATATACTTAATGTTAAGAAGGATATGGTTGAGGCTTTAAGCATACTAAAGAGAGAGATAATAGGCTCATTTGCATTCACCTTCATAACAAAGGATAATACTGTCTATGCTGCTAGGGATCCTAAAGGTTTCAGACCATTGGTATTAGGCTACCATAAGGATACAAGCACATATATAATAGCATCTGAGTCATGTGCATTTGATGCAATAGATGCAGATCTTATAAGGGATGTTGAGCCTGGGGAGTTGATAAGCATAGATGAGAGAGGGCTAAGGAGTGAGATGTTTGCTAAAGAGAAGCATTCACATTGTGCATTTGAGTACACATACTTTGCACACCCATCAAGCATAATGGAAGGGATAAGCATATACAATGCAAGGAAGAGGATAGGTAAGAACTTAGCAAGGAAGTTTGCCCTAGATGCAGATATAGTGATACCAGTGCCAGACTCTGCTAGACCTGCTGCACTAGGCTATGCTGAGGAGATGGGTATACCTTTTGAGGAGGGTCTGATGAAGGATAGGTATAGTAGGAAAGGTCCAATAAGGAGCTTCATAGAGCCTTACCAGCATGATAGGCTAGAGATAGTTAGGAGGATAATACCAATAAGGAGTGTTATAGAAGGCAAGGATGTTATAGTCATAGATGATAGCATAGTTAGAGGCACAAGTTCACTCTCAATAATAAAGGCTATAAGGAACTCTGGTGCAAAGAGCGTAAAGATGCTTGTATGCTATCCAGCAATAAGGTTCCCATGCTATGCTGGTATAGACTTCCCCTCGCAAGATGAGCTTATAGCATATACTGTAACTAAGGGGAAGGATTTAGCATCCGATGATCTTGCAAGGCTTGTAGCATCTGCTATAGATGCTGACTTTTTAGGCTACAATGATATGGATAACCTTGCTGATGCTATAGGCTTACCAAAGGAGGAGTTATGCTTCACATGCCATACAGGTAACTATGAGAACCTTGGGATAAAACCATTGTTCAGATCTAGGGAGCAGTTGAAGGGTATGGATAGATAGATTATTTACTCTAAATCTAATCTAATAAATATGATACAATCTTATCTATGAATGCTATAATTATGTAGTGTATAATAATTAAGGATACTAGCATGATATAGATTATATCCCTATCTGTATAATAGATTAAAGCAAGTATGTAAAATGGTAATGTAAGGATAAATGCTACAATAGTACTATATACAATAACCTTTAGCAGTGTGTAAGTATCAACGTTGTAAACCCTTCTTACCTTATAACCCTTTATCTTATACCTCACATTTATTACTTTGATGAACAAGATTATAAATGGAGGATACATTTCTCATACATGAAAGTATTTAACTTATTCCTCAATACTGCATTACGATGGATCTTAACGTTAGCAACCCTCCAAGGATAGGTATAGTTGGTGGAGGACAGTTAGGGAAGATGCTTGCTATGGATGCTAAGAGGCTTGGGTTAAAGGTTAACATACTTGACCCATCATATGACTGCCCTGCTTCATCTATTTCAGATGAGCATATAGTAGCAGGATTTAACGATAGGCAAGGTATAATGCGCCTTGCTGAGATGAGCCATGTACTAACCTATGAGATAGAACTTGTAGATGCTGATGTATTGAAGGAGTTAGAGGATAAAGGTTACAAGGTTAGGCATCCATCATATGTTGTTAAGGTAACACAGGATAAGTACATGCAGAAGTTCATACTTAGCAAGCATGGTATACCTACAGCAAGATTCATGCTTATAGATGGTAACCTTAGCGATGTAAGTAGTCTAGGCTATCCATTGGTTATTAAGGTTAGGAAGGGTGGGTATGATGGTAGGGGGAATATAGTTATAAGAAGCAAGGAGGATCTAGAATCTTTAAGGCTGAAGGAGTTCATAAGGCGTTACAGTAGCAAGGATAACATAGGCTTCTATGCTGAGGAGTATGTGAACTTTGTTAAGGAGATCTCTGTTATAGTTGCTAGAGCATACGATGGCTCAAGCGTAGCATACCCTGTTGCTGAGAATATACATGATGATGGCATACTTGATACAAGCATAGTACCAGCAAGGATAGATGAGCATACATATAATAAAGCAAGGGAGATAGCAAGGGATGTTATAGATGCATTCAATGGCATAGGAGTATTTGGTGTTGAGATGTTCCTAACCTCTGATGGCAGTATAATGGTTAATGAGATAGCGCCTAGGGTACATAACAGTGGGCATTACACAATAGAGGCATGTAATGTATCCCAGTTTGAGGAGCATATTAGAGCCATAATGGATATGCCATTGGTAGAGCCTAGGATGATATGCAACTCTGCTGTAATGGTTAACATACTAGGCAATGATGCTGTAAATGGTAAGTATGCATTAAGCAACATTGATGCACTGCTAAGCATAGATGGGCTAAGGCTACACATATATGGCAAGAGTACAAATAAAGGTAGGAGGAAGTTAGGGCATATGACCATATTAAGTAATAGTAGGGAGGATGCTATAGCAAAGGCTATGTATGCTAGATCACTCTTAAAGATTATAAGCGTAGATGGTAATTGATTGGCATGCCATTGGTAGCAGTTATAATGGGGAGTGATTCAGATCTTGAGGTTATGAAGGATGCATGTTCATTACTTGAGGAGTTGAATGTAAGCTATGAGGTTAGCATAGTATCTGCACATAGAACGCCTGAGCGTATGTTCAATTACGCAAAGAGTGCAAAGGATAGAGGGATAGAGGTTATAATTGCAGGGGCAGGAGGGGCAGCACACCTCCCTGGTATGGTTGCATCCTTAACAACTTTACCAGTTATAGGAGTGCCTATAAGATCATCAGCATTGAATGGATTAGACTCATTACTATCTATTGTGCAGATGCCTCCTGGAGTGCCAGTAGCAACAGTAGCAATAAATGGTGCAAGGAATGCAGCACTACTTGCATGCCAGATACTTGCAATTAAGTATAAGGATATAGACGAGAGGTTAAATAGATATAGGCAGAGTATAAAGGATGAGGTTATTAGAAAGGCTTCGTTGCTAGAGGGGTTAGGATACAAGGAGTATCTACAAAGAGGTAAAGGTTAGTTACTGAATATTAATTACCTCAATTATCATAACCCCTTCTTCTCCATTCCTAAGTAGATCTACCATCCTCCTTGGCATATCAACTGCTGCAGCACTGCTCTTAACAGCTAATGTTCTAGCACATACATAATCACTCTTTCTAATAACTAAGGACCTTGGATCCTCAAGCATCAATCTGTTACTCCCTTTAGCAACGAGACTCCATCTCTCATAGCCAACCATGATTGTTATCTTTATACTGCATGATGATCTTAACACTTCCTTTATCCTCTCATCTATATCCTTGCATGCCTTATCAGCCCTAACTCCTATTATACAATCACCCCTTAAGGTTAGGTACTCATCCTTTGTAACCTCAAGTGTGCTCTTATGCAATGCTTGAATATTCCTATGCCCATGGAAGTGTATCTCTTCACGCATAATCTAATAATTTAAAATTGATTAATAGTCATTTCTAAAAAGAACTTAAATTATACCCATGTTATATTTACTTATGCATAGGAAGGGTAGCAAGGGTTCAGAGATAGCAAGTAAGAGTATAAAGTATAAGTTGATAGCAATAGGTGTTATAGTTGCAATTGTAAGCATAGTTAGCGTAGCAGCATATAACTACTATATTCACCAGCAGGTTAAGAATGCTAGAACAGCATCATTTGGACCTATAAGTGAGCTTGAGCACAAGCATGCTGTATTCAAATTGTTTATAAATGGAGAGGAGCCTGTGAACTTTGCATTACCTAAGTATCAGTTAAGGAGCCCTTACATACACTTTGAGAACAATGTAGGGACTATTATACATAGGCATGCAGCAAATGTAGATATAGGCTATCTATTTGAGAGCATGAACATGAGTTTTACCAAAGACTGCTTTATACTAGATGATAAGAGATCCTTCTGCAATGATGAGAATAATACACTAAAGTTCTATGTTAATGGTCTCCCAAATGAGAGTTATGATAAATATGTTATACAGGATGGTGATAGGATACTTATAAGCTATGGACCAAGGGATGATCCAGATCTAAATAGACAGTTGCAACTAGTTGATGCTTTAGCAGGTATAAATAAGCCATAAATTATTATTTCTTTATATTGCAAAGGAACCATGGCATTTAAGCATGGTATAAAGATACGGAAATCTCTATGAGTTAGTGCTTAGATTAATAAGTATTACCTTATTCACTAGCAAAATATTTAAAGTAATTAATCTATAGTAGAGTGGATAGTATATGGCAAGGTCTAGAGGGTTTAGGAGAAAGACCAGATATCTATTGATGAGGGATAAGGTTAGGGGTTTATCTTATCTATTACATAATTACTCTATTGGTGATAAGGTTAGCATAGTTATAGATCCTAGAGAACATAAGGGGATGCCACATAGAAGGTTTCATGGTAAGATTGGTTTAGTTGAAGGCATAACAAAGAGAGCATTAAAGGTAAGAGTACGTATAGGAGATAAAGATAAGATAATTTATGCAAGACTAGCACATATAAGACCTTTAACATCTGGTGAGTAAGATGGTAAATATAATCAGTAGAAGGGTTATAACCCTACCAGAGGTTAAGGAGATCCTAAGTAGTATTGATCCTAATAAGATGGATCAGATACAGAGGTGGACTTATAACTATGCGGTGAAGTTCTCAAAGGTATCTGCTGATAAGGCTAGGGAACTTAAGGCTAGATTGGTTAATGAGTGCTCTCTAACAGAGGAGGAGGCGGTAGAGGTTATCAATGTCATGCCATCTAGCATAGAGGAGTTAAGGACATTCGCAAATGGTTGGAAGAAACTTATACTAACTGAAACCCTAGAGAAGATACTTAAGATACTAAGAGGAGAGGCATAGTAGCAATTGGAGCAGATGCAACAGCAACAGCAGAATAGGTATGAGGAGTATGCTTATGTATTAGCCTATGAGCCTAGAGGTAAGTCTAAGAGGGTAAGAGGGAGAGAAGGCTTTATAATTCAGGCTATAGGGGAGAGGTATCTAACACTCCTAGAGTTGCTAGGCATACCAAATATTAGCGTTGAGGTTGGTGAGAGGGTATATATAGGCAGGGAAGGAAGGACAAAGATACTAAGTGTTCTAGGCAAGTTAGAGTACGATGAGCTTAGTACATTTGCAAAGGATGCATTACCAGAGGTTATAGAGTTGATTGTAAAGAACAATGAGAAGAGGTTCATAGAGTTCATAAATACTGCTGGGCCTATAAATCCAAGGATACATAAGCTAGAACTTATACCAGGTATAGGGAAGGTTATAACCATGAATATAATAAGAGAGAGGGAAGTAAAACCATTTGAGAGTTATGATGATCTTTACAAGAGAACAGGGCTGAAGGATGCTTACAAGCTTATAGCAAAGAGGATACTGCAAGAGATAACTGGGAGTGAGAGGATAAATATATTTGTAAAGAAGATCCAGTAATTATATACTGATATTATGCAGAGTAAGAAGCAATGCGGATCATATAATAATACTTCATATGCTAATATATACAAGCCTGCAGAGGATACATTCTTACTTGCAGATGCATTAAGTGATGCTAGAGGAGATAACGCATTAGAGATTGGTACTGGGAGTGGTTACATAGCAGGTATTCTAGCAAGGAACTTTAAGAACGTTGTTGCAACTGATATAGATGCAAAGGCTTTACTCTATGCAAAGAGTAATTACAATATGGATAATATCTCATATATATGCTGTGATGCAGCAGATGCAATAGTGGGTATGAGGTTTGATCTTATAGCAATTAACCCTCCTTACATGCCATCAGATAGTATAAAGGATAGAAGTATAGATGGAGGTAATGGAGGTATAGAGGTAGCAATAAGCATGTTAAAGAGTGCATCAAGGTTACTTGCTGATCATGGCAATATATACATGGTTATCTCTTCTTTATCAGATTACAGTAGGCTGATATCTTTTATTAAAGATAAGTTAGGGTTAGATGCACTTATAATCATGAAGAGGGCATACTGGTTTGAGGAGCTCTTTGTAATTAAGATATCCAATAGATAGATAGATAGCAAGAGCAGTAGTAGTAGGAGTAGCAATAGTATCATGCATGTAGTTCAACAACATCAAGATCGTTAAGGGTAAAGTCCTTACCAACCTTTATCTGTGCTCCATTCCTCCATACCCTAGCAAACTTAAGGTTCTTTGCAATATCCTTATGTATCATCTCTGCCAACTCTATGACTTTAGCATTGCTATGCAATAGCAGAGGTTCATCTACAGCATCTGCACCTACCTTCTTAGTGAATACACGTATAAGCCCCATGCTCCTTAGTAGATCAAGCATGAACCTCTCCTTATCATTGTTAAATGCTATAGTATCTATACTAATACCATTGTAGTTAATAGTATAATTACTAGCATTGTTAGGCACTACAAATACTGCTCTCTTGCTTACCCTACCAAATATAGCATCCTCTACATCATCTAAGGTAGCATTACTATATACCTTAATTACAGCATTCTTTATACCATAGCCTTTAACAAACTCAAATACATCACTCTCCTTAACCTTATCTGATCTACCAACTATCCTTATTCCACCATGTGGTGTATACTCTATCTCAACCTTTGCCCTAGATATTATATTTACATTTCTTGCCTCAAACCATCTACATACACTATGCAAGTAATCAAGTGACTCAACTATAACTATTATAGCATCAGCATTCCTTGCTATGCTAACAAATCTATCCAACCTATCCTCTCCTATGATGTTATCCATTGGAGTAAGTACAATCTGTATATTTATATTTAAGGCATTAAATGTACCAACCTTTGGCCTCATTAATACTTCATAAATGCTTGTAGTATTACCAGTTAAAGACTCAAATAGCTTTATAGACTGCTCTATACTACCTACAACTGCTAACTGAAGCATGCCTTCCTTCTTTACAGTCCACTCCTGTCTTGTACTGCCCTTTCGTCTACTCTTACTCTTCCTCTCCTCTATCTCCTCCTCTAACTCTGCTATCTGCCTCTTAATGTTCATCTCAAGCTTCTCTGTTGCCTTATGCTTTGGCATCAGCGAGTAGAACTCCTTAAGTAGCCTAAGCTTAACCTCTGGATCTTTTGCTGCTATTGCCTCAGCCCATTTAGCCTTTGCCTCTTGAGTAAGGTTGGTAACCATATGATATTATTAAAAAGAACCAAGATTAAAATTTAGTATCGTAAGATACCATTATTGGTTTCAAAAATTTAGAGTAGCATTACACAGTAATAATACTACATCATCTTCCTAACATCCTTACTGCCCTTGCTGCTATCTGCTCAGCCATCTCTGTTGTTGTTGCACTACCCCCTAGATCGTATGTTACATACCTACCCTCATTTATAACATCTCTAGTAGCATCGAATATTGCCCTTGCTATATCCCTCTCCCCAAGGTACTCAAGCATCCATGCACCAGAGAGTATTGTGGCAGTAGGGTTCATCTTGTTCAAACCTTTATACTTTGGTGCAGATCCATGTGCTGGCTCAAACATAGCATAGTTGTCTCCTAGGTTTGCTGAGTAAACATTACCTATTGAACCTAGATGTGCGCTTGCTGTCTCTGATACTATATCCATGAATAGGTTAGTGCTTACCAATATACATGAGTTGAACCTCTCAGGGTTCTTTACCAACTGTTGGCACATGTTATCTATATAGTACTCCTCTACTGGCAAGCCCTTGCTAGAGCATATAGAGGTTACAGCCTCTATGAATATACCATCGGTCTCCTTTAGTACATTCCTCTTTGTTATAGCTATAACCTTGCTATAACCTCGCTCTAATGCTATCTCTGCTGCCTTCCTTGCTATGCTCTCACACTTTTTACGTGTTATCTTCCTTACTGCTATAGCAGCATCATCACCAACCTTGAACTCTATGCCAGAGTAAAGCCCCTCTGTGGCCTCTCTAACACATATAAAGTCCAACTGCTTTACTGATCTAGCAAGAGTCTTTATAGGTCTTATATTTGCATAGAGATCGAATGTCTGCCTTAATGTTACTGCAACGCTCCTTGGTGACTTTGGTGAGGGTATAGTTGTTGTTGGACCCTTGAAGCATGCATCGCTCTCCTTTAGTATCTTCCATGTACTCTCAGGTATGTATGAGTCACCCCCGTGCCTCTCCCACCACTCTGCACCTGCCTCACATGGTATAAGTTCTACGCTTGTATTGCATGCCTTTAGTACCATAAGCATAGAATCTACAAGCTCTGGACCAACGCCATCTCCTCTTATTATTGCAGCCTTCTTACCCATAGCCATGCATTAATTATATATACATAATTTAATCTTTCTTTAATCTTTATGCATGGCTATAGTTTATGCTAATTGATGGGCCGGATGGGATTTGAACCCACGACCTCTCCCTTGCATATTATTCATGCAATTCGGTTATCAGCCGAACGCTCTAACCATGCTGAGCTACCGGCCCTTTAGTTCCATGATCCATATCATTACTCCTCATTAATTATATATCTTATCTATTTAGAATGAGCATGTAATAACTAGTATATAATCTTCAATGGATTAGCACTATGAATATAGGTCCTAACTGTAACCAAAACCTATTTATTTTAATTTAGAAATATATAGTTCATATGGGCAAACTATTCTGGGGCCTCTCCAGCAAGGGTAAAGAGGAGAACAGAGGTGATACAGAAGGTCTTAAAGACTCAAGGGGGGTTAGTACAAATGCAAAGCAAGATCTCTTCAAGAAAGGCCTCAATAAGATGGCTGATGAGGAGCTTGAGGATGCTATACAGTACTTTGATCTTGCTCTAAGGCTTGATCCAAACTTCATAGATGCTTGGATAAAGAGAGGCTACTGCTTCTTCCATCTAGGTAATTACTCTCAGGCAATACTCTCATATGATAAAGCGTTAGCAGTAGATCCTACTAACACAGAGGCATGGAACCTTAAGGCATTAGCATACTATAGGATGAAGAACTATGATAAGGCTATAGAGTGTGTAGATAGAGTCATAGATTTGGATCCTAACGATGGCATGGCTTGGTACAATAAGGCATGCTATCTCTCCCTAGCATTAAGGGTTGAGGAGGCTATAGATGCACTTAAGAAGGCTATAGAGATAGATGTCTCATATGCAAAGAAGGCAGTTAAGGATAAGGATCTAGATAATATAAGGCATGATATAGTATTCAAGAGGATAAATGAGATAGTTATATTAGAAGCAATAAGACAAGGTCATGATGTTGTAGGTAAGTTGGTATGGGTTACTGGAATGAATAGGCAAGAGATAGAGGAGGCTATAAACTCATTGCTGCTAAAGGGTTTAATAATTAAGAAGGAGGTTAGAAGTGTAACAGGGTTTACTAAGAGTAAAGAGGAGCAGTACGAGCTTGCACCAGATATAGCAAATATGTTTACTACTGGGAAGATAAGGGATAGACCAGAGGGTAGTAGTAGCAGTATTAGTATAAGTAGTGATACAGATCCTAAGACTAACGTATTGAAGGAGTTACTAACATGCATAGCAGATGCAAGAAACTCAATAGAGAAGGGTGATGTTGAGTCTAGTATTGAACACATGAGAGCACTTATAGATCCAAAGAGACTAGGTAGCATTCTTATAGAGAATTACCCTGATATACATAGGGATCTAAGGTTCTATCATATTAAGATAAGTAATGATGGTAAGAACTACCTTAATGCTAAGAGGAATGATCTACTTCAACTCTTATCTGAGTTAGAGGCCTCTGTAAACAAGAAACTAAGGTTAGTTAGAAGCTGGTAGCCCTGCTATGATTAACTAATTATTATTTAAATGTAAAAAATTAATTAATTTATTAGTTTATCTTATCTTATAGCTTTAGAGCCATCTTTAAGCCTTTATACCTATTCCTTATTGTAACCTCTGTTACTCCTGCAGCCTCTGCAACATCCTTCTGTGTCTTATTCTCTCCATGCATTACACATGCAACATACAATGCCGCAGCAGCCAGCCCCATGGGATCCTTGCCTGCAGAGATCTTTGCCTCTTCTGCTCTCTTAAGTATATCTATTGCTACCCTCTTTGTCTTCTCACTTAACCCTGCCTTACTTGCTATTCTAGATACACACTTTATAGGATCTACGACTGGCATCTGTAGATCCAACTCCCTTATAAGTAACCTATAGCATCTTGCTATATCCTTCTTCTTTATGTTACTTGCATTTGCTATATCCTTAAGTGTTCTTGGTGTCTCAGTATCTCTACATGCTGCATACAATGCTGCAGCAACTAATGCAGATATACTCCTACCTCTAACCAAACCCTTCTCTAATGCCTTTCTGTATATGTATGCTGCCTTCTCTATTACATTTGCACCAACAGCTAACTTATCCTTTAGCCTATCCAACTCGCTGAATGCTTGCCTAAAGTTCCTATCTAAAGGCTCATGTACTTGGCTCCTTGAGTCCCAAGTCCTTAACCTCTCTATAGTGCTCCTAACATATGGTGATAACGGTTTCCCAGATGCGTCCTTATCAAGAGGGCTTATGGTTGTTGATAAACCCATATCATGCATTGCTAGGGATGTTGGGATACCTGTTCTACTTCTATCCTCATGCTCTTCCTTGCTGAATGCCCTCCACTCAGGCCCTAGTTCCTCTATCCTCTCACCTACAACGAAACCACAGTTACCACAGGATATCTCTCCAGTTGAGTTATCTGTGATCAATGGGCCTTTACCACACCTTGGACATTTATCTGATAACAACGTTCTATCTACAACCATACTGTTCACCATAAATCTTATATCCTACCTATTTATAGGACTAGGAGTATTTAAACTTTACTTTAGAGGATGATTAGGTAAGATCTAACTCTGTAGAACAACAATATTGTATTATATCTACTTATTAATATACATCTTATAAGTAGGTAGAGTATACATTACAGCAAACGATATTAAACCCTTACCAATAGCATCCTTATGCTTGTAACTCCAACTAGAGATCTAAGGAAAGATCATGATATCATATTAAAGGTTATAAATGCAATGGATATATTAAGAACCTTGCTCAAAGAGCATGTTAGAGGTAATAACAATACCCTTAATACTAATCTTCTAGATATAGTAAAGGATACGATTGATTTTGCAAAGAACTTCACTGATAGATGCCATCATGGGAAGGAGGAGCATGTATTATTCCCTGCATTGAATGATGCAGGCATGCCAAAGGATGAAGGACCTATAGCAGTTATGATTAGGGAGCATAAACAGGCAAGAGAGATAATAGATAGGATAGATTCTAGTGTAGAAGGTTACAAGCAAGGAAGATCTAGCATCAATGATATACTACAGGGCATAGAGGAGTATATAATGCTCATGCAACATCATATATTCAAGGAGAATAACATACTCTTTAATATAGCAGATATGATGCTAGCAGGTAAAGGTGATGAGATAAATAATGCCTATAGCAAGATAGAGCATGATGTTATGCAAGGGAAGCATGAGTACTATGAGCATGTGGCAGATGTATTGATAAGTAAACTCAAATCATAATAATATAGCAGATTAATTTTTAATAAAATATTCATATTCTATTTATTATATCATTATAGGTTGTTCTATGAGCAACGTTTTTATAATTTAGGTAATGTAATAATTTACATGGGTGGATACCTTTGGAGTAACAGATAAGATAAGAGTTAGCAGATTAAATATCAAGTTACCCCCTTTTGAGTTATTCAAACATATAGATAGAGAGTATGGTAAGAGAACTTTCATCTTAGAGTCACTTACTGGTCCTAAGGAGATGAGTGAGATATCTATAATAGGCTTTGATCCATATGCAATTATCCACTCTGATGATAAGAGGGTTTATGCTACATTTACAGATGGTAGAAGAGAATCGTATAGCATTGATGAGGTAGACCCTTTAACATGTATTCGTAGCGTAATGCCAAAGATAAGTGATCATAGATTTAGGTATGTTGGTGGTGCTGTAGGCTATATATGCTATGACTCAGTAAGGTACTGGGAGAGGCTTGATGGAAAGATTCTAAAGGATTATCCATACATTGAGTTTGGGCTTTATGCTAACAACATAATATATGATCATAGAAGTGCAATGGTATATTACCTTGGTTATGATAATGATATTATTAATAGGCTAGAGGCATATGATAGTATAGGCAATAATAAGGCAGATGGTAATGGCAATAACTATTACAACTTCTCAAGCAGCGAACCTAGGAGTAGTATAGAGAAGGATGAGTTCTTAAGCATGGTTGATAAGGCAAAGGAGTACATACTCTCTGGCGATATATATCAGGTTGTGCTATCTAAGAGGTTTAATCTAAGTGTAAAGGGTAACCCATTAGCATTCTACTCAATGCTAAGAGATATTAATCCCTCGCCATACATGTACTACCTTAATATGGGTAGCAGTAACTATGATAGATACATAATAGGTTCTAGCCCAGAGATGCTGGTTAGGGTTAATAATTATACTGTAGAAACATTCCCCATAGCAGGTACAAGGCATGTTACAAACGATCCTATAGTTAATGCAAGGTTAAGGGAGGAACTGCTTAAAGATGAGAAGGAGATAGCTGAGCATACGATGCTAGTTGATCTAGCAAGGAATGATATAGGTAGAGTATGCAGATGGGGAAGTGTTAGGGTTACAGATTTCATGAGTATAAAGGTGTTCAGTCATGTTCAGCATATAGTATCACATGTTGTTGGGGAACTAAGGCATGATTGTGATGCTTATGAAGCATTAAGGGCAGTATTCCCTGCTGGAACTGTTACTGGTGCACCAAAGGTTAGGGCAATGGAGATAATAGATGAGTTAGAGCCTACAGTAAGGGGTCCATACGCTGGAGCAGTAGGTTACTTCTCATTCAATGCTAACTGTGACTTTGCCATTGCTATAAGATCCATGTTCATAAATGGTAATGATGCATACATACAGACAGGTGCAGGTATAGTAGCAGACTCAAAGCCAGAGAATGAGTGGTTTGAGACAGAGCATAAGGCTAGTGCGTTATTAGAGGCATTAAGGAGGGTGAATGGGTATGAGGATAGTGATAATTGATAACTACGACTCATTCACATACAATCTAGCACAGCAGATAGCAGCAGTGGTAGAGAGGGAGGCAAAGATAAGCATTAACCCAATGGTATTCAGGAATGATAGGATAACCTTAGGTGAGATAGTAGCATTGGATGCAGATGCCATAGTTATATCCCCTGGTCCAGGGCATCCAGCAAATAAGAGGGACTTTGGTGTATCGGCAGATGTAATAGCAAATATGTACGATAAGGTACCTATACTTGGGGTATGCCTTGGGCACCAAGGTATAGTGCATATCTTTGGTGGCAAGGTTGTTAGGGCAAAGGTACCAAGGCATGGTAAGACTAGCATGATAAAGCATAACAACAATGGTATACTTGCTGGTTTAAGCAACCCATTCAAGGCTACAAGGTACCACTCTCTAGTAGCAGAGCCTAACAGTATACCCTCATGCTTAGAGGTTACTGCATACTCACTTGATGATGGGGAGGTTATGGGTATTATGCATAAAAGATATCCATTGTTTGGCGTACAGTTCCATCCAGAGTCTGTGCTAACAGATGAGGGTAATAGAATAATAATTAACTTCCTTAGCTATGTTAAGAGGTGATATTTATAATAACAAGAGAGAGTAATGGTAATGAGGGCAAGGGCTATAATAGTATCAATATTAAACATATGCTTAAGAGGCTTGTTGATATGAAAGATCTGAATTATTATGAGGCTAAATCATCTATTAACGCATTATTCTTTGATGATAAAATAAGTGATGCCTTTAAGGCTGCATTCCTAACAGCATTAAGTATGAAAGGCGAGAGTATTGAAGAGTTAAGAGCAGTACTAGATTTTATGCTTGAGAATGCAGTAAGGATACATGTTAATACAACTTCTAGGGTTATAGATACATGTGGTACTGGAGGGGATAATGTAAAGACATTCAATGTTAGTACTCTTGCTGCATTTATAGCATCAGCATGTGGTGTCTATGTAGCAAAGCATGGTAATAGGGCAGTATCAAGTGTAATGGGGAGTGCTGATCTACTTGAGTACCTTGGTTACAATCTTGATACAGATGCTATAAGGATTAAAGAATGTATAGAGAGTATAGGTATAGGGTTCCTCTTTGCACCAAAGTTCCATCCTATAATGAAGAGGATCTCTAGCATAAGAAAGGAACTTGGTATAAGAACAGTATTTAACCTAGTAGGCCCATTATCTAACCCAGTTAACATCAATGCACAGATTGTAGGTGTATCATCCCCTGCATTACTTAAAAAGATAGCATACATTCTAAAGGATTTAAGAGAGGAGGTTATGGTATTCCATGCAGTAGATGGTATGGATGAGTTATCAAACACATGCATAAACAAGGTTGTACATGTTAAAGGTAATGAGGTTAAGGAGTATGATCTTGATCCTAAGAGCATAGGATTTGAGTATGCTAGCATAAAGGATCTTAGTGTAAATAGCAAGGATGATGCAGTAAGGATATTCCTAGATGCTATCAATGGTAATGCTAAGAGTGCTGTTGGGGATATAGCAGTGTTGAATGCCTCTGCAGCATTAATAATAGGAGATAAAGCAGATAGATTCAGTGATGCTATTGATAATGCAAGGAGTGCTGTAAAGAGTGGTAAAGCATATGGTAAGTTAAGAGATCTAATAGCAATGTGCGGTAACATAGATAGACTAAGGGAGTTAGAGGAGATGTATAGACTAAATTGACCCTTAATGCTATAATGTAAATTAGGTGTAAATGATATGAATATGGTTGGTAATGGCAAAGGATACCTAGCAGAGTTGGTATATGCTGCAAAGAGAGCGGTTGATTCTCATGCATATGATATTAACTTCCATCTTCATTATGAGAGGAGTAGTTTAAAGGAGGCAATAGCATCATGCAAGGGCAAGGGTATAAATGCAATAATAGCAGAGGTAAAGTTTGCATCCCCAAGCATGGGGAAGTTAAGGGACTCATCCCAATACAATCTACATTACATAGTTAAAGAGATGGTTGATGGAGGCGCAGTAGCATTATCTATACTTACACAACCTAACTACTTCCATGGCTCTTTAGATAACCTATTGAATGCTAGGATAATCAGTAATATACCCCTGTTAATGAAGGATATAATTGTAAGTGAGAAGCAGATCGATGCAGCATACCATGCTGGTGCTGATGCCATACTATTAATCTACTCAGTATTCAGCAAGGGGTTGATAGATTATACATTAGATTACATGATAGATAAGGCTCACTCATATGGATTAGAGGTTATACTAGAGGTGCATGATGAGCATGAGCTTGATGATGCATTAAACAGTAATGCAGATATCATAGGTATAAATAATAGGGATCTTAATACTATGCAGATAGATCTTAACACTACTGTAAGGCTTCTCTCTAGACTAGATGGTAAGAAGGGTAACAAGTATATAATAAGTGAGAGTGGGATAACAAGCAAAGAGCATATACTCTACCTTAAGAGGTTCAATATAGATGCATTCCTTGTAGGAACAGCAATAATGAGCAGTGATAACATTAAAAGCAAGGTTAAGGAACTTGTTATGGCATGAGGCTAAAGCATAACCCTATAGATGGTAAGTATGGTAAGTATGGTGGTAGGTTTGTGCCAGAGACACTTATACCAGCATTAGAGGAGCTTGAGCATGCTTATCTAGAGGCTAAGGAGGATAGTGAGTTTAAGAAGGAGTTGGATTACTATCTAAAGCACTTTGCTGGTAGACCTACACAACTATACTATGCAAAGAATATAAGTGAGGCTATTGGAGGGGCAAGGATATATCTGAAGAGGGAGGATCTACTGCATGGAGGGGCACATAAGATAAACAACACAATAGGTCAAGCACTTCTAGCAAAGCGTATGGGTAAGAGAAGGGTTATAGCTGAGACAGGGGCAGGGCAGCATGGTGTTGCTACTGCTATGGCATGTGCAGCACTAGGCTTAAAGTGTGAGATATACATGGGTGCAAAGGATGTTGAGAGGCAAAAGCTTAATGTATTTAGGATGAGACTTCTTGGTGCGGATGTTCATGCAGTAAAATCTGGCTCTGAGACACTTAAGGATGCAATAAATGAGGCTCTAAGGGATTGGATAACCAACGTTAAAGATACATACTACCTCTTAGGCTCAGTAGTTGGGCCACATCCATATCCTATGATAGTTAGAGACTTCCAGAGCGTAATAGGGAAGGAGATAAGGAAGCAGTGTATAAATGCTATAGGTGGTATGCCTGATGCAATAGTTGCATGTGTTGGTGGAGGTAGCAATGCCATGGGTACATTCTATGAGTTCTTAGATAGCAAGGTTGACCTCTATGGTGTTGAGGCTGGAGGCAAGGGTATAGAGAGCAATAAGCATGCAGCATCATTGGTTGCTGGTTCAGAAGGGGTATTGCATGGTATGCTAACATTCCTGCTTCAGGATGAGTATGGGCAGGTAATGGATACTCATAGCATATCTGCTGGCTTAGATTACCCTGCTGTTGGTCCAGAGCATGCGTTCTTAAAGAGTGTTAATAGAGTAAAGTATGTTAGTGTTACAGATGATCAGGCTGTAGATGCATTCATTAAACTTGCAAGGTATGAAGGTATAATACCAGCATTGGAGCCTGCGCATGCATTAGCATATGCTATTAGCATAGCAAAGGATTATGGTCAGGATGCAAATATAGTTGTTACATTATCTGGTAGAGGGGATAAGGATGTTGAGGTTGTGCAAAGGTATATGCAAGAGCATGATATAATATAATATAAGTAAGATTGAGTTTGGTGTAACTAAATGAACAGAATAGATGCAAAGTTCATAGAACTTGCGGATAAGAAGGAGCATGCATTGATAGGCTATATGGTTGCAGGGTATCCAGATTATGAGACTAGCATTGATGTAGCACTTGCAATGGTAGATGGTGGAGTAGACATCCTTGAGATAGGTATACCATTCTCTGACCCAATAGCTGATGGTCCCACAATACAAAGAGCATCATATGTAGCATTAAGTAAAGGTATCACACCATTGAAGGCATTAAGGATTGCAAGTATTGTTAATGATGAGTGCAAGAGGATAGGCAAGAATGTGCCTTTAATAGCAATGACATACTATAACATAATATACAGGCGTGGGATTAGCAACTTCCTTGAGGATGCAAGGTCTAATTCAATAGATGGTATAATAGTGCCAGATCTAATATATGAAGAGGCTTCTAGTCTAGTTGATAATGCATTAAGGTATGGTATCGATACAATATTCCTAGCAACACCTAACACAAGTACCTCTAGGCTTGATACACTAACTAGGATAAGCAAGGGCTTCCTTTACTTGGTATCTGTATATGGTATAACTGGAGTAAGAGATAGGTTTGAGGAGTACACCATAGATGCTATAAGGAGGGTTAAAGGTTTAACATTAGGCAAGATACCCCTTGCTGTTGGTTTTGGTATTAGCAAGAGAGAGCATGTTAGGCTTATGCTTAATGCTGGAGCAGATGCTGTTGTTGTTGGGAGTGCATTCATTAGTTTAATAGAGCATAATAGTAGTAGTAATAACAAAGATCTTATAGATGCTATAAAGAGCCTTGCAAGAGAGATGAAGGAAGAGACTAGGCTATAATTGGTTTAATTCTATATACAAAGTAAGCAGAATCTGTTAAATAAAAATGAATAAAAGTGGCTTTGGTATTTCATGCTTATGCATAAGAGCAAGTACATATTTGTTACAGGAGGGGTTATGTCTGGCTTAGGGAAGGGTGTTATAACTGCATCTATAGCAAAACTACTACAGCTCTCAGATTATAATGTATCATGCATGAAGATAGATCCATACTTGAATGTTGATGCTGGAACCATGAACCCACTCATGCATGGAGAGGTATTTGTAACAGATGATGGAGGGGAGTGTGATATGGATATAGGGGCATATGAGAGGTTCCTTGATGTTAACCTAAGCAAGGATCATAACCTTACAACAGGCAAGGTATTCTCTAGCGTGATAGAGAAGGAGAGGAGAGGCGATTACCTTGGGCAGTGTGTTCAGATAATACCACATGTTACAGATGAGATAAAGAATAGGGTAAGGGATCTAGCAAAGAGGTACAACCTTGATATACTGGTTGTAGAGTGTGGGGGGACTGTTGGAGATATAGAGAGTCTACCATTCCTTGAGGCAATGAGGCAGATGTGGCTTGAAGAGGGTAAAGATAACGTTCTATTCGTGCATGTTACACTAGCCCCTATGCTAGATGTTGTAGGAGAGGTTAAGACAAAGCCTACACAGCATAGTGTACAAGAGCTAAGGAGGATAGGTATACAGCCAGATATAATTGCAGTAAGGAGCAAGGTTATGCTTGATGATGATGTTAAGAGGAAGATAGCATTGTTTACAAATGTGAGAGTTCAAGATGTTATATCATGTCATGATGTAGAATACATATATGAGGTACCAGAGATCTTAGCAAAGCAGGACTTGGTCTCTATAATTAAAGAGAAGTTGAGACTTTATAATAAAGATATTAATGCATCATTATGGAATGGTTGGAGAAGTATAGTAGACTCTTATAGGAACTTAAGGGGTGAGATAAATATAGCCATGGTAGGTAAGTATGTTAAGTTAACTGATAGCTATGTTAGTGTTAACCACGCATTAAGCCATGCTGGTGCAAGACTTGGCTATAGGGTAAGGATACACCATGTAGACTCTGAGATATTTGAGCATGAGGACGATCCTTCCTATGCTAGATCACTAATTAAGGCTTTAAATATAGAGCATCTATCAAGTAATACAAATAATCTTGTATCAGATGAGCATAATGGGTACTCTGAAGGAAGCCCTCTTAAGATATTAGATTACTTTGATGGCATACTAGTGCCAGGGGGCTTTGGCAAGAGAGGGAGTGAGGGGATAATCAGGGTAGCAGATTATGCTAGGGTTAGGGATATACCATACCTGGGCATATGCTTTGGATTCCAACTAGCAATAGTTGCATTTGCTAGATATGTATGTATGCTTGATGATGCTAACTCTACAGAGATAGATGAGAGTACAAGCCATCCAGTGGTTCACCTCTTGCCTGAGCAGAGAGGTATAGATAAGATGGGAGGTACCATGAGGCTAGGCCTACATGAGATAGATGTTAAGAATGGTACATTAGCATACAAGATATACAATAATACAAAGATATACAAGAGGCATAGGCATAGGTATGAACTTAACATAGAGTACAAGGATATGCTTGAGAAGAATGGAATGGTATTCTCTGGCTGGAGTGATAATGCTAAAAGGATGGAGATACTAGAGATACCTAATAACAGGTTCTACTTTGCTGTACAGTATCATGCAGAGTTTACTAGTAGACCAGGTAAGCCAGAGGAATCGTTCCTAGCATTTGTTAAAGCAGCAGTAGACTACTCAAAGGATAAATAAGTATAGTAGATGATTGATCATAATGCAAATTCATGTATGCCCTATATGCAAGAGGGAGGTTAAGAGGGTATTAGCATGTGAGCATACAGATGATAAGGAGGTTTGCATTGAATGCTATCAGGAGATACATTACAGATTAACAGAGGATAAGAAATAGTAATTATAACCTAAGTTAGTTAGTTATATATAACTTTCTACTACTATACTCATGTAATGAAGGCACTTATACTTGCTGGAGGTTATGGTAAGAGGCTAAGACCTTTAACAGATGATAGACCAAAGCCCATGATAGAGATACTTAATAAACCAATACTAGCATGGCAACTATCATGGCTTAAATTAAATGGTATAGATGATGTTATACTCTGCATAGGTTATAGAAAGGAGGTTATAATTGATTATGTTAGTAAGAATATCAGAGATATGAATGTATATTACTCAGTAGAGGATGAGCCCTTAGGAACAGGGGGTGCAATAAAGAATGTATATAAATCTAATTTACTTAAAGATGAGGATAAATTCATAGTTATAAATGGTGATATAATAACAGACCTTAATATAAGTAAGATGATTGTATTAGGTAGCAATAGTAGCAATAGCAACAGTATAGCAGTTGTACCATTACCTAGTCCATATGGTATAGTTGAGATAGATGATGTTAAGAGTGATAATGCAAGGGTTCTAGGCTTCAAGGAGAAGCCAAGGCTTGATCAGTTCTGGATCAATGCTGGTGTATACTATTTGAGCATTAATATAATAGATTACTTGCCAGAGAAGGGTAGCATAGAGTATGATACATTCCCCTTACTTGTTAAAGAAGGTAAGTTGAATGCTGTAAAATACAACAATGTATACTGGCGCTCAATAGATACACATAAGGATGTAGAGGAGGCTAGCAAGGAACTTATGCATATGAGTAGTTAAGGATGATAATGATGATAGGAGTAAGCCTTGGGATGCTCCTTAACACTACTCAAGTTATAGATTATGCAAAGGCTGCTGATAGACTAGGTATACACTCAATATGGATACCAGAGTCTTGGGGTAGGGATGCTTTCACTACCTTAGGTTACATAGCATCTGTAACAAGCAGAGCAATGTTAGGTACATGCATAGTAAGCATATACTCTAGATCAGCAGCAAGCATAGCAATGGCTATAGCAACGTTAGATGCATTATCAAATGGGAGAGCTATTCTAGGCTTAGGTGCTAGCAGTAAGAAGCTTGCTGAAGAATGGCATAGCAGTATATTTAACATGAATATTGAGAGGATGAGAGAGTACGTTGAGGCTATAAGGTTAGTATGCAAAGGAGAGAAGGTGAACTACACTGGTAGCATAGTAAGGATTAAAGATATGAGGCTAGGATTTAAACCATTAAGGAGTGTACCAATATACATTGCAGCAACAAACAGAGGGATGCTTAACCTTGCATCTAGAATAGGTGATGGGGTAATACTATTCTTAAGACCGTTGGAGGAGTTGAAGGATACAGTAGCAATGATAAAGAGTATAAACCCATCATGCACTGTATGCTATGTTGTAGTAACAGCAGTAGCAGATGATGTCTTAAGAGCAATCAATAGGGCAAAGAGCACATTGGCATTCTATACTGCTGTAGGTCCAATATACGCTAACTTCTTGGCAAGTAAAGGCTTTAAGGATGAGGTATACTCTATTAAATCTAGTTATGCTAGTAATGGTTTAAAGGATTTACATGCTCATGTTAGTGATAGAATGCTCTCTGAGTTGGCTATAGCAGGTAGCATGGATGATTGTATAAAGCAGTATAGGAGGTTTATGAGTAGTGGGGTAGATATCCTAATAATACAGTATAACCCAGTTGAGTATGATAGCAATAATAAGGATAAGGACAAAAATTTAAAGATGTACACTGATCTTCTTGAGAACATTAAATACAGTTAGTATGGGTATGGATATAGATAAGAGTGTAGCTGTAGTAGGTTATGGATTAAGTAGGTTCAATAGGTTAGATATGAAGGGTTATAGCGTATATGAGCATGCTGCTTATGCCTATGCTGATATGCTTAATAACTCTGCTAGCATAAAAGATCTCATTAAAGAGGATGGTATAGATGCTATAATAACCTCAACATCTGATCCAAACCCATACTCTGCAAGTATAATTGCTGAGATGCTTAACATAAGACCAAAGATAGCAAATAGGGTTGAGAGTATGTGCAGTTCTGGTGCTAATGCAATAATAACAGCATACTCATACATAGTATCTAAACTATGCAAGAGCGTACTGGTAGTAGGATTTGATACAAAGGATAGCATTGGTATGAGGCTTGATTGGGATGATGCTAGAGGTGTATTCAAACACCCTGCTCATTGGGCTGCAGTATATGCAAGGGCATATATGAGGGAGTTCAATCTTGCTAGAGAGCATCTTGCGATGGTAGCAGTAAAGAACCGTAAGAATGCTTTAAGTAACAGATATGCGTACTTTTACAACTCTAGCATGCTTACAATTGAGCAAGTACTTAACTCAAAGCCTGTAGTTGAACCCCTTAGGCTATACGACTGCTCTATACCATGTAATGGTGCATCTGTAGCATTACTTACTGATTACTCTACTGCAAAGAGGATAAGCAATTATGGCAGAGATGAGGAGCATGTATGGATAAAGGGTATAGGCTCAAGTAGTATAGGGGCGGGGATAAACAGCATAAAGGATCTTAGATGCATGTATGCTACAGTAACTGCTGCTAGAGACGCTTATGCTATGAGTAATATAAAGCCTAGCATGATTGATGTTGCTCAAGTACATGATGCATTCACCATATGTGAGATAATGGCTTATGAGGATCTAGGTTTTGTTAGCAAAGGAGAGGGAGTATATGCACTTGAAGGCAAGGTTAGCATACCAGATGTTAATACGGATGGAGGAATATTGGGTAGGGGGCACTCTGCTGGAGCAACTGGTGTAGCACAACTAGCATTGCTTACAGATGCTATTAAACGTAATGATGATTATAGGATAGGGTTGATGCATAACATGGCTGCTGCAGGTACAAGTGCATCTGTTATAATCCTTGAAAGGGAATGATTAAGAGTTATGGTTAAACCCTATTAAAATTTGCGAGTACAAAAGTTATTCCTTTGCCTTTGCAAACCCTCTGGTCTTACAAAATTTACTATGTTTTATAGATTATATGAAATAACTTTAGAATGTAACGACTGTTACGTTAAAAATTATTAAGTATGTCTACTCTGCAACAAAGCACTATTTACCAGCAAAGTATATAATTGATGTCATGCTTGCTAAAGCCAATGATAAGATGTATTGAGTGTGAGGCAGACCTTAAGATACCAAGCGATGCTATAGAGGGCGAGATAGTTACATGCCCAGACTGTGGTGCAAGCTATGAACTTGTAAAGCAAGAGCAAGGATTTAATATCAAACCAGCACAAGTCGTTGGAGAGGATTGGGGAGAGTAAGAAGGTTAGATATACTATACGATATTGTAAGATGGGAAGAGAAGGCACTGTATGAGGCTGCTCTAAAGAAGGGCTTAGATGTTAAGATGCTAGACTCTAAAGATATTTTAATTAACCTTAACGATAATAGCAGTATAATTTTTATTAATGGCGATGGTTACAAGGATACCAGTAAGGTATACCTACAGAGGTGTGTAAGTTACTTTAGGAGCATACATCTAACTGCTGCCCTAGAAGGCAATAATGCTAGAGTGATAAACTCTCTAAGGTGCTCATTGATAGCAGGGAACAAGTTATTTGCACATGTAGCCTTGGTTAAGAATAAGATAAGTACACCAAAGAGCATGTTAACATTCACTCAGGAAGGTGTTATGAAGGCTATGGATATGCTAGGCTACCCTGTAGTACTCAAGCCTACAATAGGTAGTTGGGGCAGGCTTATAGCATTAATAAACGATAAGCATGCAGCAGAAGCAATAGTAGAGGATAGGGAGCATATGTTCCCCTTGTATCAAGTATACTACTTGCAAGAGTATGTTAAGAGGCCCCCTAGGGATATAAGGGCTATAGTAGTTGGTGATAGGGTTGTAGGAGCAATATATAGATACTCTAGCAATGATAGTTGGAAGACCAACATGGCTCTAGGAGGTAGGGCAGAGAAGTGTGAGGTAACAAATGAGTTAGAGGATATATGTATTAAAGCATGCAAAGCAGTAGAGGGGGAGATAGTAGGAGTTGATCTAATGGAGGATGAGGCTAGGGGGTTGCTTGTGCATGAGGTTAATCCTACCACAGAGTTCAAGAATGTTGCTAGAGTAGCAAACCCAAATATAGCAGATGAGATCTTAGAGTATATAATAAATGGCAATGATCATGCATGATATAGATAGTATAAAGTTGGTGAGCATAAATTAATGGTATCTGATGCCTATGCAATAGAACTGCTTAAGAAGGCCTTAGAGATATACACACCTTCTAAGCAAGAGTATGAACTTGCAAGGCTAATAGCAGAGAAGGCTTCAAACGAGCTTGGGTTTGAGAGAGTATACATAGATGATGTTGGTAACATAATAGCAAGGAAGGGCTATGGTTATCCTAAGGTGCTCCTATGTGGGCATATGGATACAGTTCCTGGGTATATACCAGTATGCATAGAGAATGGATTGATATATGGTAGAGGAGCATCAGATGCAAAGGCACCATTACTAGCATTGCTCTTAGCAGCTGCATCTGTAAGGGACTGTGGTACAATAATATTTGCTGGCTTGGTTGATGAAGAGGGTAATGCTACAGGTATAAAGAACCTATTGAAGAGTGATATAGAGGAGATAGATGATGTTGATTATGCTATATTTGGTGAGCCTAGTGGGATAGATAATATAACAATAGCATACAAGGGTAGGGTTGCCTTAAGCATAAGATGCAGTGTAGGCAATAGTGCACATGCAAGTGCACCAATGCTTGCTGGTAATGCAATAGAGGAGGCATTCATGCTTTGGCATAGGATGAAAGGCTCTTTAGCAAGTATAGATAAGTTAACTTACTGCTTAACAGAGATAAGTGGAGGAAGTAGCCATAATGTTACCCCAGCAGAGTGTAACATGACTGTAGATATAAGGGTACCAAATGGTATGAGCACTGATAAGATAATAGAAATAATAGATAATGTTGTAAGCGATGTTAACCGTAATAGCAAGGTAAAGGTAGAGTATAGCATAGAGGATAAGACAGAACCTTTTGAGGCAAGGCATGACTCCCCATTGGTTAGAGCATTAGTATTAGCTGTTATGGATGTTAAACATAAGAGACCCATGCTAATAAGGAAGAGTGGGACCGGGGATATGAATATTCTAGGTAATACACTTAACATACCTGTAGTCACCTATGGTCCTGGGGATGCACACTCATCTCATACAAACGATGAGCATGTAAGTATAGATGAGTATACAAAGAGTATAGAAGTGCTAAGAAGGGCACTCTACCATCTCTCAAGGCTGCATAAGAAGATGCAGAGAGAATAACTAATTATGGTAAGATTGGGCAATCAAATCAATTAAAAATGATTTTATAATGCATATGCTAAGGGAGAGTTGATAAGGATTGGGCAATGGTGATGTAGAGAAGCATAAAGGGCACGATGTTATATGCTTGCTATGCAATCTACTGGCTAGTGAGTTCATAGATTATGAGAAGGCATTAAAGAGTAAGAGACCATTGCTCTATGCTAAGAATAAATGCTTATGTATATATACCTATGAGTTCTACTGTAATGATTGTAAAGAGAAGATAGTATTAAATAAGTATGAATAGTTATTGGTCTGTAAATTTATTATGGATCTATCATTCTAGGTTACTAAAGTCTTAAGAACCATAGAACTAGTAGGGTCGAGGCGATTTATAGTTTTCGGTTTAAATCTTTAATATTTCCTTGTTTTTGTTATAATTATTTAGAATGTGTTTAGATAGATTATAGTATAGCCTAATATATACTTTAAGAATTATAAGAAAGGACTGTATCGCTAGCGATATAAATTTAGATATGGTTGATAGATCTAATTGAAGTATGCTTACTATTCATTTATCAATGTACATAAATTGCATAGTTTTATGTAACATAATAAGATTTAGCGTAGTAATTAGGTAGTTACATCAACTACAACAAGCTAATCATAACACAATATAACCTAACAATATAATAATCATACCCTCTTACCAATTATAACCTCTATACCATTACTCTCTGCCTCTCTTAGCATATCATCATAAACATCTCTCTTTATGTTAGTTATTATAAGTAGAACATGCTTAGGCTCTTTATTGAATCTATCTCTTACCAACTTTACCTTCTTAACCAACTTGCTTACCTCATCTATGCTATCAGCATAGCTTGTAACCTCACCTACTATCAATGGATCATCACAGAATATATCTATCTCTTCACCATCTATTGTTATGCTTGTTATCTCCTTATCCTTTGGTAACTCCCCATTATCTCTCATAACATTGGTTAATATGCTTCTTACCAATGATTCTAGGCTTATACCAGCAAACTTACCCATCTGAGCAAAACCATGTATCATCATACCCTGCATATTCCTAAGCATTACAGTATGCTCATTACTTACCCTTCTAAGATCCCTTAACTCTGCTATTATCTCATTGAACTTCCTATCATGCTCCTCTAGCTTTGCCCTATGAACCTTCAGTTCCTCTATTACCTCATTGAACTTCTTATCATGCTCCTCTAGCCTCTTAGTATGCTCTTCTAGTATGCTAGTATGCTTATCTAAGCGTTCAAGTATAGCATTAAACTTCCTATCATGCTCCTCTAGCCTCTCCTCTACCCTTACTAATCTCTCTTCTACCTTTGCTAACCTTTCCTCACTCCTTATCCATGCTTCCTCAACCTTGCTTAACCTATCCTCAACCTTTGCTAGCCTTTCTTCTTGCCTTGCTTGTATATCTGCTAACCTTACTACTGCTTCCTCAACCTTTGCTAGCCTTGATTCCATACTTGATATGGTATCTACAAGCATTGCAACTCTATCTGCTAGCTTTATTACATTATCTGCTAACCTTGTTACATTATCTACCAACTTGCTAAGAATATCCTCACTTAACTTTGCTACTGCTTCTTCTACATTCTTTAACCTTGCTTCCATGTTTACTTGTATATCTATAAGCCTTGCTATTGCCTCCTCTAACCTCTGCAAGCCTAGCAAGCCTATTACAGCATACCTAAACTCCTCATCCTCCTTTAATAGCCTTAGTATATCATCCTTGAGTTTGTTAAGCATATGACTCAAAAATATATACTACTCATAAAAATATAAATATAACTGTTAAAACTGAACATGTTCAATCGTATGTTAACATATATTATTTGCTGTAACCATTCCTATATTGTCTATACGCTATCTTATTAATGGCTAAGTATTTAGATGCTAACCTTTGGCTTCTTGATGAATAATATAGGTGTATGGCATATATCTTAAGTATGTATGATGTTCTATTACGTATAGATAGCATAATATAATTTAGTATAACTTACTCTCAAGTTAACAGAGTCAGAAGGTTTGAGATAATCTTTTATATTAGATAAACAATATTGACTTAATATACAAAATGAATAGAATGGTAGATCTATTGACTAGGTTACCTCCTAAGTTTCTTTTAGACCATTATTGGGTAGTGTTTGATGATATTATATGTTATTTTACATTTGGAGTTAGCAATTTTACAGTTGTAGAGTTTGAAAAGAAGCTCTTAGAAAAGGTTGATATATTTGAAAAAGTGAATCCTATCACTTTTAGAACGTACTTACGTTCGATATCTGTTATTAACGAAGTAATTGATGTATTAATAAATTTAGGATTAATAATCAAAGATAAAGAAAATCTCAAAGTAACTAACGAATTTTTACAATTTTATAATATGTTAAAACGTTTGAGAAAGAAGAGAAGCCTGAAGGTATATACTTCATGGGCAATATTATGTCTTAATCAGAAAGGATTTGCTTCGTTTACTACAAGAGATCTTCTTTCATTATTATCTTATAAGGACGAAGATTATAAGGCTGAGATACCTAATTTAGTCAAATATAAAGAAAAGAGATGGTATAAAATATTAAGAGAATCTAGTAATGAATGGATATTACAAGAAGAACCAACTATAATTTCGAAGAGGATACTACTAGCAGATACAAGTATATACGATAGGCTATCTAATGCCATACTAAAATTATCTAAAACTCAATTTAGCACAGATGATATTATTAGAAAATTACGTGAATTAGAAGAGGAGAAAATAGAAAAGATACTCAGTCTATTAGGGTTAAAATCTATAAACGGTATATGGAAAGTTAATAGTAGATTCCTTAGAAGAATTAAAAAATCTTTAGAACTCAGATCTAAACAATGGCCAATTCTAGGTATTATCGTGAGAAAAATCAGAAATCCTTATTTTAATTTACAATCTAAGAAAAAATATATAGATATGCCAACTAATGTTATTAGTGAATTCTTAGACGAACTAAATAATATTGTCGAAAAATACAAATCTAATCCTAATCCAGAGAATATATATTACGAATCAAAGACACTGGCAAGCAATTATAATCAAGAATTAGAAAGAAATAGTTTAGATTGGATACGCTTTGTTATACGAAAACAACCCAGTTGGGCTCGTGAACCATTTGGAATATGGATAAAAATAAACTGGGACAAATTTTATTCGTTCTTAGACAATTTTGCTGTTAATCAGAAAATCCCACTTGATAAGAAATATGAATATATTATTGATTGCAAAGCATTAGCTTTAGTATTTACCTTAAGAGATATTAATAATATTAATAATATAAAAAATGAGGTAAAAGAGATATGTGAGAAAGAAATAGAAAAGATTAGTCAAGAATTAGAATGGCTAATTAATAAAATAAGTAGAATTCAAAACAGTCTAGTTAGATGGAGATTGATAAAATATTCATATCTGTTATCATTAACGTTAGCCTATCTTCCTGACTTAATATCTAAATTACGTATTATTATCAGATTAGTTGAAGAAGGAGAAATTCAATCTTGTTATAGAGAGATGAGAAAAATCCTAGAAGATATCTGTTGGGTTATTTTTGATGATATTCTACTCTATAGAACTAGTCTAAACGAAGATTTTAATATTGCTTATAGATACATGTCACCTAATTGGTACAAGAATGCCCCAAGAAAGAAGTCTGGTGAACTCGAGAGTTATCTTAAAAAATTTATAGGAATGATTAAGAGGGATAGACAGAATCTAGAATTTTCTTATACTGAAGGCGAAATAATGGAAAAACTATACAAACATATTTCTTATCCGCTTTTTCTATTGTTAACTGGTCAAAAGCTCCAAAGTAATGAAAATAACGACAGAATACCCCAATACGAAGTATCAGATTTAAAGAATCGTATATGCAAAACTATAAAATGCATATTAGAAGACTTAGGTCTACAAAATATATGTTTAACAGTGTTAATTGATAGATTTATTAGCGATGTTCTAAAATTAGACAATAATTATAAGATAATTCCTAGTTATCTTCCAATTAATTTTATTATATCTTTCGTAAGTAAAGTATCTTCTATTGACTCGTTAAGAACATACTATGAGAAGTACAGTTATTTTGTTCATTTTTATCCGAATATGATACAAATAAGTTCGTTTTTATCTGTACTAGAATTTAAGATTTTTTATAATGAAATAGATCATTTTACCAAAGATATTTCCAGACTTTTAGAGTTTTATTTAGAAGAATTAAGAAATAATTTACATAACCTAAAAATAAATAACGTTGTGTAGCTTAGTAGTTAAATTCTCTTTTATTTCATTTTAATATTTAGTCTTAACAAGTTCTGTTAACTTAAGGATCTGGTGAAGCGTGTACAGTATGCTAGAGGACAATGTTAAGTTAACAGAACCCTGATTATAATAGAAATATTTTTAGGCAACTATTTAAACTAGTTTATAGGCATATGAGAAATCCAGACGAAGAGACTACTAGAGAACGGCAGAGAAGGGTTGCATTATCTGGTAATAGATGGGAAGAATATGTTAGATT